>Ga0265798_10001903_pt1 | contig 31364 bp, 49 predicted proteins | sample P3T30metagenome_FD_192430 | JGI IMG/M metagenome (GOLD analysis project Ga0265798, IMG submission 192430) | Plant litter microbial communities from East Loma Ridge, Irvine, California - P3 T30 | ecosystem: Environmental > Terrestrial > Plant litter > Unclassified | place: USA: California... | reverse complement strand
TGGGGATGAGGGCATTTTACTTGGGTTGGATCATGCTATGGATCAGTCCTGTACTGGGGTGGTTGACCTATCTGGGTGGAGATATGGGAAGGGGGGAGTGGAAGACAACGATCATTGGAAGTGGATGGCTGTGTATGGTTGATACGTATGTCATCCTTGACCATAGGCTGATGAGCTAACGGGCAGAATAGCGATCCGAAACGGTGCTTGGTCGATTGCCAAAGAGACCAGTCTGGGTATAGACATTTGGCGAGGTCTGCCAGTTGAGCAAGTCACGATCAAATACTGCGAATATTGCTAACCAGATAGGGAATGTCTATTCTTCATCCTCACAACCCACCTAATAATCATTTCGACGAATCTCATTTCTCACCTACACGCGCTACTAGTTCTCTCGCCTGACCTCCCGCCATGTCCGCCATCCAACTTGGCAGCTCATATCCGACTACTCGCTCAGGTCGCTTTCAATCCGCCCCCGATACCGGAAGACACCTTGATTGGTTTAGTGCATGCTGAAGAGACGCTGAGGGAGGGAAGCAAGAGTTTTGATGTTGCTAAACTTGCTTTTGGACGGGAGATGCGGATAGCTCTGGTTGCTGTTTATGCTTGGTGTCGCATGACTGTAAGTCACACTGGTACCCATCACAACTACGTCAACTGACTGCGACAGGATAATATCGTCGACGATGATCCTACCGAGGTTTCCGACAAACCCAACCACGAGATCAAGACTGAATACCTAGCTGCCATTAAAGCCCATCTCATCAAATCTTATGATCCAGCTACTACATCGACAACACTCAACGCTCTTCTCGATCACCTTCCTCTCTCCCCGGCAGATCGGGCAGTGTTTCATACCTTCACAAACCTCATTCCTCGATTGGTACCCATCCACCCATTCCTGGAACTGTGTAATGGCTACGAGACCGATCTTCACTTCACTCGAAAGCTGGCACAGGCAGATCGGAAATTGGAAGACTGTTTGCCTATACTGAATCAGAATGACTTGCTGGGGTATGCGGATGATGTGGCTGGATCAGTCGCTTCGGCCTGTTGTTATCTCGCTTGGTCGATTCTATCATCTTGCACCGATAACTCAACTCGACCAGTGAGGGATCATGTTTGGGGTACTGGCGAGTCAGATCAAGCGGCAAGCTCGACAAATGACCGAAGAACGATCCTTCAGAACGCTCGCGAAATGGGTCATGCTTTACAGCTAGTCAATATAGCAAGAGATGTCAAGAAGGATGCCTTGACAAATCGACTATATATCCCCTTGTCTTCGTTCCCCGATAATGAAGCACTATACTCGTTCCTTCACCCCACGCCAGAACGTCCCGCACATGATTCGAAACCCTACGTCCTGGAACTCGTTCAACATGCTTTTGTATTAAGGGAAAGAACAGCACCGTACATGGAGCTCTTACCTCGTGAAGCCAAGGGAGGGCTTAGGGCAATGGTAGCTTCATATTTCGAGATTGCAGAGGAAATAATGAAGCGTGAAGGCGAAGTGACAAATACGGGTGTCAAAGTCAGCAAGAAGAAGAGATTGCGAGCGGCTGCAGGGGCTATGTGGGGATTCACTTAGATTCATTAATAGCATATTTCCCATCTCTCAATTATATAATTCAATGCAGGAGCATCTTGACAGTCTGGCTTATCTGCTACCGAGGGCGGGGGAATTGACCGGATGACCGAGAGTTTCGGATCCGAGATTAGACGAAGTCAATTCGAGTAACTGTAACTCGATTCATTATACTCTACTTCTTGTTATACTACTTTCACAGTTATGGTATTCCTACCAGCAATCAGAGCAGCTCAAGTCGAGTCAGAAATGGACGGATCCTCCGGCTCGGTACCAACGACTGCATATGCTGTGAGCGGACCCGGTCCTTCGTCCGCCTCGTCACCGCGGTTTGCGATGCCTCCTCCTACGACTAATGGACCTATACGGAAACAGAACATAGCTTGCGATGCTTGTCGATCAAGGAAGATAAGGTGTCAAAGAATGACTATCGAGCAGATTGTAAGTGACGCCCACATATATCTGGCGGAAGAGGTGAGGGAAGGCTGATAATAGTGTGAGCAATGTCAGGGTCGAGGGTCCGTATGTACCTCGGAATACGTTATTCAATTGGCTGCTAGTAAGAATCAGAAGAGACCAAGTACCAAGCGAAGGCGGAAGAGCGATAATGAGGGTGGACTGGAGGAGACAGCATTGCTCACCGCCGGGTCCAGTATGGGTTTGCCCTTACTGGATCGGCATCACTCTGGAGTTAGTAGTTCTCGGTACGTCGGCATTACGTCGTTTAGATTGATACTCATCCCTATAGCACCAGTCCCTCACCTCGCCCAGCTAGGGAACAAAGACGTTCATCTTCAGCTCAAAGTCGACCTTCTTCAGCGCACTCTACTGGACCTTCGAGAACAGCTTCAATCCGTCAACACGATCTACTCAGATATCTGTTCGCTCCGGAAGCTATCACGCATTCACACTTCGGATACAATGATATCTCGTCCATCCGCCAATGTGATACTGGGAGTTCAGACCTCTGGGAGGAGATGGGCGGGCAGGTATGGCGAGAACCACCCAGTGCCGCTCATGCTGCTATCCAAGATGATATCTTGAACGAGTGAGTTGATCGTGCTCAAACATCACGACGGGAGGCTAATAATAGCCTCGCCGATGAGCTCCTAGATTCATTCTTCTCGATAACGCATGATCGCTATCCGCTTCTAGACCCCGAACGATTCCGAGCCCAATGCAATGATCCCGACACTCACCCCGACGGTCCATTATATCATCCTCTACTTGCGGTCGCACTCGCTTGGGGCGCTCGATTCTCCGAGAGTCATATACTGATAGCGGACCGAGAAGAGGTTTCGACTAGAGATCTCGACGCGCAGGGCAAAGGGTATGGCCGGTCAAGGTTGGTACAGCTATTGGTGATCCGGGCGAGAGAGGTGGGGGAAGTCTGCAAAGCGTTTAGGAACGCAAGTATGGATAATGTCATACTTGAGATCTTGTTGGAGCCGTTACTTGCTCGTGAGTATATCTTCCCTACTCGTCTGAGATTCGCTGATGCAGTAGAGGCTCCATTCTTGAAAGACAGCGAGTCCATACTAGCCGTCATCCAGACGAAGCTAATGATAGACTATCAAGCAGATTGCACCTCATATGCTTCACGCCACATGTCAGCTCTAGGAACCGACTCTGCATCAGGTCTAATGGGTATCAGAGACGAGAAGAAGAGATCCGAGGCGGTATCTGCTTGGTGGATGCTCAGCCTATCGGACGGATTTAGGTCCGCCTTCAACCGCCTCAGACCCATACTGTACGCTTAAACCGCTTCATCTACTACTTTAGACTGATCTCAGACGCGATACCGACTTCGATATCCAGGACTCACCTCCCATGCCCATAGGCCAGAATAGTGAAACATTCTTCAAGGCTTCCTTGGCGGGCTCAGCTCTCGCCGCTAAATTGTCCACTCTACTGTTCAATCCCCGAACCAAGCGCCACGGTGTTCCATTCACCACCCTCCTCGATCTCGTACATGTTGTATCAAGCTGGCGAGATGAGTACCTGTCGAAAGTAGGCGTTCCGGCAAAATGGCCCGAGGATTGGGGGTTCCTAGCTGCGATAACGGCTTGTTCGACGGATGTCTACCACCACTGTTTATGGTTGATTGTTACGCGGGCTATCGACGAATTTGGTATCATCCAGAGTCGAGAGGATGCAAATGAAGTCGTTGCGATTAGGGAAAGATTCAAGACAGAGTCTGATCATGCTGCAATGCGGATTGCTGCTCTTGTACGTTCCACCGCTCAACGTCCGTTGATACAAAGCTGACATGCCTAGGCAGCAGTGTTGACAGAGAATGGATACCTTCGACTCGACCCATTCATCATCTATCATCCGATCTACGAAGCTGGTTTATACCTCGCCAAACAGGGGAAGGAGGAACATCATATCTGTGTGGCAGCACTGAAACAGAATTCCATTCCTTTTCCATCTGTCAGAGCACTGGTTGAAGAGATCGAAGGAGGATACTACTCCTTCCTCAATTCACTCCAGAAGCAAGACTGGCAGCCGAAGAACTTCGCCAATGCTCTCGCTTCCGCCTCAGGCGACATATCGGATAACCTTGTCGCTGAGCCTCTAAGCAGTCTACCGAATCAACAAGCTATACAGACCGAGGAAGCGATGCCACTTAACGCTCTCACTACGTCGGTCTCCATCAATCCGGCTCCTGCTCCAAGTGGGTCCGGCATGCATCGGAATTTTTGGCCTGACGGAACCCTCCTTCCCCCAACCAACGAAGCTTTGAACCTGTATGAATGGGTGGGCTGAGCGCGAGGGTCACTCGTACTCTCTTATAGATAGAGCAGCTTTGGTGTCAATGTCCTGATTATATGGACTGTTCCCTTATGTATACAATCAAAATATAAGAGTTTCGAGCTCGCTGTCACTGGAACAAGGTTCACACTTACCATTGCGCTGTAGCTGATCACTCCGAAGATAGTCCGATTTACTTAAATTTCAGAACTCATTACAGCTGCTTTGCGATTATCAACTACTCTCATCATGACGCGCTTCACATCAATCGGCATGGGCCGCAAGACCTTCGTAGCATCTGCAGCTGAAGAGGCTCAGAAACCTGCTGCCACCGAAGAAGCGGTAGCTGGCCCGTCCAAAGAAAAGAAAGACAAGAAGGGCAAGAAGAGGACTCGTGATGATAATGACAAAGGCGGGAATGGAAAGGGATGGAAGCGGGATCCAGAAATTGCTAGTGAGTGATCCCTCCCTAATGTCATGATAGTGAAGCTGATCGCAAGGGGGCATGAAGGACAATGCGATCAAATCAGCAGAAAGACGGATCAATCGCCAAAATCTAAATACGAGCAGTACGACCTGTTTCGCCTGTCGTGGAGTAGGACATGCAGCTAGGGATTGCCCTAATGTATTGCTTGCAGCTCAGGGAATTGATAATGATGGAACTGCTGCTTTGCTCGGTGAAGGAGAAAACAAGATGAAAAGAGGTAAAGGACGGAATGGGGGTGAGGTTACTGGTGGTGGGAAATGTTATCGGTAAGTCTACTTAATCAACTGCAACGACAGGTGTACTGATGGCAGATGTAATTCGAATCAGCACTCGCTTTCACACTGCCCACAGCGGGCTGACCCCAAGAACCCAACTCCCTACGCTACATGTTTCATCTGCCTCGCCTCGGGCCATCTCTCGGCCCTATGTCCAAACAATACAAAAGGTGTCTACGTCAAAGGCGGTTCATGTAAAGTCTGCGGGTCCGTTCAACATCGAGCCAACGACTGTCCCGACGATAAGCGTGAAAAGAGGCGGAGATTCGAACATAATGATGATGAGATGGTGGTAGCGGGAGATGTCGGAGCGGATGAAGATGATTTCATGATCAAATCAAGGGAAGAGATCAAGGCGGCTGCTATCGCTGCTAGTATCAAAGAGAGGGAGAAGGGGAAGAAGAAGAAACATCCTCCTAATAACAATGGACCTAGGGAGAAATACAACAAGGGTGGGAACGCAGAGGGAGATGATGGACAAGGGTTGTTGGCCGAGATCGCACCGCCGAGTGTATCGGCCAGGCCTGAGAAGATTGAGGAGGTGGCTACCCCAGTAGCTGCACCGGCACCGGTCGCTGCGGCAGAGTCCACGCCTGCTCCGTCTATTAAGAGGACCAAGCCGAAGGTGGTCAAATTCTAGTCACGGGCCTCTTGGTAATCCAGTTAGTCGATAGTAAGTGGGCTCGAGCTCTGACCCCATTTGTAATATGCATATATACACATCCTTGATTGGCTACATTAATGTCACTTGATCTCGAGTCTCCTGGGCATTGAACAACGGGTCGCTTTCCTACAACGAGCGTAGGCTCGCCGAATCGGTTTGCTCGAGGGAGCAGCACGAATGTAGGATGACGAAAGGACAAGGCTCGATAAGCGACAGTGATTGATGTTGGCCCGAGGAGGAAAGGTCTGGCCGAGCATTCGAGTTGATCCTGTATGGGCTTTTCCTTTAGAGCCAAGCCATGAAGAACCTCATGTCATGTATTCGCGATGTTGATACACCTTCTGCCCACTCTTCCTCATGTCTGCGCCTGTGTCTGCTGTGTCGGAGCCGTGATCGCCACCAGATCAGTGTCAAACAACTCGATAAACTGAAATCAGACCCCTTCTTCCGCTTCATCATCCATGACTCACCTGCTCATTCAAAACCCGGACCTTCGCACCCGCATACCGCCTATATTCCTCCAAGATACTACTCAGCGCCCACCTCTGTAACTTCCTATAACACCCTACTACGGTTCCAGAGCGGTGTCGACCCATGTTGCAACATACCAACGTGGGGAATGTTTGAGGTTGTAAAAGGTATGTCAAGGCTTGAATGATCAATGGTTCAGGGGGCGGTGGAAGGGGTGGGAGATGATCTATCATCAGGTCATATCATTTGATCCAGATGGCAAGACATACATTGCTCGCTGATCGGGACTACGCCTCCGTCCGCATATGGCGGTGGGAAATGTGGATTTAGAGATATTTGCGGTGAGAGATTATGTAGTATAATCCCTTGAGAATCGAGGAACGATTGACTGCGTTATAAGCAAACTCCTGACATCCCAGAAACAACTAGGCTCACAGCATTTCGGAAGGCTCCTCGGCACCGACCCAGATCAAACTCCTCAATTTCAGTTTCTCGAGGAAAGAGAAGTTGAGCTCCGTTGGCTGTGCTGATCGGTAAAAGCCTGTTGATTAACTTAGGAATACTAGATCGCAGTGATAGCTCACCATCTTCCACTAAGCCGAAGTTGATGGGTGGGACTATCTTTGCCATCGTCAGAGAATTATATGAGATGTATACTCGTGCTGTAGGTTATTGCTATCTGGCTGTAGATCACGCTTAAACTCTTACAAGTATTTATCCGGATCAGCTGAATTTTGAATCATCATGACGTTTTCTTTGACTTTGATACATTCATCACCTTTAGACTCGGCGGCGTATTTGACTAAAGCAAGAATAGAGAGGACCTGAGGAAGAGGTGCGAGGAGAATCCTAGGGAGTACATGCTTGTAAACTCGATTCTGCGACCATTACGAGCTCGTCACTACTTCCCACACTTTGGTCAACTAATCACCCCGTCAGCCTCGAGGCATATCACGATGACGACCAACACCCCTATATTACCATGTCTCGAACACGACAAGATTGTTCGCGAGTCATCCAGATCATCGACGAACCCACTTCAGTCACCTACCTTCACGATTCCGCCGTCTTTGCGAGAACATCTCGACACGGCCGCTGCTCATTTACGAGCTTCTCGCACGGTAGCTTTCCCCACTGAGACGGTGTATGGTCTCGGTGCATCTTCACTTGACTCAAAAGCGGTCGCGAAGGTGTATTCGATCAAAGGCCGTCCTGCCGACAACCCATTGATCATGCACGTCTCTTCATTGGACATGCTCGAACGCCTACTACCCCCAAAGGATCAATTCGAGCTTTCACCTCTTTACCTACAACTCATCTCGGAGTTCTGGCCTGGGCCATTGACTCTACTGTTCCCATCGCCGAAACCTTCACCCCCACCAGCCCCTCAGACGAACGCTATCCGAATGCCGGACCACCCGTTGGCGCTGGCACTGATCAATCACGCGGATTTACCTATATCAGCCCCTTCGGCGAATTCATCCGGTCGACCCAGCCCAACCTCAGCTCAACATGTATATAATGATCTCAATGGAGCAGATGGATTGGGGTGTATCCTGGATGGAGGGATTTGTGGTGTCGGAGTGGAGTCGACGGTAGTGGACGGTCTAGGCTGGCAGGAAGGAGGAGGAGGATATGTCGATATTCTTCGACCGGGCGGACTGGGAGTCGAAGAGATAGCGAGAATCGTCGAAGAGGTCGATGGGAGTGAGTTTACAGAGATCAGGGTGCACGGGCGTAAATGGGTCAGAAACGCTGTTGCGTCCAGCTCCGCCGTCAAATTACCTCCGAAGGATACCAAGGCCACTGGTCTAGCACCATCCACACCTGGACTGAAATATCGACATTATTCACCTCGCATACCCGTCTTCCTACTGCTACCGAGCAATACATTCCCTACACCCCCTATTCACGCCAAAGACAGCACGTCAAATACTATACTTAGAACTCTCGTTGAATCAATCAAGAAGGACAGAAGACCACGACTAGGTTTTCTACACTATGCCAACTCGCCCCTTTCGTCCCAGATATTAACGTCAGACAATGTGGAAATCGTCCCCCTATCCCTCGGAGAAAACAGTACCTCCGCCGCCCGACGTCTGTTCTCCGGTATGCTTGAGCTTGAGCAGGTCGCCAACCAAGTCGATGGTATCTTGATAGAGGGGTGCGCGGATGACGGGCTTGGTCTAGCGGTCATGGAAAGGGTGGGAAAAGCTGTCGGTGGCGGTGGACTCAGTGGTGGCCTGGATGTCGGGGACACCGTGGAAGTCGGTTCAACGGGGAGGTTCTGGGTCCAGGTATAATTTTGCATGCTCAATTTCTGTTGTATCATACCATTCGTCGTACCACTAATCACCTCATGCATGCATATCACCAGCCTCTCTCGACTGTAGAACCCGATGAGGCCCCGGGCGGAATCAAAATTACGCAATGTCAGAAGTCTTCTTCGTCTGTCCATAACACCATATCACCATATCTCAACCAAGATGTTCAAGAACAAGTCTAAATCCAACATCGCCCTCCTGACAGAGGGTGCATCATATATTCAAAGAGCCAAGAAAGAACGTAGAGAACAAGTCGAGTCGATCAAATTTGATGATGAAGCTAGAAGGTTAGCTCAGTTTACCACTATCTCTTGTGATCTAGCTAATTAGTATAGGGAATGGCTGACTGGATTTTCTAAGCGTAAGAAGGCCAAGATTGAGGAAAAGAGAAGTAGAGCCAAAGAGAGGGATCATCAAGCTCATTTGGATGAACGTAGAAAGGTGCGTCTTATCTCAATCTATAATTTTGTAGGACTGATGAAATAGGCCAGACAAGAATTGAAAGAGAGGGCTATTGAGAATGAGAAATCTGTCAGGACTGCGATGGGTCTCGAAGATTTAGAAGGCGCATCAGATGATGACGATGATGATAGCGGCGAGTCAAGTCACGCATACGGGAATGTGTGCAGAGCTAATAGACAGAACCAGAAGCTGGACCTTCCAAAGTTCAGACTACGGAATACGACGACGAAGACGGCCTGGTCACTGTGACAATAACAGACGACTGGGATCCCTCAGCAGAGACCACGAAACGATATCGCTCCACATCAGCCGATAGTGATGCCGAAGCGACGGAAGAACCCGAGGCCAAGAAGCGAACGGTACCGCTTATGCCAGCTTCTTCAAAGAGAGCAAAAGATAAGGCAAAGGCAGCGAAGAAGAAGGACGATATCACCAAGAGTAGAAGTATGGAGACGAAGGCAGAGAGGAAGAAGGGTAGATCATTGGAGCTTACCAGAAGGATGGGTAAGGCTGGAAGAGCAATGGAGCGGGATGGCAAACAGAGGGGTATCAAGGGTGGGGGGGGCTGGGGTGGAGCTAGGGGAGGTGGAAGTGGTGGACGAGGAGGTCGAGGTGGAAAGAAGTAGGACGATGTCGTCTTAATTGCGCTGCAAGCTTGAACCGTATGTATCCATGTGACCTGTATTTGAAACCGCGAGACTGTTATCGGTCGTGTAGCAAGATCCCAAGACAACCATAGACTGCATCACCGCTCGCTCATCTCTAGGTGGTCTGGGCCCATCATTCCACGCCTTTCGTCACCTGTACCAACACCAACGGTGCGCGGCCTCGGCGGTCCCCTTGAGAACAGATCCGCCCAATCCGCTCTGAACTCATGCCACCCATCTGGTCGTTAGCGATCAGTCTTGCCACCAAAAGCTCAACCCACGAGTCATCGCAGCTGATATGCCGGCCATTCCGCCCACATCGTCGGTAGTGCCGTTTCGGGCATGCTCACGAGATCTGGCAGAGTAGTAGTACATAGGTACTCCCGATGCCATGAATACTGCTGATTAGCTCTCTGACTTTTGCTCCAGGATGACGAGCTCACGAAACGCCCAGAGCGCTTCCAGAGGAGCCGCAAACACAGGCATGAGAAGAAGGAACATTGCGACCTATTCATTAGTAAGGTCATAATGTACCTCAGCGGAACTCACTATGCAGAATATGATAGGAGTGCCGATCCAGGTCTTATATGGTCGTTCTAAATGAGGTTCCTTGACTCTCAATATCAATAGTCCGAGTACCGTCAAGAGGTAGAATGTCCAAGAGACGACCGAGAAGAAATTGATCAAAGCTAATCGTGAGCACCCACCCACACCATCGGCGTGAGACTTACTTCTGAAACCCCCGCCGAAAAGGATGAAGAATGCGGTACATCCCGCCTGCAGAAACAGGGCATTATCAGGTGTCCGCCGACGATGGTGCAGTCGGGAGAAGATCTCGGGTAGATGGTGATCCTTAGCAGCGGCATGAATCAGACGACCAGCTATACCGTCAGCGTTTAGTCACTTTAAAAAGGTATATGAGACTCACTGGTGAAGAAACTATTACTCAGAGCTCCAAAGCAGCTTACTGCAACTAGCGTGCTGAATACAACAGCCCCAAATTTGCCAATTACGACTCTACCGAAATCGAGAGCAACTGTATTGGATGAAGCCACGATCTCGGGAGAGAGGACAACGAAATAGGCGCAATTGGCAAGAACGAATAGAAGTAGTACGATCGACATGGACGAGTGAAGAGCCATTGGAAGGTGCTTGTTCGGGTTTCGCATTTCGCCCGCTACGAACTGCTCATTAGCCGATTCTTGTCCCATCTGGTACGACGAGAAGAAGGCATACATTGCACTGATCCCATCCATCGAAAGCCCATAGGCCGGAGTATAGGGCGATAGCATATGTACTAGGCTGAGTCGAAGTGCCCTGGAAGAAAGTGTCTGTCGTGAATGCCGGTCCTGGGCCATCTTTGATCAATGTCAATAAACCTAAAATGGCTATGAAGACCAAAGCAACGATTTTGATGGCAACCATGATGACGCCGAAGTTGGCGCCCATTGTCCTTGAGGCTATATTCAAGATGGTAACACCAAGAATGGCTATGATTGCGGTGATCTGCTATGAGTTTAAATCCACCCAGGAGGGGAAATGGGCATACCTTGAAAGTCCACTCTGGGACAATAGCCTCTGGGTCGGAAGAGAAAGCATGGTACACCATCCTATTGACGTACTCGCTGACTGTCAGCTATAGTTAGTCACTCAAGATGTGAGCTCACCCGAAGATGAGGGAGATGATGGCAGTACTTCCCGGCTTCAATGAAGAGACAGCACTCCAGGTATACAGATATGATAGTAACGGTCCGAACTGGTTATTAGCTCCGTTGAACGCGAAGTCGTCTGACTCACGGAGTAGGCGAGATACGCCTGAGCACCTCCAGATACCGGTATAGCACATCCAAGCTCCACAAATGAGCTTGATCATCAGTCTTCCTTCCCCCTCCCTTCTGATACGAAATTGCTCACCTGGCCCCGGTCCAAGCCAGCAGTCCACTAACAACCCAAACCATCAAACTAGCTCCCACGCTTCCCACACTAGCCACAATAACACCGGGGCTCGAGAAGATTCCAGATCCGACCTGCATGCCCACCACCAAGCCTATGGCATGCCATAGTCCCACATGCCTCTCATCTCCTCCGTCCCCTACTTCATTCTCGCCAGAGAGTGTGAGTGGTAAGAGGGAATGCTCGAACTCAAAGCCTCCCCCTGCGAATGAAGTTGCCGTATTCAATCTCTCTTTCCGTGGGCGAGGTTCATCGGGATATGACTCGGATAATTCCAGAGCTCGAAGCGACAGTGTTGGAGAGCGGTCTGATTGAGGGGTGAGAGGTGGGGAAGGCGAATTCTGAAGTGGGCGGTATGGGGCGGACATGCCTATGTTCGTTTTGACGATGTTGTTGACACTATCTCATGGTAAACACTGGAGAGTATCCTGTTGGCCGGCGGAGCTGATCGTGTATGTACGCGAGTGCATACATACCTTGACACATAGCTACAGGTGGAGGGACAGACAGGTCCACTTTCTCACGGTACCCGCTACCCACCCCGACGCGTTGCAACATGACGTTCGCGATCATCAAAATCACTATCACTTCTCTTCCTTACCTCCTCTTCACATCCTCACATCGTCTTATCGTCTGTTCTATTGACCTCTTTATCAGGTCTGGTCTTCGATATATTTCAATATGTCGCTATGGGTAGATAAAGTGAGCTGGACCATCTACGCAAGTGAAGTGAGCTGACAACCCAGTATCGTCCGCGGACATTAGACGACCTACATTACCACGATGGTCTCTCGTCACGTCTGAAGTCTTTAGTGAGCTAGAGATTCGTCTCCGCGCTCTCAAAGCTGATGTGTAGGCGGCATCCGGTGATTTCCCACATATTCTGTTCTATGGTCCATCGGGAGCAGGCAAGAAGGTCAGCTCACTGAACCCTTTCGAATCTACAAGAGCTGATTTTCAGACTAGGATCATGTGCACTCTTCGAGAGCTTTATGGACCTGGTGTCGAGAAGGTCAGCTGTTCGGGATTACTCACGCCTCCTCAAGCTGACATGCAGCTTCGTATAGATCAACGAGTGTTCGTCACGCCATCGAATAGAAAGCTGGATGTCAACGTCGTTCAGTCGAATTATCACATCGAGCTCACTCCTTCGTAAGCTGCCATCGACGCCCCTGCGACGCCTCAGCTGACATTAAAAGGGACGTTGGAATGTATGACCGAGTCGTGATTCAAGATATCCTCAAAGAGATCGCACAGACACAGCAGGTCGACTTGAATGCCAAACAGCGATTCAAGGGTAAGCTTCCGCCCAAAGAATGGGGAGAAGCTGACATTCAGTTGTGATCATCAACGAGGCTGATGCTTTGAGTCGAGACGCTCAAGCTGCACTCCGTCGCACGATGGAAAAGTACATGACCAACATGCGTTTAATCCTCTGTGCTAGCAGTACGAGTAAAATCATTGCGCCCATTCGAAGTCGATGTCTCCTAGTGAGAGTAGCTGCTCCAGATGAGTCAGAGGTCAGCCAGCTCATCCTTATTTCCAGTCGGGACCATAGCTGATGAACAGATGACCAGAGTACTACAGCACGTCGCGAAGAAAGAACGTTTCCACATTCCCGATCCCGCCCTTGATTCGATATTACAATCAACGAATGGAAATCTACGTAAAGCACTTCTGGTCTTCGAAGCTATGAGGATGCAAAAGCCAGATTTGAGTGGAGATATTGAAGTCGCGAAAGCGGATTGGGAGACGTATTGTGGGAAAATCGCCGATTCGATCGTTAAAGAGCAGAGTGCTGCAAAGTTGTTGGAGGTAAGAGGGAAGATATACGAGTTGTTGAGTCATTGTATACCGCCTACAGTGGTCTTGAAGGTGAGTCATCTGGGTGATGACACGCGCGGATGGCGCTAATTCGCAGACCATTGCCGAGCGTCTTGTGGACAAGGTCGACGACGATTTGAAGCCACAAATCGTGCATTGGGCCGCTCACTATGTCAGTAGAGTGTACTGATCAGCTTGAAGGGTACTGATGGACAGGAATTACGTATGCGACTGGGTTCAAAGAAGATCTTCCATATCGAGGCGTTCATCGCAAAGGTGATGAGGTGAGTCCAGCTATCGGATCTCCAATAGGAAAGCGAGCTGACTCAATGTAGCGTCTACAAGAGCTATACGTAAGTTAGCACACTCCTGCATCAAGGCCACCTTTGCCAGAAAAACAATCGCTGACGTCACAGGATGGGCATGCTGTCTGCAGACGACTTCAACATGAACGACTTCTAGACGATACATGTATGTATATAATAGCCCATCTACATATCTCTATTCCTTCTTGGCGAGAACTGCAAGATGCCCAAGTGTCTCCATGACCATATCAGGAACGACCTTGTCTGGATTATCGCCATAGATCTGCTCATGCTTTGTGACACCTCCCATGACCAGTAAAGTCCTGACTCCCGAATTTAACCCGAATTCAATGTCAGTCAGGAGATTGTCTCCGACCATTAATGCTTTCTTTGGGTCGAATTGGTGTCTATAATCAGCTCATGTACAAGTGACTGGGTGGGACTCACTCTGCGATGATTGCGTCCATCATTGTCGTGTTTGGTTTACCGATTACCGTTGGTGCTTTCTTGCCTTCCAACGCGTATACAATGGGGTACGACATGGATCCCGAACCTGTTGGTTCAGTCTATTGCGCCAAACGTCTAGTTGAGAAACAGCTTACCTGGCCAGGTTGTGCCGCCCGTTGGGAAGACTTTGTCCTGATTGGTGAGGAGGAAATGACAGTCCGGGTTGTCTCTTAGGTACGAGTATGCCTTGCAGTATTTCTTGTAATCTGCCCATCAGTGTCAAGCTCGTGCAGCAATAGGAGACACGTACTGACGTAGGCATCAAATCCACATAAAACAGCACCGACATCGGGATCAGGCTTGATGGTTGACCAGTCCATACTCTCAATGAAGACTCGGTCTTCTGGGTCCTTTGTATCAGTGTCAAAGCAAGATGAAGGAGACAAAGTGAACATACAGAACCACCACACCTGGCAATACCAAGATTGTCGAGTTCCTCCTCTAATCCAGCTTGTCCAATTACATAGACCTTCTTCTCTTTGGGCATCTTGAGTACTTTCGCGATATAGACAGCGGAAGCATAAGCTGATCCAAAGATCTCTTCCTGCTCATCAGTCCAGTCCCTATTTCATGTAAGATGAAAGGGATGTACCTCTTTCACCTGAATACCCAAGTTGTCAAACGTGGATTTATACATCCTCCTCGACTTTGATGCATTGTTGGTGACAAAGATCACCCTCTTGCCTGAATCAGTCAGCTTAGAAACCCCTAATGAAACGGTGGACATACCGGCATCTCTAAACATCGTCAAGACCTCCTTGACACCCTCGACAACCTCTGGACCGTGGTAGATTACACCATCACAATCTAGCAGGAAAGTATCCACTGAATCTAGTAGAGTCTGGTACTCCTCTCGAGTCTTTAAGAAAGGTGGTGGAGCCATTGTTGGTGTATAGTTGCAAGATTAGAAGTTCTTGTAGATCGTCATTTTGTCGGAACAAAGGAGCCCCGAAATCGTCAAATGCTCTGTATGGACCGCAATAATTTCTGAGAGAAGGATGCATATCTATAATGTATATCGGTATTCCCAGAACCTTCCACATATAGCTTGTCTACTCGTATCACAAGTTGGCTATGCCTACCGTGAAACGAAGCAGGCGAGACACGAACTCAGTTGACTGACTGTCCTCTCGGAAGCGTACCTACTCGGGTGTCCTCTCTCAGGCACAGCGCGCCTATCGGTGACTAGGTGTTTTGCCTTAATCCAGACACGACTTGAGCTACATCTCAGTCTCAATAATACCCATTACTGCCCCCAACTAAACAATCGCCTTCTCAATCACCATGTCGGACCGATCAAGATCAGGTTCCGAAGAAGGTGAAGGTGAAGCCATCCGGCCGTTCGGTGAAGACCACGATTCATCCGAAGAATCAGAAGATGACCCGGAAGAGGCCAAGAGGATTGCCGAGGGATTCATTGTGGACCACGACGACGACGATGAGGAGGAGAACGAAGATGAAGGAGAGGTCAAGGTTCTTTCGAAAGAGGAGAGGAGGCTGAAGAAGAGGGAAGCGAAACGTAGGAAACGTAAAGAGAGAGAAGCTAGGAGGAAGGAGCAATTGGAATTGTCGGATGATGAACTTGATTTGTTGAATGAGAATCAAGGCCTAGGGCCATCTCGTCCGAACAAGAGAGCCAAGAGGGATGATGGAGAAGGAGGCGCGTTACCTGGTTTACAAGATATATTTGCGGATGACGACGCTAGAGGTGTCGAGGATGAGGATGATGATGATTTGGGAGATTTCATTGAAGAAAGTGAAGATGAAGAAGGCGATGGCGAGACGGAAGAGCAGAGAAGAGAGAGAAAGAGGCAGGAGAAGCTGAAGAGGAGAGAAGCGAAAAAGGCCAAGCCAGATGCGGCTGGTGTTGATAAAGTGTAGGCTACATTCGCGGTATCAAAGGCGAGACCGTGAGCTAACCCTTAGTGCATGGGAGGAAATACATGAAGTGTTTGGAGATGGAACAGACTATGACTGGGCACTTGATGCTCAAGCAGAAGGTGGAGATGCGGAACAGGACGAAGATGCCAAGAAGGATCTAAGATTGGAGGATGTGAGCACATCCTACTGCGCGAGAAGAGATCTGATTTCAGGTGTTTGATCCGGCAGAGATCAAAGAACGTCGACTCCAAGATGAAGATCGAGTCATCGCCCAGAGAGACCGACCTGAAAGACATCAACTTGCCAATTCTACATTATCAGATAATCCAGTCATTGCACCCGACACCATCTTCCCCGACCCAGAACTAGCAGCCGGATACGCTTTCAACAAGATCTCTACGCGTACGCAATACATTTTCTGTGGAATGCACGAGGACAACACATACCCGCCCATGACTTCTTATGATTACAATGAGTATGTGCCTGCTAGGCGTCGAACCGATTTATTTGTCGTTTATCGAAACGCTATCGCAAGAGCACTGGGCTTCATGTTCGTTCATCACCTCGAAGTACCTTATCTATGGCATTACAAGAGGGATGCGTTCAGTATCCTCGAGGATTCCGGTCGATCTGGTGTTCAGTTTCTGGACAGGGATGAATTGTGGAAACTGTATGAACTTGGAATTAGGTTCAGAGCGATCTACGAACGAAGCAACCACTCGACCAATATCTGGGAGAAGATCAAGGCTAGAAAGGAAGGATCCGAGCTCAATGATGCCGAGAAGTACCTCGAGGATAAATTGCTCAAGTCAATCTGTTTGATGAGTATCGAGGCTGCTGCTGAAGGTGGTGATTGGCTTGAATATCATTACGGAGGTGAAATCAGGCGGATCAAGGAGGAGGAGACAGTAGATGAGGTTGTCAAGAAATTACCGGCGAAGGCGGGACAAGATGATCTTCGTGCTGGACCTATCATGAAACTCGTCAAGGTCAGCTCTCTTCTGGTAGCCCCAAGGACATAGCTGATTGATAGGCATTTGGAATATCGGTATTTCGGGTAGCACTCGCATTCAATGATCCAGAGGGTGTACCTGTAGCCCCTGCGAATCCTGAAGGACGTCCTTACGAATTAGCTGAGGAGTTCTCGGGACCTGGAACCCCATTCACAGATCCTGAAGTCGCTCTGAAGGGTAAGGCTCACTTTACGATCAGTGCTACAATGCTGACAGCCACAGCGGCCAGCAAGATCCTTGCCACTGAATTCTTCAAAGATCCTTCTATCCGTCAACAAGCTCGAGACTTCATGGAAGCTTGTGCTGTCGTCTCAGTCGAACCCACAGACAAGGGTATGGTCATCATCGACCAATACCATCTATACTCAGTAAGCCAGATAGCATGCTCCTTCTTCTCTTGAGCTGACATCTAGTCATTCAAATTCCTAGACGAAAAGCCAGTCATGGCATTCAAGGAATCACCACAATTCCTGCACATGCTCCAAGCCGAAGAAGAAGGGCTGATCAAGATTGTCATTGGTGTACAGGAACCTCAGACAGCTTCATTCGCTTCTACCCTGGTGAGATGTTGTCGATCTGACGAATATGGGGAGATCTCGAAAGAATGGAATGAGCTCAGAGAGACTGTTTGTCAGGATCTCGTTAGGAAAATGTTGTTGCCCATGGGATCCAAGTGGATCAGGGAGCATTTGAGGGGTGAAGCTGAGGATTATGTTGCGGAACGATGTAGGATGGAACTTGAATTCGTAAGTCTTGTATGCGAAGGGTTTAGGCACTGGCTGACGTTTAGCGAACAAATGTCCGACCGTACCAAGGTAAAGATATGGAGTCCGGGGAAACACCATCCGTACTCGCCATTTCCATCGGTCGAGGTGATGTTCGAGACGCAGTCATTGCTATTGTTATCGACCAAGAAGGAAATGTTCGATCCCAGAATAAATTCGATAATCTCAAAGACGATTTGAACAAAGCAGCATTCTTCGAGCTACTCGACAAGAGGAAACCGCAAGTTGTCGCTATTGGTGGTCTATCGGTCCAAACCGCTCGAATGAGAGACGACGCCAACACTGCACTGAGGGAGTATGCGGTCCAACAATTCGGCCAAGGTCCACCTGTACAAGCTGCTTTTGATGATCCGGAGCATTATCAACATGAACTAGCGCTTTACGACGAGAGATTAAGACCGATGTTGATCCCCATGATCTTCCCTTCGGATGCTACCGCCAGGTTGTACATGACCTCAGAAGAGGCAGAGAAGGAACATCCGACATTACCTGCCACTGGACGATATGCTTTGGCATTGGCTAGGTATACTCAGAATCCTCTAAATTCGTACTGCAAAGTGGCCAAGAATATCCATTCAGTCACATTCCTCGAACATCATCAGAAACTTGTACGTGACCCCGTTCTACTTGAAGTGGTATTGGCTGACAGAGTAGATCTCGTCCGAAAAGTTGATGTTGCATCTCGAAAGGGGATTAGTCAACATCGTGTGCTCGACTGGTATCGAAGTCAACTCGTGTGTTGCCAGCCCATATGAAAGGGTCATGTTACCCTTCATTGCTGGTCTCGGTCCAAGAAAGGCAGATGTTCTCATCAATGCTGTTCTCAAACAGGCAAGTCGACTCGATGATGCTTTCGTGATGTACTGACTTGTAGGGCTCATTCATTAATCGTCAAGGGTTCTCCGACATCCTAGGTCCGATCGTTTACGAGAACGTGGCTGGATTCCTCACTATCGAAACCGATATCTCGGGTATGATCCTCGAGGAACAAAACCAACAGGACCAACCCGATCCCCTCGACAAGACACGTATACATCCGGAAGACTACGAATTCGCTCGAAAAATGTGTCAGGATGCTCTCGAGTACGACGCAGACGATGTTGCCGATCAACATAAGTCCGACGTCGTTCTGCAATTGATGATGGATCCTACACGAAGTGCCAAACTTGGTGAACTCAATCTACACGATTTCGCCGTCAACCTCCAAAGAACAGGAGAAGGAAACAAACGACAGATTCTAGCGGAAACAGTTGGAGAACTTATCGCTTGGCGAGCCGATCGACGTCCTCAATTCTATGTTCCTACTGAATGGGAGGTTGTTCAGATGTTGACTGGAGAAACGGAACGTACGATCGGTATGGGTCTTCGAGTCACTGCGACTGTCCGAAAAGCACTTGCTTCAAGAGCATTCTGTCAGCTGGAATGTGGAATGGATGCTATTCTCGAACGAGAATATATCCAGGATGAAGATCAATTCGATCCAATGGCGCAAGGGCGATCATGTGATGAGGTATTCAAACCTCGTCAAGCGGTCAAGGCTGTTGTGATTGATGCCCAACCTGGACGATTCCAAGTCCGTATATCGACTCGAGAATCCGATATTTCTCAATCCGTACCATTCCTACCTCCATTCCGAGAAGAGCCTTACGACTCGAAAGTCCGTCGCTTGAATGCCGAAGAAAAGGCAGCTTCCAAACAACGTAAAGCGCAAGGTTCGACAAAAAGAATAGTTCAACATCCAAATTGGCACGATATGAATTCAGGCCAAGCGGAACAATTCCTAGCATCAATGCACCGTGGAGATGTCGTTATTCGACGTTCGTCAAAAGGACCTGACCATTTGGCGATCACATGGAAAGTCGACGAGGACGTTTTCCAGCATATTGATGTTGAGGAAATCGATAAACCAAATGAATATGCTGTGGGCAGGATATTGAGGATTGGGAAATATAGTTATATGGATTTGGACGATTTGATCATCAATCACGTCAAGGCGATTGCGAGGAAGTTTGACGAGATGCAACTCCACGAAAAGTATCGTCCGGAACATGAGCTAGGTACTCTTCTCTATGCTCATGCCACAACGCCGAATGTTTGCTGATGAGCAGAAAACTACCTCAAGAACTATGTTCAAGCACATCCTGGTCGAAGTATGTACGGGTTCTCCATCGACAGTGAGAAACCGGGTTACCTGAAATTATGTTTCCTGAACAAGTCCACTAAGGACGGAGGTGTAGTTCAAACCTGGGTGAGTCCCTCTCTTCCTTTGCTCAATCGTGCCGAGTAACCCTGACAAACAGCCGGTCAAGGTATTGCCTGGTGCATACAGACTCAACACTGCCGAAGTCCCAGGGGTAATGGAGCTATGTAACGCCTTCAAAGCCCAGTACTCCAACAAACTCCTTGATCAGGGTACAGGTGGCAAAACACCTGGTATCAGGGCTGGAAAGACCCCCATGGGAGGAAGAACACCAGGAGGCCGTACGCCTGGTTTCCCAATGCGTGGGGGTGCTACGCCAATGTACGGCGGTAGAACACCTATGCCTGGTCAACCTCAAGCCCAGCCATGTGAGTCGTATCCAGAGTAAACAGGATCATCAGCTTATAACCAGATGGAGCACCTATGAGTGTCTATGGAGGGAACGCGACTCCAGCATATGGCGGTCAACAGCCTGGATACCCACCACCTCCTCAGGCTGGCTATGGGATGCCACCACCAGGAGGACCAGGATATGGGCAGGGACCACCACGTCCTAGTGCAACGGGGATGAATCCTGAACGAGCGTATGTCCTCCCCAATTCTCTTACAGGAGTGAGCTGATGACCCAGCGCGATGTTGGCTAGACAACAAGGTGGTGGGCGGTATTGATTGTGTTTGTCGAGAAGGGAGTCGTAACAGTAACTGAGAGGCCAAGATTGTAACGAGTATCAATTAGCATATCTGAATTATCTGTCTCATGATTCATGCATCATTAGCTTATCTTCGGGCAGAACGTTTGCGTATAATCCGGGTCGCTTGTGAACCGTCGGAAAGATAGGAATTCAACAGTAGGGTTTCATGTAAGTGAACGGTTTCCAGTGATCTCTCGACAGCGATATCGCCTGTGCCTTGGAACGATGTTTGATGTATAGATGCACAACCAACACAATCCCTCTATAACTGAACTGTGAAAACCCTAACTGAAACTCGAAAAACTAAAAACAATGGATCGGATAAAACGCTTATGCGGCAACATAACCAGGGAAGAAATCTGCAAACTTCTTGTCCTTCTTGTCGCCGTGTTTACCATCAATGTGCTGTTGTAGTCTATCCATCAGCTTATCTCACGCAACAAAGTGAAGTGAAAGGACGTACAGAGGCTGTTTGGCTGTTCCTTGGAAAGTCTGGAAACAAACACTGCATTTCGTTGTCTGAGCCGCCTGGTTGTCAGCCGCGTGTTCATACATCTCACGAAATGTGAAACGTTTCTGGAAGAAATTGCTACTCACAGCATTGGCTTTTAGCTGGGAAGTAGGTCCAGCATTGGCACCCTTCTTCTGGGCGACTTCACGCTTGTGAATAGCTTTAGCTCCCTACCTGTCAGTTGATCCTCAAGTGGCGGAAGACCAGGTCACTTACGTTGCCTCCACCCATTGTGTATTGTATGTAGATTAGAAAGGGGGGGTAAAGCGTAAGAAAGCGAGCAATGTAGTAGTAGAGTGAACGTGTAGAAGTGTTGTCCAAAAAATCGGTTGATCCGGACGAGACAGAGGTACGCAAATCAGGGTCAGGTGGAGGGTCAGTTGTCAGGCTCACAGTGTTAGGCTCTTTGTGCTTTATTGTCAGGCTCAAGTGGTTGTGCCTGGTCATGCGTCACTTAGCCCACTCTACCTATACTCGGACCCAACCAAACCATACCTCACACAACAATACAGGATGGCGGAACTAAGCTTGGAAGATAAATGCAAAGTAGCGGCTAAGCTCATAGAACAGAGTCCCCCTGGAGAAGTCAAGTGAGTCAACCAATCGCTGTTTACACTGTGAGCTGACCAACAGCGACGTCATAAACGGTCAGTATACCTCTTCTTCGGCCTTGCTCATGGACAAAGCCTGATCTATCAGATATCCGGTCAATCATCAACGACGATGAGACTCTGATGATTCACGTCCAGCCTGCTCTGAGGAGCCACAATCTCGCTCAATTGCATGTTGTCGAGCACCCAGCTGAGGGAGATGTCCCGGCGCATTCGGTGAGCTTTGAACTCTTGCTGAGACACTGGACGACAGCTGATCTTGAAGTCGCTCTTGTCGGAATCTGCGATCATTCCAGGTAGCGGAGAAGCTGAACGCTATGCCGACGTCGAAGCCAAGCGGTCATTTGCTTTCGACCATGTTCAACTCGTAAGTCTTGGCGCCAGGTCAAACTGACAGAATAGGTAGCTTCGGACTACCAGCCATACCAGCTACCAGAGGACGAAGAGTCACTCAGGTGAGTCTTTCCAAACCTTAATTCAGTAAAGGAGCTCATGGAAATAGGGCGGAGCTCGCCAAATCGTTAAAGGCATATGTGAAGAATCACTTCTCCACAGGCATTTCATCCGTCACCACATCACAATTCCCACTCCTTCCCCCTGCGCCCGAGCCGACACCTGCACCAGTCGTCGAGACCGAATCTACTCCTGTCCCTGAGAAGGATGCAGAGGTGCCTACCGATATCAGCGTAGACGACAAGGCGGACGAGAAGGAGGAGCCGGTGACTGATGTTGTGGATGAACAGGTTGGAAGTGGTGAGGTTGAGCCCGTCCCTACACCTTCTGGAGGTGGTGAGGCTGAACACTCCGCGGAGGAAGTCACCGACAAAGGCGGTGTTGAGCAGGTAGACGAGGAGCTGCAGGAGTTGAAAGTCGAGGAGGAGGACAAGCCAGCAGAGTCCAGTGAGGACAACGCGACCGAAACAGCCGAAACAAGTCAAGCGGCAGTAGGCGACATCATCGAGGAGGCGGAAAGCAGCACCCCTCAGGTCACTGAAGAGACGACTACCGTCGAGGATGAGCCAGCAGCTCCCGCAGCTGAGCCAAGGAAGCAAGAGAGGATCGACAATCCCACATATACGCTCGAGACGGTTGGCAACAAATACAATACAGGCAACTTCTGGTGAGTCCCAATCTCATCCAAGCCGAGCGTACGCTAACAGCCAGGACCGGGCGTTGGCGCACATGCTGGACCGTCGACAAGGCTGCTGGTGAAGTCAATGGTACGATCAATGTCGATGTCCATTACTTCGAACAGGGCAACGTAAGCTGTCAGGCCTGGTGGATTTGTAAGAAGCTGATTTGAAAGGTTCAATTGGCGACCAAGCACACTTCCTCTTTCCCCTATCCCGAGGCGAGCGGCTCGCAATCCATTGCATCGAAAATCGTCACAACGATCTCAAAGATCGAAACGAGCTATCAGCTAGAGCTGAACGATGTATACGGAGATCTTGGTGATAAAGCTTTCAGATCGTGAGTGCCTGCTACAAATTCGTCGCGTCCGGACCTGACGGCAGATTGCGTCGTGCATTGCCGGTTACAAGGCAAAAGATGGACTGGGAGAAAGTTGGCGGTTATTCACTTGGATCTGATTTGACGAAAGCGAGGGGATAGGATGGTCAAGCTGCAGGCATGTACAAAGTAGCAGAAGGACAAGTAACATGCATACGCTGTAACTATAATCTGGTTCATGTATGTATTGGCCGACCCCCCTGATTCGGATGTCTCCGGTCCGATTGCCACTCATAAACAAAGTAAAATCAGTCTCCTTGTACACACACAACCTGTAACTCTTTGTATCTCTTGTAGCACTAGCATCGTACACGATGAGCAACGGTGAGCCGTTGGCTTCATCGCTCTACCTCTCGCCAGCACCGCGCTATGACAGAGACACAGATAGCGAGCGGTCACTATCGCCAGAACCAGACTCGCCTTCGGCCAGTACCTTTCTGAGGACAGCCGCGACTCTCGATGGACTAGCTCGACAATTGGGCGATCTTTCCCAATCTGGAGGCCATGCACAAGAACTCTCAGAAGATGAGGCGACTACAAGATGCTGTTGTGGAGCTAGTAGCGGTAGTAGAGCTTGCTCAGCTATCATCGAAAGGGACAAGATGGAAGAACGGATGAAATTGAGTGGAGGTGAGTGAATATTGGATTTCAGATCAGGTTGACCACGGGAAGGAATTCGAGCTAATGGATGTAAAGAGATCGGACAAGCTCTACTGGCGAGATACGAGGTTTTGGAAAACAAGTTTCGCAAGGAAGTGGAACGCTCTGAACACCAGGTTAGTCACGATTACATTTGTTATTACCTTACACGACATAGCACAAACAAGACTCTCGTCGTTTGTTGTCATTACTTCTGTTGACGTTATAGCTGCTTGTGAAGAGGAAAGCTCTAGAAGACAGTGTCAAGAGAGTACGAAATCTCGAAAGAGCCAACACACAACATCTACAGCAATACGCCGAGATGTCCAAGAAGCAGGAAGCGCTCGAAAAGGTGAGTCACGTTTGGATCACAGCCCTCATACCATTCTCTCGACTCGTCTGTGGATCATGTTCCCGGCTATGAGCTAATGTCCAGAGGTACACGTCCTCCCTACACACTCAGACCCTCACTCAACAATCCCTCACCCATGTCCGCGCCGAACTGAAAGCTCTACAAGAGAATACGACGCGTCAAAATATATCCTCAGCCTCTGGGACAAGCTTACAAGATCAAGTCATGGATGCCGAGCGCCGGTACGAAGATACAAAAGACGCGTTAGAGCTAGAGAAACGTAAAACGAGGGATGAGATTCGGAAACGCAAACAAGCGGAAGCGAGGGTGGAGGAGATGGAGGAAAAGGTCAAGCAATCTGAGAGAGAGATTGAAGAGACTAAAGAGGCTAGGGCGAAGGATGCTCAGGATCTTTTGGCTAATGCGAGGGAGAGGCTCGAGATATTGCACAACGAGGTAAGCCTGATGACTGCATAGTGGACGGCGCGCTGACGTGCAGCTGTCAGAAACCTTCCGGGCTGATATACCGAGTGAAACGCCACAGTATCAGAAAGCTCTTGAAGATCTAGTCGCTACCAATACCTTACTGAAACACGATACATCCGAATTATCAGCCATGTTGGCAGAATCTCGGGAGGAGACACGACTGTTGCGCGAAGAAGTCGAGGAAGTGCGCGCCGCTCCCCCAACATCTACAGGTTACCCAAGACAATTGACATTATCTACCGAATTGCAACAATCACGCTCATCCGCTTTCCACTCCCGTACCGAATCCTCGCCCATGGTAGGGACCTATGTCGACCGCCTTGGATGGTCTCGAATGAGCACTTCCTCGTCAAACGGATGGGACCATCAGAGGAAAGCTTCGATGGCACCCAGTATCTCATCATCAGCGGCTGGTGACACTGCTTACTCGCCTGGACTAGGTATGGGCCAGGTTGGAGAATATACCGGGGCGGTCGCAAGGGAAGAGGGAGCTTTGAGTCCTACCATCCCGGGTGGACGTGAATCTCCAAGACCTGGGTTTAGGGCTTCGCCGAGTGGCGGACTCGGATATGTCGTGAATGGAATTCCCAAGAAGTCGCAGCGACCGGGTCTACAGCGAAGCTATTCGGTCGACCGGCGTCGGAGCTATTTCGTATGTCCCACTTGAACTTCCGTCTATGGTCGCTGATGCTAGTCACAGGGTACGGATACAATCGCCGAGGATCCGACCGCTCTGGAATCGCAAGAAGCCGACCAGAGACCCAGATCACCAGCCTCACCTGGTACTGCCTATTTCGCAGCTGCTGAAGCATCTCGAAAACGTCGTTCACTAGTCATGGCTCGTCGACAGACCATGTCACCACATGAATCGTCCGCGGAATCGCCAATGGGATTCGGGATGGTCGATTCTGCATCGGGATCGCAATCTATCACCGACTTCCCATCTCCATTGTCTGAGTCGGCGCTGACTAGCCCGAACAGGTCTATGCCGGTTCAGCGAAAGACTTTGCTGTTGTTATCGCGTTCACGGGGTGTTCAAACAGATACGGAGGAACTGATGGGCGAGCTACCTAGATGCAATTGCCAACGCACGGAGCCGCCCATCCAGCCATCGGATATTCAGTCGGAGACATCGTCTATCCACGAGTCGGTCAAAGGTAGCGCGACTATCGGTCTACTGATAGACCACCTCGGCAAGGTCTTGAATCGATTACGGGATGCCGATATCCCCACACTCAACAAACGACTCAAGAAACACAACCTTCCCGGCGATGTCGGTCACTTGTCTAGGTCAACAATGCGAGCTCTAGAAGCCGAAGTGGGCGACTTGCGAAATCACTTCCGCGGTCTCGGGGGCGATAACGCTACTCTCACCCGGAAAGAATTCACCATGTTGGTCAAGCTCTTGAAGGAGGTGTTTTCCGATCTCGTCGAACTACAGGGCGTAGTCAACGACGTCACTGTAGACCCGTCGCTCGCGAAGAAATTACAGAAGAGGGCGTTCAGAGATGAAGAGGAAGAAGCTGCTCGTGCTAAGCAAGGCACTGGGTTAGGATGGATTGCAGCTCCGATTACCAAGTTTTTCGTCACGCCCGCCACAGAGGCCGAATCAGCTCCTACCGAATCACCTTCACGTGCTGGGCGAACGATGGATCGAGGTAGACTGCAACCTGCCGGAATGAAGGCCAGTAAACAACTAGCATCGACAAGCGCCACTACCACCCATGTTAGTGTCGAGTTTGGCGGTACTGGAATGACTCGAAAAGCCACTCACGCTGGACCCTCTACGGCCACGAATGTGCAAGAGAGATTACCGCCTTCGCCTCGAGAGACAATGGATGAGGCGACTATGCCAGATCAGCAGTCTGTTGGAGGTGGTCAGACACTTCGAGTCCCGCAGGCTGGGACTATCAAGCGGAGTAAATCCAGGGCGAATCGGAACGAGTTGTTAGGTATCTTTGCCGGTGCACAACGACCAGTGTCTCCCGCTGGTGGCCCGTGGCAGGTAGTAGCTGGTGAACCTGGTTCAGGTAATACACCCGCTCCCAGCGCGAACCCAAAAACGATTCGAGCCGTTTCTTCTGGGTATTTCGATAAAACCATCAAAGCCCGCGCACCCGATCAACGAAAGCGATTGCCAATGGCCGTGGATGCTGTGATCGATTCCAGTGCAGACCAACTTCAGGGTGCTGACCCTTCTTGTGCGGATGAACCTTTCCAACCTGCTTTACTGGAACGACAGCTTCGGCCCAGGGGATTATCCGATTCATCGATCCGATCGACATATCAGAGCCACGCCAATCCAGGTCAAGGGATGGTCACGACGGCCAGTATCTCTACCGGTCCCGCTCCGAGGCAGGTAGCTTATGGCACTACCGTCTCGAGACCAAAGACATCAGGAGGTGGTGGTATCTTTGAAACCCTGTCCAATCGACTCTACTCTTTTAGGGCTACCACCAACGATGTCTCTCCGGTTAATCCACCGAAAGATGAAGATCGTGGATCAGCGAATACAACTCCCGGGCTCGATATACCAGAAGTCAAGATCCTTCCATCGACACCATTACCAGTCGGTACTAAACCGATAGCAGTGTCACCATCTTCATCCTCCTCAGCTGCCCGAACTGCGACTGCGACTCCCGCTACGGGTTTATTTGGGATGCTGGCAGGATCACTGAAGGACGGGCCTGATGATTCAGAAGATATGGGTGCTAGATTCAAGAGACAAGCAGTAGTTCCGAGGAGTCTATCGACAAGTCGCGGTGGTGGTTCTTGGGAGTAGGGGTCGTGAGAGGGGGAATCATGTACGTTCTTATATGAAGTTGTAACGGACAATATTGTAGCTTTCAGGTTGTACTGCTGATTATATATCATACCCACCATGTATCTGCATACGCTATCTTCATCAAGGTTCATACATCTCCGACTCCTAGCCATTACGCTCTTGTCTGCGCGGCTTGCTTCTTCTGCTTTTTACGTAGAGCCTTTCGTTGATTTTTCGTCAACGTCGTATTGGGCGATGAAGTGGAAGGATCGGGTATCGTAGAGAGTTCTTGGGTGTCTTGACTTGTCGTCGGGGTAGCTACCGGGCTCTGCTCGAGGTCCACTTTTGATGTCGAGGATGGTATCACCACATTATCCTTCTGTTCCACCTTCGATATCGTTTCAAAGCTCCTCTGCGCGCCAGTTTCGGATTGGGCTTTCATCTTTGCCTTGGCCTTCTTCTTTCCCGCCAACAAATCAACAACACCAATCTTCCTCTTCTTTCCAATACTACCCCTACTCTCCTCTTCCTCATCTTCATCTTCTTCTTTCCCACTTTTTGTCGAAAGAATACCGCCCTCCTCTGCTTTACCCTTTCCCTTCTTATTCAGACCCAGCATTTTCTCCAATTGCCCGACTCCGTGATCTTGTCGTTTATGTTTCGGAATATCCAGTGATGGATGTCCAATCCCTAAATTACCATCTTGATCCGCATTTGTATTGAGATTGAACGAGATATCGACAGGTTTGGAGGATGAACCGAAATCTGCTGGGATCCAAGACTCGATTTGGGAAGTGTATAGTTGGGCTGAGAAAGCTAGACTGTCCGCACTTGGTGTTTGAGTACTCCGAGAAGAGCTTGCTGAAGCTGTCGGATCGACCATGACCATCTAGACAGAGTAATGAAGGGTAATGGTTGATGCCAAAAAGTCATCTCGGACGCGCCGGTTCCGGCGGAAATGGTTCATGTTGCCAGTAGGGCTGGTCCCTCTGATATCTTACAATGCATCATGGCCTGCCTCCGCCGACCTTTGTGCGGTGATCTAGCACATCTCCACATTCTGAGTATGTCGCTACGGAAGAATTATCCAAGGCCTGCCAGACTTTCCAGGCCTTCTGCCTCAACTGTGGAGCTGTGTGTGTGGATGAAAGGAGTGGACGACATTGCCAAGTCTGACTGTATTGACTGTTTTACGCTATCGATTGCCACCATACAGAAAGAACATGGCGGATAAGATAAATCCACGGGACAAGCTCACGAATCAAGGGGGAAGCGAGACGAGTCCTGAAGCTCCGGGAACATGTGCGAGGAAATCAGAACGCGAAGCCTCCATGGCGGTCAGGAGGCGAGATTTTGTATTCCTGCCGATACCTAAATCGAAACGACATGATCCAACCTTGAAGGCTCATGAGCAATTCATATTCACTTGAAAAATCAACCTTGTCCTAGCTGGAGCTGCTGTGAGTCAGTGACTTTGAGGATGCTGATTATAGACGGTATCTATGTCGAATTGTTTTACTCGCAAGTAAGTCCCGCTATGTTAACAGCTGACACTCAGCCTATGCTCGTCGCGTAAGCTCGATATCTCCGACGATCAACAGTCCTGACATGCAGGATTGCCAAAGATTTCGGCGCATCAAATGAGGATGTAGCCCTCATTCCCACGCTCGCTCAGGCGGGGTACGCAATTGGCAGTCTCTGAATCTCGCCCCTTGGTGACCTTGTCCGACGTCCGCCTCTGATACTACTGCTCGTCACCATTTGCGCCCTTCTATCGATTGGCTTGGCACTGTCAAGATCAGTGGCGATGTTGCAGGGCCTAACGTTTGTGATTGGCATCACTACGGTGTGTGTTTGCGATGTAAGAGCTGATATACAGGTAACTCCGCATATTTGTATACTCTGGTCTGCCGATATGGCACCGTCCAACATCAGAGCTAGAGCCATGTCAATCACTCTATCAGGTCTGATAGCAGGGCTTGTGCAGGGAAGGCTGTTCGCCGGGATATTGGCTACTTATACTTCTTGGAGAGATACTTACTGGTTCGCAGTGGCTATACAGGCAGGTGAGTCTCCAGCAATCACGCAAACAATCGAGCTGATGGGCAGCAATGCTAGGAGTACTGTGGCTCGCATTACCTGACACACCTGATAAAGATATCGGGCTATCGTACCCCGCCGTTGTGAGCTCCCTCTTGCCTCGGTACAGATTCAGCCAGCCCTAACAATATAGTTATGGTCAATGATGAAGATGCTCCCCAAATACCCTACTCTCGTTCAAGCCTGTATCTGTACTTTCTTCAACGCTAGTACGTCCGGTATCATATCGATGAACCTAAGCTTACCAACAGTGTGTTTTGCCGGATTGTACGTCTTCTGCTTTCATATCGCTGAAGAATAGCTGGACCACATCAACCTTCGTTCTGTCGGATGAACCATACGAATACTCACCTGTCAGGATTGGTCTTCTCGGCCTGGTGGGACTTGTAGGTGCGGCCCTCGCTCCGCTTTGGGGAAGACTAGTGGATCGGATAGTGCCGTGGTCAGGTCAAATGATGTGCAGCATTATGTGCTTGATCGCTATGATCATAGCATTTGGGGCTGCCGACATCAACGTTTCCGGCGTTGCAATTCCGTTGACCCTCTATGATTGCGGAGACCAATTGTTTGTCCTCAGTAATGGGTACAGGGTAGCTGGATTGGATGCCAGAGCAAGGGCTAGGCTGAATGGGTGTATCCTATTGTCCATGTTCGTTGGACAGGTAAGTATCTTCCGTTGGCTCATGAACGAATGACTAAACGTTAGACTGCCGGGACTGCGATTTTGACCAAGATCTTTGTGACACAAGGTTGGAAAAGGACTGGTGGCGCTGCAGTCGGGTTTGCATGTGCCCCTCTCATGTTGCTACTGCTCAGGTCAGCATTCTATACTGTCAAGCCTGTCAAGCCAAGCAAAAACTAATACGTAGGGGTCCACATGAAAAGCGCTGGGTGGGATGGCCAGGTGGATGGGAGCTTCTCAGGCGTCCGACTATGACGGACTTGAGTCCCGAGGCGCTTACAGAAGGACCATTACGAGGCCATGGGAAACCAGGAGATGACACAACGGGTGTGATAGTTTTGTACTTCAAACAAGCGATCCAGAAGCACAGGGAGAACGCAGTACCGACATCGGGATTGATCTTGACCGGCTACACAGTTGACAGGACTCAGGCCTATCCATGTAGTTTGCAGAGCAAGTATGACCCACGCCTGGTCATTGCATTATGCAACAAATGCTGCCAAGCATCTCTGAAGCTTCCAGGCCGGAATGAGGCTCCATATCGGCCTGCTCCGGGCCGCGAGTGGGGGCCACTCGGTGAATTAGCTGGAATCTCGCGATCGACTTGTAATGCCTTAGAATTCCCCGTTGATGACACCGAGGAGATACCTTCCCACTTAACATCGTACACTCGAGGTGACGGTGAGGTGTCATGTATATATAGCTAGAGACAATGTCCGACGAGCCGAACCGAAAAGAACAGGACGAGGCTGAGGGTCGACCCGACAAGAACGAGGAGCTTGGAATCGAATTACGAGCGACGAATGATGACCGCCCATTGTCCGAGCCGAAAAAGGTGCGAAAGAGGGAACTTGGATTTATCCCTATACCTAAATCGAAAC
>Ga0265798_10001902_pt1 | contig 31366 bp, 23 predicted proteins | sample P3T30metagenome_FD_192430 | JGI IMG/M metagenome (GOLD analysis project Ga0265798, IMG submission 192430) | Plant litter microbial communities from East Loma Ridge, Irvine, California - P3 T30 | ecosystem: Environmental > Terrestrial > Plant litter > Unclassified | place: USA: California... | reverse complement strand
CTCAAAGGCAGCTTCAACCTGTTCGGAAACTGGCAGTACGACAGCGCTTTCTCGTACTCGCGCAACAAGGGCACCTTCAACCAGGCCAACCAGATCAACTACGACAACGTCTACCGCGCCTTGAGTTCGCCCGCCAGCTGCGCCGCCGCGCCGGGCTGTACGCCGCTGAACCTGTTCGGCGAGATCACCCCCGCCATGGCCGACTACATCCGCTACAACTCCTCGGAGACCAACGGCACCCGCCAGGCCGACTTCACCCTGAACGCCACCCGCGAGCTGTTCGACCTGCAGGGCGGGCCGCTGGCGATCGCCACCGGCTACGAATACCGCCGCGAAGCGGCCTACGACCGACCGGACCCGTTCATCGCTTCGCAGTCGACCGTGCTGCCGCGCGTCTCCGGCGCCACCCAAGCCCCGACCAGCGCCCCGGGCCGCGACCCGACCAGCGGCAGCTACCACCTGCACGAAGCCTACGTCGAGCTCAATGCCCCGCTGTTCGCCAACAAACCGCTGCTGGAACGCCTGGAGCTGAGTGCCGCGACCCGCTACTCGGATTATTCGACGGTCGGTTCGAAAGCCACCAGCAAGGTCGGCCTGCTGTGGCAGCCGGTACGCGACCTGATGCTGCGCACCACCTGGTCTCAGGGCTTCCGCGCGCCGTCGATCCTCGAGCTCTACCAGGGCCAGCGCGAAACCAACTTCCAGGTGGTCGACCCCTGCAACGGCGGCGCCGCGCTGCCGGGCTGCAGCGGCATCCCCGCCAGCTACAACCAGTCGCAGTACAACGGCGGCCTGGCGCGCGGCGTGGTGGCGGGGAACACGGCCCTGAAACCGGAAACCGCGGAAACCTACGCGGTAGGCTTCAGCTACACCCCGTCGTATGCGAAAGGCCTGTCGCTCACCGCCGACAAGTTCCGCATCAAGCTGAGCGACGCCATCGCGGCCCAGACCGGGACCCAGATCCTGAGTTCCTGCGCCCGCACCGGCGCGTTCTGCGACCTGGTGCAGCGCGCGCCGAATGGCGAGATCCTGCGCCTGACCCAGGCCGTGGTCAACCTGTCGCGCATCGAGGTCGAGGGCATCGACGCGACCTTGCGTTACACCTTCCCGGCGCTTGGCGCGCGCTTCGACAGCGCGCTGGATGTGGCCTACCTCGAGCGCTACCGCTCCTTCGTACCGCAGCCGGACGGCAGCGTGACGGTGGACGACCGCACCGGCAAGTCCGACCAGCCGCGTTCGACCTTCCCGCGCTTCAAGGGCCAGGCGTCCTTGCGCTATCTCGGCAACAAGATCACGGCCGGCTGGAAGGCGCGCTACATCGGTTCCAGCGACGACGTGCCGAACAATGCCGTCAACGGCGGCAAGGTGGCATCGACCCTGTACCACGACCTGCAACTGAACTACAACTTCGACAAGGTCAACAGCATCGCGGTCGGCATCGACAATGTGGCCGACCGCCAGCCCCCGGCGTCCGCCGCCAACAACCCGATCAACTTCGACATCTACACCTACGACGTGCGCGGCCGCTACTTCTATGCCCGCCTGTCGACCCGCTTCTGACCGGATGACGAACATGATTCAGAACCAACCATCGAACGATGGCATGGTGGTCCTGCGCGACGTCGTCGTGACAATGCGCGACGGCGCGCGGCTGGCCACCGATATCTATCTGCCGGAGGGCGGAGGAGCGTTCCCGGTGATCCTGGAACGCACGCCCTACGGCAAGGACATCCCGAGCCGCAGCGAACGCGGGCCAGGCGACACCGAACCGATGGCGCGGGGCGAAGTGGCGCGCTATTTCGTGGCGCGCGGTTATGCGGTGGTCTACCAGGATTGCCGCGGGCGCTATGGCTCCGAAGGCCGCTTCGTGAAGTACGTGAGCGATGCCGAGGATGGCTACGACACCTGCGCCTGGATCGTGGCGCAGGACTGGTGCAATGGCCGCATCGGCACCAAGGGCCTGTCCTATGCCGCCCACACGCAGGCTGCGCTGGGCAGTGTGAACGCGCCCGGCGTGGTGGCGATGGTGCTCGATTCGGGCGGCTTCTCGAACGCCTACCAGAACGGCATCCGCCAGGGCGGAGCCTTCGAGATGAAGCAGGTCACCTGGGCCCTGCGACAGGCGCTGGAAAGTCCGCAGGTGCAGGCCGATCCGGCGGCGCTGGCCGCGCTGGAGCGCATCGACCTGGCCGAGTGGTTCACGCGCGCCAACACCTGGGAGCCGGGGCATTCGCCCTTGAGCGCGGCGCCCGAATACGAGGACTTCGTGTTCGAGCAGTGGCGCAGCGGGGCGTTTGATGCCTACTGGCGCCGTCCCGGCCTGTACGCACAAGGCTATTACGAGGCGTTCAGCGATGCGGCGACCCTGCACATCTCGTCCTGGTATGACCCTTATGCACGCTCGGCCTGCGAGAACTACGTGGGCTTGCTGGGGAAGGGGCCGGCCGGCCTGATCCTCGGTCCCTGGACCCACGGGAACCGTGACCTCACCTGGGCCGGCGATGTCGATTTCGGCTCCGAGGCGACCTTGCAGGGCAACCTGGCGCACGACTTCCTGGCGCTGCGCCTGGCCTGGTTCGAGCGCCACCTGAAAGGGGAGGGCGGCCCTGACCCGCTGCCGGTAAAGCTGTTCGTGATGGGCGGCGGCAGCGGCCGGCGCAATGCGGATGGCCGGCGCGAGCACGGCGGGCGCTGGCGCAGCGAAGCGGCGTGGCCGATCGCACGCACCGCGCACACGTCTTTTTATCTGCATGGCGATGGAGGACTGACAACGGCCATGCCACAGCTGGAGGACGACGCCCGCTCCTATGACTTCGATCCGGCGAATCCAACGCCGACCCGCGGCGGTGCGGTCACGTCGGGCGAGCCGTTGATGTTCGGCGGGGCCTTCGACCAGGGTGCGCCTGACGTGCTGTCGTTCCAGAGCGCGCCCTTGCTGGAAGACGTTGAGGTGACGGGCGCCGTGCGCGCCTGCCTGTGGGTGGCGTCCGACCGCCTGGACACCGACGTCACCTTCAAGCTGATCGACGTTGCGCCGCCGAGCAGCGATTACCCGGACGGCTATGCGATGAACCTCACCGACGGCATCCTGCGGCTGCGCTATCGCGATTCGTGGGAAGCGCCGACCTTGCTGGAGCCGGGCCGGCGCTACCGGGTCGAGATCGAGGCGCTCCCGACCAGCAACCTGTTCAAGCGGGGCCACGCAATCCGGGTCGACATCGCGAGCAGCAATGCGCCGCGCTTCGACGTCAACCCGAACAGCGGCGCGCCGGAAGGCACGCCTGGCCCGCTGCTGGTGGCGCGCAACACCCTGTACATGGGACCCAGCGCCGCGTCCCATGTGATCCTGCCGGTGGTGCCGATCAGGGAATCTTGATCCGCACCGGCATCGCGATCGGCGCGCGGCGGTCCGGCATCGGCGCGCGGTCCGGTGGCGTGAGGCCGGTGACCAGGTCGGCGATGCGCACCGTCTGGCCGGTCTCGAAACATTGGTTGGCCGCGATGCCGACCAGGGCCGACCAGGCGCCGGCGCGCTCGTCCGAGGCACGCTTGTACTTGTCGACCGGCCCGGTGCCGAAGATCTCGTTGAGCATCACGTCGTCGCCGCCGCCGTGGCTGCCCTTGCCGATGATCGGCTCGACGTCGCGCGGCTGGCCGCGCATCGGGATCACGCGGATCGACACGCTCTCGCTGCCGCTCTGCACTTTCGCTGCACCGGCCGCGCCGCCGGATTCGACGATGCGGTGCTCGATGCGGCCCTTGGTGCCGTTGAAGGCGATGTGGTAGCCCTCCCAGGCGTCATACGCCGAGAGCGCATAGTTCAGGTGCACGCCATTGTCGTAGCGGACCATCACGTTCATCGTGTCCTCGATGTCGATCGACGGACGCCACACGCACTGGTCGCGATAGTAACCGTCGTACTGTTCGTTCTCCAGGTACAGCGCTTTCAGGCCGGGGTCGGAGGCCAGGTCGAAGTAGAAGCTGCACTTCTGCTTTTCCGGGCAGGTCAGGCAGCGCTCGTGCGGTCCCGAGAGCCCCATGCGGCGCGCGGTGTCCGGCGTATAGAACTGGCGCGAGCCGAAGGCGTGCACGGTTTGCGGCTGGGCGCCGAGCCACCAGTTGACCAGGTCGAAGTGGTGGGTCGATTTGTGCACCATCAGGCCGCCCGAGTTGGCCTTGTTGGCGTGCCAGCGGCGGAAGTAGTCGGCGCCGTGCACGGTATTCAGGAGCCAGGTGAAGTCGACCGAAATGACGTCGCCGATCTCGCCCGACATCAGGAGTTCCTTGATCTGGGTGCGCGGCGGCGAGTAGCGGTAGTTGAAGGTGACGCGCACCTGGCGTCCGCTGCGCTTGACGGCGTCGAGGATGCGCTGCGCCTTGGCGGCGGTGGTGGTCATCGGCTTCTCGGTAATCACGTCGCAGCCGGCATCCAGCGCGCGCACGATGTAGTCGTCGTGGCTGGCGTCGGTGGTGGTCACGATCACGTACTGCGGCTTGGTTTCGCGCAGCATGCGGTCGAAGTCCGCCGCGGGATAGGAGCGCGGCTGGCTGGCGCCGGTCGCGCCGATGGTCTTCACGGCGCGCGCCAGGCGGCCGGCATTGCGGTCGCACACCGCGACGATCTCCGACGTCTCGCGGAACGGGCCCGTCATCGCATTGGTGAACATGCGCGCGCGCGAGCCCACGCCCACCACCGCATAGGTCTCGCGCGGCGTTGCCGCCCAGGCGCCGGTGGCCGCCAGCAGGCCGGCTGCGCCGACCGCTTTCAAGGCCGTGCGGCGATCGATTCCTCCAACATCCTTGTCACTCATCTGCTGTCTCCATGCTTGTTGTATTGGACCGGGCCGCTCGCGGCGGCCGGCAAGATATGGTGGCGTGAAGTGTGAAAATTGGCAAGACCAATTTCAAGATTGGTTGGACTGGCCGATATGATTAGCATTTCGCAACGATGCATATGTGCAAATCACGTGCAAGAAGCTACAGAAACGCACCAAAATCACGCGTATCGAATAAAACTGATGTATCAAAGGAACATTTCAACACTTTTTTTCACCAAAGTGGACAGACCAGTTTATTATTTGGTCATATCAATTCTTGCAATACCTTCGTAGAGAGGTCGAGTTGATGGTACGGGCCGCCAGATTGTGGCCGGACCAGATAGCTGTTTGGTCATATCAATTCTTATAAGATAATCAAGGAGACAGGATGAAGTCGTACTTTGTTCCCACCCCGCGCCGCGCCGCGCTCGCCACCGCCGTCAGCCTGGCGCTGTTCCAGATGTCGGCCCAGGCCCAGACCCAGGCCGCCGGCGCCCCGGCCGACACCCCTGTCGCACAAGCGGTCGTCGTGACCGGCTCGCTGATCCGCCGCGTCGCCGACGAAGGCACCAACCCGGTGGTCACCGTCAAGGCGGCCGAACTGGAAGCCCGCGGCCACACCGAACTGAAGGACTTCGTGCTCGAGCAGCCGCAGTCGCTCTCGCTCGGTACCAACACCGGCGCCGCCGGCCCCGTGACCAACCTGCGCGGCCTCGGCCCGATGCGCACGCTGTCGCTGCTGAACGGCCGCCGCCTCGCGAACGAGCCGCTGCAGGACCAGTACATCTCGGTCAACGTGATCCCGCGCATGGCGCTCGACCGCGTCGAGACCCTGAACGGCGGCGGCGCCTCGATCTACGGCGCCGACGCCATCGGCGGCGTGCAGAACTACTGGACCAAGCGCGGCTACCAGGGCGCGTCGATCAAGGCCGAATACGCCCGTCCGGAACTGAGCGGCGGCGGCAAGACCAAGAGCATCGGCGCCATCGCCGGCTGGGGCAACCTGGGCCAGGACGGCTTCAATGCCTACATCGCGGTCGACCACCAGAAGAAGGACGCGCTGTTCCAGGGCGACCGCCCGGACCAGCACGACCCGGCCGTGCTGCGCGGCCTGGGCCTGGGCATCACCCCGGACGCCCGCAACCCCAACCCGCTGGCCAACTTCGGATTCGCACGCAATAACAACTCGAACTACAACCCGGCCTTCGCCACCGGCTGCTCCTCGCCATGGTCACAGCAGACCCTGGGTAACCTGAGCACCGCCGCGACCCCGACCTATGCGCCGGGCTGCGCCCGCAATCCGCTGTTCTGGACCGCCGTCACCGACGGCAGCGAGATCACCACCGTCAGCGCGCGCGCCAGCTGGAACCTGGCCGGCGGCCACAAGATCGACCTCGACCTGCTGCACTCCGAATTCACGGTGCAGAAGTTCCGCGGCATGCAGGTGCCGGGCTCGAACCAGCCCTTCACCACCTATTCGATGGCGCCGACCAACCGCTTCTACCCAGGTAAAGGCATCACGCCGCTGCCGCAGGTCGTGGGCAGCAACACCGGCGCCAACAGCCCGGCGATGTTCATCGACCCGAGCAAGACCCCGGGCGCCGTGAGCAACCTGGCGATGAACAACCGCGCGATCTACTTCCAGTGGGGCCCGGGCGAACTGGGACCGGCCTACCGTAACGACGAGCAGGGCAACGACCGTATCGTGCTGTCGGCCGAAGGCGAAGTGGCCGGCTGGGACTACCGTGCGGGCCTGAACTACGGCCGCTCGAAGCGCGACACGCAAGTCGGCGAAGGCTACATCCTGTACTCGAAAGCCCAGGAAGGCTTCGACAAGGGCATCCTGAACCCGTTCGGACCGCAGGACGCGGCCGGCCTCGAATACCTGCGCAGCATCCAGGCCGAGGACTATACCTACCGCCTGAACAAGGCCTTCAACAAGAGCGTCGACCTGACCGTCACCAAGCCGGTGTGGGAACTGGCCGGCGGCGACCTGGTGCTGGCAATCTCGGGCGAGTTGCGTGAAGACTCGGCCAAGACTCACAACGCGCCGCTCGACTACGTGCTGCGGCGCGCGGACGGCAGCTACGCCATCGACGCCTCGGGCAACGTGACCCAGACCGACCTGGTGGGCGAAGTGCCGCAGGGCGTGGCCAAGAAACTCAAGCGCAAGATCACCTCGCTGGTGATGGAAGCCGACGCCCCGATCACCAAGACCCTCACGGTCAACGGTTCGGTGCGGGCCGACCGCTACGACGACCTGGACCAGACCACCGTCAACCCGGCCCTGGCGACCCGCTGGACCCCGAACGACAAGCTGCTGGTGCGCGCCTCGGTCTCGAGCGGCTTCCGCGCGCCGTCGATCATGGACATCCAGAACCCGACGCCGGAAGTGCGTACCCAGGTGATGGACGATCCGGTCCTGTGCCGCAGCTCGCAGCCGCTGGTGGCCGGCACCGGCGTTCCGTCGCAGGGCTACACCGCCGACCAGGTCTGCAACGTGCAGACCACCTACTGGACCAAGTCGCCGAACAACAGCTTCCTGAAGCCGGAGAAGTCGCGCGGCTTCAACGTCGGCTTCGGCCTGGAGCCGGTCAAGGACCTGTCGATCACCGTCGACTACTGGGGCCTGAAGCTGCGTGACGTGCTGGGCGCCGTCTCGATCGCCGAGATCCAGCAGAACCCGGCCAAGTACGATACCTTCATCAACCGCAAGCCTGACGGCACGATCGACTACATCATCGCGAGCCAGGCCAACCGTGGCCAGACCCGCATCCGCGGTGCCGACCTGTCGACCAGCTACCGCTTCCCGAAATCGCGCTACGGCACGTTCGACGCGAAGCTGGACGCGACCTGGTACCACAAGTACGAGTTCCAGAGCGAATCCGGCGGCATCTGGAGCAGCAACGTCGGCATCATCACCAACGACGGCCGCTTCGGCAGCGCCGGCCCGAACGCCGGCCTGGCCGGTGCGCCGCAGGTCAACCCGCGCTGGAAGTACACCGCGGCGATCACCTGGGGTTACGGCGACTTCAAGACCACGCTGTCGCAGCGCTTCAACACCGGCCTGACCGACCTGACGCCACGCGCCGGTTCGAACCTGACCAAGGTGGATGAATACAGCCAGTTCAACCTGAACGTGCGCTACACGGGCATCAAGAACACCACCGTGCAGCTGGGTGTGAACAACATCACGGAAGAATGGCCACCGCTGACCGCCAACACCATCTACGGTGGCGGTTACCTGACCAGCCTCGCCGACATGATGGGCCGCGTGTACCGCGTCTCGGTGGAATACAAGTTCTAAGCTTGCGTTCCGTCTGAGCCAGGGGGCGGCGCAGCTGCGCCGCCCGTTACCGGGCCCCCAAGCGGGGCCCGTTTTCATTTGAAGCCTCACCCCATGCGCAATCACGTTCTTTATCTCGCCCTGCTGGCCATGCCGGCCTTGTGCCAGGCCGCGACCCTGTCCACCATGACTCCGGCCCAGCCGCTCACCGAAGCCCGGATCGCCGCGCTGCCGACCGCGCAGCAGGGCCCGTGGCAGGATTACCTGGCGCGCTCGCTCGTCCTGATGGCGGCCGACAAGGCAGCGCTGCAGTCCGAAGGCCCGCTCGACACCACGCCGCGCGCGCACCGCTCGGGCGACGGCGGGATGTCGCTGCGCCAGCCGGCCCCCTGGTACGGCACACCGGACGCACTGCGCGTCGCCGACAACATCCTCAGCTTCCAGACCCCGGCCGGCGGCTGGGGCAAGAACAGCAACCGCGCGGACGCGCCGCGCCGCAAGGGCGAGCCATGGGTGCCGTTCGAACCCGGGCAGACCAAGTTCTCGTGGAATTACACCGGCACCTTCGACAACGGCGCCACCACGAACGAGCTGCGCTTCCTGGCGCGCGTGCAGACGCAGCTCGACGCGGCGCGCGGCGAGCCTTATCGCGCCGCCTTCGCAAAGGGCCTGCGCTATATCCTGAACGCGCAGTTCCCGAACGGCGGCTTCCCGCAGATCTACCCGCTGCAGGGCGCCTACCACGACGCGGTGACGCTGAACGACGACGCCATGGTACGCGTCGTGACCTTGCTGAACGATGTCGCGGACGGGCGCGGCGACTTCGCCTTCGTGCCGGCGCCGCTCAGAGCGGAAGCGCAGGCCGCGGTGCGGCGCGCCATCGACATGCTGGTGGCCGCCCAGCAGCGCGCTCCGGACGGCAAGTTGACCGGCTGGGGCCAGCAGCACGACACCCTGGACCTGGCGTTGGTCGGCGCCCGCAACTTCGAACCGGCCTCACTGGCCAGCGCCGAGAGCGCGAGCGTGCTGCAGTTCCTGATGCGCCAGCCCGATCCGTCGCCTGCAGTGCGTGACGCCGTGAATGGAGGCGTGGCATGGCTGCGCACCGCGGCGCAGCGCGACGTCGCCTGGAAGTCGACCCCGAACGGCCGGCAGCTGGTGCCGTCGCCGGGCGCGCCCGAGATCTGGGCGCGCTACTACGATGCTCGCAGCCTGAAGCCGATCTTCGGCGACCGCGACCGCAGCATCCACGACGATGTCAACGAATTACAGATCGAACGCCGCAACGGCTACGCCTGGTTCAGCGCGGTGCCTGCCAAGGCAATCGAACGCTACGCCACCTGGTCGTCAAGCGCTGCCCGGCCACGCCTGGTACTGGTGGGCGATTCGACGATGGCGCCCAAGGGCGGCTACGGCGACGCCCTTTGCCGGCGCCTGGAGCCGAAGGTCGCCTGCGTGAACCTGGGCCGCGCCGGCCGCAGCACCAGCAGCTACCGCGCCGAAGGGCACTGGGACACGCTGCGCAAGGTCCTTGGCGAGAAGGGCGGCTACAGCACGACCTTTGTGATGATCGGCTTCGGCCACAACGACCAGCCGGGCAAACCTGGCCGCTCGACCGACCTGAAGACCGAGTTCCCCGCAAATATGGGACGCTACGCGAGCGAGGCGCAGGCCCTTGACGCGATCCCGGTGATGGCCACGCCGCTGGCGCGCCGGACCTTCGAAGACGGCAAGCTCGCCGACACCCTGGCGCCGTGGGCCGCTGCCACGCGCACGCTTGCCGCCGAACGCAAGCTGGCCGTGGTCGACGTCCACGCGGCCACCATCGCAGCCTTCGGCGATCTCGGCGCCACGCAGACCGTCACCCTCGGTCCGCCACCGAAGCCGGACGCCAAGGGCCCCGACCTGACCCACCTGAACGAAGAGGGCGCCGAGATCGTCGCGCCGATCGTGCTGCAAGAACTGCAGCGCGCCGTTCCCGCCCTGTTGACGAATTAAGGACCCCATACCATTCACCGCCGCCATCTGCTTGCCCTGCTTGCCATGTCCCTGCCACTGTCCGCCGCCGCCTTCGCGCCGGCGCCGCCGGCTGGCGCAAAACCACGCGTGATCGTCTCCACCGACATCGGCGGCACCGACTTCGACGACTTCCAGTCGCTGGTCCACCTGCTGCTGTATGCCGACTCCATCGAGCTCGAAGGACTGCTCGCCTCGCCCTGGGGCGAAGGGCGCGACCGCAAGCGCCACCTGCTGGCCATCATCGACGCCTACGAGAAGGATTATCCGAACCTGAAGACCTGGTCGCCAGCCTATCCGACACCAGCGCGGCTGCGCAGCATCTCGAAGCAGGGCGGTTCCGACCTGGCGCCGCCGCCCGGCTGGACCCGCGCGACCGAGGGCTCGAACTGGATCGTCGAACGCGCCCGGGTTGATGATCCGCGTCCGCTGTGGGTGCTGCTGTGGGGTGGCTTCGATGACCTGGCCCAGGCCCTGCACGACGCGCCGGACATCAAGCCCAAGCTGCGCGTCTACATGATCGGTGGCCCGAACAAGAAGTGGTCGAACGCGGCCTACGACTACCTGGCGCGCGAGCACGCCGACCTGTGGATCATCGAGAACAACTCGACCTACCGTGGCTGGTTCACCGGCGGCGACCAGTCGGGTGATCTGGGCAACAAGGCCTTCGTCGAACGCCACGTCAAGGGCGCGGGTGCGCTCGGCGACTATTTCGTCGGCATCGCACCGGACATCAAGATGGGCGACACGCCGTCGCTCAGCTATGTGATGGGCGCGAATCCGGAAGACCCGACGCGGGATAACTGGGGCGGCAGCTTCGTGCGTGCATGGGATCGGCCGCGCGTGGTGTTCGAGGGTGCGCCGCCAACAGGGACCGTTGTCGAGACCTTCGCCATCATGGAGCTGCGCTACCGCCCGTCAGGCAAGGCGCCGGCCGCGCCGCGCGCGACGCTCGTCGTCGACAAGCAGGAATTCCCCGGCTTCCCGCAGGCGGACGGCTCCTGGCTGTTCCTGTTCTCGCCCAAGGAAGTCAAGAGCTGGACTTACCGGATCACCAGCAACCATCCGGGCCTGGACGGCCAGACCGGCGGCTTCACTTCGCGCAACCCGGCGCCCGAGCACGCGCGCCAGCCTTCCAGCCGCTATCCTAACTGGTGGACCGACAATCCTGATCCGCGCCTGGCCGAAGGCCAGCATCAGGGCGCGAAGACCACCAGCCGCTGGCGCGAAGCTTACTTAGACGATTTCGCAGCGCGCCTGCGCCGCACGCAAGCGAAATGATGACCGCGATGCTCACATCTACGCTGCGCGCCGTCGCGCTTGCGCTTGTCGCCACCATCGGCGCCGCACACGCTGCGGACAAGCCGCGCATGATGATCCTGACCGACATCGAGAACGAGCCGGACGACGCGATGTCGCTGGTGCGCTTCCTGGTCTACGCCAACCAATTCGATGTCGAAGGCCTCGCCGCCACCACCTCGATCCACCAGCGCGCCCGCGTGGCGCCGCAGCGCATCCGGCAAATCGTCACGGCTATGCCTGGTCGTGCTACTGCGAAGCGGGCACGCTGGTGGCCTCGAGCGGCAAGTCGGGCCAGCCGCTCGAGATCACCGGCGCCGACCAGCCGCAAGCCTGGTTCACGGTGCCGACCACGCGCGTGCTGCCGCCTGGCCTGGGCACCATGCACATCATCCTCGCGGTGACCGACCACGGCACGCCGCGCCTGACAGGTTATAAATGGGTGATCGTCAACGTGGTGCAGTAACGCGACTGCCGGTCACCGGCGGCCGTCGATCACGACTTTCTTCCACACCGCATCCAGGTGTCGCTTGAATGCGGCGTTGCGCGGCGCGAGCAGGGCCGCGTCGTGGGTCTGCTCGCCGCCGAAGGTCTGGCGCGGGAAGCGGATCGCCTGCTGGCCGCGGATCGCCAGCTTGCGTTCGCCCTGGCGCAGGATGACCTTGAGCGTGGCCGGCTCGATCCCGCCGCCGCAGAACATGCGATAGGCGACCGTGACCTCTAGTTGACCATCCTTGTCGATGTCGGTGAACGTCACCTCGTCGGCGAAGAAGCGGGCATCGCTGTCGAGACCCGGACAGTCGTTGACGTCGCGGATGGTCCAGCTCTGGCGCCACGCGCCATCCGCGCCGCGCGTGTATAGGGCAGCCAAAAGCGCGTAGTATTCGGCCCGGCCGGAGGAGGGCGCGCTGGGGGAGGGGCCGGTCTTGCGGGTCAGGACCAGCACATGTTCGCCGTCGCGGTCCGCATACGCGCGTCCCAGCACCAGCGTGCCGGGGACGTCGATGCGGCGTGCCGCGAGGTAGTGCTGGTCAACGGGCGTGGGCGTGCTGGCCGCATGGGCCGCGCCGCCGCCGATGGCCAGCAGCGAGACAACTAGCGCGACGGTCCGCACCCAGCCTCCCACGCGCTGGAGATATGCGCCTTCGCAGGTCGACTGGTCTTCGGGATCTAGTGTCGCGCCGGGCGCCACGTTGGTGCAGTCGAGGATGGATTCCTGGCCTTCCTGCTTGCGCGTAAAGCGGTTGTGGAGATCGTAGATTTCTCCTGGCGCGCTGCCGGGGTAGGCGCCGGTCCAGTCGAACTGGTAGCCGTTGTCGAGGCGCGTGAGTAGGGGGCGCGGCTCTGCGAACGGCAGCCGATCGTCCTTGCCGCTGACGCCGGCGCGCCAGATCTCCCGCATCATGCCGGTCGGCTGGTCGTACAGGTAATAGGTGACGCCGCCGCTGAACCGGTTCGGCCGGTACTCGAATACCTGGCACGTCATCTCGAGCAGGACGTGCACGTCGGATGCTTCCGGGCGCTGACGTCGGTTCTTGCTGAACAGCTCGAAGAACTGTACGTTCGACTGAAACGTGACCTGGAAATTACCGTTGAGAGGCGCAACGTCGACGAATGCAAGTTCGGCCGCAGGCCGGTCACTGGTGCAGGCGCAGAGCAGGGCAAGGACGGGCAAGGCTGTGAACTTCTTCATTTGGTCAGTATTCCGATCGTGCCGCTCATGATGTCCGCCACGGATTTTCCGCTACCGAGGGGATGCGTGAACATGATGTGCGCTTCGGCGTGACTGAGATCGACGACATGATTCATCTGCGGTCCCGACTTGGTTTTTCGTTGCTCTCCCATATTGCCAATCACGTCTGGAAGACCGCTGCTCTTCGGCTTGGCGCACGGTTTGATCCGGTATTCCGTTAAGGAATCAATCTAAATGTAAGCCGCCCATCGGGAATTGCGGTCCAGCCAACTGACGCAGCATGCTCAAATGCTCCCGCATGTCGACAACGCGAAGGTTTTCGAGACGCGCAGCTCCACCAGCCACCAGTGCTGGCTCGAATCCATACGTCTGGTCTGGCTGAAGTGGCCCAAGTGCTTGTAATGCCCGCTGGAATAGTGGCTTCCCATCCTGATCCATGGCATCAGCATAAGATGGATCTTTGCCTGAGAAGAAACCTCGTAAAGCGAGATCGGGGTTTTTTACAGGTTTCTTCAGATCGCGTTCCAGGCAAAGAACTGAGTGATCTGAAGCTACAATCTCTGCACTGGCGCCGGTCTTTTCTCCCCACAGGTATAGCTTGCCAAAAGCCGTACGCGCGATAACGTGGAAATGATCGACCTTGGCAAGTGGCGTCCCCTCCAGCCACTCTGCCAGCAAGTCCTCGAAATCATCGGGGTTTACGATCCAGAAGAGGCCTTTTCCGAAACCGGACCATCCTTCTTCGGACCAATAACCCAGCAGAGCTGATGGCATCGTCGAGCGCCACCCATTGATCGCCGAGGACGACGCCGGTACACGTGTTGTGACCTCTCCAAACTCCTCGACAAAAATTTCGAAATGTTCGTCCCTCATTTCTTTTTCATGCTTCCACGGAACAGTTCCGTTTAATGTCCATTTTCTGTGTCCTATGCCACTATCGATCGCGTCCCGCGCAGCCTCATCCATTGCCGCAATCCTTCCGCGCTGATTCTAGCCCGAACCGATCGAAGAATTGACATCCGTTCGTCCCATGCTCTTCGGATCAGGCTGAAGGTAAGCACTCGGAACCATATCGGTCTCATGCAGTGCAGCGCGCTTTTCCATGACGCTTCCTGCACTTGCCTTGGACTGCGTTCTCGCCTCACGGGGCGAAACCCCTTTGTTGAGAAGGTTCGAGCCGCCGCTGAGCAAATTTCGTCGTACGCCGTCTCAATCAGCCGATATCTGCTGAAGAGAATGACAGTTCGGGCGAATCCAACTGACGAAGTATCGTAAGATGAACGTCTGCATTCAATTTTTGAATATTATTCAAATCAATCCGTCCGCCAAGCACTATCGCAGGCTCGAATCCAAATAGCTCATCACTGCGGAGTGGGCCCAGCTTTTCGAGAGCCCTGTCGAACAATTTGCGACCACCTTCATCCTTTACATCACATCTATTCTTCGTCAGGAAACCAAAGAACGTACGAATATAAAAGTCCGGATCGTCAATTTCACGCCGAAGATTTTTTTCGAGGCCACTGATCACGTTGGTATAAGGAGAAATCACAACGCTATTTCCTGTTTTTTCACCCCACAAGAACATCTTGCCGAATGCGGTGCGAGCGATGACATGAAATTTGTCGAGTTGTTCCAGAGGAGTGTCTTTGAGCCATTCGTTTTTTATGTCTTCGAAGTCGGACGGATTTACGGTCCAGATCAGTCCATCAGCATAGCCACACCAGCCTTCTTCCTCCCAATATTTAAGTAACTGATCTGGCAAAACTTCGCGCCATGCCGCGATGTCTGGGGCGGAAACCGCAGATCGATGGGTGGCTTCGCCGAAATCTTCAATAAAGCCTTCGAAATCTTCGTCTCTCATCGTTTTCCCTTTCCTCGACACACTTCTAGCCGGGCATTCATCAGTTCGTCTCCTTTTCCATTCTTTACTGCGAGGCTAGCAGAATCATATAGTGACTGTGCTCTGCCGGACTTATTCCAGCTTGCACCAATGGAGAAGTTAATATCCGCGCGGCCAATTCTCTTGGTCCCAGGTGTATTGTACCCACCAACGACCATGTCCGGTTCATGCAATGCGGCCATCGTACTCATTATTTGCAGCGCCCTCTGCTCGGCAATATTCTTTGCTTCTGTTCTGCTCATCGTCTTGCGAAGACGCTGTGCAATACTCATCTGGATGTCTCCCAGTCTTTCATCTCGTAGATCTTCCTGGTGGGCTTTCGCGAGCGGATTCCGTTTATTCGCGCGATATGCTGCACGCGCGTCATCGAAATCCTTCGCACTCATGTTGTTGATCGCATCCTGTTGGCCTTGTAATTGTTTGCTCATATCCTTCAAATAAGCCTTTTGCTCATCTTTATTTAAAAGCGCGAACTTTTTCTTGTTGTAAGGATGGAAGCACGGAACCTTTGTCTCCGGGAGGCGAGCCGGACCGCCTGTTTTTCTTTTTTCTTTGTCCAATCCGCACTTTTCACAGTCTCCGTCCTTCCCGTCTTTAGCGGCATTCTTCTGCTTGCCGGCAACCGCCTTGCCTGCTTTTTCTTCCGCAGCTTCTTTGGCAATCTTAGCCTTTTTCGCTGCAGCCTCGGCAGCCTGTGCCTGCTTTTCCGCCTTCCGCAGTCCGGCCAACTGCGAACTCAGCTTCGTGACGGTCTGCCGCAGTTCGTTGATGCGCTTGGCTGCTCGTACCGCTTTAGCTGGTTTTGCAACTGCATCGCCCAGATAGGGTACGACACTGACCAGGCTCATGCCCGCGCCCAGCCAGTCGCCCTTACGCACGGCCAACCCGGCGCCGATCAGGTCCGACGCTGGCGTCGGGTCGATCATCCCGGCCACATCAGCTGCGCTCGCCGCCAATTCCCACTTCAGGTCAGCATCCGCCTTGGCCAATGCCTCCGTCGTGTCCCTGATCTTCTTGCCGATATCCGCCAGTTTGGTCATGCGCGCCCCGCCTGTCCATACGGCGCCGGCGGCGCATGTTCAAACAACGCGTCGTAACGCTTTTCCGCACCGATCTGTTCCCATATCGCTTCGGGCAATTCGTCGATCAGGCGGCTGAGCCGTTCGTCCGGTGCGATTGCCTGGTCGCGCAAGCCACGCTGCACTGCCGGATGGTCGTCGAACGATGGCGACACCGCCATCATCAGCCCGGCAAACAGCACTTGGTCATCGGCCGATTGAATCCCGTAGCTCGAGCAGCGCGCCACCCCGGCAATGGCAATCTCGCGCAGCATGTCGGGGTCGATGCCTTCGATCGCATCGGAACAGGTTTCATGCCAGTGCGCGATGATGCGGTCGTACAGCGCCTCCTTGTCGTAGTACATCAGCTGGTCGCGTTGGGCCAGCGTCAGCGCCATCGGTGCCGCGACGAAGCGCGGCACGGGCGCCGCATCCGGCGGCGCCGTAATGGTGTAGTACTGCTCGCGGCGTGGCTCCCATGCCGTCCATTCAACGACGGGGGCGAAGAAGTGACGGCGTTGTTCGGCGTCGAGCGCCGAGGGTAGCCCCAGCAGGATGCGCGGGTCCCAGAAGCGCAGCACGACCTGCTCGTCCTCATTGATGCGGCACGCCATGCGATTGCCCAGCATCGCAGTCAGTGTCGGCAAACTCATGCGGCTGTCGATCCAGGTCACGCCGGGCGCGCTGCGTTCATACCAGAGCAGCCATCGGATCAGCTCCTGGCCTTCTTCTTGAGGCGGGACATCGATGAGGATGGGGGAGGCGTCCACCAGATCTTCTTCCGGCGAGTCTTCGAACAGCGAGCGCCAGCGAGCAGCGGGAAACTTGCGCGTCAACTCCCGGTGGGCGTCGTCATGGACGGCGCAGTCAATCAGGGCGTAGCGGTGAATGGCGCTTTGTTCGTGCGTGAGCATGATGAGAAGGTAATCGCTTCGTTAGCGCCGCAGGAAGGTACTTCCCCTGGCGGCGGCGTGTTTCAGGCATTCGACGCAAATCGTGGTCTTCGCTGAAGGCAGCGGCGGCAGGCCGGCCGCAAGATTGGCGCCCGAGTCGAACAGGTGCTGGCCGCCCTTGACGGAAAACTCGCCCGGGCATGCGAAGGTGATATTCGCCCCTTCAAGCGTGATCGACGACTGCCCCGCCTGCAGCACGATCTTGGTGCTCGCCTTGATCTCGATGCTGTCGTTCGCCGACACCACCACGACTTCCTTGTCCGCCAGGATCTCCAGTTGATCCGTATGCGCCTGCAGCGACACCGGCCCATTGGCCGCGAAGGCCTGAACGCCGCCTTCGTGCGCATACAGGTTCGCCGCTTCCGCCGCCACCGTCGCCACTGTGTAGGCCGCGCTCATGTGCGTATCGCCCTGCGTGGTCCAGTGCAGCTGCTGCCCCGCGAAAAGCACGGTGGATGCCGGCGTCGCCCAGTTGATGTTCGTCGGCGCGCCCATCAGAACGTGGGGTTTGGCGAAGCGCTCCACCGGCGCGCCGGCGTCGAGATCGCGCGCACCCGCCTGGCCCTTGAGCGCCTCCTGTCCGTTGACGGCGCCGTCGAACTTGCCCTTTTCCTTCGGGTCGATACCGGCCACGAAGGCCTCGAACGCCTCGCGCGTCGCCTTGCTGCTCAACGCCTTTTGGGCGGTGGCGGCGTCCAGCAGGGTTTTGTCGCGCTTTTGCGCCGACTCCAAGGCAGCCAGGTTCTCGCCCGCATCCATCTGCGTCGACGTCACACCAGAACCCTGTGCTGCGCGCGCATGGGTGCTCAAGAGCACACCCTCGGCCCCGCGCACCAGGCCCCAGGCTTCGGTGCGTAGTTCAAAACCGCTGCCGCGATATGCGCCGCGCTGGGCGCCGCCGGGCGACTGCTCGATCAGGTAGCCGAGATTGAGCTGCGAGGTCGCGGCGCTGGTGGCCAGGCGCATGCGCAGCTGGCCGCGGGTGTCGTCGAGCTGCCACTGGTTGTAGCCGGCGCCGTCGAAGCCGCGCGTGTGGATGCCCGAGATGACGCCCGCATGGTTGACGCCGGACTCCACGCCGGCAGCGAATGGCGGTGCGTCGGCGCCGGTGTAGAGCTGGGCCACGACCAGCGGGCGGTCGATGTCGTTCTCGAGGAAGTCGACCAGCACCTCGGTGCCGATGCGCGGGGTGAATTGCGAGCCCCAGTTGGGGCCGGCCAGTGCCTCGGCCACGCGCACCCAGGTGCCCGAGCGTTCGTCGCCGGGCGCGGCGCCGGTGGCGTCGACGTCGTGCGGCATGCCGCCGGCGTTGCTGCCCTGGCCGCGCTGCCAGGCGAATTGCACCCGCACCTGGTGATCGCGCACCGTGGTCGCGGTAGCGTCCTGCACGCCGACCACCAGCGCAGTCTGCGGCCCGAGCGCGGTGTGGAGATTAGGCAGGGCGGTCGCACGCGGCATGATGGCGACGCTGTCCCGCACGCAGCCGAAGCGGTTGCGGTAGGTGCCGGGTTCGATCCAGCCGGCGCGGTCGGCGCTGGCGACGCCGGTATCGATATTATTGCGGGCCTCATGCTCCACCCACAGGGTCTTGAAGGCATTCTCGCCCTCGGGATAGCGCTCGTGCTGCGCCAGTGCGAACCGGTGGCCGGGCGCCAGACGCCGTATCGCGCCGCCGCCCTCGAACAGCTTGTTGCTAAGCTCCAGCGCGCGCAGCATCAGCTGGGCGTGGCCGTCGGCGCCGTTGCTGGCGATGCGTTCGCCCGCGCCGTCGTACACGGCAAGCTGCGGCAACTCTCCCGCATCCAGGCTGGACGCCAGTTCCGCATTCGGCGCCAGCAGCTGCGCCGGGTCCCAGCTGCTGATCGTGACCGCGTTCGCCGCCGCCTGGCGCCGCGCGCCGAAAGCGTCGATGGCGTCGTCGGTGTCGCTGGCGCGCACGCCGTGGAAGCGCAGCAGCGCGTTGCCCGGCATGTCCGGCGCCTCGGCCTGGCTGTCGAAGATCACCAGCTTGTGGCGCGACTGGCCTTCGCCGGTGGGCTCGGCCTGGTCATGCTCGAAGCGCCACGACAGCCCTTCGGAAACCATCAGTCGCACGAAGAAGTCGTAGTCGCTTTCGCGGTACTGGGTGCAGATAGGACGTACCGCCAGCTCCTGCGAGACGTCGAACTCGAAGCGCAGCTGCGGATAGTCCGCGAACAGTTCGGTGACGATGTCCTGGACGTTCTGGTCCTGGAAGATGTAGCTGTCGCGGCGCAGGCGCAGCAGGGCCAGCGCGGGTTCCAGCAGCAGGCGGTAGCGCGCCACGCCGCCGTCCGCGCCCAGCCATTCGGCGCTAGTACACAGGCCGTGCCAGGCGCGCCGCGAATCGTCCGGCTGCAGCAGGGTGACGGTGAGTTCTTCGCCGATGAAGGCGTCCAGCTCCAGGTCGGTCGAGGTGCTGAGCGCATCCACCTCGAAGGCATATAACTCGTTGACCGCTTCGCGCCCGCGCACCCGCTCCGCCATCAGCGCTTCCGGCAGCGCGCCATCCTGGCTGCTGGCGAGGGTGACCAGGCGCGCATGCTGGGACAGCTTGGTGCCGAAGCGGCCAAGCGCCTGTCCTGCCGCGGCAAGCAGGTCGAACGTGTCCATCAGGGCAGCGTGATCGTCAGGTTGGCCTGGCGCGGCGCCATCTTGACCACGTCGTTGTGCGCCGCCATGCGCTGCTCGGTATTACCGGCCAGCGTGGTGCGCAGGCCGATGTAGCCGAGCGCGCAGATCAGCGCGAACACCGTGAACAGCACCCACAACGGCAGGTCGTTCCTGAGCTTGTGCGCCACCTGGTCGGGACGCTCCGCATGCGGCGCGAAGCCGCCGCGCTTGCCCTTCATGCGCGCGATTTCCTCGCCGAGGCGCGAGGTGAAGTAGTTCAGCTTTTCGGTGCCTTCCAGCGCGTAGCGCCCCTGGAAACCGAGCAGCAGGCACATATGGAATACCTCGAGCGCTTCCAGGTGGGCGCTGCCGCGCGCGCGCAGTGCTTCTAGGCGGTTGAAGAAGTTCTCGCCCGCGAGCTGGTCGCCGAACAAGGTCAGCTGCAGCGGGTTGGTGGCCCAGCGGTCGGCGATGGTGAAGCGGCTGCGCAGGATGATCTCGTCGACCGCCGCACAGAAGGCGTACTTGGCGGCGTCGATGTCTTCGCTCGGTGCGCCCTGCTTCTTGGCGGCGCGCCCGAATTCGTCGAGGAACTGGGTCATGCGCGCGGCGAATTCGGCGTCGTTCTTGGGCGCGTTGCCGTTCTTGAGCATGAACAGGGCGTAGAAGCCGTCGTACATCAGGTCCAGCAGCGACTGCGGCGCAGTGCTCTCTTGCGCCGGGGCGGGGCCGGCGCCGATCAGGGAGGGGGCGGTGGTGGTATTCATGGCGTGTCTGTCAGGCGGTTACGGCGACGAGTTCGAGGCGCAGGTCGTTCATGCTCGAAGGGACGAACACGGACACCGACTGCGCCTGCAGCATGCGTTCATACATCTGGCCCTTGGCGTCGACCACAAAGTAGACCGTATCGGGCCGCACCGGCACCGCGGCCGGCACCTGCGGCGCGTGCGCCAGGCGCACACCCGGCATCGCGGCCAGCACGAACTTGTCGACGTCGTCGGGAGCGCCGACCTTGAGGCGCAGCGGCACCGCGTTCACCAGTTCGGCCAGCGGCAGGCTGCTGGTCACCGCCAGGTAGAAGGCGGTCTTGTCGTCGATCTTGCCGGAATCGAGTTTGCCGAGGTAGTAGGACGGCCGCACTTCCTCCAGCGCGATCGAGAAGTATTTCGACGAGATCACGGTGTCGATCAGCTCGCGGATGATCGTGTACAGCTTGGCGAAGCCGGGGCCCGGGTCGGCGTGCTGGTAGGGCGGCAGGTCGGACAGTTGCCAGCTCTTCGAGAACGTCATCAGGGAGCCGGCCAGGCCGAGCAGTTGCTCGTACAGGCGCTCCGGATGCAGGGCGGGGTGATGGAAGTAGTGGGTCAGCGAGGCGTAGGCGGTGCTGGCCGTGTGCAGCAGCCAGAACGAGGACATGTCGCCGGAGCGGTACTCGATGACGTTGCGGCTCGGTTCGCGGTGGTGGCCATACAGGGCGCTGACCTTGGCCTGCAGCGCGTCCAGCAGGCGCCGTAATCCTTGCCCCAGCACCGGGGCGCTCTGCACCGCGACGCTGGGCGGCACGAAGTCCGGATCGAGCTCGAAGCCGCCGGTGGCCACGCGGCGCAGGCGCAGCAGGGCGAAGCTGGTGTAGGAGTCGCGCGGCTCGTGTTCCGGCACCAAGCGCACGGTCTTTTTCAGGAAGGACAGCTGGGCGTGCGCAGCCTGGGTGTAGAGGTCGGGCGTCTCGCGGTTGTCCTGCAGGTAGCGCGCGCTGTCCTGGGGCTGGCCCTGCTGGGCGAAGTTGCCGCCAAAGGGTTTGAAGGCGGGCAGGGCGGCGTAGAAGGTCACGTTTTGCTGGTTCTGCAGCAGGGTCGACAAGTCGACGCTTTCCGGTAACTCATCGCTGGCGGGTGCATCGACCAGTTCGCCATCCTGGAAACGTAGCGACACAGCCATGACTCTCAGTACATTGCTGGCCAACGCCTCAGTGTCTACTTTCAGTAATTTTACCCCCCATGCATAAGGATGGGTCAGGAGAAGACTGTCATGCAGGCGCCGTTCGTGGTACTGGTCCTGCTGCTGGAAGTGTTGGGGGCGCAGAAGCAGTCCCTCGCCCCATAAGACTTTGCTCGTCATGCGATCGTTTTCCCTCTGGGATGGCGGGTACGGGCCGCCAAAAATTGGGCTGATAGTAACATTTCCGCGTTTCCAAAACGCCATTGCATTTCAATCGTGCGCGGGCTTGCATGACGTGACAATTTGTGAGTTTCAATTGAAAACTGTAAATTTTTAGTTTCTGATATCGTGCGCCGGAACCGCTCAAATTTAACAAAAGTAATAACCTTTAGTTACCCATAGAGGATAGGCATGACCCTCAGTACCCTTGCACTTAATGCAATTCCTTCCGGCGCCGTGCGGCGCGTCGCCGTGGCCGCGTCGCTCGCGCTGCTGCTGGGCGCCTGCGCCTCCACCCCGAACGCCACCGCGACGCGCGGCGCACCGACACTCGACGTGCTGCTGGCGCAAGCCAGCCAGGCCGCCGCAAGCGGCAACAAGGAACAGGCCGTGACCTTGTGGAAGCAGGGCGCTAGCGCGTATCCGGCCGAGAAGACGCCCTGGACCCACATCGCTCAGACCCGCTACGAGGCCGGCCAGTATGGTGACGCGATCCAGGCCGCGCTCGAGGTGCTGGTGCGCGACCCCAACGACAAGCTGGCCAACAGCATCGTCGCCATCAGCGGCCTGCGCCTGTCGACCCGCGCGCTGGGAGACCTGAGCCGCCAGAACAACCTGTCGGGCTCTCTCAAGACCGAATCGCAGGAACTGGCCAAGCTGCTGCGCGAGAACCTGGGCGAGACGGTGCTGGTGCCGCCGGCCCCGGCGCCGGCGCCTGTCGTGCGCGAACGCGAACGTCCGCAGACGCCGACCCGCACCGCGAAGAAGCCGGGCAAGGGCAGCAAGACCGCCACCGCCGGCGCCAATCCCTTCGAAGGCCTGAACTAAGCATTTACGACTCCACCACAAGAGGAAGCCATGTCCAAATCCGAAAGCGTGCAGAAGCGCCTGCAGAAGATCCGTCCGCCGCGCGTGCAGATGACCTACGACGTCGAGATCGGCGATGCCATCGAATCCAAGGAAGTGCCCTTCGTGATGGGCGTGGTCGGCGACTTCGCCGGCAAGTCCGAGGTCGAGCAGAAGCGCCTCAAGGACCGCCGCTTCGTGAATGTCGACCGCGACAACTTCGACGAAGTCATGAAGGGTATCGAGCCGCGCGCCGCGTTCACGGTCGAGAACACGCTGTCGAAGGATGACAGCAAGATCGGCGTCGACCTCAAATTCCGCTCGCTCGACGACTTCCGTCCGGAAGCCGTGGTGGAACAGGTCGAGCCGCTGCGCAAGCTCCTGGAAGCGCGCACCAAGCTGGCCGACCTGCGCAACAAGATGGCCGGCAACGACAAGCTCGAGGACCTCCTGAGCGACGTCTTGAACAGCACCGAGAAACTGGCCGAATTGGGCCAGAACGCCAACGTCAAGAAGGAAGACTGATCATGTCCGCCGTACTCACGCCCGGCGCCAGCGCCGACCACGCAGCCGCCCTTGATAGCGCGCTGCTCGACCAGATCGTCGAACAGAGCAAGGTGGCCAAGTCGAGCACGGAACACGCGCGCGCCAAGGACCTGATCTCGGAACTGGTGAACCAGGTGCTTGGCGGCACCGTGGTGGTGTCGAACAACCTGGCCGCCACCATCGATGCGCGCGTGGCGGAACTCGACGCGCTGATCTCCGAACAGCTCTCGACCATCATGCACGCGCCGGAATTCCAGAAGCTGGAGTCCAGCTGGACTGGCCTGCACTACCTGGTCAAGAACAGCGCCACCAGTCCCAACCTGAAGATCAAGATGCTCAACGCGAGCAAGCGCGAACTGGTGAAGGACTTCCAGAGCGCGCTCGAATTCGATCAGAGCACGATGTTCAAGAAGGTCTACGAGGAAGAATTCGGCACCTTCGGCGGCGCGCCCTTCGGCGCCCTGATCGGCGACTACGAGATCACGCGCCAGCCGGAAGACATGTATTTTGTCGAGCAGATGTCGCACGTGGCGGCCGCCGCCCACGCGCCCTTCATCTCGGCCGCGTCGCCTGAACTGTTCGGCCTCGAGACCTATGCCGACCTGGGCCGCCCGCGCGACCTGGCCAAGGTGTTCGACACCGTCGAATACGCCAAGTGGAAATCGTTCCGCGAGTCGGAAGATGCGCGCTACGTCGGCCTGACCCTGCCGCGCTTCCTGGGCCGCCTGCCATACAACCCGCTGGACGGCGCCACCACGGAAGGCTTCAACTTCGTCGAGGACGTCGACGGCACCGACCACCACAAGTACCTGTGGTGCAACGCGGCCTATGCCTTCGCCACCAAGCTGACCGGCGCCTTCGAAGACTTCGGCTGGTGCGCGGCGATCCGCGGCGTCGAGGGTGGTGGCCTGGTCGAGAACCTGCCGACCCACACCTTCAAGACCGACGAGGGCGAAGTGGCGCTGAAGTGCCCGACCGAGATCGCGATCACCGACCGCCGCGAGAAGGAACTGTCGGACCTCGGCTTCATCTCGCTGGTGCATTGCAAGAACACCGACTACGCCGCCTTCTTCGGCGCCCAGTCGGCCCAGAAGGCCAAGAAATACAACTCGGATGCGGCCAACGCGAATGCGGTGCTGTCGTCCCAGCTGCAATACATCTTCGCGGTGTCGCGCATTGCCCACTACATGAAGGCCATGATGCGCGACAAGATCGGCAGCTTCGCCGCCGCGTCGAACGTCGAGGATTTCCTGAACCGCTGGCTGGCGCAATACGTCCTGTTGGACGACAACGCGAGCCAGGAGCAGAAGGCGCAGTTCCCGCTGCGCGAAGCGTCGGTGCAGGTGTCGGAAGTGCCGGGCCGTCCGGGCGTGTACCGCGCGGTCTCGTTCCTGCGTCCGCACTTCCAGCTCGACGAGCTGTCCGTTTCCCTCCGACTGGTCGCGGAGCTACCCGCATCGACCAAATCGTAACCGTGCATCGCATGATCGTTCATCACATCTGAAAGGAATACCATGGCAATCGACGTCTACCTCCAAATCGACGGGATCAAGGGCGAATCCGCCGACACCAGCCACAAGGACTGGATCGAGGTGAAGTCCGTCAACTGGGAAGTGCTGCAGCCGAAATCGGCGACCGCCTCCACCGGTGGCGGCCACACCGCCGAGCGCACCGAGCACAAGGACATCGTGATCTCCAAGCTCGCCGACCTGGCAACCCCGCTGCTGCTGCAGAACTGCTCGTCGGGCAAGACCCTGCCGAAGGCCAAGCTGGAATTCCTGCGCGCCGACGGCCAGGGCGAGCGCGTCAAGTACTTCGAGATCGAACTCGAAAACGTCTTGATCAGCAGCGTGGCCCCATCGGTGGCCCCGGGCGACATCCTGACCGAAGACCTGAAGCTGAAGTACTCCAAGGTCAAGTGGAAGTACACCCAGCAGAAGGTCGGCGGCGGCGCGGGTGGCAACACCTCGGGCGGCTGGGACCTGTCGGCCAACAAGACGGCCTGATTCGCCGCACCTGAGGGGAGAGGACCATGCAGGGCTACGTTCCGGGACTGATGGATCGCCTGACGGACGGCGGCTCGCGTGGATCTTCTCCCTTGCGCATGTCGATCGAAGACCTCAAGGATTCGGTCGCGCGCGATCTCGAAGCGCTCCTCAACACCCGCATCGCCATGCCGGAACTGCTGCCGAAGCAGTTTCCGGAGTGCCGGCGTTCGCTGGTGACCTACGGGCTTCAGGATTTCGCCGGCCGCTCCTTGTCGAGCTTCGACGACCGCGCCCACATCTGCTCATGCCTCGAGGCCGCGATCGCGCGCCACGAGCCGCGCCTGCGCAATGTGCGCGCCTCGCTCGAGCTGCGCGACGACGCGGTCAACTGCCTGAATTTCTCGATCACGGCGCTGCTGGTGGTGCACGCCGCCCAGGAGCCGGTCAATTTCGACGCCGTGCTGCAACCCACCAGCCAGCATTACACGATCAGCCGGGGGCGCCGCGCGGCAGGAGTCTAGATGGAAGAGTTGTTGCCGTATTACGAAAGCGAACTGGGATTCCTGCGCCGCTACTCGCGCGAATTCTCGGAGCGCTACCCGAAGATCGCCGGGCGCCTGCTGATGGGCGGCGAGGTGTGCGACGACCCGCACATCGAACGCATGATCCAGGCCTTCGCGCTGCTCAATGCGCGCGTGGCCAAGCGCCTCGACGACGACTACCCCGAATTCACCGAAGCGCTGTTCGCGGTGCTGTATCCGCACTACCTCCAGCCCTTCCCATCGTGCTCGATCGTGCAGATGGACGTCACGGCGGCCGCCGGCCAGCTGACCAGCGCGACCCGCATCGAACGCGGCACCGTGCTCACCAGCCGCAAGGTGCGCGGCGCCGACTGCAGCTTCCGCACTGCGTACCCGGTGACGGTGGCGCCGGTCGCATTGACAGCAGCCGCCTTCAACCCGATCCTGGAAGCGCCCGCCGCGGTGCGCCTGCCGGCGGGCGCGGGCGCCGGTATCAGCATCACCCTGTCCGGCAGCTCGCCCCAGGCCGGCCTGCGCCAGCTGGGGCTGGGCAAGCTGCGCGTGTTCCTCGACGGCGAAGCCTCGTTCTGCGCCGCGCTGCGCGACGCGCTGTTCATGCGCGGCGTGTCCGCCTGGGCCGAAGACGGGAACAGCGGACGCTGGATCCAGCTCGACAAGGTGCCCTTGCTGGCGGCCGGTTTCGACGAGGCCGACGCCCTGATCGACTTCCCGGCGCGCTCGCACGCGGCCTACCGCCTGCTCACCGAGTACTTCAGCTTCCCGGAGAAGTTCAACTTCGTCGACATCGACACCGATGCCTTGCTCGCGCGCCTGCCGCTGGGCTGCCGCGCGGTGAGCCTGCACCTGGCGCTGTCCGGCATCCGCGCCGACTCCAACCTGGCGCGCATGCTGGGCACTCTATCGAACCAGAACCTGCGCCTGGGCTGCACGCCGGTGGTTAACCTGTTCAAGAAACGCGGCGAACCGATCCGACTGACGCATACCAGCGCCAGCTATCCGGTGGTGGCCGATGCGCGCCGCGCGTTTGCCTACGAGGTGGTGTCGATTGACTCCGTCAACATGGTGCGCCAGACGCCGCAGGGCGAGACCATCGTCCAGTTCCGCCCTTTTTATTCGCTGCGCCACGGCCAGACGCCGGAACGCAATGGCCATTACTGGGTAATGCGGCGCGACGAGAACCTGGCGCGGCAGAGTCCTGGTTTCGAGACCGAGATCTCGATCGTCGACATCGACTTCGACCCGGCCGCGATCGAGACCGATACCCTGAGCCTGGAACTGACCTGCACCAACCGCGACCTGCCGTCACAGCTAGCATGGGGCCAGCGCGGCGGCGACCTGTTCATGGAGGGCGGGGCGCGCGTGGGGGCGATCACCTTCCTGCGCAAACCGACCCTGTCGCAGCGCTTCGAGCAGGGTGGCGGCGCGCACTGGCGCCTGATCTCGCACCTGTCGCTCAACCACCTGTCGCTGAGCGAAGGTGGCGTCGAGGCCTTCCGTGAAATGCTGGCCATGTACGATTTGCCACGTTCGCCCGCCTCGCAGCGGCAGGTCGGCGGCATCGCGCAGGTAGGCTACAAGCCGACCCACGCCTGGCTGCCCGGGAACCCGTTCGCCAGCCTGGTGCGCGGGATGGAAGTGCGGCTCACCATCGACGAGGAAGCGTTCGTGGGCAGCGGCATCCACGCGTTCGCCCACGTGGTCGAGCGTTTCCTGGGCCTGTACGTGCACGCCAACAGCTTTACCCAGCTGCTGGTCGTGTCCAGCAAAACCGGAGAAGAATTATTGAAATGCAGCCCACGCAGCGGCGATTCGAGCCTGCTGTAATCGCGCGCCTGTTCGCCCAGCCGCAGCGCTTCCAGTACTTCCAGGCGCTGCGCCTGCTCGAACTCTGGTTCAAGCGCCACGGCAAGGTCGGCGCCGGCGCGGTGGCGCGCCACCTGCGTTTCGAGAACTCGACCCGCCTCAGTTTTCCGGCCAGCGAGCTGGAAGCGATGCGCGCCGACCCGCCGGAGGCGACGCCCGGCCGCGCCGCGCTCGATGGCGAGGAGGCGCCGCGCCCGCAGTACATCCGCATCACCCCGGCGTTCATGGGACTGCTCGGTGGCGCGGGCGCGCTGCCGGCCCACTACACCGAGCGCATCGCCGGCCAGGTGCTGCACGAGAAGGACGAGGGCCCGCGCGCCTTTCTCGACACCTTTTCGAACCGCTCGCTGGCGCTGTTCTACGAAGCCTGGCGCAAGTACCGGCTCGAGCTGAAATACCAGGTCGAGGGCCGCGACGGCTTCCTGCCGCTGCTGCTGTCGCTCGCCGGCCTTGGGCCGCAGGCGCTGCGCCAGCGCTTCATCGACGAGAGCCACGGCGAGCTGCTGGACGAATCGATCGGCTACTTCGGCACCAGCATCCGCCACAAGCCGGCGTCCGCGGTGCAGATCGCGCGCGTGCTGTCCGAGTATTTCGGCGAACAGGTGAAAGCCGAGCAGTTCGTCGGCCGCTGGTACGACGTGCCGGACGAGCAGCAGAGCCGCCTGGGGCACGGTGCGGCCCTGCTGGGCGCGGGCGCGATGGCGGGCACCCGGGTGTGGCAGCGCGACCTGTGCATGCGCATCGTGGTCGGCCCGCTGCGGCGCAGCCGCTTCGATGCCTTCCTGCCCGGCGGGAAGGCGGCGCGGGCGCTGGCGAGCATGCTGTCGATGATGACGGGCGTGACGCTCGAGTACGAAATCCAGCTGGTGCTGCACGGCGAGGATGTGCGCCCGACCCTGCTCGACCCGGAGGACGGCATCGGTGTCGGCCGCCTGGGCTGGGACAGCTTCATGGTGAGTGCCGGGCAGGATGCGCCATCGCCGGACCGCGACGACGTGCGCTACGACGTCCACGCCCTATAACAATACCGACTAACCACTTCGACCTGCAAGGAACCCCGGCATGAGCCTGAACCTGAAGACCCTGATCGGCAAACTGAACGACACCTGCCGCAACGCCGCCACCCGCGCCGCCGGGCTGTGCGTGGCGTCCGGCCAGTACGAGGTCGATCTCGAACACCTGTTCCTGGCCCTGCTCGAGCAGCCGAAGAGCGACTTCGCCATCATCGCGCGCCAGAGCGGCATCGCGGCCGGCATGCTGGAAGCCGACCTGCAGGCCGAGGTGGCGCGCCTCAAGACCGGCAACACGCGCACGCCAGTGTTCTCGGCGCGCCTGCCGAAACTGTTCGAGCACGCCTGGCTGATCGCCTCGCTCGATATCCCGGGCGGCCGTCCCGCCGCGATCCGCAGCGGCCACCTGCTGCAGGCGCTGCTGAGCGACCCCGAACTGTCGCAACTGGCCTACCGCGGCTCGAAGCTGTTCGACCGCTTCGACGTCGACCAGATCAAGCACAACCTCGACAAGCTGGCGGCCGGCTCGCAGGAAGCGGTGGTGTCGGAGAAGCCGGCGCAGGAAGCGGGCAGCGACCCGGTCGGGGAGCTGACCAACGCTGCCGCATCGAAGACGCCGGCGCTCGACCAGTTCACCACCAACCTGACCGGGCGCGCACGCGACGGCAAGGTCGACCCGGTGATCGGGCGCGACATGGAAATCCGCCAGGCGATCGACATCCTGATGCGCCGGCGCCAGAACAACCCGATCCTGACCGGGGAGGCCGGCGTCGGCAAGACCGCCGTGGTCGAGGGGCTGGCGCTGCGCATCGCCCAGGGCGACGTGCCGGACGTGTTGAAAGGCGTCGAGATCCACACCCTCGACATGGGCCTGCTGCAGGCCGGGGCTTCAGTAAAAGGCGAGTTCGAGAACCGCCTCAAGAACGTGATCGACGAGGTATCGAGGAGCCCGCACGCGATCATCCTGTTCATCGATGAAGCCCATACCATGATCGGCGCCGGCGGCCAAGCCGGCCAGAACGACGCCGCCAACCTGTTGAAGCCTGCCCTGGCCCGCGGCGAGCTGCGCACCATCGCGGCCACCACCTGGGGCGAGTACAAGAAGTATTTCGAGAAGGACGCCGCGCTGGCGCGCCGCTTCCAGGTGATCAAGGTCGAGGAGCCGAGCGAGGAACTGGCCTGCGCCATGCTGCGCGGGATGGCGCCGCTGATGGAAAAGCATTTCGGCATACGAATCTACGACGAGGCGATCACCGAGGCGGTGCGCCTGTCGCACCGCTATATCATGGGCCGCCAGCTGCCGGACAAGGCGATCAGCGTGCTGGACACCGCCTGCGCCAAGGTGGCGCTGGGACAGAACGCGACCCCGGCCCTGATCGAGGACACGGCGCGGCGCCTGGAACGGATCGAGGCTGAAGCTGCGGCACTGAAGCGCGAGCAGGCCAGCGGCAGCCAGCACGGGACGCGCCTGGAGGAACTGGAGCGCGAGGCCGCTACCTTGGAAGACCGCCGCGCCACACTGGGCGCACGCTGGGAAAGCGAGAAGGCATTGAGCCACCGGATCGTGGAGGCGCGCCGCGCCATCGAAGCGGGCGAAAGCGAGGCCGGGGATGTGCAAGCTTTAGCCGGCGAACTGCGCACTTTGCAGGGCGAGACGCCGATGGTCCCGGTGCAGGTCGACGGCCACGTGGTGGCCGAGATCGTGGCCGGCTGGACCGGCATCCCGCTCGGGAAGATGGTCAAGGACGAGATCAAGACGGTGCTCAACCTGAAACCCATGCTGGAAGAGCGCGTGATCGGCCAGCCGCATGCGATCGAGGCGGTCGCCCAGCGGGTGCGCACCGCGCGCGCCAACCTGGACGATCCGAACAAGCCGAAGGGCGTGTTCCTGTTCGTCGGCCCCTCGGGTGTCGGCAAGACGGAGACGGCGCTGGCGCTGGCCGACGTGTTGTATGGCGGCGAGCGTAAGCTCATCACCATCAATATGAGCGAGTACCAGGAGGCGCACAGCGTCTCGGGCCTGAAAGGCTCGCCGCCGGGCTATGTCGGCTATGGCGAAGGTGGGGTGCTGACCGAGGCGGTGCGGCGCAATCCCTACAGCGTGGTGCTGCTCGACGAAGTGGAAAAGGCGCACCCCGATGTGATGGAGCTGTTCTTCCAGGTCTTCGACAAGGGCGTGATGGACGATGCGGAAGGGCGCGAAATCGACTTCCGCAACACCATCATCATCCTGACCTCGAACGTGGCATCGAGCGTGATGATGGGAGCGTGCCTGAACAAGGGCGAGGAAGAGATGCCGGCGCCCGGGGAACTGGAAGAGCTGATCCGCCCTTATCTCATCAAGCAGTTCAAGCCGGCCTTCCTGGGCCGCCTGAAAGTGGTGCCTTATTACCCGCTGTCGGACGACGTGCTGGCCGACATCATCGAACTCAAGCTGCGCCGCATCGGCGAACGCATCGCCGCCAACCACAAGGCCGCCTTCGAGTACGACGAGGCGCTGGTGGAAGGGGTGCTGGCGCGCTGCACCGAAGTCGATTCGGGCGCCCGCAACGTCGACAACATCCTCAACGGCAGTTTGCTGCCGGAAGTGGCGGAGTCGGTGCTGGCGCGCATGGCCGAGGGTGGGGCGATCGAGCGCATCGCGGTGACGGCCGATGCGGACGGCAAGTTCGGCTACACGATCGCATGACGATGGAAGGCGCACGCATCCCATTTCATGACGACGCCGTCTACCTGATCGAGGCGGCCAGGTCGAGCGCGA
>Ga0265798_10001901_pt1 | contig 31374 bp, 29 predicted proteins | sample P3T30metagenome_FD_192430 | JGI IMG/M metagenome (GOLD analysis project Ga0265798, IMG submission 192430) | Plant litter microbial communities from East Loma Ridge, Irvine, California - P3 T30 | ecosystem: Environmental > Terrestrial > Plant litter > Unclassified | place: USA: California... | reverse complement strand
GTATGTTGGTCCGGTTGTTTGCATGCCCACGTGGCGGAATTGGTAGACGCGCATGGTTCAGGTCCATGTGCCGCGAGGTGTGGGGGTTCGAGTCCCTCCGTGGGCACCAAATGCTACCGCAGTTTTTCAGCGCAGTTTTCCAGGACGTTCTGGCGCAAAACGCCGCAATCTTTGCAAAAGGATTGCGGCGTTTTGCGTTTCAGCGCAGGTGCAGCGCCAAAAACCCGCCGATACGGCGCTCGTACTCGGCCGGCGCATAGGCATGCAGGTCCACATGTTCGGCGCCGTCGACGATCCATAGCGATTTCGGCTCGGGCGCGGCGGCGAACAGGCGCTGCGTTTCCGCCGGCGTCGTGTGGCGGTCGGCGCTGCCGGCTACGATCAGCAACGGCGCTTTCACATACGACAGATGCGCAATCGGATGCAGCTGGGCCGGCTGGATGCTTAGGCGCAGCGGCAACTGCCACAGCAGCAACTTCGCCAGCGGCTTGCCGGGCGGGCCGAGGCGCATGCGCAGCCTGTCCTCGACCGCTTCCTCGATGGTCGGATACATCGATTCGAGCACCACCGCATCCGGCGGCGGGCAATCCCGGCACAGCACCAGCGATGCCGCTCCCAGCGAGGTACCGATCACGCCGATGCGCTGGCCCGGCGCCTACCGCCGCAGCCATTCCAGCGCCTCGCGCACTCCCTCCGCTTCGCGCAGGCCGAAAGTCACCACCGGGCCAGGCTCTCGCCCTGTCCCGGCAGGTCGGCCGGCAGCACGCCGTCGCCCTGCGCGTGCAGGAAGCGCGCATGTCCGACCATGGCGCGGCGGTCGCTGTGGATCCCGTGCAGGAGCAGGACCGCGCCGAGAAGGATGAGCACGAACAGGGAAAGCAGCAGGGTGCGGATGCGCATGCCGGCCCGTCAGTGCGTGGCCAGGTCGTCGAGGATGGGGCAGTCCGAACGCTGGTCGCCGTGGCAGGAATGGGCCAGCGCCTCCAGCGTACGCTTCATCGCCTGCAGTTCCCCGATCTTGCGGTTCAGCTCCGCGATGTGCTGTTCGGCCAGCTGGCGCACGTCCGCGCTGGCCCGGCCCTGGTCCTGCCACAGGGCCAGCAGCTCGGCGATCCGCTCCAGCGGAAAGCCGAGCGCGCGGCCGCGGTGGATGAACTGCAGCACGCGGATGTCCTGCTCGCCGTAGACGCGGTAGCCGGCCGCCGTGCGCCGCGCCGCCGGCAGCAGCCCGATCGATTCGTAATGGCGGATCATCTTGGCGGACACGCCGGAAGCCTGCGCCGCTTCGCCGATATTCAGCATCGTCTTTTCTCCCATGTCCTGTACAGGATACACCTTCCCACCATGGGAAGCTCAAATGGGTCCGCTCGCTTGACTTGGCGGCCGGCTGCCCTCAAGCTCGGCCACATGAAGACACGCCTGATGAAAGCCAGCGCCATCCTGCTGGGTCTGGCCCTGGCCTCCCCCGCGCTCCTGCACGCCGGGCCCGCCCCCTGGTACCAGTGGCGTAGCAAGGCCACCGGCAACGTGGTCTGCTCGCAGACGCCGCTCGGCGAGGGCTGGGCGAAGTTCGCCGGTCCCTACCGCGATGCCCGTTGCGAACTCCGCATGACTGCGAAATAATGTAAAACGACAAACATTGAGTACGGCCCCGAGAAATCCAACCGAGGAGACACCGATGTTCACCAACCCCGAGCAATTCGCCAACGCCACCAAGACCCTGTTCGAGCTGCAGATGGAAACCTTCAACGCCCTGGCCAGCAAGGCCGTGCAGGGCGTCGAGCAGGTGGTGGCGCTGAACATGCAGACCGCAAAGAATTCGATGGAAGGCACGATGTCCGCCAGCCGCCAGATGAGCCAGGCGAGCGACCCGAAGGCGGCCATGGACACGCTGCAGTCGCAGATGCAGCCGGGCGTGCAGAATGCCCAGGCCTACGGCGAGGAACTGCGCCGGATCGTCGCCGACATCCAGACGGACTTCCAGCAGGCCGCCGACACCCACCTGGTGGAGGCGAAGAACACGCTGTCGGCGCTGATCTACGACGTCACCCAGAACGTCAAGCCGGGCCAGGAAAACGCGGTCGAGATCATCAAGGCCGCGATCGACAACGCCTTCAAGGGCTACGAGCAGGTGACCCAGTCGACCCGCGACGCCATGCGCCGCGTCGAGGAGCAGGTAGCGCGCGCCACCTCGCAGCTGGGCGCTGGCGCGGGCCAGGCGCCGAAGTCCTGACCCGCACTGGATTCGCGCCGCCTCAGCTTCCCGCAGGCGGCGCGACGCCCAGCATCTCTTCGATGTGGGCGAACGAGGCATCGTCCTTCACCACCGAGCGCAGCCACACGTGCAGGGGCTGCTCGCCCCAGTGCGCCGCCTTGTCCGCCAGGTAGGCGACCGGGCTGTGCGGCTCGGTGCGGCGGAAGAACTCGGCGACTTCGCGCAGCTGGGCGATGGCCTGGACGCGTGATTGCAGCGGTCCGCCGGGCATGCTGACTGATGCTTCGACCGGCGCCGCCGCTTGCGTGGCGGGCTGCGTCGAAGATGCCGGCACTGCGTCAAGCGGCTTGCCCGCGGCCGCCTTGCCGCCCTCCTTCACCATCGGCTTCACGAACAGCATCACGCTTTGCAGACCCGACTTGGCGGCGCTGAAGCTCGGGCCGTCCGCCCCCAGGCGCTCATCGACGCTGTGCTCGATGCGCTCGAGCGCGCCGGCGCAGTGCTCGCAGTCGCGCAGCAGGGCCTCGAAGAAGGCTGGTGAACTGCGCGCCTTGGCCGTCTCCAGTTTGGCCAGGTCGTCGCCGCCGCGCATGCGGGCGACGTCGAAATCGCGCAGCGCGTAGCCGGCCTGCCCCTCGGTCAGCGGGATCTCGCGCAGCAGCGGCGCGATGCGCGAGGCCATCCACGACAGGTTGCCGATGCGCCGCTCGACGCCGTCCTCGTCCGGCAGCGGGTACAGGCCGTCCCAGTAGCGGTCGCACAGGGCGGCGATCAGGACCAGGCTGTCGGCCAGGCCGCCGAGTTCATCGGTCCGCGCCGCGGCCTCGGCCAGCCACACCGCCAGCTGCAGGTCCTTGCTGCGCTTTTCGATCAACTGTGCGCACTGCTTCGCCACGAACTTCCAGTCCGCCTCCTTCAGGTCGGTGACCCAGGCGCCCTGCTCGATCGACGGGTCGTCGGCCTGGCGCGCACGCACGATCTCGTCGATCTCGCGCGAGAAGGCCAGGTCCTCGCCGCAGGGCCGTTCGGGCGAGACCGGCGCCAGCAGCTTTTCCATGTTCAGCATGGCATCCTCCTCACGCCGGTTCGACGGCGTACTTGATCTTGCCGGCCTTGGTCGCGCTCACCTTGATCTGGCGGATAGCCCCGCCCGCCGCCATCGCGGCCAGCACGTTGTCGGCGATCTCGGGCAGCAGCGTGCCGTTCAGGATGGTGTCGACGTTGCGCGCACCGGAATCGACCTCGGTGCAGCGCGCCAGCACGGCGCTGACCAGGGCCTCGTCGTAGAGGAAGGCGGCATTGTGGTTGGCGGCCACCCGCGCCTTGATGCGCTCCAGCTTGAGGCGGATGATGTTGGCCAGCACTTCGTCGTCGATCGGGTAGAACGGCACCACCGTCAGGCGCCCGAGGAAGGCCGGCTTGAAGTGCTTCATCAGGCCGGGCCGGATCAATTCCGCCAGCTGCGCGGGCGTCGGGCGCTCGCTGGCGGGCTTGTTCAGGCACGCCTGCATGATCTGCGAAGAGGCCGCGTTCGAGGTCAGGATGATGATGGTATTGCGGAAGTCGATCTGGCGTCCCTCGGCGTCGTCCAGCACGCCCTTGTCGAAGACCTGGAAGAACAGCTCCAGCACGTCGCTGTGCGCCTTTTCCACTTCGTCGAGCAGCACCACGCTGTAGGGGTTGCGCCGCACCGCTTCGGTCAGCACCCCGCCCTCGCCGTAGCCGACATAGCCCGGCGGCGAACCCTTCAGGCCGGACACGCTGTGCGCTTCCTGGTATTCGCTCATGTTGATGGTGACCAGCTTGCGCTCGCCGCCGTACAGCAGGTCGGCCAGCGCCAGGGCGGTCTCGGTCTTGCCGACGCCCGAGGTGCCGACGAACAGGAACACGCCTTTCGGCTTGTTCGGGTCTTCGAGGCTGGCGCGCGCCGTGCGCACGCGCTGGGCAACGATGGCGCTGGCGTGCTGCTGGCCGAGGATGCGCTCGTCCAAGGTCCCTTGCAAATTCATCACGGTGCGGATTTCGTCCTTCACCATGCGGCCCAGCGGAATGCCGGTCCAGCTGGCGATAATCCCGGCCACCGTGTGGCCATCCACCTGCAGCGGCACCAGCGGGGTCTCGCCCTGCAGCTGGCGCAGCTCGTCGATCAGTGCCTGTAATGCTTTACTCGCATTTTTTCCATCCTGGTCGCCGGACTCCAGCCGCGCGCGCATGGCATGGATCTCGGCGGACAGCGCCTGCTCGCGGTCCCATTGCGCGCGCAGGCGTTCCTGTTCCTTCAGGCCGGCGTCGCGTTCGCCGCGCAGGCTCGCCAGCATCGCCGCATGGTCGGCGCCGCCGCTCTCTTCGCGCACCAGCGCCGCGATACGGGCGTCGAGCCGCTCGAGATTGCGGGTCGCTTCTTCGAGCGCGGCCGGCGTCGCCTTCTGGCCGAGGGCGACCTTGGCGCAGGCGGTGTCCAGCACGCTGATCGCCTTGTCCGGCAGCTGGCGGCCGCTGATGTAGCGGTGCGACAGCCGCACGGCCTCGCGGATCGCCTCGTCGAAGATGCGCACGCCGAAGTGCTTCTCCATCAGCGGCGCCATCGCGCGCAGCATGGCGCAGGCGGTCTCCTCGTCGGGCTCCTCGACCTTCACCACCTGGAAGCGGCGTGCCAGCGCGGCGTCCTTCTCGAAATACTTCTTGTACTCGCCCCAGGTGGTGGCGGCGATGGTGCGCAGTTCGCCGCGCGCCAGCGCAGGTTTAAGCAGGTTGGCGGCATCGTTCTGGCCGGCCGCCCCGCCGGCGCCGATCATGGTGTGGGCCTCGTCGATGAACAGGATGATCGGGTGCAGGCTTTTCCCGACTTCCTCGATCACGTTCTTCAGGCGGTTCTCGAACTCGCCCTTGACGCTGGCGCCGGCCTGCAGCAGCCCCATGTCGAGGGTATGGATCTCGACCCCGCGCAGCACGTCCGGCACGTCGCCCTGCGCGATACGCAGCGCCAGGCCTTCGACCACCGCGGTCTTGCCGACCCCGGCCTCGCCGGTCAGGATCGGGTTGTTCTGGCGCCGCCGCATCAGGATGTCGATCGCCTGGCGGATCTCGGCATCGCGGCCGATCACCGGATCGACCTTGCCCTCGCGCGCACGGGCCGTCAGGCAGGTCGTGTACTGGTCCAGCGCGGGCGTGCGGCCCGGCGCGGTCGACTGCAGTTCACCGACCGGGTCGCCGCTCGCCGCGGCCTGCGCCTGCTGTTGCTCGCCCGGCGCCGGCGCTTCGCAGGAGCCGCGCGTGAGCTTGTCGAAATCGTGCTTCAGGCGGTCGACCGGGAAGTCCATGAAGCAGCGGGAAGCGCGCTGGGCCAGCTGGGCCAGGCCGGGTTCGGCCAGCAGCGCCAGCAACAGGTGCCCGCTGCGGATGCGCTGCTCCTGCCCCGGGGCCGGCTGGCCCAGGGACGCGATCAGCCAGGCATGCTCGAACAGCACTGGCAGGTGGCGCGAAAACACCGGGGTACGGCCGCTGCCGCCCGGCAGGCGTTCGACCTCCTTGCGCAGGTCGGTCTCCAAGGCGGTCAGGCTGATCCCGGCGGCGCGCGCGGCCAGCACGAAGTCGCTGGCCGGCTGTTCCAGCAAGGCCAGGAACAGGTGTTCGATGTCGACCTCGTACTGGCCGAAGCCGACGCAGATCCCGGCCGCGCGCGTGGCCGCCGCACGGGTAGTGTCGTTCAGCTTGCCGATCAGGGTCTTCAGGTTGATGTCCATCGTCTATTCCTTTCTTTCGCGATCGCGTAATGCAGATTCGAGGGCTGGAGGACGGCATTGAAGTCGACCGGCTCGGTGCCATCGGCCAGGTGCAGCGTGGCGTGGATGACGAAGTGGAGCCGGTTCACGCTGCCGGCTTCGCGTTCCAGCGAAGCGCTGACGCTCTTCAGGCGCGGCTCGTGGCGCTCGATCGCGTCCTTCAGGCTGGCACAGATGGCGGCCCGGTCTTCGCTGCTGGACAGGCAGAAGCCCGCGAAGTCGGCCAGGCCGTAGTTCAGGATCGAGGAGCGCACCTCGGGGGTGGCGTCGAAGCGCCCGGGCGGAAAGCCGAGGCGCGTATTGAGCAGGGCTTCGAGCTCGCGCGCCAGGCTGTCCTTGAGCTGCTCGACGGCGCTACGGGCGCTGCCGGTTTCTCCCATCAGGCGGTCCAGCAGGCCGGGGGTGTGGGCTGTCATCGCTCCTCCAAAAAAGACCGCGGCACGAGGCCGCGGCAAGCGCGCTGGCAACGAAGCGCAGGAAAAACTCAAGTGAGGGTCACGGGATCAGGCCACCTTGTTGGCGGACAGGTCCCAGCCGCCCGAGGTATTGCCGCCGGAGCCGCCGCCGATCTTCTGCTGGGTGTACTTCCACTTCACTTTCGAGAACTTCAGGCCGACCTGCTCGGACATGAAGTCGCCTTCCGCCACGCCCGGCTGGATCGAGCCGATCAGCACGTTCTCGAGCTCGATCTCGAAGTACTTGACCCGCTCGCCCTGGCCGTCGGCGCGCATGAACTCGAGCTTGGCCTTGGGGATGGTCTTGCCGGACGAGCAGGTCTGCAGCAGCACCGGCGAGGAGAGGTCGGCCAGCTTGGTGATCGCAATCTCGGAATGCTCGCAGCGCTCGGCGGTGTGGCCGCCGCCGGTCGACGAGGTCGCCGACTTCGGCTGGATCACGCCCCAGCTCACCGATTTGCACTCGATCCAGTCCTTGTGCTTGTCGTCCGCCGATTCGCCTTTGATGCCGTCGATCTGCAGGTACACGTCTATCGCCATTTCTTACTCCAGTCTTGGTGGGTGAATGAATCAGGATTTGGTCGACTGCGGCAACTCCGCGACCAGTCGGAGCGAAACGGACAGCTCGTCGAGCTGGAAATGCGGACGCAGGAAGGACACGGCACGGTAGACGCCGGGACGGCCCGGCACTTCCGCCACCTGCACGCTGGCTTCGCGCAGCGGGAACTGGGCCTTCTGCTCCTGGCTGGCGTTATCGTCCAGCAGCACATACTGGGTCAGCCAGCGGTTCAGGTAATCCTCGACGTTCGAGGCGGCGGCAAAGCTGCCGATCTTGTCCCGCATCATGGCCTTCATGTAGTGGGCAATGCGCGAGACCGCGAAGATGTACTGCAGCTGCGAGGACAGCAGCGCGTTGGCGTTGGCGGCGTCGTTGGCGTACTTGCGCGCCTTCTGCGCCGACTGCGCGCCGAAGAAGGCGGCGTAGGAGGTGTTCTTGCAGTGCACCAGCGAGATGAAGCCGAGATCCGACAGCTCCTTCTCGCGGCGGTCGGTGATCGCCAGCTCGGTCGGGCACTTCAGCGCGACCTCGCCCTCGTCGGTCTTGAAGGTGTGGGTGGGCAGGTTCTCGACCAGGCCGCCGCCCTCGACGCCGCGGATCGCGGCGCACCAGCCGTAGTCCTCGAAGGCCTTGGTCAGCTTGGAGGCGAAGGCGTACGCCGCGTTACACCACAGGTACTTCTGATGGTCGCTGCCGTCGACGTCCTCGACGAAGTTGAAGCCCTCGGTGGCCATGCCGTCCATCGGGTTGTAGGGCAGCCGGCCCAGGAAGCGCGGCAGGGTCAGGCCGACGTAGCGCGAATCTTCGGACTCGCGGAACGCCTTCCACTTCGCGTATTCAACGGTGTCGAAGACCTTGGCCAGGTCGCGCGGCTTGCCGAGGTCGCCGAAGCTCTCGACGCCGAACAGTTCCGGCGCGGCGGAGGTGATGAAGGGCGCGTGGCTGGCCGCGGCCACGTGCGACATCTGCTCCAGGAAGTAGACGTCTTCGGGCTGGCGGCTGATCTCGAAGTCGCCGATCAGGGCGCCGTAGGGCGCGCCGCCGAAGGTGCCGAACTCCTCTTCGTAGATCTTCTTGAACAGGCTGCTCTGGTCGAATTCCAGCGCCGACTGGAAGTCCTTCACCAGCTCGCGCTTGGTGGCGTTGAGCATGCGGATCTGCAGGTTGGTGGAGGTCGAGGTATTCCGCACCAGGTAGTTCAGGCCGGTCCAGCTGCGTTCCAGCTTCTGGAACTCGGGCGCGTGCATGATGCTCGACAGCTGCACGGAAATCATCCGGTCCAGCTCGGCCAGGCGCGCATCGATGGTCGCCGACAGGTTGCTGGAGATGACCATTGTCCCTTCCATCACCTGGGTCACCAGCTCGGAGATGATGTCGCGCGCGCGTTCGTGCTCGCTGCTGGACTTCGCCACCCTGCTCTGCTCGACGATCTGGTCGAGCAGGCCGGTGTCCAGTTCGAGCGCGCCCGCCGCCTCGGGACTTGCTGCGGTTTCGAGGATGGCCGCCATTATTTGTCCTCCTTGGCTTTGCGCAGGCTGTCCAGCTTTTCGGTGTTGGTCAGCACGTCGTTCAGGATGTCTTCCAGCTTGTCGTTCCCTGCCAGCTTGTTGCGCAGGTCGGCCAGCTTGCTGCGCGCGTCCAGCAGGCCCTTGAGCGGCGCCACCTGCTGCACCACCGACTCGGGCCGGAAGTCGGCCATCTCGCGGAACTGCAGGCTGACCGCGAATTCGCCCCCCTCTTCCGACAGGTGGTTCTCGACGCGGAAATTGGCGACCGGCGCAACCGCGTTCAGCACCTCGTCGAAATTGTCCGCGTCGACGCTGACGAAATTGCGGTCCTTCAGGCGCTTCTTGGCGGCGTCCGGATCGCTGCCGAAGTCGCCCAGCACGCCGACCACGAAGGGCAGCTCCTTGTTCTCGATGGCGTCGCCGATCTCGACGTCGTAGGTCATCTGCACGCGCGGCGCGCGCACTTTCTGCAGGCGTTTCTGCACGCTTTCATTCTTGGGCATGTCGGCTCCAGGCTGGAAGGAAGGTTTTACTTGAGCGCGCCGAAGGGGTCGTTGCTGGCCGGGCGGGCGCCGGACGAGGAGCTGATCGTCTTCTTGACGGTCGTGTCCTTCGGACGCACCGCGGCCGGGCGCGCACCGTTCGACACCAGCACCTCTTCGTTCAGGCTGGTGCGCAGCAGCTTGGCCAGTTCCTGGGCCTCGGTGCGCACGTTGCCGCTCAGGTTGTTCTTCTGGCTCAGGTCGGCGAGCGCCTTGCTGGTCACGCGCAGGCCGCTCACGGCGACGATGCTGTTGGCCAGGGTATCGTCCGGGTCGCGCTCCAGCGCTTCCAGGGCGTTGACGATGGCTTCGCCGTAGTCGGTGCTGTCGAAGCGCATCTGGGCCATCCTTACCCACGGCGTCTTGTCGGTCGGGAAGGTGGTGCCGGCGCTCTTCAGCAAGGCATAGGCTTTGTCGTTCTGGCCGGCCATCACGGCGGCATCGACCTCGGCCATCGCAGCGGCGATGGTGGGTGCCGGCTTGGCGCTGCCGGATCCCTGGCCGCTGCTGGCGCAGGCCGACAGGATCGCGATACAGGCTAGACTCGGCATCAGGCGTTGGAACTTCATCTGGCTCTCCCTAGGTGAAATCAAGCGCCATTATTGGCACGCGGTTTCCCAAAAGAATTGCGTGACGTCAACGGAAGTTTTCCCGGCAATTGCGCACCGTCGAAGCGCTCGTTGCGCCGGGTCAGCGCGTGCGGATGGTGATGCCTTTAAATGTCGCTGATGATCCATTTACTGAAGGCAACGTCACGCCATGCTTCCACGTCGCTACGCCATCATTTGTTCCTGCGTGTTGTTGGTCGCCTGTGCCGGCGGGTCCGGTCCTTCGTCCGGCGGGCTGCTCGAAGCGGCCGGCCTGCGCAAGCCGCCACCGGTGCCGGAAGCCCAGCAGCCGCCGCGCAATGTCGCCGTGCGCCTGCATGCGGCCAAGCGCCTGAACGTCGATACGCGTGGCCAGTCGCTGGCCTTGCTGGTGCGCATCTACAAGCTGCGCCAGCGTACCGCCTTCGAACAGGCGCCGTATGCCGCCTTCCTGACGGCGCAGAGCGAGCGCGAGGCGCTGGGCGCCGACCTGCTCGAGGTGCGCGAACTGACCCTGGTGCCCGGGCAGCAGCTGGAGCTGAACGAGAAGCTGCCGCGCGAGGCGGGCTGGCTCGGCGTCGTTGCCCTCTTCCATTCGCCGCCTGCCAGGGGCTGGCGCCTGGCCTTGGCCGCCCCCGATGCGGAAAAAACCGGCGTGACGATCGGGCTGCACGCCTGCGCGATGAGCACGGGCGGCGCCAGCGGCGGCCTTGTGCGATGTCAATGAAGCGCGCTTGGTTTCCCCCAAGCTAGAGATTTGTGACACTTCGCAGGAGGCATCCGTGAAACCACCATCGAAGGTCCTGTGGGGCGAGGGTCTGTTCCTGCGGCCCCAGCATTTCCAGCAGCAGGACCGCTACCACGAGGCGCGCCTGAACGACACCGCCAGCGCCCTGCATCCGTACTGCTGGGGCGTTCGCAAGCTCGAGATCGACCTCGACGCGCTGAAAGCCGATACCCTGCGCATTACCGGGCTGTCGCTGATCTTCCCGGACGGCGAGATCCTGCATGCCCCCGACCGCGATGCCCTGCCGCCCCAGGTCCGTCTCGGCGAACTGCCGCCGTCGGTGCAGGCGCTGATCTTCCACGCCGCCCTGCCGGCGCTCAGGGACCATGGCGAGAACTGCGCCGCGCGCGGCGAATCGCGCACGGACACCCGCTTCGGCCAGATCGACCACGACACCTTCGACCTGTTCACCGATGCCGCCAGCGCGCCGGTCGCCTACCTGACGCGCAGCCTGCGCCTGATGTCGGAACTCGAACCCCTGGCCCCGTACGAGACCATCCCGCTGGTGCGCCTGCGCCGGCTGCCGCTCGGCGGCTTCGAGGTCGACCCCGGCTTCGTGCCGCCCAGCCTGTCGATCGATGGCGCCCCCGGCCTGCACGGCCTGCTGACGCGCCTGATGGAAAAACTGCTGGCCAAGGTGCACGCGCTGTACGGCCACTACCGCGAGCCGAGCAAGAACGTGGTCGAGCTGCGCGGCGGCGACGTCGCCTCGTTCTGGCTGCTGCATACGGTCAGCAGCGGCTACGCCGGGCTGACCCACTTCCTGGCCCACCGCGAGCTGCACCCCGAGCGCCTGTTCCAGGAGCTGCTCGGCCTGGCCGGCGGTCTCATGACGTTTTCGAGGAGCAGCAAGCTCGAAGACCTGCCGGCCTACATGCACCAGGACCCCGGCCCCGCCTTCGCGCGCCTGGACGCCATCCTGCGCGATCTGCTCGACACCGTGATCTCGTCGAAGTACTTCTCGATCGCGCTGTCGAACGAGCGACCCTCTTACCACCTGGGCGCGCTCGACTCGGGCAAGATCAACGGCCAGACCACGCTCTACCTTGGCGTGGCGGCCGACATGCCAGCCCTGCAGCTGGTCGAGATCGTGCCGCTGCGCTTCAAGATCGGCGCCCCCGAGGACGTCGACAAGCTGGTGCTGTCAGCCATGCCGGGCGTGCGCCTGGTCCACGCGCCGCAGGTGCCGAGCGCGGTGCCGGTACGGCCCGACACCTATTACTTTGTGCTGGAAAACCGCGGCGTGCTGTACGAAAGCATGCTCAAAGCCCAGGCGATCTCGATCTATGTACCGAACGGGATCCGCGACCTCAAACTCGAACTCATCGGAATCGCAGCATGAGCCATCACGTCGAACGGCGCGCCGCGCCGCCGCAGCCGGGCACCCGCAATGCCGCCGGCAGCACCCCCACCTCCCTCGTCGACATCATGTACGAGGGTTTCTATGCGCTGTTCCTGCTCAAGAACGGCAACGGCCCGCAGGACAAGACCGCTTTTGCCGACCACATGACGCGCTTCCTCGGCGACGTCGACCGCAACGCCAAGGCGCTGGGCGTGCCGGCCGACGACGTCACCGCGGCCAAGTACGCGTTCTGCGCGGCGGTCGACGAGATCATCCTGCGCTCCGACTACGAGATCCGCGAAGCCTGGGAAACCCGGCCGCTACAGCTGCGCCTGTTCGGCGACCAGCTCGCCGGCGAGCATTTCTTCCAGCGTCTGGAGGATCTGCGCGCCAAGGGTGCCGTGCACCTGCAGGCGCTGGAAGTCTTCCACGTCTGCCTGCTGCTCGGCTTCGAGGGGCGCTTCGCGCTGGACGGGCGCGACAAGCTGAACTACCTGACCGCGCGCCTGGGCGACGAGATCGCCCGCATGCGCGGCAAGAACCGCGGCTTCGCGCCGCGCGCCGAGCGCCCCGACCAGATCGTGCACAAGCTGGGTAGCGATCTGTCGCTGTGGGCACTGTCGATGGTGTTCGCGGTCGCGGCCCTGGGCGGCTACCTGGGCTTCCGCACGGCCCTGGCGCACGAGACCGGCCAGGCGCTGGCCGGCTACAACGACCTGGTGAAGCTGCCGCCGCGGTCGGCGAATGTGACGATCACGTTGCCGTAATTAACCGTCATCCCCGCGGAAGCGGGGATCCATACTGAGCGTCTCGAGCCAGCTCAGTATAGGTTCCCGCTTCCGCGGGAACGACGCCTTGGCTATTGAACCACCTTGAACTCGATCCGCCGGTTCCGCGCCCTGCCCTCCGGCGTGCGGTTGTCAGCCACTGGCCGGTCCGGACCTTCGCCCGACACCGACACCATGTCGGCCTTCACGCCGCGCCCGATCACATAGGCCTTCACCGCCTCGGCGCGGGCCTGGCTCAGCGACAGGTTGCCGGCGCGCGAGCCGGCGTTGTCGGTGTGGCCGATCACCTCCACCTTCTTGTCCTTCAGGCGCAGCAGCACATCGCTCATCTGGTCGAGGATGGCCTTGCCGGAATCCGCCAGGGTGGCCTTGCCCGACTCGAACTCGATGATGCGGTTGGCCAGCGCGGCGTCCAGCATGCCCTGCTCCGACACAGCAACCCGCAGGCCGTTGTTGACCGTGTAGCTGGTGTCCAGGTTCATCGCCAGTTCGCTGGCGATCTGCTGCTTCTGCGCTTCGCTGGCGACGTCGCCGCGCAGGCTGACGCTGGTGCCGTCGACCTGCAGCTGGCCGCTTTTCACCAGCTTCAGGTTCGGGCCGATCAGCCGCGCGACGTGCTCGTTCCAGTTGGGCGGCGCCGATACCCGGCCCATCGCCAGCTGGTCGACCACGCGCTCGGCACCGTAGACAGCACGCAGGCGCGCCAGCAGCGCTGCCTTGCTGGCGTCGTCGGCGACCGTGCCGGAAACCACGATGGGCGCGGCGGCGGCTGCCGGAACCGGGGTATCGGCGAGGACGGGCGCTGCGACCAGGCAGGCTGCAATCAGGGATGTCGGGATACGCTTCACGAGGCGGCTCCAATGAAGGTCTTCAGGAACAGTTCGCGCGCCAGGCGCAGCGGCAGCATGGGCTGCTCGAGGTAGCTGGCCAGAGCGCGCACGTCGATGTCGATGCCCAGCTGCTCGTCGATCCAGCCGTTGTCGGTCAGCTGCACCTGCTGCTCGCGCCCGGCCAGCGGATCGACGATGCCGTGCAGGGTCTCGGCGGCGGCCCCGCCGAAGCCGATCACCAGCGCCGGCCGCTCGGCAACCGTGGTCAGGAACAGCACCAGGTCGAAGGCGGTGCGGCGGATGAAGGGCGTGACCAGCTCCAGCCAGAAGGCCGCAACCCGGCAGCGCTCGGCCGCAGCGACATGGCGCGGCAGCGGCAGCACCAGGCTTTTGTGCAGCGATGCCGGGCGGCTGTGCATGACCGGCTGCAGCAGCAGGCCGAGGCCGAGGATCAGGCGGTTCGCTTCCAGCTCCAGGCTGGCCGAGAGCGAGCTGACCGTCGACATGGCGAGGAATTCGTCGAACGGTGCCTCGTGCTCGCCGAGCGCCACCGCGGCATCGGCGATCGCGTGCAGGTGCGGGCCGGGCTCCATGGTCCCGAGCACGCGCGGCGCCATCGACTCCAGGTAATCCCACAGCGGCCCGAAGGCCAGCGGGCAGCGCGATACGAAGGCGGCCGGGTCAAGCACCTCGACGGTGCGCGTCATCAGGAAGGGGAAGCGGCGCCCGGAGCGGTCGCGGCTCGCCACCAGGTGGCCGGCGATCGCGTGGCGGCGGCTCGGCCCGACGAAGGCGAAGCTGACCGGCGGCGAGGCGTCGTAGTAGATCTTCCAGCGCGCGTCGTTCGGCAGGCGCGTCATCACCTGCGCCAGCCAGTCGTCGAGCATGCCGAGCGCCGGCTGGTCGTCCCCCACCTTGACGAAGTCGCTGCGCGCCGGGATCTTGCCGAAGTAGCCGATCCGGGGCGAGGCGGCGCTGCGCGTCATTGCGCCGCTCCCGCCAGTTGGGGGCCGCCTGCCCCGGCCGCGGTCCGGCCGACCACGCTGTCGGGCAGGCGCAGGCCGCTGAAGCCGCGGCTGGCCTGGCCGTCGCCGGTGCTGGCAGCGCTGCTGATGCGCTTCAGTGTGACCGCCACCGAAACGTTACCCGAGTTCCAGCGCAGCTCGTATAGGCCGCCCTCGAGCTTTTTCTTGACCGCCACGCCGATGAGCTTTTCCAGCCCGAGGTCGCCAGGCTCGTTGAACAGCTCCACCGTGCGCCCATCGAAGGTGACCGCGCTGACCCTGGCCCCGCTGGCGGTGCCCTGCGGTCCCGGATGCACCATGTTGACCCAGGCGGGCGCGGTATTCCGGTAGCGCAGCTGCTGACCATCGATCTCGATCGTGTACTCGGTGATGCCGGGCGCGGTCAACGGCAGCAGCTGGAACACCGTCTGCGGGCCGCTGCTGCTGGTGACGATACCGTTGTTTGCGAGCGGTGCGATCCAGCCGGGGAACCCACTCACCACCTGCGGCGCGAGGGTGACGCCGATGTCGGCCCATGTACGGCTGGTGAGCACGTCGCCGCGCCGCACCACCAGCGGCCCCATGGTCGTGGCCACGAACTTGGCCACCGCGCCTTCGGGTCCGAACACCTGACCGATCTCCGCCGCCCCCGCCTGCATCTGCGCGCCCGGCGAGAACGGGTGTTTGCCGGCCAGGTTCTTCTGGAAGGGTTCGACCACCTGGGCCTGCCATGTCTTGTTGATCTCGGACTCGGACGGCAGCACGATCATCGCGAAGGTCTGCACCAGCGGCCGCACCAGCAGCGGGCGCAGCATCTGCTTCTGGGCGTCGGTCATCCCGGTCAGCATCTGCTCGTCGACGTATTTCAGGGCCTCGGCCAGTTCCGAGCCGTTGCCTTCCAGGGTCTGCTGCATCAGCTGCTTGGCGCCGGGACCGGGGTCACCCTGGTTCTTCAGCTGGTTGAGGCGCGAACGCAGCTTCGACAGCGCGTCCAGGTAGCCGGTCATCAGCGAGGCGTCCTTTTCCTTCACGCCCACCAACCGGGCCACGCCGGCGAATTCGCGGCCTACCGGCCCGGCGGCCGCCGTTCCCGCGACGCCGGCCACGCCCGACGGCATCGGCGCCGCCGCGTCGGCGATCTGGCGCGCCTCGCTCGGCGCCTGGCGCAGCACGACTTCACGGAACCAGCCCACCAGGCCGAGCTTCAGCTTCGCCTGGTTGACGCGCGCCTGGCCGGGGTCGTCCCAAGAAGTCTCGTCGTAGACGGTCTTCAGCACCTTGGCCAGCGGCGACGTCTGCGGATCGCCGAGCCGGTTCATGGCCTGCACGCTGGCGTCGAAGCCGTTCAGGTCGGCGATGGTCACGCCCTGCACGAACCTGGCCCATTCCTTCGCGTAGTCGGCTTTATACAGGTCGATCAGGGTCTTCTGGATCTGCTCCGGGCTGCCTTCCAGGGTCAGGTCGTCCTTGGCCACGGTCTTCAGCACCCAGTCGGTGCTCTGCAGCTCGCGGTTCGAGGCTTCGCGGATCGCACCGAGCACGAACTTCTCCCAGGCGTCGCGGGTGAAGGCGCCCGGCACCGCGTGGCTGCCGACCACCAGCGCCTGGTCCTGCTCGCCGACGATGCGCGCCACCGTCACCGCCGGGAAGCGGGTCGCGGCGCGGGTGCGGATGTCGGCGTACACGCGCTCGCGCGCCGGCGTGCCGCGCACCACGCGGCGCAGGTTCTCGCGCGCGGTGTCCAAGAGGCTCAGCTTGGGCGTGATTTGCGGCCAGGCCGGGTCCTGAATATGCGAGAGGTGGAAGGTCATCAGGCGCTCGGCGCTGCGGATCATCTGTTCCTTGGCCATGGCGCCGCGGTTGGCCTGAAGCCACACGCGCCAGTAGCGGGTCAGCTGGTCGTTCAGGTGGCCGGGTTCGGCGTGACTCTTATCGGCCAGCATCAGGTAAGTCTTCAGCGCGTTGTAGGCATCGCCGACGTTGGTGGCCGACACGTCCTGGTAGGGCTGGCCCGGCTTCGCCGTCGGCGCGGCCTGCGCGCTCGGGTCGAGCTGGGCGGCGTTGGCGTTCATCTCTGCCAGCAGCGATTCGAGCGCACCTGCGACCGGCTGCACCATCACTTCGCGCACGCCGGCAAAGTATTCGTCGCGCAGCTTGCGTTCCAGTGCCTCGCCCTGGTAAAGGCCGAAGGACAGCGCCCACGGCTGGTCGGCACGGTATTTTTCCAGCTGTTCGATGCGGTCCTGCAGGATGTCCAGCGCTTCCAGGCGCGACTCCAGCCCGCCTGTCCTGGCCTGCATCTTCATGACCTTGTCGAGGTCGGCCTGGACGTTGGCCACCAGCTGGCGGTTGCCCATGTAAGACCAGCTCCAGCCGCCCAGCGCGCAGCCGAGCAGCACGGTGGCGGCGAAGAAGGCGGCATATTTCACGCGGGTCGCCGCCGGGCTGGTGTAGCGCTTGACCAGGTCCTTGTCGGCGAAGATCACCTTGCGGAACAGGTCGAGCAGGAAGAAGCCGGACTGCTCCTCCGGCTGGTCGCCCTTCTGTTCGCCCCCCTTGAGCCGCAGGTCGAAGCGGCTGGCCACGCGGCGCGAGGACAGGTTCTCGACGAAGCCTTCCTGCAGCGCGCTGGTGAAATAGAAGCCGCGCATGACCGGCTTGAACTGCCAGGTGTTTTCTTCGAAAAGCGTGGCGAGGAAGGCGCGCAGCTGCGGCTTGAGCGAGGCGAATTCGAGCGGGAAGGTGAACACGCCCGGCCGCATGCTGGTGCTGCGGTTGCCGGCCATGGTGGCAAGGCTCATCTCCTTCAGACCGTCGTACAGCTCGTCGAAGTGCACATCGAAAAAGGCCAGCACGTCCTGGGGCGTGCTGCGCCGGTTGTAGCGCTGGGTCGCGCCCCACACGCGCTCGCGCTCGGCGCGGTCGCTGTCGTGAAAGAAGTCGGAGAAGCCGGCGATCAGGTCGGCCTTGGTGAACACCACGTACACCGGCGCGTGCACGCCCAGCCGCTCGGTCAGTTCCTGGACCCGCGTGCGCAGGCTCTTGGCCAGCTCGATCGAGGCTTCCGGCGATCCAGTCCCCAGCTCGGCGACGCTGACGGCGATGATGATGCCGTTGATCGGCGCGCGCCGGCGGTGGCGGCGCAGCAGGTCGAGGAAGCTGAACCACTCGGCGCGGTCGGCCTCGAACACGGAATAGCGGCCGGCGGTGTCCAGCAGGATGCCGTCGGTGGTGAAGAACCAGTCGCAGTTGCGGGTGCCGCCCACGCCCTGCACAGCCTTGCTGCCGGGGATGGGAAAGGTCAGGCCCGAATGCTTGATGGCGCTGCTCTTGCCCGCCGCCGGGTTCCCGATGATCATGTACCAGGGCAGCTCGTACAGGGCCTGGGCGCCGCGCGTCAGCCCCAGCTTGGAAGTCTTGATCGTGTTGATCGCCTCCAGCATGCCCTTGCGCAGCACTTGGGAATCGTCGCGCTTGGGATTGTCGGCCTGGGCGACGATGGCCTCGCTCAGGCGGGAAGCAAGCCGCTTGCGCCACCAGCTGCGCGCCAGCCACCAGGTTCCCCACGCGGCCAGCAGGAGCAGGCCGGCGAGCACGGCCCAGATGGCCGCCACTTCGAGCGATTCCGCGCCGAGGAAGAGGAAAGCCGCGAGTGCGGCAATCCCGATCACGGCCATTACGCGGCGGTTGGTGAGAAACTGCCAGAGTCGGGCCATAGTGGGTTCGGTTCAGAGAGTTGAATGGAATGCCACAGGCAATGTTGTCACTATTTCCCAGCTGAATCTTGAGTTCGAACAACTAGACGGGACCATGTCTCGTCAGCGCCGCATCACCCCGCGGAGGCGCAGCTCGGTATGGCCGAGATCCATCATGGCCCAGCGCCCGCCCCAGGTCAGTCCCAGCGATTCCGCAACCTCGCCGTACAGCTGGTAGCCGCGCATCGCCCACGGGTCCTTTTCCGAAATCACCAGCCTGCCGTCGCGCAGGAAGGCGCAATCGGCGGCCAGGCCGTACTGGTGCCAGCTCTGGAAGGCCTTCGCATTCGTCACGGCCGAGCCCATTTTCGCCAGCATGTCCTGGCGCGCCGGACTGCGGTAGCCCTCGAGCAGCGCCATCTCGTAGCCGTATTTTTCCTTCATGATGCGGAACACCAGCAGCAGGCGCTGGTTGAAGTCGGGATGCATCAGGCCCCAGTTGCGGCTGGCGTCGACCAGCATCGGCCGCACCAGTTCGACCTCGCGGGTGTTGAAGGCGACCGGCGGCAGCGAGGCCGGCGGCACCAGTTGCTCGCCCTTGAGCAGGGCCGCGACCTGGGCGTCGACGACCGTATCGCCGGCTTCGTAGCCGGGCAGCATATCGGGCCGGCGCAGCAGCAGCGCCACCAGCGGCGGGATCAGGACCAGCGGCACGCCGACGGCGAGGAAGGCGCGGCGCTTCCTGAGCCATGCCCTTACGTCGCGCCAGCGCCAGCGCAGTTCCGGTCCGGCCTCGCGCAGCATAGAGCCGCTCGATGTCCGCCAATCGCCGGCGCGCATCTGCAGGCGCCGCTGCAGCCCGCCCAGGAATTGCAGGATGGCGCTGCGGCCGGACGGAAAGCAGGCCAGCCAGATGAGGCTGCAGGCCAGACAAAAGTACAAAAGGGCGAGGAAGATCAGCATCCGCTTCTCCGGTTTGTTTCTAATTGGCATTGGTGTCCAATCTTAGGAGGTACACGGTGCGCCCTACAGATGAAGATCAATCCGGCTCGCGGCGTCCGAACCTGATGTCGTCGACGCGCCGGACGGCGAGCGAGACCAACATCCTCGCCATGCTCGACCGTCATGAATCCGGCGGGCCGGTGCGGCGCCTGCTGCGGGGGCTGCGGGGTGCGCCGGCCATGGTCTGGTATGGCACGGCGGGCGTGCTGGTGATCGGCCTGGTGGGATCGCTGGCGTGGCTGGCGCGCGACGGCGGGACCCCGTCGCCTGCCGACAGCGCACCGGCTGGCACGGCTGCATCGGGCGGGCCATCTGTGGCGGCCGCGTCAACGTTGAATACGCCGGCCGCGGCCACCGCCAGCGCCACCGCCGAGGTGGTGTCCGCAGCGGATGCCGGCCTGGCCGATCCGCCACCGCCGGCCGGCGCCACCATCGTCGACCTGGCCCCCGCCAGCCCGCCCCCGCCGACCGAGGCCGCGCCGACGCCGCGCGCGCTCCCGCCGCAGGAGCATGCCGGCCGCATCCTGCCGCGCGACGGGCGGTCCGCGCCGCAGCACGATCGGCCGCGCGACCGGGAGCACGACGGGCAGCGCCTTGCCGCAGCCCCGAAACCGACGCGGACGGCGGGCAGCAGGCCGGCCGCCGCCCATGCGCAGGGCCATGCCGAAACACGCGTCCGCCGCAACGCTGCCCCGACGAAGCAGGCCCCGGCCGCGGTCGACACAGACGTCGCCCTGATCTCGGCCATCATCCAGCATGCCAGCAAGCGCCAGGACGCCGAAGAGGAGGCGCGCAAGCCGTAGCAAAACGGCACGCTGTCGTAAAAAAGCCCGCAATGGCTGGGTAAAGCGGTTTCGCGCCGTTATACTGTACAAAGCTACAGTATGGTGCGACATGATCAGGGTTCTGGAAAACGAGTTTTATTATCTGGATAACTTCCAGCGCGTCCTCGACTGGATTAGCCAGCGCTATGCCGACCTGCTCGACGAAGAGGAGCGAAGCTTCATCGCCGCGTTCGGCGGCCTGCCCCGCCCTTCCCAGGCCCTGTTCGTGCGCATGGTGATGCGCAAGGGCAGCCTGTTCCGCGCTTCGAAGATGCAGTATCCGGAGATCGGCTGTCCGGTGGCCGCGGTCCAGGACCTGCTGCCGACCGGCTGGATCGCGCTCGATCCGGTGCTCGAACTCGACGAATTGTTCGAGCTGCTGGTCAAACCCGAAATCGCCGAAGCCTTCGCCCTGTCCGCGCCCTTGAAGTCGGCACGCAAGCCCGAGCAGCTGGAAGCGCTGCGCGAACAGCATGCCGAGCCGCGTCCCTTCTCGCAGTGGTATCCGGACTGTGATGATTCGGTGTTCGCGATCGGGGTGAAACCCCTGTGCGACCGCCTGCGCCTGGTCTTCTTCGGCAACCTGCACCAAGACTGGACCGAGTTCGTGCTGTCCGACCTGGGCCTGTTCCGCTACGAGCAGGTCGAGTTCACGCAAGCCTCGCGCGGCTTCCGATCGCGCCAGGACATCGAGCACTACCTGCAGCTGCACGCCTGCCGCGAACGCTTCTACGAACTGGAACCGGGCTGCGAGCAGATGCGCGAAGTCCTGCACGAAGTGCTGCGCGACCTGCCGCGCCACAGCTTCGGTAACGACTGGCTGGAAAGCCGCCGCGAAAAGCTCCTGTTCCGCATCGGCCAGCAGTTCGAGAAGGACAAGGACTGGGAATCCGCCCACGCGGTTTACGCCGGCTGCCGCTTCCCGGGCGCCCGCTCGCGCGCGATGCGCGTGCTGGAAAAGGACGAGAAATTCGACCAGGCCTACGAGCTGTTCTGCGCGGCCGAAAAGGCACCGGAAAGCGAAGCCGAACGCCAGCACCTGCTGCGCATCGGCCCGCGCCTGGCGCGCAAGCTCGGCCACGCCAAGGTCAAGGCGAAGAAAGCTGCGCCGCCCGCACGGCTCGACATCAACTTGCCAGTCCCAAGTGGCGAATGGCGCGTCGAAGGCGTGGTGCTGGGCCACCTGCACCGCGACGAAGCACCGGTCTTCTACGTCGAGAACACGCTGGCCAATACCCTGTTCGGGCTGCTGTGCTGGCCGGCCGTGTTCGCGGCCATCCCGGGCGCCTTCTTCCACCCCTTCCACCGCGGCCCGACGGACCTGTACAGCCCCGACTTCCACCAGCGCCGCCTGCGCGAATTCGATGCCTGCCTGGCGCGCCTGGACGACGGCAGCCACGTCGAAGCCATCCTCGCCACCTGGGAAGAAAAGGCCGGCATCCAGTCGCCCTTCGTGGCCTGGGACTGGCTGGAGCGCGGCATCCTCGAACTGGCCCTGGCCTGCATTCCGGCAGCGCACCTGAAGCTGTGGTTCCAGCGCATCCTGCAGGACGTGAAGGACAACCGCACCGGCTTCCCGGACCTGATCCAGTTCTTCCCGGAAGAAGGCCGCTACGAGATGATCGAGGTGAAGGGCCCCGGCGACCGCCTGCAGGACAACCAGCTGCGCTGGATCGAATACTGCCGCGAGCACGGCATGCCGGTGACCGTCTGCTACCTGCAGTGGCAGGAGGCGGCTTGACGGGCGACGTCAAAGGCTACACCGTGGCGGTGCGGGCGCTGTGCGAGTTCACCGCCAAGCAGGGCGACCTCGACCTGCGTTTCACGCCCTCGCCGACCGCGCTGGAGGGCATCGCAGGCCATGCGGTGGTGGCATCGCGGCGGGGCGAGCATTACCGCGCGGAAGTCACGCTCGAAGGCGACTACGGCCTGCTGCACGTGCGCGGCCGCGCCGACGGCTACGACCCCGACCAGAACCTGATCGAGGAAGTGAAAACCTTCCGCGGCCAGTTCACGAGTATCCCGGACAACCACCGTCACCTGCACTGGGCCCAGCTGCGCATCTACGGCCACCTGATGTGCGAGCAGCTGGGCATGGACCAGGTCAACCTGGCGCTGGTCTACTTCGACATCGGCACCCAGCAGGAGACGCTGCTGCGCGAGACCCGCACGGCCGCCGAGCTGAAAACGATCTTCGAAGACCACTGCGGCCGCTTCATGGCCTGGGCCGGGCAGGAGTTGCGCCATCGCGAGGCGCGCAACGACGCCCTGAACGGCATGCGCTTCCCGCACGCGGATTTCCGCCCCGGCCAGCGCCAGCTTGCCGAAGCCGTATTCCGCGCCAACGCCGGCAAGCGCTGCCTGCTGGCCCAGGCCCCGACCGGGATCGGCAAGACCCTGGGCACCATGTTCCCGGCGCTGAAGGCGGCGCCCAGGGAAAACATCGACAAGCTGGTGTTCCTGGCCGCGAAGACGCCCGGACGCAAGCTGGCGCTCGATGCCGCAAGCACGCTCAAGGCAGGCGGCACGATCCCGATCCGCGTGCTGGAACTGACCGCGCGCGACAAGGCCTGCGAGCACCCCGACAAAGCCTGCCACGGCGACGCCTGCCCGCTGGCGCGCGGCTTCTACGACCGCCTGCCCGCCGCCCGCGCCGCGTGCCTGGACGCCCCGCTGCTGGACCGCGACACCCTGCGCACGGTCGGCCTCGAACACGATGTCTGCCCCTACTACCTGGGTAGCGAGATGGCGCGCTGGAGCGACATGATCGTCGGCGACTACAACTACTGGTTCGACGGCGGCGCCATGCTGTATGCGCTGGCGATGGAACGCGGCTGGCGCGTCAGCGTGCTGGCCGACGAGGCTCACAACCTGGTCTCGCGCGCCCGCGGCATGTACAGCGCGTCGCTGGACCGGGCGAGCCAGCGCGCGGCCCGCGCGGTGGCGCCGCCGCAAGTCCAGAAGCCGCTGGAAAAGCTGGGCCGCGCCTGGACCGAAGCGGGCAAAAGCGCCCCGCTGCCCTACCAGGTGCTGGACGCCATCCCGCAGAAGCTGCTGGACAGCCTGCAGAACGCCACCAGCGCCATCACGGAATATATGGCGGCCTTTCCCGAAGGGCTCGATCCGGCACTGCAGGAATTCTACTTCGACGCCCTGCAGTTCCAGCGCCTGGCGGAATCCTTCGGCGAGCATTCGCTGTTCGACCTCACGCGCCTGGATGCACGCGATACCGAGCTCGCGATCCGCAACCTGGTGCCGGCGCCCTTCCTCAAGCCGCGCTTCGAGTTTGCGCATTCGACCACGCTGTTCTCGGCCACGCTCAGTCCATGGCATTATTTCGCCGACCTGCTCGGCATGCCCGAGGACACCGCCTGGATCGACGTCGATTCGCCTTTCGTCGCCAGCCAGTTGAAGGTGGAGGTGGCGCGCGGGATCTCGACGCGCTACCAGCATCGCAAGGCCTCGCTGGCGCCGATCGCCGACCTGATGGCGCGCCAGTATGCGCAGCAGCCCGGCAACTATCTGGCCTTCTTCAGCAGCTTCGACTACCTGGAACAGGCGGCGGACATGCTGGCCCAGCGCCACCCGGAGATTCCCCAATGGCGCCAGTCGCGCCGCATGAGCGAACTGGAGCGCACTGCGTTTCTGGAGCGTTTTACCTCCGAAAGCAGAGGCATTGGTTTCGCCGTGTTGGGTGGGGCCTTCGGCGAAGGCATCGACCTGCCGGGCGCGCGCCTGATCGGCGCCTTCGTCGCCACCCTCGGCCTGCCCCAGGTGAACCCGGTCAACGAGCAGCTACGCGAACGCCTGCAGGCGCTGTTCGGCGCCGGCTACGACTACGCCTACCTGTATCCCGGCCTACAGAAGGTGGTGCAGGCCGCCGGCCGCGTGATCCGCACCGAGCAGGACCAGGGTACGGTCTGGCTGATCGACGACCGTTTCGCGCGGCCCGAGGTGCTCGAACTGCTGCCGGCCTGGTGGCACGTGCAGGGACGCGCTAGCGCATCAGCTCCCTGAGCCTGGCGTAGCCGCTGCGGCTCACGGGAATGCGCGCGCCGCCGCGCAGCACCGCGCAATGGCCGTCCTTGCCCGAGGGTTCGATGCGCTCGATCGCCGCCAGGCTGAGGATGTAGGAACGGTGCACACGCAGGAAGGCACCCGGATCCAGCTGCTCTTCGAGCTCCGACAAACGCTGGCTCTTGAGCCATGCACGCCCGAGCGCGACCACCTGCACATAATCGTCCTGGGCCTCGATGTAGTCGATCTGCGCCGCCGGGATCACCTGCACGCGCGAACCGTCGCGGATCAGGATGCGCTCAAGAGGCGTACGGCGCTGCGCCGCCTCGCCGGCAGCGGCAAGCGCTTCCGCACCTGCCGCTGCCGCCTGCGGACTGCCGAGGCGTTCGCGCGCATGCGCCAGCGCCTGGTCGAGCCGCTCGCGCGAAAACGGCTTGAGCAGGTAGTCCAGCGCATGCACCTCGAAGGCGCGCAGCGCGAACTGGTCGTAGGCGGTGACGAACACGTACTGCGTCTTCGGTCCGGCCAGCTCCACGACTTCGAAGCCGTCCAGCCTGGGCATCTGGATATCGAGGAAGACCAGGTCCGGCGCCAGTTCGGCGATCGCCTTGACGGCTTCGAAGCCGTTGGCGCATTCGCCGACGATCTCGACGTCCGGATGGGCGCCCAGGTATTCGCGCAGCACGGCGCGCGCCAGCAGTTCGTCGTCGACGATGATCACACGCATGGGTTCACGCCTCCTCCAAGGTTTCGACGGCTTCGGCCGGCAGCGCCAGCTCGACCCTGAACCGGTTTCCTTCCTGGCCCCAGTGCACGCTGGCCTCGATGCCGTAGGCCGCCGCCAGGCGCCGGCGCACGTTCTCCAGGCCGAGCCCGGTGCCGCGGACACAGGGCGTGTCCGGGTCGACGTCGTTGTCCACGACGATGCGCAGCAGCGAGCCGGCGCGTGCCGCCGACACGCGCACGCAGCCGGGGCCTAACATCTGGCCGATGCCGTGCTTGACCGCGTTCTCCACCAGCGGCTGCAGCAGCATCGGCGGCACCAGGCAGGCCAGCGCATCGGGCGCCGCCTCGGCATCGAAGCGCAGGCGCTCGCCGAAGCGCACCTGCTCGATGGCGATGAAGTCCCGCACCAGTTCCAGTTCGCGGCTGACCGGCACCTTGCGCTGCGCGTGCAGGCCCAGGCTGAGCCGGAAGAAGCCCGCCAGGCGCAGCGTCATGGCGCGCGCCGCGCCCGGGTCGATGGACGTCAGCGCGCTGATCGAATTCAGGCTGTTGAACAGGAAGTGCGGATCGACCTGGGTACGCAGCATGCGCAGTTCCGCGTCCTGCGCCGCCAGGCGTGTCTCCAGTTCGCGCGTCTCGAGCTGGCGCACGCGCTCGGCCTCGATCAGCAGGTAGTTCACGGCCGCCGCCAGGCCGTACAGGATCACACCCAGCGCGAACATGGTCGCCAGCTTGGGCGTGTCCAGCTCGAACGCCGCGCCTTCCGGCGCGAAGGCGCGCAGCAGCGCGGCCCAGGCCGAGCCGATCGCGCACCATAGCGCCGCCGCGCAGGCCGCGGTCGCGCCGACCCCGCCGACGATGGCGGCCGGATGCCTCTGGCGGATCGGGTAGGCGCGGCACACGTAATAAGCGGAGAAGGCGGTGGCGTTGGCGTAGACGATCGCCAGCGGCACGGCGAACAGCAGGCTGGCGCCCCAGCCCGCGCCGCCGGCGGCCAGCAGCGCGGCGGTCGCCAGGCCCAGCATCAGCCAGGCCAGCATGTAGAGCAGCGCCGCATACCACCGGGAGACCACGCCGTGCATGAAAGGCAGGTCCTAGTTGCGCACTTCGACGCCGCCCATGATGGCGTAGCCGGTGACGACGAGGCGCTTGCGGTTGTCCGGCGGGCGCGCGGTCTTTTCCGTGAAGCCGCCCATCACCGGCGTGCCGTGCAGGACCACGGTCCAGTCCGGCGGCACCTTGATCGTGATCCCGCCCCAGATCGCGAAGACGTTGACGACGGCCTCGGTGGCGAGCCCGCAGTCGCGCAGGTCGAGGGCGCACCCACCCATGATGGCGGTGATCTCGCCGCCGCGGAAATCCGGCGTGCTGACGCGGCGCTCGAAGCCGCCGAGGATGGCGGTGATGTCGATGACGTTGTCGGCCTTCGCATCGTGCTTGGTGTAGGGACCGGCGTTGACGTGGACCACGCGCCCGCCGCCGAGCGTACGGTACAGGATCAGTCCGCCCAGGGCGATCATCACCAGCGGCCAGAAGGTGCGCCAGCTGATGAACTCGTAGCCGAGGCGGTTCAGGGTCATCGCCAGGCCGATCGCGATCAGGACGATGCCGGTGACGCGTCCGCTGCGCGGGCCGTCGCTGCACAGGGCCACCAGGCCCGAGGCGACGAAGACCAGCGGCCAGAAGAAGATCACGTGGCGCAGGTAGATGATGTTCAGGTTATCGAGCAGGAACAGCACGCCGAAGGCCACCACCAGCAGGCCGATCACGACCTGGCCGTTCGCACTTGTCCTGGAACGGGTGTTTTCACTTTCCATGGCGGTCTCCCTGCTTGTTCAGGCAGCCGTGGCGGCCACGGTCCGGGTTGTTGCCGAAGCGGCGCTCGGCGATCGGTTTCACCGCCATGCCGATGCCACCGACGATGATGAACAGCGGCCAGCTGTTCCACCAGTTCAGCCCGAACAGACCCTCGAACATCGCGAACAGCCACAGGCCGATGAAGACGGTCCACAGGCCGTTGACGAATTCGCGCGCGCTCGGATAGCCGATGGTCTGGTTGATACCGGCCACGACCAGCAGCAGCGGCGCGTAATGCCACAGGCGGTCGATCTCGTAGATGTCGAGCTGGTCCAGCAGGAACACCATGCCGAGCCCGATCAGCAGCAGTCCCCACAGGACCTGGCGCCGCAGGTGATAGGATGCTTCGCTGTTCATAAGTCCTCCTCGTTGGAATGGGGACAAGATATACGAGGACGGGTGCGCGGTGGAAGCGCTTTTCGGCGAATGGCGGCGGAGGGTCGGTGAACGGCGGCGGCGAACGGCCGAAAAGAAAAAGCCCGCCGCGTTGCCGGGGCGGGCTTGCTGCAGCGGTGAAGACGCTGGCGTCAGACTGCCGGCTGCGCCATCACCATGGTCGGCTGGCCCTTCTGCTGGTTGCGGTACTTGGCGCGGGCGATGGCCTGCTTGACCGCTTCGCGGGCGACGTTGGTCTTGTAGATCTCGGCGCGTTCCTTCTTGCCGCGATGCTGGGCGACGTGCTTGCTGCCGATTTTTTTGGTCATGGCGTTCTCCTGTGATGCCTGGGGGTGAATGCCCTTCGGGCGCGGAGGTCAGGACCGGGACGAGCCCATCTTGTCGTCGTCGGCCGAGTGCATCAGCATGCCCCATCCGAGCTGGCGCCGGATTTCTTCCGGCGTCGGCGGCGGCGCGCTTTCCTTCGTGCGGCGCTCGAGGTACTCGCGCACGAGGTGCTTCGGTGGATGACTCGTCGTTGGCAATGACATGAACAACCTCCGCTTCCCAAAGGGCGTGGAATCTGGTGCCGATCCTCGAGGCGACCGGCTGACCTGTTGAGGTATTTGGAGTCCTGCGGAAGAATCGCTGGCGTCCTCACTCAACGCCTTCATCTTATCGAAGCCGACGCGCGCGCACCGTTAGGTGGCGCACACTGTGCGCGCCGCCGCCCGCGCAACGAAAAAGGGGAGCCGGAGCTCCCCTCGAACCATCCACGAAACCTGAAAGCTTAGAACTTGTACTTCAGGTTCACGTAGTACTGGCGGCCGATCACGTCAAGCTTGCTCTGCTCCTGGTCGCTGTAGCGGTAGTAGGCGCGGCGCACGTTGGTCAGGTTGGTCGCGTCGAAGGTCAGGGTCAGGTTGGACGTGAAGTTGTAGCTGGCGTTGAAGGCCAGCGTGGTCACCGGCGCCGCCATGGTCGGCGCGGTCGGCATCAGGATGCCGGCCACGGTCGACAGGCCCTGGCTGTTCGCGGTCGGTGCCGGCGCGGTGGTGCCGCTCACGTATTCGCTGCGGTAGTTCGCCACCAGGCGGGTCGACACCTTGTCGTTCTCGTAGTAGAAGCCCAGGTTGGCCGCCCATTCCGAGGCGCCGACCATCGGCCGGCCGTCGTCGACCTTGGTCTTGGCGCGGCTGATGTTGCTGGTGAAGCCGAAGTCCGTCTTGCCGAAGGGCTGCTCGTAGGCCAGCTCGATACCCTTGACGCGGGCACCCTGCTGGGACGAGGTGTTGACCGCATAGGTCTTGAGCGACTGCGTCGCCGGATCCCACAGGTCGATGGTGGTGCCGCCGCTGGTGCCGGTCTTGGGATAGCCGTCGATACGCGAATAGAACACATTGGCCGAGACCAGCGAGCGGGTGGCGAAGTACCAGGCCCACGACAGGTCCAGGTTGTCGGCGGTGAGCGGCTTCAGGTCCGGGTTCGGGCCGGTGACGCGGCAACCTTGTGCATCGCAGCCCGGCGTGCCGAAACCGGCACCGACGATGTTGTAGTTCTGGCGCCCGATGGTACGGCTGGCGCCGAAGCGCACCAGCATGTCCTTGGTGACTTCGTAGCGAACGTTCAGGCTCGGCAGCCAGTTGTTGAAGCGGCGGTCGGTCTTGGTGAAGTAATACATATTACCCACCTTCGGATCGAACTTCTCCTCGCCGGTCTGGCTGTCGTAATAGGACACCGTCTCGCCGGCGGTGCTGATCGCGCCCGGATAGTCGGCGCAGGGGATCGCAGCCTGGCCCGGCGCGGCGCGAAGGCACTTGCCCGGCGGGATCGGGGTCGGCACATCGGCATTCACGCGGGTCTGCGTGAAGCGCAGGCCGAAGTTGCCCGACCATTTGTCCAGCTCGTAGTTGGCCTGCAGGTAGGCCGAGCCCTGACGCTCGCGCACGTGCAGTTCGGTGCCGACGCGGCGCTCGAACTCGTCGCTCGTCGGCTTGGTGTTGGCGGCGAAATAAGCCTTCAGGTCTTCGGGCCGGAACGTGTAGCCGGTGTTGTCCCAACCGGCCGGGCCGTTCAGGTCCGCGCCGAAGTTGGACGGCCAGGGCACGATCGTGGTCGGCACGGCATTGGTCGACAAGGCCTTGGTGCGGTAGGACGGATAGCGGCGCGCGGTATCGCGGTGGTGGTCGGAGAAGCGTACGCCGCCCTCGACGGACTGGATCCAGCCCTTCTCGAGACGGTATTCGCCGTCCAGCTGCGCGCTGCGTTCCTTGTCGGTCGACTTCAGGCTCGAGATGGTGTGGCCCACCAGCTGGTCCGGCGTCCCGCCGGTGCCGTAGTATTTGACATAGGGCGCGTTGTAGACGGAGCCCAGCGAGTACGACACGCCGGTGCCGAAGGTGGCGTAGGTCAGGCCCTGGTCGACATCGGTCTTGCCGACGCCGCGCGTGGTCGACAGCAGGCCCTTGAGGGTCAGGTCCTGGCTGACCCGCCATTTGGCGTCCAGGTCGAGGAAGCCGATGGTGGCATTGGCGCCGTCGCGGTAGAAGCCTTCGGTGTTGCCGATGTACTGGGGCGAGGTCCCGTCCGGGAACATGATGTCGGCGCTCTTGAGCACGCGCAGGGTGTCGCCGTACATGGTCTTTTCGCTGACGATCACCGGGTTGCGGATCGACGCGAACACCTGCTGTCCGTTCGAGTTCGTGTTCGGTACGCCAGGACCGTTGCCGGTGGCGCCGTCGGCCAGCGAGGCTTTACCCAGCAGCATGCTGTAGATCGCGCCGGCCTTCAGGCGGCCGTAGTTATTGGTGTCCATCGACGAATGGAAGCCGGTCATGCTGACGTCGATGTCCTGGTTCGGCTTGAACTGCAGCGAGACCATGCCGCCCTTGCGGTCGCGCACGCCTTCCACGAATTCGGTGGCCATCGAGCCGGGCATGCGCACGCCGTTCAGGTCGGCGGCCTTGTAGCCGCTGCCTGCCAGCGATGCGTCGGTGATGCCCTTCATGGTGCTGGTGTTGATCGTGTCCCAGCCGCTGCTGGTGCCATAGGCCAGGCGCGAGGCCGAATCGCGGCGGATATAGCGCTTGTTCGCGAAGCCCTGCACGAAGAAGCCGAAGGTGTTCGCATCGTTCTTCCAGTTGACCAGGGCGTCCAGGTCGGGCGCGGTCTTGGCTGGCAGCGTGACATAGGATGCGCCGACGCTGACCACGCCCGAGACCTTCTCCTTGGCGGAGAGCGGCTTGCGGGTGGTGACGTTGATGGTGCCGGCCAGGCCGCCGTCGACGACGTCGGCCACCGAGGTCTTGTATACCTGGGTCTGGCTGATGACCGAGGACGGCAGCAGCGACAGGCTGGTCGAACGGCTGGCGGACGGCTGGTCGCCGACATACCAGTCGGCACCCGCGATCGCATGGCCGTTGAACAGGATCATGGTCATATCCGGGTTGGTGCCGCGCAGCGCCACCTTTTCCGCTTCGTCATAGTCGGTGCGCACCACCACGCCCGGCAGGCGCTGCAGCGAGTCGGCCAGGTTCTTGTCCGGCATCTTGCCCACGTCTTCGGCCGTGATGACCTCGATGTTCGCCGCCGCGTTCTTCTTCACGCTCAGCGACTTCGCCATCGAGGCGCGGATACCCGATACCTCGACGGTCTGCATGGTGGACGCACCGGTGGTGTCCTGGGCCAGCGCTGGCAGCGCCGCCACACCCAGTGCCATCGCCACGGCGGCTGCGAGCGGCTTCTGATTCAACATTCTCACTCTCCTGTAGTTATCCGGGGGCAGGTGTATCCCTGCCGCGCGCACAGTATTGACGACAGTGAAACTGTTTGGATAATGATTAGTGTTAACGAATCCATAACCGCAGGGAATGTTTACTGGCTGCCGAGAACGCCGGGTTATACTCGGCCGCACAATTTTCATTTCGCAAACATGCTGGCGCCGCGCTAGGGTGCGGTTTTGCGTTGCTAAAAGACCACGGAGACACCCATGCGTACCCTCTGCCTGCTGCTCGCCGCCGCCCTCGCCGGCTGCGCCACCCCGCCCGCAGCCCCGCCCCCTGCGCCCGCGCCGTCCGCCGCCGCGGCATCCCTGCCACAGGCCCCGGCCCCGATCGAGGCCATACTGCAGAAGCAGATCTATCAGATGAGTCCGGTTGAAGCGGGACGCTATGTCGCCTGGGCACACCAGGCCGAGCCGGACCTGCGCAAGCGCATCGCGGCAATCGGCAGGAAGAACATCGGCCAGCCCTACACGCTCAACCTGCTGGGCGAGTTCCCCTTCGAGGTGCATGACAACCTGCCGATGTTCAGCCTCGACCACAGCGACTGCGTGGTTTTCGCGGAACACACCTACGCCATGGCGCTATCGCAGTCGTGGGAAGAATTCTTCTGGATGCTGCAGCGGATCCGCTACCGCGACGGCGTGATCGGCGTCGCCACGCGCAACCACTACACCGAGATGGACTGGAACGTGGCCAA
>Ga0265798_10001900_pt1 | contig 31396 bp, 26 predicted proteins | sample P3T30metagenome_FD_192430 | JGI IMG/M metagenome (GOLD analysis project Ga0265798, IMG submission 192430) | Plant litter microbial communities from East Loma Ridge, Irvine, California - P3 T30 | ecosystem: Environmental > Terrestrial > Plant litter > Unclassified | place: USA: California... | reverse complement strand
TAGCGGCGTTTTTCGGCCTCAAAACGCCGAGAATACGGCCCTGATGGTGTGGGCGCAAGTACACGGCCTGGCCGCGCTTTATCTGCGGCAGCGGCTGGTAGTACTCTCCGAGGAGCGACGCTTGCCAGCCATGCGCGAAGCCCTGACCCAGTTCTATGACCTTGTACGAAGGGCACTGTAGACCTTTTTTTTGCCCATACACTAAACGGTGTTCTTTTTTTTACCACCCATAACATTGGTTGCTGTTCAGCATCTGGCGCTGCTCCTGCCTCATTCCCTCTTTACCATGAAAAAGATTCTGATTACCGGCGGCAGTGAGGGTATTGGCCTGGCCGCCGCCCAGGCATTAGCCGCTGAAGGTAGTGCGGTTACGCTGGTGGCCCGCAACCCCGAGAAGCTGCAAGCCGCCCTGCGCAGCCTGCCCGGTAGTGGCCACCGCAGCCTGCCCGCCGACCTATCGACGCCCGAAGGCATGAGCCTGGTGGCCAAGCATATTGACGAGAACTACTACGAGGTGTTCATCAACAATGCCGGGGCGGCGGCCTACGGGCATTTCACTGAGCTGGCGCTTGACCGGCAGCTTGCCATCATGCACCTCAACATGGACGCGGTGGTGGTGCTGGCCCACCACTACCTGCGGCAGGCCCGCCGCGGTGATGCCCTGGTAAACACGGCCTCGACCACGGGCATCATGTCGCTGCCCGGCATCGGGGTGTACACGGCTACCAAGGCCTTCGTCAATATCCTGAGCGAGACGCTGTGGTGGGAACAGAAGGAGAAGGGCGTTTACGTGATGGGCTTCAACCCGGGTGGCACCAGCAGCGGCTTCCACACGGCATCGGGTGGCGATAAGGAGGCCTTTGCGGCTATGCAAACACCGGAGGCCGTGGCTAAGGAACTGGTGCGGGCGCTGCGCCAGCGCACCCGGCCCCGCGTGATATCGGGGGGCATGAACCGGCTGTTCGTCTTCCTGGGGCGGCTCCTGCCGCGTAAAGCCGTCATCAATATGATGGGGCGGTTTGCCCCGGCGCCGGCGAGCTAATCTCAGTCAATTGCCATTCATTTTCAAGCAGTTGCTTGCTGCTTGTGAAAGGCAGCTGCGCCGGCGGCTGCCCCACAGCTTCCTGTTCGGCCGGCACTTGACCTACCTACTACCCTGACTATTTTCAATTAAACCGTCCTCATTACGGGCGGCGGCTCGGGCATCGGCCTGGCCATTGCTCATTTCTTACTTGAAGCCGGCAACCGCATCGTGCTGGTGGGCCGCAACGAGGCCAAGCTGCGCAAAGCCGCCGCGCCGAGCTGGTGCCCGGCGCGGCGGCTTTACGCCGACATCACCAACGCTGACGACGTGGCCCGCCTGGTGCAGCGGGTGCAGACCGAATTCAAGGGCCTGAGCGTGTGCGTCAACAACGCGGGCTAGTTCTCGGCCTACCGGTTGGTGGCCGGTGCCAACATGTTTGAAAAAGCCAGCGCTGAAATGAACACCAACTACCTGGCCCCGAAACGCTTGACGGAACTGCTGCTGCCGGTGCTGAGCCAGCAGCCCACGGCAGCTATTATCAATGTAACGTCCATTGTGGCCTACGTGCCGGTGGCAGGAGCACCTACGTACTCGGCCAGCAAGGTGGCGGTGCATGCCTACACGCAGGCGCTACGCCACACCCTGAAGCCCACCAATATCCGGGTAGTTGAGCTGCTGCTCTCACAGCCAGCAACTTCAACCAGGCCCAGACGGCCGTGGCGCTTTACGCTGCTGGTGCTCATCGCCAACGGCGACCGCATAGTGCCCAACCCCAATTCTTACTACATGGACCGGCGCTTCCCCAATGCCGAACTGCTGACTTACAAAAAATTCGGCCACGGCAGCGTTTTTCAGGAGCACGCGCAGTACGTGCCCAAGGTGCTGAATTTTTTGGCCAACTAGCGGCCGGTATTATCGGCAGAGTATGCTAGAAGGGTAATACACTTCGACTGCGCTCAGCATGACGTTCTGGTAAAGCCTACCATTCAACCCAACTTTTCTCGTGAAAAAGCTTCCTGAAGCACTCTTGGCTGGTGCCCCCATCACGGTAGCCGTGGTGGTCGTGGCGCGGGCCACCGCCCGCCCGGCGATTCAGAAAATCGCTACCTCGGTGCAGTCGGCCGGGCACTTCTCCTCGTCTATCTTGCTGTGGGGGCGGCCTGATAAGCCCCGCGAAACCACCATGAACCGCTGGAAAGGCCCGCACGCCGAGATTATTGCGGCCACCAAGGGCTTCGAGGAATACCGCCAGCTGCACTGCCGTGCGCAGAGTACCGGCCTGTGGCCGGCCACGCCGGGCATGGAAACCGCCATTCTGGCTGGCTACCGCGTCGATGGCGTAGCTGAAGTGACGCCGGCCAGCCTCGTGTCGCCGCTGCAAGGCGCAAACCAAGCTGGCTTTCGCTGATGAGGTGAACCTGTTTCAGCGCACCATTCTGTACGCGGGGCCGCCGGGCTGGGCGCGCTGGCCCCGGCTGGCACGGCGGTGGGCGCGCGCAGCCTGATATTTCTGCGGCGGCGCGAGGGCGTGTCGGCGGTCCGGTTCCGCCGGTTCATCGACCAGGAACTGGCTCCTACTCTGGCCAACACGGGCACGCTGCAAGAGCTGCGGACGCAGAATTTCATGGGTTGGAAAAAGGGCCTGTGGGACGCGCCTAACGTAGCGCACGACAACGCGCCGGCCGACCAGTTTCACGCCTCCGCGCTGCTGAGCTTTGCCGACGAAGCCGCCGAAAAAGCCTTTTTCAGCCAACTCCTACTGGCCTCGCTGAGCCCGCGGCTGACCCTGTTCTGCCCGGCCGCGCACGCCTACCAGCTCACCGAGGCCATTCCTTTCGTCGAACATGGCCCGAACCTGACGGCCCGCGAAGGCCCACCAACTTCCTTCCATTATCCTAACTGCTCCCCCTTATGAAGGCTTTCCTGCTCACTCGCTACGGCAAAAAAGAACGGCTCCAGCTCAGCGAAACCCCCAAGCCCGCGCCGCAAGCCGACGAGGTGCTGATTGAGGTTCATGCCGCCGGGGTAAACCAGCTCGATTTGAAACTCCGGGACGGCGAGTTCAAATTAATTCTGCCCTATAAGCTACCCACCGGGCTGGGGCACGATGTGGCGGGCATCGTGATGGCCGTGGGCGCGCGGGTCAGCCAGTTCAAGGTGGGCGACGAGGTGTACGCCCGCCCGGCCGATTTCCGCATCGGCACATTTGCCGAGTTTATTGCCGTGCCCGAGGCCGACATAGCCCGTAAGCCCCGCAACCTGACGACGACCGAAGCCGGCTCGCTGCCACTGGTGGCCCTCACCGCCTGGCAGGCGCTGGTGGAAGTGGCCGAGCTGCGAAAGGGCCAGAAGGTGTTCATTCAGGCCGGTTCGGGCGGGGTGGGTACGTTCGCTATTCAACTGGCCAAGCACCTGGGGGCCTACGTGGCCACCACCACCAGCGCGGCCAACACCGCGCTGGTCAAGAGCCTCGGCGCCGACCTGGTCATCGACTACAAAACGCAGGATTTTGAAACCGTGCTCAGCGGCTACGACTTGGTGCTGAACAGCCAGGACCCCAAAAACCTGGCCAAGTCGCTGCGAATTTTGAAGCCCGGCGGCATCGCCGTGTCCATCACCGGCCCGCCCACCGGGGAGTTTGCCCGGGAGTTTGGCCTGCCCTGGTACGTGCGCTTCGCCACCACGCTTATCAGCTTCGGTACCCGCCGCCAGGCCAAGAAATTGGGGGTGCGCTACACCTTTCTGTTCATGAAAGCCAATGGCCAGCAGCTAAGCGAAATAACCAAGCTGGTGGAAGCCGGCATCATCAAACCCGTAGTAGACAAAATATTTCCCTTTGCCCAAACCAACGAGGCCCTGGCCTACGTGGAAAGCGGCCGGGCCAAGGGCAAAGTCGTTATCGAAGTAAAATAGCGCATTGCGTGCTGCTCCGGCAGCGACAGCCTGGCAGAGTGGCCCCAAACCACAAACTGCCGCGCTTGAGCCCCGCTGCCGGAGAAAAAAAGCCATAGCCCTACGCGGGCAAACCCCAGCAACAGCAGATTCGCCCGCGTAGCCAGCTTGGCGCAGCCAAGCGTATCCGCGAAATCCGTTTCATCCGTTAAATCTGCGGTCTAGTCTTCGGGGTAGGGGATGTACACGAAATTCGTGAACTCCTCATCGACCACGAAGAGGCAGCAAAACTCGTCGGGGTTTTTCCAGGTGCCGATGAAGTCTTCGGCTTTCTCGGGGTCCACGATGCCTTGCTGGGCCAGGATTTCGAGGTAGCTGGCGAAGACGTGCCACTGCAATTCCTGCTCGTCGGCGTTGATGAGCAGGCTGCCGAGCTGCACCGCCTGCCGGGCAAATACGAACACCGGGTACTGCGAAATCTCGCGCTTGCGAATCTGGTAGGAGGCTTCCTTAATAGTATCGGAGGCGGTGGCAAAATCCTTGGTAATCGTGCCAAGGTATTTGCCGTTTAGCTCGGGGTCGTTGAAGTAGTCCATAGTTCGTTTTTCGTTTGTCACGCTGACGAAGGAAGCATCTTACCGGATTTAAACGGGTAATCTGGCGTGATAAGATGCTTCCTTCGTCAGCCTGACAAACTTTAATTAATTGCCATAAATTCGTTACTGCCCTCAATACGTTCAAGGTCTGTTCCAACAGGATAACCCAAATAAGGAATAACCGCCGAATCAAAATTTGCAATGGTGTTCAGGCGATACATCGCAGCATTATCTGGGTCAGCTAAGTACTCGTCAGTTTCAGTGCCAGCTAAAAACTGCCAGCCGCTATCGGTGTCGTTCACGGGTGCCTCTCGATACATGAAATGCACTTTCTGCCCTTCGTAAATGATTTTTGCAGTGACAGCACAGTAATTAGAGTTGCTTACTAATTGCTCAAAACCGCTGGTGTCAAGAGGCTCTCGGGCCATGATTTAAAAAAGAATTTACTTCAATTCCAGCAGCACCACGTTCTCTACGTGGTGGGTGTGCGGGAACATGTCCACCGGCTGCACGCGGGTTACTTGGTACACCTCGTCGAGCAGCTCTAAGTCCCGCGCCTGGGTGGCGGGGTTGCAGCTGATGTAGACGACGCGGGGGGCGCGCAGGGCCACGAGGCGCTTCACCACGTCTTCGTGCATACCGGCGCGGGGCGGGTCGGTGATGATGACGTCGGGGTGGCCGTGGTGGCTGGTGAAAGCCTCGGTGAGCATGTCCTTCATGTCGCCGGCGAAAAACTCGGTGTTGGTCACGCCGTTGATGTCGGAGTTGACGCGGGCGTCGAGCACGGCCTGCTCCACGTACTCGACGCCGACCACGCGCTTGGCCTGGCGGGCCACGAAGTTGGCGATGGTGCCGGCCCCGGTGTAGAGGTCGTAGACGAGGTCGGTGGGCTTGATTTCGGCAAAGTCGCGGGCCACTTTGTAGAGGTTGTAGGCACCGGCCGAGTTGGTCTGGTAAAACGACTTGGGACCGATGCGGAAGCGTAGGCCTTCCATCTCCTCCTCAATGTAGGGCTTGCCCTTGTAGCACACCACTTCGAGGTCGTGGAAGGTTTCGTTGCCCTTGTCGTTGAGCACGTAGTTGAGCGACGTAATCTGCGGAAACTTGGCGTACACGGCGTCGAGCAGCGGCAGCAGCGCCTCATCGGCGTGGTAGCACTGGAGGATTACCATCGTTTCGCCGGTGCTTTCGGCGGTGCGGATGATGAGGTTGCGCAGCAGGCCGGTTTGCTTCACCATATCGCCAAAAGGCAGGCGGTGCTCGCGGGCGTAGTCGCGGATGAAAAGGCGAATTTCGTTGCTCGGCTCGGGCTGCAAGTGGCAGTGCTCGACGTCGATAATCTTATCGAAGCGGCCCGGCGTGTGGAAGCCCAGCACGCGGCGGTCGTAGGCGGCCGTCTCGTCCTTAATCTGCTCCTCGGTGAGCCAGCCCATGAAGCTGAAGGTGTATTCGAGCTTGTTGCGGTAGTACTTGCGCTCGGGCGAGGGCATGATTTGCTTGATTTCGGGCAGCGCCACCTTGCCGATGCGGCCGAGCTGGTCGGCTACCTGGTGCTGCTTGTAATGCAGCTGGGCGTCGTAGCTGATGTGCTGCCACTTGCAGCCGCCGCAGGTGCCAAAATGCTGGCAAAAGGGCGTTTCGCGCAGCTCGGAATACTTGTGAAACTTGGTGGGCATGGCCTCCATAAAGCGCTTGTGGGCCTTGCTGATGCGCAAGTCCACCACATCGCCGGGGGCCACCTGATTGACAAAAACGACGAGGTTATTGATGCGAACCAAACATTTACCTTCGGCCACCATGTCCTGGATTTCGACGTTCAGGAGGGCTTCGGGCGGGATAGAATTGGCGAGCTTGGTGGCTTTGCTGGGCATAAACTTTGTGCGGTGAGGGGCGCAAAGTTACGGCCGGGGGGAGGCTGGGGCCGTGCCGGGTGCCGGTGCCGGAGCGCCCGACACAAATTATTCACTTGCTCCATTATTTGTGTCATCCAGCCGGCACAAATAATGGAGCAAGTGAATAATTTGTGTCAGGCGGTGCCTGGGCTAGTCTAGCGCAGCTCAACACGCTTGCCGCGCAGCAGGGCCAGCCCCAAAGCGTACACCACGGCCACGCTCAGCAGTAGCTGCCCGAGGCCAGCCCAGGCCGCGCTGGTGTCGGTGGGGCTGGTGAAGGCATGGGTGGGCAGCCGGGCGTAGTCGGCGTGGGTGAAAGGCGTTTTCTGGAACAGAAACGGGTAGTAAAACGCCCGCAGTGCATCGTGGTAGCGGGTGGCGCTCTGTTGGAAGGCCAAGTGGGCGGGCAGGTCGGTGCCGGCGAGGGCATTGAAGCTGAGCTGCGCGCTGAGCGCCGGCGACAGCCACGCCAGCCGCTGGGCCAGGGCGTGGCGCTGGGCCAGGCCCTGGCTGTAGGCCGTGGCCAGCGGCGCGGCCGATTGGTCGCCCAGGTACTGAAACGCGTAGTACCAGCGCCACACAAAGCGCTCGCGGATGGTGGCCGTGTCGCGGTACTGCGGGTAGCGGGCAAAAAACTGGCGCATGGTCTCCCCCTTGGGGCGGTCCCAGCCGCCGTGGATGGCCTCGCGCTGCTGCATGGTGAGCGCCAGGCCCTGCGGCACCGGCCGGGCGGCGGCCACGTACACGCTCAGCAGGCTGGGCACCAGCACCACCAGCGTGAGCCACGCGCCGAGCAGCGCCACCGCATTGAACGACGAGCTGCGCTGCCAGGCCGTGACCAGCAGCACTACCCCAAACCAAAACAGGCAGTATAGCCCGCCCAGGGCCAGCCACAGCCCCACGCGGCCATCGAGCGGCACCCGCGCCCAGGCCAGCCCCAGGCCCGACAGTAGCGCCCCCAGCCCCAGCACCACCGCCAGCCGAAAGGCCAGCTTGGCCATTACTAATTGCGTGGCGGTCACCGGCTGGGCCAGCAACAGCGGCAAAATACCCTGCTCGCGCTCGCTCGACAGCAGGTTAAACCCCAAGGCGATAATAAGTAGCGGAAATAAGTAGACCAGCACGAAAGCCAGGTCGAAGTTGCCGCTGAGCGCCTTGGCGGGGTTCACGTTTTCGGAGGCGTAGAGCTGGCCTTGCAGGCCCAGCAGGCGCAGCTTGAGGTAATAGGGGTTCACGTCGCGCTGGCCCAGGGCAAGGCCGGCCCAGGCCGTGGGGTGGTGCAGGGCGTAGTTCTGGTGGTAGTAGCCGATTTCGCCAGCATCGGCGGGCCCGGAAAATTTTACTTGCAGCTCGGCCACCTGGTGGCGGGTTAGGGCGGGCAGCTCGGCCAGGTGCTGGCGCTGGCGGGCCACTTCGGCCGTGCCGTAGTAGATGCCGTAGAGGCCCGCCGCCAGCAGCAGGCCCGTGAGCAGCAGCAGGCCCCGCGCAGCTTTAAAGTGCAGGTATTCGTAGTAAAAAAGCAGGCGAAAAAGGCGCATGGCTATAAACAAAATGGCGGCTGGCTAGCTGGCAAGTAGCGCGGACTTTTAGTCCGCGAGTGGCGAGGGTACTAGGGGATGTGAGCGGTGGTGAAAATCAAGCCCTTTAATTTTGGTTACTGTCTACCCTTTTTAACTCGCGGACTAAAAGTCCGCGCTACTTGCCGGCTAGCCCGTGGGGCTGCGGTCTACCAGCCGCATGCCCAGCCAGCCCAGGCCCAGCACCCAGGCCAGCAGGGCCAGTGCGGGCAAGGCCAGGTAGCCCAAGGCCCAGCCCAGCGGCGGGGCCTGGTAGGCAAAAACCGGGATGGCTTGCCACGTAGCCGCATCAAGGCGGCGCTCCTTGTCGCCGTAGCCCATGCGGGCTTGCAGGCCGTTGAGATGCTGCACGAGGCGGTAGCGGTAGGCCTCGGCCGCCTGTTGAAAATGTACGTAATGGGCAAAATCGGACCCGGCCACGCCCATCGACAGCGCCCGGATGGCTTGGTAGGGGTTGAGCAGGCTGGCCCAGGTGGAGAGGGCGTTCTGGCGCTCGTAGGTGCGGGTGAGGTCGGTAAAATGCTGCTGGTACACCCGGCTCGAATAAGCTTCGCCCTCGGCCATCACCACGCCGGCCACGCTCACGGGCAGCTCCTGCTCGGTGGCGACGCCGTACTTTTTGAGCAGGCCCGCCTTGAGGGTGGCGGCGCGCTCGTCTTGTGGGTCGTGGCCGTTGATACCGTGCTGGGCTTCCTCGTGCACGGCGGCATCGAGCTGGGCCTTGGTGATGGCCGGGAACAAGCCCGCACCCAGGTTGGCGGTGGCTTTGGGCAGGATGAGGCAACCCAGCATCCAGCAGCCCAGCAGCGTAACAAGCGCCGCCCGCGACTGCGCCTGCCGCGCCGACACCACCACCGCACCCACGATAATGACGAAGAAATACGCCGCGTAGCCCAGCCCAAACAGGGCCAGCCGGGCCCAGCGGTCGGGGCTGCCAGCCGTGGCTTCGCCACTGAGTAGTAGGGTGCCGGCCAGCGCCAGGGCCGGGGCTACCACCAGGGCGGCGGCCCAGCTATAGCCGGCAATTTTGCCCCAGGCCACTTGCCGCAGCGTCACGCCCTGGCTGAGTAGCAGGCGCAGCGTGCCCGCCTCGCGCTCCTCCGTGAAGGCCCCGAAACACAGGAAAATAAGTAGCAGCGGCACCAGCGTTTGGAGTACGAAGGCCACCGTCAGTTCGCCAAAGCGGATGAGCGAACCAGCTTGCTGGGCGGGGCTGAAATTGACGCTGTTTTGCTGATGGGCCTCTAAATACACCACCGCGCCGGTGAAGGAATCGAGGCCATTATCCAAAAAGCTGAGCGCGGCGCGGGGCCGGAAGGCGAACGTGCCGTAGTGCGCCACGCGGTGCGGGTGCCGGCCCGGCTGGTGGTGAAACTGCTCATTCACCGTCTCTTGGGCCGCGGCGCGCTCGGCCTGCAAGGCCGCGTAGCCGCGCCGGCCCACCAGGGTGGCGGCCAGCAGCAGGGCCAGCACTAGCAGGCTGAGCACCGCAAAGCGGCGGTCGCGCAGGGTACCGAGAAATTCTTTGTGGGCAATGCTTCGGACCATGAGCTTACTGCATGTGCGTGAGGTAGAGCTGCTCCAACTCGTTGGCGTTGAGGGCGGCGGTGGGGCGCACGTCTACCAGCGCACCTTCGCGCATGATGCCCACGCGGGTGCCCACTTCCTTGGCCCGGAAGATGTCGTGGGTAGCCATGAACACGGCCGTGCCCTGGCCGCTGAGTTGGTGCAGCAGCTCCGAAAACTCGTTGCTGGCCTTGGGGTCGAGGCCCGAGGTGGGCTCGTCGAGCAGCAGCACCTGCGCCCGCTTGGCCACCGCGCTGGCGATGCCCACTTTCTGGCGCATGCCCTTGGAATAGGTGCCCACCCGGCGGCTAGCCGCTTCGGGCGGCAGGCCGGCCTGGGTGAGGTAGGCGCGCAGCTCGGTTTCGCGGTACTTAAAGCCGGCCAGGCTGCTGAGCAGGGCCAGGTTTTCGAGCCCCGTGAGGTGGGGGTAGAGCAGCACGTTTTCGGGAATGTAGGCCAGGTGCTTCTTGATGGCAAGCGTGTTGCGCGCCACTTCCAGCCCGTTGATAAAAGCCGCACCCGCCGTGGGCGCGATGAAGCCCAGGAACAGGTTGATAGTCGTGGACTTGCCGGCCCCGTTCTGGCCCAGTAGGCAAAAAACCTCGCCGGCAGTTAGTTGAAGGTTAAGATTTTGGAGGGCCAGCTTGCCGGGATATTCCTTGCGCAGGTCGCGGGCTTCGAGGACGTAAGACATAGATGTCAGTTATCAATTATCAGTGAACAGTCATCAGACTCCTACTGAGTGGGCGCGCATTATTCAGCTGGCTCCTCTCTTTTTTAGAAAAGCGCATCAAGTATTTTTTCGGGAGCTGGGGTGAGGTGCCTCGTTAAAACGAGTACCCGAGCGTGGCCATGTAGTTGCGGGGCGCGCCGGGGCTGGCCCGGAAATAATCGTAGCCGCCGAGGAAGTAGTACTTGTCGAACAGGTTGTTGACGTTGACGTGGAAGTTGAAGCGGTTGACGGTGTAGAACAGGGCCACGTCGGCCACGGCGTAGCCGGGCCAGTAGGCCCACTGGTCGGGGCCGCCGTCGAGGGGCGCCACCTGGTTTTCGAAGCGGCGGCGGGCCACGAAGTTGCCGCCCACGGCCAGGCCCAAGCCGCGCAGGCCGGGCGTGAGGAAGGTGTACTTGGCCCACAGGCCGCCCGAGTTTTGGGGCGCGTTGGCGAGCGGCTGGCCTTTTTCGGCGGCCAGGTCGGCTTCGGTTACCTCGGTGTGGTTGAAGGCGTAGTTGGCGTTCAGGCTAAAATTGGGGAGGATGTTGCCCGTCAGCTCGACCTCCACGCCGCGCGAGCGGGCCTGGTTCTGGCGGTAGATGGCGGCCCCGGCGGCCGTGAGCGAGCCGGTGTTCACGAGCTGGTTTCGGCGCTCAATCTGGTAGGCGGCCACGGTGGCGAACAGCGCCTTGTCGAAAAACTCGCCCTTCAAGCCGGTTTCCAACTGGTAGCTGGTTTCGGGGCTAAACGCCTCGCTGCGCCCGTAGCGCTCGGGAAAGCGGATAAGCTCGGGCCGCAGCGGCCGGAAACCGGCGCTGTAGCTGGCGAAGTAGTTCAGGTTTTCGCGCAGTGCGTAGGTGAGGCCGGCGCGGGGCAAGAACTTGGTTTGGGGAATGTTGGTGGAACCGTCGCCGTAGTCGCGCTCGTCGGCAAACAGCTCGTAGCGCGCCCCCAGCAGCACGCCCAGGCGCGGCGTCACCTCGATTTGGTCCTGCACGTACAGGCCCGTGGTGTGGTAAATCGAGTTGATGTAGTCGATGAAAAACTGCGGCGTGGGGCGGCGGATGTACGTGGTGGGGTCCTGGATTTCGTAGGCTGGCTTGTTGAGGTCGAATTGCAGCGGGGCCACGCGCTGGCTCACTACGCCATTGGCCACGCTCGTCACCACCCGCTGGCGGGCCTCAAACATGGCGCTTTCCTTGTCGGTGTTGAAGCGGATGTAATCCGTGCCAACCACCACTTTGTGGGCCACCGAGCCGGTGCTGCGGTTCAGCACAAAGTAGGCCGACAGGTTCTTTGTATACTCCTCAGCGCGGCGGTCGAAGTAGCGCAAATTCATGATGGAATTGCGCGGCTTGCTGGCGTCCGAATTGTCGTAGCTGTTGAGCGTGCGGTGCTCGCTCAGGGCTTCGTTGTAGGTAAAATCCAGGTAAGACGCGTTGAACGACAGCCAGTTGTTGAATTTGTGATTCAGCGAGGCGTTGAGGTAATAAGTAGTTGTGCGCAGGTAGTCGCTGGGCTGGCTGAGCGTGAACGAGCGCGCCACGCCATACAGGTCGTTGCTCTTGATGGGCAGGCCGCGGTCGAGGTAGCCATTGACGTGCGTGTAGACCAGTTCGGCGTTGAGCGTCGTTTTATCGGTCACCAGGAAAGTCACCGTGGGGGCCAGCATCAGCGACTTCGAGTCGTTGACGTCGCGGAAGGTATTGGTCTTTTCGTAGCCCGCGTTGAAGCGGTAGAGCACGTTTTGCTTGGCGGTGAGCGGGCCGGTGAAGTCCACCGTGGCCCGCGTGGTGTTGAAGCTGCCGGTCGAAAACGTAACGGCCTTGCGCTCGTCGGCCAGCGGCTTTTTGGTCACCATATTGATAGTGCCGCCGGGGTTGATGTCGCCGAAGAGCGCCGCGCCCGGCCCTTTCAGCACCTCCACGCGCTCCAGGTTCACGGTCAGCGGGGCCTGCACAAAGGAGTTGCCGTAGCTGAAGCCCGACCGCAAGCCGTTCAGCAGCCGGAAGCCACTCTCGTAGCCGTTGCGAAAGCCCCTGATGGTAAAATCGTCGTAGTGAGAGTATTGGGCCACGCCCGCCACGTTCTTCACCACGTCGGTGAGGCGGTAAGCCTGGCGGTCCTCCATCAGCTCCTTGGTCACGGTGGAGATGGACTGCGGCACGTCAATGAGGTCGGTGGCGGTGCGCGTGCCCACGAAGCTGTAGTCGCTTTTGTAGGTGGTTTCCTGGCGGCCCAGTACCTCCACTTCCTGGATGGCGTTGGTGCTGGCGGTCAGCGTAAAGTCAACGGTAGCAGTAGGTTGCTCCGCGTTCAGGGTGAAAGTTTTGCGGCCCTCGGCGTGGCTCAAGCTGCGCGTGATGAGGGTGTAGTCGCCCAGCGGCAACTTGTCGAGCACGAAGCGCCCGCCAGCATCGGTGAGGGTGGCGAAGCGGCCCGAGGCATCGACCACCGATACGCCTTCCAAGCCCTGGCCGGCGGGGCCGGTAATGCGGCCGCTGGCCCGGCCCACGCTCTGGGCCAGGGCTGAAGAGGAGAGCAGAAGCAGGCAGAACAGCAGGAGGCGCGGCATCGGTAGGTAGGGGAGAGAAACGTTTTTTAGTTTTGCAACTACGTAGCGAGTGTGTAGGCTTCGCCTGGCCGCTAGCTACAGTAGCGGCGTTAGTAGCGCCGAATAGCTAATCCAAGTAGCCGGTAGATGCGCTGCAAAGATAGGTTGAGATGATGTTTTAATGAAACTTTGTTGCATAAATAGCTGGCTGTAGTTTTTGCTCCGGTTTGCTTTTGATGAATCAATGTTGCAAAATTTCGCCTGAAATGTGCTCGGCCCATAGTATTGGGGCACAAAGAAGCCCCGCTGCTGGCCTGGCTTTTACCAAGGCTAGCGGCGGGGCTAGGAAGCAGGAATGAGCTTAGGGAAGCCGGTGGCTTTGTCGTCGCCCGTCACCTGTCATGCTTCGGCAAGCTAAGCATGACAGGCGACGGGTGCTATTTTTATTACAACCCAGATGCCTGCTAAAGGGCGAGGATATCCCGCTCGCTTAAAACTGGAAGTAGATAAACGGTTGAATTTCGGCCGATTTAATCTGAATAACCAGCCAGATAACCACCGTGATAAGCACGGCCTGCGTCACCACCGAGCGGCGGCCCACCACGTTTTCGAGCTGGAAAGTGAAGCCGTCGGGTAGGGCGTGCAGCAGGTAGCCCAGCGCCACGAGTGCAAACACGGGGCGGAAGCTGGCCAGCACGGCGGGCAGCAAATCGGGCCGCAGGGCGTGGGTGATTTGGTGGATGACCTGGCTGGCTACCTCGAAGGTGCCAGCGCGGAAAAATATCCAGCAGAAGCACACGAAATGGAAAGTGATGACCCAGCCCAGCAGCTTAATCAGCCAGTTGTCGCCGGGCTTGAAAATGTGTTTGAAGAGCTTATCGACGGCCAGTGCGGCACCGTGCAGCGCGCCCCAGAGCACGAAGGTGAGCGAGGCGCCGTGCCACAAGCCGCCCAGCAACATGGTGAGAAACAGGTTGATGTACTGCCGCACCACGCCCTTGCGGTTGCCGCCCAGTGGGATGTAGAGGTAGTCGCGCAGCCAGCTGGAGAGCGAGATGTGCCAGCGCCGCCAAAACTCGGTGATGCTGGTGCTCTGGTAGGGCGAGAGGAAGTTGACGGGCAGGCGGTAGCCCAGCAGCAGCGCGATGCCGATGGCAATGTCGGAGTAGCCCGAGAAGTCGCAGTAAATCTGCATGGCGTAGCCATACACGCCGAGCAGGTTTTCGATGCCGCTGTAGAGGCCGGGGTTGTCAAAAATGCGGTCTACATAGTTGAGGCTGATGTAGTCGGAAATGATGGCTTTCTTGAACAGGCCAGCCGCGATGAGCAGCACCGCCCGGCCCATGTCCTCACGCGAGAGGAAGGGCTTTTTGGGAATCTGGGGGATGAAATCGGCGGCCCGCACGATGGGGCCGGCCACCAGCTGCGGGAAGAAGGAGACGAAAAAGGCGAAGTCCCAGATGCTGCGCAGCGGCTTAATCTGGTCACGGTACACGTCGATGGTGTAGCTCAGCGTCTGGAAGGTGTAGAACGAGATGCCCACCGGCAGCAGCACGTGCAGGATGGGCACCGGCTGGCCGGTGAGCGCCTGCCAGCCGCTCAGGAAAAAGTTGGTGTACTTAAAATAAAACAACATCCCCAGGTTGACGAGGAGGCTGAGCGTGAGCAGCAGCTTGCGGCGGCTCTGGGTGGGCGAGTCGGCTATCCAGCGGGCGAAGTTGTACTCGACAATGGTGGAGAAAACGAGCAGTAGAAAATACCAACCGCTTGATTTATAGTAGAAAAACAGCGAAAAGGCCGTGACGTAGGCCAGCCGCGCCCGGTGGTGGTTGCGCAGCAACTGGTACACCGCCAGGAAGCCCAGGAAGAGCAGCAGGAAGAAGCCCGTGTTGAAAATCATCGGGCTTTTGGGGCTGTAGGCAAACTGGGCCAGCAGCCGGTCAAAATCGAGCCTATTGACGAAGGAATGTAGCAAATCCATCCTGGAGTGCGCGGTAAAGTAGGTAGCCTTGTAAGTCGTAGCCCTTGGTGGAGAAATGCACGAAGTCGTTGAGGGCCAGGCCCGCCGTGCGCCACTGGCCCATGCTGCCGTAGCCGCCCTGCACGGTGGCAAAGTCCCAGTAGGCGAGGTCGTGCTGCTGGGCGTAGGCGCGCAGCACGGCCGCGAGGCGAGCCAGGTCGGGGTTGCGGTCGCGGCGGTTGCGGTAGGAGTCGGCCGGTGACACCAGTAGGATTTCGGCCTGCGGGCAGCGCTGGCGCAGGCCGCTTACCAGGGTGTCGAGCTGGCTGGCGAAGCCCTCGGGCGTGAACCGGCCCGGGATAAACGCGTCGTTGGTGCCCAGCGACACGATAATCAAATCGGGATGGAGCAGTGGCATCTGCTCGAAAAACAGCGGGTTGCGGTTGTACTGGCGCACGGCCGCGCCATTAACCCCGATGCCGTGGTAGAGAATGCCGGGCTGGTCGTTTTCGAGCAGCAGGCCGTAGAGCAGGCCGGTGCTTTGGTTGGGGCGGCGGCGAGTGGCGCGCAGGGCCACGAAGTCGCGCAGCGAGTCGAGGCGCAGGGTGGCGGCCACGCCCTGGCCCAGGCCGGGCAGGGTGCCCAGCGGCTCCTGGTGGCGGCTCAGTACCTGCCAGTCGAAGGCGGCTGGGCCGGGCTGGCGCAGCAGCGTGAGCTGGGTAAAGCGGTAGTCGGGCCGGCGCAGCAGCGGCAGCCGCAGCGAAAAGCCCGCGCCTGAGTCGGGCGTGCTGAGGGCGGTGCCGGCCACGCCGATGGGCAGGCTGCTGTCGGGTAGGGTGGTCACGCGCTTGGCGCGCCAGGTGCCGCCGGTGGCGGCGGTGAAGTACGTGGGCGAGCCGTTGGTGTGGGCCACGGCGTACGGAAACACGAGGCCGCGCCCGGCGTTGCCGTAGGTGCGTTGCAGCTCCAGGCGCACCCGGCCCGAGTAGTCGTCGGCCTGCAAGTGCGAGTCGCCGAGGTGCACGATGGCCACGCGCCCACCCGGCAGCCGGGCCGGGTGCAGCGGCAACTGCTGGAGCCGCTGGTAAAAGCGCTGGAGCCCGATGGTGGCGTTCTCGATGCGATTGGCCGCCAGGTTGAGGAAGGGATAAGCCGCTTGCAGGCTATCGAGCGGCCGGCTGGCCTGCGCCCGCGCCGGCTGGCTGCCGGCCAGCCACAAGCCCAGCAGCATAAACAAAGAACAAAACCGCACCATGCAAAAAAAGGAACAAGTTACTGCTGGGCGGGGCTAGCGGGTGGCCGAGTCGGGGGTGGTAGGAGCGGGGCGCGCCTGGGCGCGGGTGCTGCTATCGGGGCCAGCGGGCGCGGCGCTGGGCTGGGCGCGGGTGGGCGTGGGGTGCGCATATTGCTCCATGAGGTAGGTGTAGAGCAGTTCGGCGATTTTGTGGGCGCCCCGGAAGTTGACGTGAGTATAGTCGTGGTTGGCCAGCGCGGGCTTGTCTTCCACCCAGCTCACCATCGTGTTTTCGCCGCCCATCGCCTCAAATAAATTCCAGAATGCGGCGTGGTTGCGGCTGGCGATGCGCTGCTGGGCGGCCACCAGGCGCGGCACGCTGGGGTCGGTCACGAATTCGCCGTTGATGCGCGAGCTTTTGTCGCTCATGCCAATGATGAGAATGCTGGCGTTGGGGAAGGCGCGCTGCATGCGGTCGACCACGCGGGTCATGGCACGCTCGTAAAAGGAGTAGTTCTTGACGCGAGCATTGGCCACGTTCACGCCGTAGTGCAGGATGATGAGGCGGTAGTCCAGCACGTTGCCGAAGGCCGCCAGCTGCTCCACCGGAATGCGGGTGAGCGACATGCCGCTGTTGCCCCGAAACGAGAAGTTGTCGAGCGTGATGCCCTGCGGGCTCTCGAAGCTGACGCCGTACATCGGGCGGGCATCGTGGGTGGCGAAGGCCAGCCGCATGGCGCGGGCCGGCGTGCCCGGCTTGAGCACCAGCTCGTTAACGGCGGCGGTGCCGGGCAAGGCGTGGGGCACGCGGTGGCCGTCGGTGGTCACGAGCACCTCGTCCTGGCTGGCGCCGGGGCCGTAGAACAAATGCGCCTCGGTGAAGCGGCGCAGCGGCGCAAACACTTGGCTGCCTTTGAACAGCACCCAGCTGCTATCGGGCAGCTGGCGGGGCAGAAAGGCATGGCCCGAGATACCCAGCGGGCTTGCCTCGGGTACCTTCTTCGACACGAGGTTGTACTCGCGCCAGTTGTGCGAATAAGACTGGTAAATAGTGTTCCGAAAATCAGCCGTGACGGAGTTGATGGGCACGAAGCCCACGCCGGTGCCGCCAAACTCGGTTTGCAGGCTGTTGCGCAGGTCGCCAGTCACGAAGTCGCCCTCAATCATAGAGTCGCCGAAGTAGGCGATGCGGGTGGGGCTGCCGGTGGCCTTGGTCTGGTGCAGGGCGGCCAAAAAGCTGTCGAGCCCACCCAGGTTGGCCACGGCGGGCCGGCGGGCACGTACGGAATCGGGGCCGGCGGCGGCCGAGTCGGGGCCGACGGCCACGCTATCGGCGAGGCTGGGGGAGTCGGCCGGGCCGTTGGGCGGGGGCGCGTCGAGGGCCGCTACGGCGTTCGGGTCGCGGCGCAGCACGTCGGCGAGCAGGCGCACCGGCCGCAGCTCCACGCCACCAATTGTCAGTTCCGGTTGGAAAAAAGAGAGCAGGCCCAATAAGCCTACAATGAGCAAAACCAACAAAAATGGGTTTTGCGAGCGTGTTGAATTCATACCCCAGCTAGTGCGGGTACAAAGCTACGAGCCCACCCCGCGCGCCGCGCAGTGAAAAGGGCTAAGTTGCACGTAATGACGCGCTAAGTGCTTCACTGTTAAGAGAAAGAAAAATCAAAATTTACTCAGATTCCCAACAGTTAGCCAGCGGCCGGGTAGCCAGCCGGAGCCGGGCCGGGTGCGCCGTCAAAAAACTTTTCAGCAGCGGCTGCATCTGGGGCAGGTAGGCCGGGCTGCTTGCCAAAAACGACGTAAAAAAAAGGCTCCCCAAAATACTGGGGAGCCTTTGAAAAAAGGTGGGCGCGGGGTTATTTCACCACCTCTACCCAGCCTTTGGTGGCGGTGCCATCGGCGAGTTTGAAGAGGTAGTAGTAGGTGCCGGCCGCGATGCTGGGGTCGGCGCCCCAGGCGTTGGTGGTGTTGTTGTAGCTGGTGGTGCGGTACACCTCGCGGCCCCAGCGGTTGAACACGGCGAGCGAATTGCCGGGGTAGAGCTGCACGTTGTCGATGATGAGCAAGTCGTTCTGGCCATCGCCGTTAGGCGTAATGATGTTGTAGAACGCCGTTTTATTGGCGTAGTCCACGCAGGCCGTGTTGGAGTTCGACTCGCGTGGCGTGGCCTCCGCCGAAAAGGCCACCACCCGGAAGCACTGGTTGAAGCCGGTGCCGCTGCTGGCCTGCACGGTATTAGATATTTCAGCCTGCAAAGCGTTGGCGGCCAGCGTATGAAGGAGGCGGTAGCTGCCGTTGTCGTTTTGCTGATACAGGCGGTAGCCCGCCACCGGGAAGCCCTGGTAGGCCGACCACGAGAGGCGCGTAGTGCCCTGGTCGCGGCCGCCGGGGCCGGGCGTGGCCAGCGCCTTTAGCAGCACGGTGGTGTGGGTGTTGGGGCCGGGCAGCACGTCGCCGCAGCCGTTGGTGAGGGCCAGGCTGTACTCGTAGGCGGCTTGTGCGGCGTTGGCAGTGGCATCGACGAAGGTGGTGGCGGTAGCGGCCACGGTGCCCACCTGGGTGAAGGCGCCGGGGCTGCCCGCCTCGCGGCGCAGCACGCGCACGGGGTTGGGCGTGGCGGTGGGGCTAGCCACGGCGAAGGTGAGGGCGACCCGGCTATTGTCGGTGGCGACCACCGAGGCCAGCGTGAGCAGCGGCGCCTGGGCCGCGTCGGGCACCACAGTGATAGTGGTGGGGGCGCCCGCGCAGCCGTACTGCGAGGTTTCGACGGCGCTTATCGTGGTGCTGGCCGTGCCCGCCGGGAAGCTCACCGTGATGGTGGCCGTGCCCTGGCCCGCCGTGAGCGTGGCGCCGGTCACGGTCCACTGGAAGGTGGAGCTGGCCAGCGCATTAGCCACGGTGTAGAGGAGGGCGCGGGCGGCCGGGCACACAAAGCGCGGCCCGCTGATGATGGGCGCGCCAGGCCGTGGGTCTACGGTAAAGACCTTGGTGTAGAGCGGGCCAACGCAGCCGCCGGCGGTGGTTTCGCGGGCGGTGAGGGTGTAGGTGCCCACGGCCGTGCTGGCCGGGATGATGACGCTGCCATTCACGTTGGCAAGGGCCACGCCATTGAGTTGAAACACGTAGCTGGAGCCCGCGCCGCCGGGCAGGGTGTAAGTCTGCGGACCGCTGCCTACGCAAAACCGGGCGGGACCCTGAATGACGAGCGTAGCCAGCGGCGAAGGCTTCACGGTGATGTAGAGCGTGTCGCTCACGCCCCGGCAGATACCGCCGGCCGGGTTGCTAGTTTCAGTGACTACAAGCTTGGCCACCCCCGCCGTGGTGAAGCGGATGCTGGTGGTGTTCAGCGTGCTAACCAACGTCCCTTGGGCCGAGCCGAATAGCTGCCAGGCGTAGGAAGAGCCGTTGGCCAGCAGCGTCTGGTAGGCGTAGGGGCCATCGGCCTGGCACACGCTGGTGGGGCCGGTGGGCGTGGCCGTTTGCAGCTGGCGATTGATGAGAACGGGCAGCGTGAAGGCGTTGGAGACGCAGCCCTGGGCGTTGGTGGCGGTGGCACGCACCGCGCCGGTGCCCGCCGCGCCCCAGTTGACGGTGATGGCGGCCGTGCCCTGGCCGCTGGCAATGGTGCCGCCCATTACGGTCCACTGGTAGGCCGCACTGCGCGGATTTTTAATGCTATACGCAATGCCCGCTACGGTGGGGCACACCGACTGCGGCCCCGCGAGCGAGTCGGTAGCCGGGCGCGGGTTGAGGGTAATCAGCACCGAGTCTTTGCTGGTGCAGCCTTTGGCATTCGTAGCCAGCACCACGTATTGCTGCACGAGGGGCGTGCCGGTGAGGTTTGCACCCGTGAGTACGGGCTGGGCCACAGAGGCGCTGCTCAGGAGGCGGGCGGGCGTCCACTGGTAGGTGTAGCCGGGCTGGGGTGCCGCGCCTAGCGTGATGGTGCCGCCGTCGCACACGGCCTGGGCCGGGCCCGCGGCGGCCAGGGCGGCGGGGTTCACGGTCACGGCTACGGTGCCGGTGCCCACGCAGCCGGTGGCCAGGTTGGTCACGGTGAGGGTGTAGGTGCTGGTGACGGGCGCGCCAGTGGCGTTGGGGAGCATCAGCGTGGGGTTGGCCACGGTGGGGCTGCTGAGGCCGGTGGCCGGGCTCCAGCTGTAGGCAAAGCCCGCGACCGGGGCGGCGCCCAGCCCCAGGGGCACGCCCGGGCAGGTGGCACGGGTGGGCAGGCCCACGTTGGCGGTGGGCAAGGGGTTCACCACCACCGTTACCTGCTGGCTGGGCGTGCAGCCCAGCACCAGCGCGCTGCTGCGGATGGTGTAAGTAGTCGTATTAGTAGGGGTTACGGTGAAAGTGCCCGTGCCCGTTTGGCTGAGCCCGCCGCCCGTGAGGGTATAAGGCGCCGTGCTGCCGCTGGCCGTGAGGGTGACGCTGGTGCCCTGGCACACGGTGGCGCCGCCCGCCACGGTGAGCGTGCCGGCTGGCGCCACCGTTACCGCCTGGCTGACCGAGTCGGTGAGGCAGCCGTACTGCGATACGCCTTTGGCCACGAGCGTGCCGGTGCCGGGCGTAGTCCAGCTTACCTGCGCGGTGCTGCCGGTGGCGGCGCCCACGATGGTGCCGCCCACCACCCGCCAGCGCACGGTGGGCGCGGTGCCGCCGGTGGCGCGGTAGGTAGTAGCGGTATTCAGGTTGCATACCACCGCGTCGCCGCTGATGGCTGTGGGGCCCGTGGGCCGCGTGACGGTGATGCGCAGCACGTCGGCCACCAGCTTGCCGCCGCAGGCATTGTCCTTGGCCGTGAAGGCTACGTCGTAGGGCGTGGCGCGGGCTTCGCCGCAGGCTGGATTGTACACAAACGTGCCCGTGACCCGCCCGCCGGTGCCCGTGGCGGTGGCCGTGCCGGTGATGTTACCCGGTGCCACGGTGCCTGCGCTGCCGTTGAAGGTCGCGCTAAAGCCCCCGGCGCCGTCGAGCAGGGTGCTGTTCAGGGTGAGCGTGAGGGGGTGGCCGTCGGCCTGCGTCACGGTGAGCGGAATGCTGAGCGAGCTGCCGGCCTCCACGGTGTAGCTGCGCGGGGTGGTGGCCGCGGGCGGCAGCACCGGGCTGGTAGTGGCCGGGCAGTCGCCCACCACCAGCTGCAAATCGCGCCGGGTAGTGCCGATGAGCAACTCGCGCCCGTTCACGGTGCGGTACTCGCTCACGTCCACCGCTACCACGTACTTGCTGCCTAGCGTGCGCGGCGCGGCCAGGTATTTGGCGGTGCCGGTATTGGCATTGAGGGTGGCGTAATTGCCGGCCGTGGTGCCGAAGGGCGTGTTGGCCGAGTAGCCCGCGCCCCCGTTGTACAGCAGCGTGGGCACCGCCGGCGTACTGCCCGAAAGCGGAAATACAAACGGCGGCACGCCATTCAGCGTGCCGCCGAGGCTGCCGTAGGGAGTGCCGAAGGCGTACACCAGGCGGTCGCCGTCGGGGTCTACGGCGTTATTGAGCACGATGGTCGTATCGCCCTGGCACACCACGGCCACGGCCGTATCCGAAAAAATGGGCGAGCGGTTGGGCGTTAGCTGCGGCGACAGCGTGGTGTAGAGTACCAGCGAAGCGTTGTTATTGGCCGTGTTCAGGTTTTTCACGTCCACGTTGCGGGCACTGCGCGTGAAGAGGGCGTAGTAGCCCTTGGCGCTCACCGGCAGGTTGACGACGGCCGTAAACTTCTGGAGCCTGAACGTCTGGCTAACGCTCGTGGCCGGGCAGCTGGCCAGGGTGCCCGGGTTGAGATTAGGCGAAAGGGTGAAGGCCGTAATATCCATAAAGCCCGTCAGGTTGCCCGTAGCCGGCACAAAGGCGCCCGAGCCCGCCAGCACGTTCACTCCCTGCACCAGGTTTATTTTGGCCCCCGTTGCCAGGTCGTAGATGCCCACCGGGGCATCCGTATTAGGGCTAGCCGAACCGATATTGGTGTTGTTATAAATCGTGACCGTAAGCTGATAGCGCAGCGGGGCCCCGGCGGGGCCGTTGGCATCGAGATAGCGGTAGGTCATTTCGCCGCCCAGCAGGTGGGTGGCCAGTGCGGGGCGGGCGGCCCCCAGCGCCAGGAGCAAAAGCACCAGCCGGGGCAGCAGCGCCACCCGGCGAAGTAGAGTTGGCAGCATAGAAGAAGCGGGGTAAAAGGCAGAAAAAGGAAGCGCGGCGCGGCTACTGGCGCACCACGCGGCGCACGGCCGTCTGGCCCTGCGCATCGGTGAGGTGCAGCAGGTAGAGGCCAGCGGGCAGGGCACGCAGGTCGAGGGTGGCGGGAGCGGCCGGGCTAAGGCGCAGGGCTTGGCTGAGTAGACTGGCCCCCAGTACATTGCTCACGGCTACGCGGTAGAGGCCACTGGCGCTGGCCTCGCTCACTTGCAGGCGCAGGTAGCCGTCGGGGGTAGGGTTAGGGCTCACCGTGAGGGCGGGCAGGGCCTGCTCGCTGCGGGCGGCGAGGGGCGAGGCGGCCACGTCTACCGGGTAGTCTTCTACCTCGGCCTCGCCCTGGTTGGGGAGGCAGGGATTGGGGGCGTTGTTGTTCTGGGTCACCATCACCCGCAGGCGGGTAATGCCTGGGCTATTGGGCACCGCGAAGCTCACCGTGGTCGTGGCGGTGTTGACCAGGCCGTTGTACACCTGCTCGCCCCCGGCCCCGGTGGTGTTGGCGAATACTCCGTCGCGGTTATAATCCACCCAAAGGCTGATGCGGTGCGTCGTGCTCAGGTTGGTCGTGACGCTGATGGTCTGGGTAGCGCCGCCCGTCAGCGCCACGCGCTGGGTGGCAAAAAACGCGTAGCCGCCCGCCGCATTGCCCGAGGCGTTGCCAAATGCCGCCCCGCCGGTAGTGGCCGGGCTCACGCCCACGTTGGTAATCCAGAGCCCGCTGCTGGTGCTGGCCGTGCCGCCGCTGGCGGCGCAGTAGGCCAGGCAGGGCACCTGCACGAGCAGGTAGTTGGGCACGGTGGCGGTGGCGCTGCCGTTGGCGTTGGTGGCGCGTAGCGTCGCGGCGTAGTAGCCGGCCGTGGCAAAGGCCACCTGCGGGCTGCGCGAGCTGGCCGAGGTGCCGTTCACAAACGTGACGCCCGCGCTGGGGCTGAAGCTCCACTGCCAGCTGATAGGGCCGTTGGTGCTCTGGTCGGTAAAGGTGTAGGTATTGGCCGGCGTGGCGCAGGCGCCCGCCACGTAGGTAGAGGTGAAGGCAACGGCGGGCGCGCTGGTATTGGGCACCACCGTCACGGTGTAGTCTTCGACCTGGCCCAGGGTGGGGGCGGCGCAGGGCTGCGGGTTGGTGCCGCTGCCATCGGCCACGAGGCGCAGGCGCAACGGCTGGCCCAGGGTGGCGGCGGCGGGCAGCGTAAAGCTCAGGCCGGGGCTAGTGGCCGCCAGGGCCTCGCCCAGCTGCTCGGTGGCGCTGAAAGTGCCGTCGTTGTTCAGGTCGAGCCAGGCGCGTACATCGTGGGGGCGCGTGCCGCCCGTGCTGATGCTCAGCGTGTAAGCCGTGCCCGTGGTGAGCGTCACGCGTTGCGCACAGGTAAAGTCCTGGTAGCCCGCGCTGCCATCGGCCGAGGTGTTGTCGAGGCTGCCCAGCCGCACCCGCGTGATGCCGTAGTTGCAGCAGTTGGCCGTGGCGGCCAGGCCGGGGCAGGCCGCCACCGGCCCCACCGTGGTGTAGGTGATGGCCGTGGCGGCGCTGGTGCTGCTGCCGGCCGCGTTGGTAGCGCTGAGCGTGACCTGGTAGGTGCCGGCGGTGGCGTAGGTGTGCAGCGGGTTTTGGACGGTGCTGGTAGTGTTGTCGCCAAACCGCCAGAGCCAGCCGGTGGGGCCGTTGGTGCTCTGGTCGGTAAACTGCACGGCGCCCGCGCAGGTCGTGGTGGCGTTCTGGGTGAAGGCCGCCACCGGCGGGTTGGCGTTGGCCGTCAGCGTGATGCTGTAGTCCTCAGCCTGCGAGTACTCGGGCGTCGAGCAGGCCGTGGGCACGGCCCCGTTGGCGTAGTCCGAGGCCACGCGCAGGCGCAGCGGCACGCCCAGCGTAGCCGTGGCGGGCGGCGTAATGGTGCCCGTGTGCAGCAGCTTGTTATCGGAGCTGAAAGCCAGCTCGTCGCTCCCAAAAGTCCCGTTGTTATTATAGTCTATCCACACCCGCACGTTTTCGGCGAGCACCGTGCCGTTGCGGACACTGATGGCCGCTGGCGTGCTCACCGGCAGGGTAGCGCGCCCGGTCCCGGTGGGGGAGCAGCCGTAGTCCTGGTAGCCCTCGGTGTAGCCCGCCGTGGTGTTGTTGATGCTGCCCAGCGTCACATTATAAATCCCCATCCCGTAGGCCGAAGCCAGCGGGTTGCTGGCCTTGCCGGGCGTGCAGGCCGCCGCGCTGGGGCACTGCGCCCGGGCCGCCGCCGGCAGCAGCAGTAAGCTCAGCCCGGCTAGTCGGCTAAGTCGCGCAAGTAGAGGTAGAAGCATGCCGTAAAAAGCGGGGTGGGAAATGAAGAAAGCGGGAAGCGCGGGCCGGCTGGCCGCCAACGCTTAAAGGTAATGGCAAAGCCGGCGTAGCCCAACCGTAAAATCGACCAATCGATGCCCGCGCCGGAAATTCAGCTGGGCATTATCGCCGCAAAAGGTGGCGGCCGTAGGTTTGTGGTTTGGTGGCCAGCCACCGGTTGTTATTTGATTAAAGAAGCATGACTAGCGTAGTTTTGATTACGGGCGGCACCTCGGGCATTGGCCGGGCCTGCGCCCTGGAGTTTGGCCGGGCCGGGGCCAGCGTGGTTATTACGGGCCGCGATGCCGCCAAGCTCGCCGCCACCGCCGCCGAGCTCACCGCCGCCGACATCGCCAACCGTACCGTGCAGGGCGATGTGGGCGTGCTCGCCGATGCTAACCGCGCTGTGGCCGACACCATTGCCGCCTTCGGCCGCCTCGACGTGCTCATCAACAACGCCGGCCTGAGCATGCGGGCCAAGTTCGCCGACGTGGACGTGAAAGTCATTGAGCAGCTGATGCAAACCAATTTTTTCGGCACCGTATACGTCACCAAGGCCGCGCTGCCGCACCTGCTGGCCAGCAAGGGCACGGTGGTGGGCATGAGTAGCATCGCGGGCTTCCGGGGGCTGCCGGGCCGCACCGGCTACTCGGCCTCCAAGTTTGCCATGAACGGCTTTCTCGAAGCCCTGCGCACCGAGCTGCTGCCCCAGGGCGTGAACGTGCTCACGGCCGCCCCCGGCTTCACGGCCTCCAACATCCGCCACACCGCCCTGCTCGCCAACGGCCAAACCCAGAACGAAACCCCCCGCGACGAGGGCAAAATGATGACCAGCGAGGAAGTGGCCCAGCACCTGCGCCAGTCCGTGGCCCAGCGCCAGCGCTCGATGGTGCTCACCGGCGAAGGCAAATTAGTAGTGTTTTTAAATAAGTGGCTGCCGGGCTTGATGGACAAGATGGTACTCAACAAGTTTCGCAAAGAAGAAGGCGAATTGTAAGCGGATGTAGGCCGCCGCTCACCCGGCGTTCATATTTCCGGTCGGTCCTTTGCCGGTCCTTTCCGCTCGTTTTGGGCGCGAAGGGCCGGTTTTTTGTGTCCCATTTTTTAAGTTAGATGCAGCAATTTTTAGCTCCTGCCGTGCTTGGCGCCGCCCTTACGTTACCCGTCCTGGCGCAGGCCCAGGCCCCCACTACGCCGCCGCCCACCCAAACGCAGGCCGACCAGGCCACCAACTACCCCCAGCCGGCGGTAGCCGCGCCCACGTTTTTTCTCAAAGACGGTAAGCTGCCGCTCAACGCCGATGCCAGCCGCTACGTCAAGTTCACGCTGCTCAACCAGGTGTGGATGCGCTACAACCAGAGCAACCCCGGCACCACCGTGGGCGGCTACAACGCGCCCAATACCTACGACATCGGCATCCGGCGCTTCCGCATCCAGTTCTACGGCCAGCTCACCGACCGCGTGTTCATCTACTCGCAAATCGGCCTCAACAACCTCAGCTACAACGCCGACCGCAAGAGCGGCGGCACGCCCGGGGCCAGCCAGAGCGGCACGGGCGGCTTCTTCCTGCACGACGCCGTTATCGAGTACGCCATTATCAAAAACAAGCTGTCCTTCGGCACCGGCCTCGGCGCCTGGAACGGGCTGGCCCGCTACGCCTCGGCCTCGGCCGGCACCATCATGGGCCTCGACCTGCCCACGATGGAGGAAACCACCAACGACGTGACCGACCAGTTTGGTCGCAAGCTCAGCATCTACCTCAAGGGCAAGCTGGGCAAGCTCGACTACCGCGTGGCCCTGTCCGACCCGCTGCTCTACCAGAAGGCGCCCGGCTACGTGGCCACGCCCGGCCCCAACGCCACCTTCGCCAGCACGCCGCCCAAGCCCCAGTACCAGGGCTACTTCTCCTACCAGTTCAAGGACCAGGAAAGCAACCTGACGCCCTACACCGCTGGCACGTACTTCGGCAAGAAGACGGTCTTTAACGTGGGCGCGGGCTTCATCGTGCAGCCCGAGGCCATGTGGTTTACCCAGGGCAGCCCCACTAACATACAAAGCCGCGCCATGAAGCAGTACGGCATCGACGTATTCTACGATGCGCCGCTGACCACCGCGCCCGACGCGGCCAGCGTGAGCTTCTACGCCGCCGGCCTGCACTACGACTACGGCCCCGGCTACATCCGCCTGGGCGCGCCCATGAACCCCGCCACCGGCACCGCCAACCCCAGTAGCAACAGCATCGGTGGCTTCGGCAACGCCTACCCGGAGTACGGTACCGGCAACTCGGTTTATTCGCAGCTGGGCTATAAGTTCAAAGACAACCTCGTGGGCACGAGCACCTTCATGCCCTACGTGGCCTACCAGTACTCGCACTATGACCGCCTGGCCCACGACGTGAATTTCTACGACGCCGGTGTCAACTGGCTCGTCACGGGCCACACCTCTAAGTTCACCCTCGCGTACCAGAACCGCCCGTACTACATCACCAACGCCGCCGGCGACAACGTGGTAGACTCGCGCCGCGGTGCCGTCGTGCTGCAATACCAGGTATACTTTAATTAAGCGTTAGACAGCCGAAAGAGGCCGTCCTGCTGAGCTTGCCGAAGCAGCTCGCTCGCCGCGTCAGGTAGTAACCCTGGCGGCGCAAGCGAGCTGTTTCGGCAAGCTCAGCAGGACGGCCTCTTTTTTAGTGAATAGCCACCGGCTACTCCACCACCAGCGCGTCGGAGGCGCGCACGTAGGCCACGCGCTCCTGCCAGCGCACGCGCAGCCAGATGTCCTCGTGGCCCAGCACCACCAGGCGGTCGCCGGGCGCGGCCGTGCTGAGCCAGGTAGCGCCCGCACCGGGCCCCGCCATCAGGGCCGAGCCGGCACGCGTGACCACGCCCACGGGCGCGGGGCGCAGCAGCCCGAGGTAGGCGCCCGTGCCCAGCAGGTAGGCCCCGTAGGCCAGCCACGCCCCCGGTTTCACGCGCTGCCGCCGCACCAGCAGCCCAATGGCCAGCAGCACGGCAAGGGTCAGTAGGCCCTGTAAGGCGGGGTAGTAGTAGCGCTGAGCCTGCACCCGCAGTTCCTGCTGCCAGGTGGTAGGGTAGCCCACCAGCCGCTGCCGCTGCGCCAGCGCGGCCAGCTGCCGCCAGGTGCTGAGGCGGGGCTGGCGGACCTGGGCCATGTTCAGGTACAGCATTTCGGCGGCGTAGTGGCCCAGCTGGTGCTGGGCGTAGGCCATGCGCAGCAATAGTTGCGGCGACGCCTGCTGCTGCCGCCATATCTGGGCGCGGTAGCGCGGCGCGGCGGCCGCGTACTGCCCGTTGGCAAATTGCAAATCGGCCTGCTCCAGGCTGGCGGCGGCCGTGCTGGGCGCAGTGCTCGAAAAATTTATTGGCCCGCAGGCCGTGGCCAACGCCCACAAGGGCAGCTGAATAAGTAAGCGCCACCGCCCGCGCCGAGGCGCCGTCCAAGTTTCTTTTTGCTGTAGTGTTGTCAGATTCAAAATGTCGCCGTACTTTTGCACCCACAAAAACGGTAACACACCGCGGTTGTAAAGCAAAGATATCAGGTTCTGTAGCTCAGCTGGTAGAGCAGTACACTTTTAATGTACGGGTCCTGGGTTCGAATCCCAGCGGAGCCACTACTTCTTCTAAGTCATTAGCGAGGAGGATTTTTATCAGATTTAAAAGAAGTATAGGTTATTTAGTTTAAAGTTATTTGGTTCTGTAGCTCAGCTGGTAGAGCAGTACACTTTTAATGTACGGGTCCTGGGTTCGAATCCCAGCGGAGCCACCAAAACCCTCTTAGCACTGCGCTAAGAGGTTTTTTTATTGCCTTTGAGGCAGGTTAGCATTGGGGGCTGATGATACACCAGGTATCGGTAGCTGGCCCGGCAACGCAGGGCACAGCCAAGGGCTACCATCCCTGCTTGCTTCAGTAGCCGCCGCTTGCGGAAAGCCCGCAGACCACAATCCGTATTGTTGCAGCAGGAAAATCAGTGTTTTGGAGCTGGCATGGGTGGTCGGAGCCGTCGGAATTTTGTAGCGTACCCTATCCGCTAGCGACTATTATGGCTACTAATCCCCTTTTTGGCCCCGCGGCGCAAACCCGCGAACAGCGAGCGCGGGTGTTGCAGCAAATGCAAACCACCTTTCCCAAGCTGAAAACCAAGGCTACCACCTACGCCAGCCAACTCTACGACCGCTACATAGCTGGCGAGTTGAGCTGGCTGCAAGTGCGCCAAGCCCTAGATGCTACCGCCGGCTAAGGCTGCTCTACAGGCCAGCCAGTGCGCCCGCTGGCCCAGGCGGGCGTACTGGCCCATCGCGGCCGTGGCGGCGTCCACTGGCTTCGGCTGGGGTGAGCCTCGCTGGCGCAGCAAAATGGAGAGGCTCACCAGCGAGAAACTCGGCACCAACTCGCTCTGCCAGTTCTGAAACAACGCGGGCCAGAACCGCGCTGTATACAGATAACCCCAGTGCCACCAGGGGCTGGCTCTCGTGCGCCTGCTCGATGTGGTATACTACCGTATCGCCGCGCGCAGGTAATAAGGCCCCTGGAAATAATCTAGGCTCAGCAAGTTTTTATCCAGCAATAGCTGCCAAACGGGTAATCTCCGCAAACGTGCCGCAAATGCCCCGTGCTCCTGACTGGTCCGGCCAGTCTGCCCGCACGAGTTCCGCTAAATAAGGGCACCAAAAAGCCTCGCCATTATGTCGGCGAGGCTTCTCAGGACTCTGGTTTGGAAAAGGAAGATGTTGGAAAGGGCAAATACCCGCGTGGGGTGGAGGTGGTACAAAGAAAGCTATGCAATGTAGCTGGCAAAAGGACAACTCCGCTTGTTTTGTGACATGAGATTTGTCATTTTTCACATGTATAAGTAAAATACTTATTGAAAAAAGATAATTATCGCCATGGCAGGTTATCAGCTAAAACGTCTGGTTTCTTTGTGTTTAGCTGTTTGGCAGCGGCTGCTTTTGGAGGAGATTTTCTTTCTTGTGACTTTAGTCAGTAGGTTGCGCAAGCTGATTTTCTACTGCAAATAAGCTGCGCAATAAGCAATTTGCCAGTCAGGAACGTTCCATTCCGGTTGCCCGCCTAGTGAAGTGCCGCCCTCAGTCGGCCTGGCCTGAGCCCGGTGTTCCCAACTGCCTGTCCCCATTTTCGTACCTCTCACAATGGATAAGAAAGAAAACCGCTACCACCTGCGGCTAACCCAGACGGCCGCCAAAACGGCCACTTTTGAGCCTGCCTCGCTGGAGCTGGAATTTGGCAACCACGATGACATTCTGCACATTGTGCGCCTGATGCAGACCAAGCCCATTTTTACCGACTCTGAGGAAGCTGCGCAGTTTGCCCTCGGTCTCAAGCTGTTCAGCGAAGTGCTGCTCAAGCACCGCACCCACCCTCTTTTTGAGGAGTTTGGGCCGGCCTTCGGGGCGTTTATGAAAAAACTCAAGGCTAGCTGAAAATAAAATATAAGCTGGCCCGGTGCAGCTAAAACGTTTGCGCTCAGTTTACGTTAGCCAGGGCCGCTTCGCTGCTTGTAACCCCATCACCGGCGCTTCACGTAAAAGGCGCGATGGATATACAACTCGCATTCCAACCTTATTCGGCGCTGCTCGATACCCGGTCGAAAGCCACCGCCGAGTCGTCCCAGCCCGACCTGATTTTTGTACAGGACTTGGGCCTCGTACCCAAGCGCATCATCACGGCCAGCCGGCCGGTGGCGCGCCCCGCCGCCGAGCGCAAGTGGCTAGGTGCTGATTTTTCGCACGTTATCGTTTCGCAGTAAGCGATGGATAAGTAGTCGCACGTTATTTTTGCCGCTGGCCAATGACCAGGTAGTACGCGATAGTGCTATCTAGTCATTGGTCAGCTCTTTTTAAGCCAGTTGGGTTTTTAGGTAGTCAATCGTTACTTTATGCTACTTGCCATTCTGTTTCCAAGCCTTTCGATGCTGCTCAACGGCCATATCCTCAAGGCCTTTTTGTGCTTCATCCTGCACCTCACGCTCATCGGCTGGATTCCGGCCGCTATCTGGGGCGTGGCCTCGCTCAATGAGGACCGCGCCCGCCGGCGGCAGGAAGAATTGCTGCGCGCCATGCAGCGGGGCTAGCCCCCGGCTAGGGTGGCCCCGCGCGGCTGTTACCTTTGCGGCCCGCTACCGCCCGGCTCCGTGCCGCGGCCCGCTCCCTGCCTCATGCTCAAAAACGACCTCCTCCTCCGCGCCGCCCAGGGCGAAACCACTGAACGCACTCCCGTCTGGCTTATGCGCCAGGCCGGCCGCATTTTACCCCAGTACCGGGCGCTGCGCGGCCGCCTCTCCGGCTTCAAGGAGCTGGTGGAGACGCCCGCCCTGGCAGCTGAGGTGACCATCCAGCCCGTCGATGCGCTCGACGTGGACGCGGCCATCATCTTCTCCGACATCCTGGTGGTGCCCGAGGCGATGGGCCTCACCTACGAGATGATTGAGGCTAAAGGCCCGCTCTTCCCCGAGGTGGTCAAAAATGCCGCCGACGTAGCCAAGCTGCGCGTGGCCGACCCCGAGGAGCACCTCGGCTACGTGCTCGAAGCCCTGCGCATCACCAAGCGCGAGCTGGCCGGCCGGGTGCCGCTCATCGGCTTCGCGGGCGCACCCTGGACGATTTTGGCTTACATGGTGGAGGGCCACGGCTCCAAAACCTTCAGCAAAGCCCGCCGGATGCTTTACCAGGAGCCCGCGCTGGCCCACCAGCTGCTGGAAAAAATCACGGTCACGACCATTGCCTACCTGCAAGCGCAGGTGGCCGCCGGGGCCGACATCGTGCAGGTGTTCGACTCGTGGGCCGGCATCCTGCCGCCCGCGCACTACGCCGAGTTTTCGACCGCCTACATCAACCGCATCAGCGCGGCG
>Ga0265798_10001899_pt1 | contig 31401 bp, 21 predicted proteins | sample P3T30metagenome_FD_192430 | JGI IMG/M metagenome (GOLD analysis project Ga0265798, IMG submission 192430) | Plant litter microbial communities from East Loma Ridge, Irvine, California - P3 T30 | ecosystem: Environmental > Terrestrial > Plant litter > Unclassified | place: USA: California... | reverse complement strand
ATTAGTCCTTAATGTTCAGCTTATCTAAAAGCTCCTTCTGCGCTACTGACTTAACTCTCGTTTTCAGTGGGGCAAAGATAGAAACTTCAACCCTACCATCCAAATATATTTAACGTAAAATTTACTTTCTGTTTACCTTAAAACCCACTTTGTGGGTAAGTAAAGCCTTATATTATTAACTTCTACATCATTACAATAAAACCAGACTTATCCACAATAATCAAATAAAGGTTTTGAACATTACCTGAATGTTAATGAAGCGAAGTTTTTCCAGGTATAAGCAGGAAGCCAAGGCTTTTAAACAGGCTTATATGCGTAAAAGAGAGTTCGGTGAAGTAGGTGTTTCCGGTTCTAAATGGAGAGCCAGGCCTTTAACCAAGCTTTATAAGTGTAGAAGACAGTTCAGTGAAGTAGACATTTGCGGATAAGGATAGCTAAAAGAGTTTTATAACTGAGACTCTAAGGGAAACCTCATAGGTTTTGAAAACCTATGAGGTTTGAGTGAACGTTATTAAGTAGTATACTTATTATATATAAGGTATGCTATATATGAGACTATATAAAGAGTACAGTACATAAGAATAAAGTATCCTAAAACTACCCCGTCAAAAATCTTATGATTTTTGACACCCTCCGAAGGAGGGGAAGTTTTACTGCAGGATAATTGATAAGGACTAATGAGAGTTAAATTACAATGATAACAAAGGTATGCCGGAGGATAGTAGACTATAAGACTATTATTGTGGAACCCAAAAGATCCTAGCCCCGATAGAAACGGCTACTCCGCAACAAGGAAAGGATAAGCGAAGGAAAGCGCGGAGGAAAGCCCGGCGTGAGGAGTAAGAATGGATAGCGGGATTAGCTCCCAAGAAAAAATCAGAGCTTAATTGCCCTGATTCTGTTTGTTATATATGGTACTTAAAAATTCTGCGAAGGATTTTTCCAATCCGATGATATCGCCGCTTTTTAAGTTTAAGCCTCCTATTCCGGTTTCATCAGCTTTAACTTTTGCAGATGAGATCTGGAAATATTGGTTTGAGCTGTTTTGCTTCGGCTGAATTTTGATTGTCGAGCCCAGCAGTTTTTTTGTTGAGAGGGTATATACTTCTCCCGGAATTGTTTTGAGTTCAAGATAAGATCTCGGGGAAATGATGTAATCCTTTTTATTTACAGCTATTTTCTGGTCTTTGTCTGAAGAGGCAAATACATAGATGTATTCCTTCTGATCAGTCAATTTTTCTTTGGGCAGATAATACAGGTTCAACCGGTAATTCGCAGGGTTGAAATCCTGGCGCGAACCGTCAATATTTTCAAATGGCTTAAGTGAAAATGTATTGGCTCCGATTTCTTTTGCTTTTTTATAGATTAATGAAAAGATTCCGGCATCTTCTTTTGAAAATCCCTGCACTTCTATTTCACCGAGATATTCTGCACCTTCAGTTTCTTCACTGATCTTATATAAAAATTTATCTGTATTGTCATGCGTCTTTTCAACTTTTATGAGGTATACATTCTGTGCACAGAAAAATTGAACCAAGAAAATGAAAATGAATGCGATAAGGTTTTTCATGTTATATGTATTACTGCGTAAGTATGTCAATGCATTCTTCCAGGCTGTTTTCCCAGTGCTTGGGTTCTATTTTATAAACTTCTTCAATTTTATCAAGACACATCGTGCTTCTTTTAGGCCTTTTTGCCGGCGTAGGATACTGCTCTGTTGTTAGCTGATTTAATTTTACTGATGATTTTGAAAACTCAGCGATTTTCTGCGCAAATTCAAACCAGGTGGCTTCCGGGTAATTGGAGAAATGAAAAATGCCATATGTTTTTTCAGGATTTTCGATAATCTGCATAATCGCTTCTGCCAAATCATTTGCATTGGTAGGCTGGCCGAACTGATCTGCTACGATTCCCAGTTCTTCTTTCTGCGCAAACAGGTTCAGCATGGTTTTAACGAAATTTTTATTAAATTCAGAATACAGCCAAGAGGTCCTCAGAATAATTGTTTCGGGATGAATATCTGAAGCCAGTTCTTCTCCTTTCAACTTTGAAGCTCCGTATACCCCTGCCGGATTTGTAAAATCATCTTCGGAATAACATAAATTGGTGTCTCCATCAAAAACATAGTCTGTAGAAACATGAATAAAAATTGCCTGGTGCTCTTTGCACGCCTCTGCAAGATGGGCTACCCCACCGGCATTGACTGCAAATGCCCTGTCTTTTTCCGTTTCTGCAAGATCAACGGCCGTATAAGCTGAAGCATTAATACAAAAGTCCGGTTTATGATTATGGAAGAAGTCATTAACCAGGTTTTCATTGGTAATATCTAAAGTCTGGGAATCGGCGAAGATGAATTCATAATCCAGCTCAAAATCCGGGGCGATTTTTCTAATGCAGCTTCCCAATTGCCCATTTCCTCCTGTTACTAATATTTTTTTCATTATGAATTTTTTGCGTTTTGTGATCTTAAGAATTTAACTCTGGACTGAAAATCTTTCTGTTCCAAATCTACATAAAACTTATTAAAGGTTTCTTTGATTTCTTCCGGATGCACCTCGGATTTCCTTTTTTTAACATTAAAATAAATTACCGTTACCCACAATACGGCATGAATTGTTTTTTCATCCAGGCTTTTCATCAGGATTTCGACTTTGGAAGTCCTGTCCTGGATATCGATAGTTTTGCTGCTGATTACGACCGAGGTGTTATACCTTACTTCTTTCATGTAAGCGATTTCATTCTGAATGGCAATCCATGTACATCCTGTAAGTTTGGTATATTCTTCATAGGTAAAACCATAAAATGTTTCCACATGATCTTCCCTGGCATTGAACATATAGTCAAGATACTTCACATTGTTCAGATGGCCGATCGGGTCGCAATCACTAAATCTAACCTTTACCGTGGTTGATACTTCTTTTTCCATTCTGCAAAAATAAAAAAACCACCCCGATGAGAGGTGGTTAGTTTTATAAATGTTTGTTAATTTCTAAAAATTACTGAACACCCAATTCTTTCTTTACTGCAGGCGTAGCATCTACCCCTCCTTTGAATACGAAAGCTGAAGAATTTGCATCCATGATATATTCATATCCGTTTGCTTTAGCCACTTTAGAAACAGCATCGTTCAGTTTTTTCTCAATCGGCTCGTAAGCAGCATCCTGCTTAGCCACGAAATCTTTCTGAGCTTTATCGTTCATCTGCTGAATTTCTTCCTGCATTTTTGCCAATTCTGCTTCTCTTGCTTTGTTTTCGTCAGCTGTTTTCTTAGGCGCTTCTTCAGAATACAGCTTTAATTTAGCTTGTCCTGCATCTGCTTTTTTCTTAATTTCAGCTTGTTTAGTATCTAAGAAAGCTTTAAGATCAGTATCTGCTTTTTTCTTTTCAGGCATTGCGTTAAGAACACCTATAACATCTAAAGTAGCAATTTTTTGAGCTTTTGCCATACCTACTGATACAACCATCATTACCGCTGCAAATAATACACTTAATTTTTTCATAATTGGTAAATAAATAATTTAATTTGTTTTTAGATTTGTAAAATTGATAAAAGTTAAACTTTTATTTTTTGGTTTTCGTTTTTTCTTTCTTGTCGGTATCTTTTAATAAGATATCCAGTACTTTATCTGAGTAATCAAATCTTTTCTGAAGAAAAATTACATTGTTACTCGTTTTGTCAAGAACCATACCCAAACCGTTTTTTTCAGACATTGTTTTTATCGCTCCCCAAATCTGGTCCTGAAAAGGCTGTACCAGATTGGTTCTTAGTTTTTTTATTTCTCCTGTAGCTCCGAAACGTAAGCTTGTGGTGGTTTTGATATTTTTATCAAGATCCATCACTTCTTTTTCCCTGAGCTTCAGCTGATCGCCGATGAGAAGAACTTTTTCACTTTCAAAAGCTGATCTTTTACGCTCGTATTCAGACTGCAGGTTCTGCAATTCCGACTGCCATGTATCGATCTGTGCATTTAGCCTTGCCTCCGCTTCTTTGTACTGCGGCATTTTACTTAAAATATATTCAGTATCCACAACACCCACTTTCTGTGCATTGCTTAAACCGAAAAGCAGGAATAATACGAATGAGAAAACAATTCTAAAATTTTTCATAAGATGAATTATAATGATTGGTTCATCAAGAAGTGGGTCTTCCATCCGGAAGGCTCAGTTCCTGTAACTGTTTTGTCGAATCCGTAAGCGAAGTCAAATCCAATTAACCCGAATGCTCCCATGTAAACCCTTACACCAACACCCACTGATCTTTTTAACTGGAATGGATTATAATTCCCCCATGAATTCCACACGTTACCTCCTTCCGCAAACGTCAATGCATAAATCTTTGCCGTCTGGTTCAATGAAATCGGGTATCTTAACTCTAACGTAAATCTATTATAAATAGTACCTCCCCCTGTAGGTGTAATATCTTCAGAAGTTCCTCCGTAAGTGGAAGCATTTTCATAACCTCTCAACGGAATTAATTCTCTACCGTCATACCGTCCTCCGAAAAGCCCGGTACCTCCTACATAGAATCTTTCAAACGGCGGAGCCCCCAACTGCTTGTTGTATCCGTCCATGAATCCCATTTCTGCAGAAGATCTCAAGACCAGTTTTCCAACAATTTCGTTGTAAACATCGGCTTTGAACTTCACTTTATAGAATTCCATCCACTTGTACTTCTCCGTTGGAGCCATTGTAGAATAATCTTTATTACTAAACAATGAATATGGCGGAGTCAATTTTACCGAAAGATCCAGGTTTGAGCCTGTCGTCGGGAAAATAGGATCGATACCGGCAGAGTTTCTGCTTAAGCCTATGTTAACACTTAAGTTATTTGCCGTACCGTAATATTCTGTTGTTCCTCCGAAATCGAAAGGATAGTTTTTAAAGTCATACTTCTGGAACTGCAGCCCTGTATACAATGAGAAATAATCATCCGGCCATTTCAACAATCTGTTCAATCCTACTGTAGCGGAGAAAATATTCAGCTTCTGGGAAGATCCGAACTGATCTGAGTATTTTACTCTTGAATTATTCAAACTTACAGAAAGTGCAGTAGGTCTTGTTCCGAATAACCACGGTTCAGTAAATGAAACTCCGTAGTTCTGGAAATACTGTCCTGCCTGTGCCTGAAGCGATAAAGTCTGACCGTCACCCTGAGGAACCGGCTTAAAGTCTTTAAACTTCAGGAAATTCTTTAATGAGAAATTATTAAAGGTTAATCCTAGTGTACCGATGAAACTGTTTCCTCCGTAACCGGCCTGTAACTGTACCTGTGAAGATCCTTTTTCTACCAGTTTCCAGTTAATGTCTACCGTATTATCCTGCTGATTCGGCTGAATATCCTGTCCTACCTGTTGAGGATCAAAGAACTGCATCCCGGCTAAATCGAAATAGGTTCTTTTAATATCACTTTTAGCAAACAGATTCCCCGGTTTTGTTCTCAGGGCCCTTAGAATTACGTGGTCATGGGTAGTGGTATTCCCTTCCCAGGTCACTTTGTTCCATGTTGCTTTTTCCCCTTCATTGATCCGGATCTCAAGATTGATCTTGTCACCGCTTACCGATTTTTCCACCGGTGTTACATTGGAGAAAAGATAACCGTTGTTCATGTACATCGACTTGATATCGGAATCATCTTCTTTTCCGCCGTCTTCCCCAACTTTTTTGTTGAATCCTACGGCATCGTAAATATCTCCTTTCTTATATCCTAACAATCTCTGAAGATAATCTGTAGGATATACGGTATTCCCGGTAAAGGTAATGTCACCAATGTAATACTGCTTCCCTTCGTTAAGCTTTACATTGATTTCATAATTGTTTCTTTTATTTCTCCAGACAGAGTCGGACACAATAGTTGCATCCCTGTATCCTAAAGAGTTATAGTAATTGATCAGGTTCTGTTTGTCTTCCTGATATTTGCCTTCAATAAATTTTGAAGACTTCAGAATACCCCCGATCCCGAATCTTTTCTGCTTGGTTTCCTTAAAAGCATTCTTTTTAAGCTTTCGGTCGGTTACCGCCTGATTTCCTTCGAATTCGATGTGGTCTATTTTGATTCTTTTTCCTTTATCAACATTAATGGTCCAGTCTACCAAATTAGGGTCACCTGCATTTACTTTATCCTGAATGGTAATTTTAGCATCTGCATATCCTTTTTTGATATAGTCTTTAGGGATATTTGTTTTAAGACTTGAAACTAAGTTCTGGGTAATTTTAGTCCCTGGCTTCAGGTTGTTGTCTTTAGCCATTTTTTCATTCTTCGATTTACCGATCCCTTTCCCGGTGAATTTCACTTCACCAAGGTCTTTAAGATCCTGCAGGTAAAAACGCAAGATAATGGTTTCGCCTTCAATACTCTGTACGTACACTTCCACCTCAGAAAAAGACTGGGTGTCCCAAAGTTTTTTAACGGCGTTGCTGATTTTCTGTCCGGGGATATCTACAGTTTCACCTTTTAATAATCCTGTAAACCTCAGAATCTGAGCCGGCGTATATTTTTTAACCCCATCTACAACGATGTCTTTCAAGGTGTAGGTTCCTGCCTGGTTTTCTGCATGTACAGAATTGCTCACCTGTGTGCTGTCCTGCGGAGTTACCTGTCCATAAAAATGTGCAGAAGCAACAAACATAATGATGGGTAATAGTCTAAACTTCATTTTTTATCGTAGTCTTTCTTTTCTTAATTTACTGGATTTTTATTTGTTCACCGGTCATCCCGAATCTTCTTTCCTTGTTTTGATAATTAACAATACACTGAAAGAAAATGTCTTTTGTGAAGTCCGGCCACAGAACATCTAAAAACTGCAGTTCTGCATAGGCGATCTGCCAAAGGAGGAAATTGCTGATTCTGATTTCGCCGCTGGTTCTGATCAACAGATCAACAGGCGGAAAATCTTTTGTATAGAGGTAACTTTCGAATAATTTCTCATCAATGTTTTCTACATCTACCCTGCCTTCTTTTACGTCTTCGCTTATATTTTTTATGGCATTCAGTATTTCATTCTGGGAACCATAGCTGATAGCCAGTACCAAATTACCTTTTGTGTTTTCTTTTGTAAGTTCCACCACCCGGAGAAGCTGGTCTTTCACCAGTGGCGGCAGTTTGTCCAGATTCCCGATAACATGCATCCTCAATCCTTTGCTAAAGATTTCTTCGGCCTCCAGCAATAAAGTTTCTACCAGCAAATTCATTAAAGTATTTACTTCTTCTGCAGGGCGGCTCCAGTTTTCCGAGGAAAAGGTATACAGCGTTAAATAGGGAATGTTTATTTCATTGCATGCATTAATGGCATTCCTTACCGCATTAATGGCATTCCTGTGGCCGAACGTTCTTTCTTCGCCACGTGATTTTGCCCATCTTCCATTACCGTCCATGATGATTGCAACATGCTTTGGTAAATTTTCAGGATCTATTTTATCTTTTATCAACGACATATTAATCACAATAACACGGAGGTCTTCCGAATGAGTAGGTAAGCCCTAAGCTCACGGTGTTCATCCAGTCTTTAGACTTAAGATCCCCTATATTTCTTTCTCCTATAAATGCAGCTTCTCTTTCTTTGGATACTACATAATATGCATCGGTCTCAAGCAGTGATCCTCCGGTAACAGGGCTTAAAATATCCCCGTTATAAGTAGAGATTACATCTTTGCTTAAAATTGTGCTGTAATCCAGCTGATCTGTTACCGTATATCTGAAGGTAGCTTCAGCGAAAATGGCCCAGTTATAGTTGAACTTATATTTTAAACCTACTCCAAAAGGAATATGCATAGTTGTCTTTGTTCCGGTAGCATATACAGGTGTTGTGGTAAAATCCAGCTCATTGATCGGAGCCAGTGCCACACCGTCTGAATCTCTTCTGAAATCATTTACCAGTGTAGCTTTAGGAGCATCAAACATCAGGGCACCTACCCCACCGAAAATGTACGGGCTTACCATATTTTTCTGTTCATTGTTCACCGGGAAGAAGTTGTATTCGAAAACTAAACTTGCTTCGTAAACATTATTTTTCCCGAATGAGTTTCTTCTCTGTCTGTATTCTTCTTTTGCTACTTTATCATTAAACTGTATCTGGTTATACCCAAGATCCAATCTTACGGTCTGATGGGGATTAAAATTAAATCTGTATAAAATTCCCCCATAAAACGGAACTCCCCAATCCGACGTTCTACTTAAATCCAATGGCTTTTGTAAAAGATAATTCGTTCTCCCTATATCCCCAACTAGGTTACTCATACCTAGACGAACTCCAAGTTCGTTTCTTTGAGCTTTAACACTTACCACCGTTCCTATAGCGGCAAGGAAGCTAAACAATAATTTTCTATTCATAAAAGAATATGGATTTATGGTTATTTTAAAATTTAATTTTTGCAAATATAAAACATTTTTATATTAAAGATAATCTTAATGCTTAGTTAAAAATAAACAAAAAAACATAATTTGTTATAAAGTAAACGGCAAACTCGCCAAATTATTCTTTTTTTAATAGATTCAACATGATCATTACAGTAATAAACCCCCATTAAATGAGGGCTTAAAAGTATTATTTTTTATTGAATATCTGCTGAACTTTATTCCTAATTCTTATCAGTAAAGGTTCTTTATAGAATTTGTCTTCATCAAAGTAACCGTATCCGTAACCATAACCGTATCCGTAACCATACCCCTGTTTAACAGTATAATCATTATACACGATACCCAGGTGATTAATTTCCCCGTTATGGTATTTCTCGGTGATCATCTTCAGCATATACTTTTCGGTATATTCATGGCGCACCACATAGATATTCGCATCAGAATACTTCATCAGTTCATAAGAATCTGCTACGAGACCTACCGGCGGCGAGTCAATGATAATAAAGTCATAGAGTTCTTTAAGGTCTTCTATAAACTTGATATTCCTGTCGCTCATTAAAAGCTCTGAAGGGTTCGGCGGAATAGGTCCTGAAGTTGCCACGTCAAGGTTCGGGATTCTCGTTTTGTTGATAATCTGCTCCATTTCCACTTCACCGGTCAGGTAATTTGAAATCCCGTATTTATTATCAATTTTAAAATCTCCGAAAATTTTAGGCTTTCTGAGGTCCATTCCCAGAAGGATTGTTTTTTTATCACTCAAACCAAGCACCGAGGCCAGGTTAATAGAAACATAGGTTTTACCTTCCCCTCCAATTGAAGAGGTAACTAATATAGTTTTGCTCTCTCCGTTTTCACCGGACAGGAACCGGACATTCGCCCTAAGCCCCCTGAAAGCTTCTGAAACAGAAGATTTTGGCTGTTCCAGCACGGTAAGCATATTTTCATTGCTGTTATTCCCGATTACGCCGAGCAGCGGTATTCTGGTGGCATTAAGCAACTCTTTGATATTCCTGATTTTGCTGTCCAGTAATTCTCCGATTAAAATAAAGAACAACGGTAGAACCAGCAATCCGCCTATGATTCCTAATTTTGTCGCTTTTATATTAGGTGCGATTGGTGGCTGTCCTACGTTCTTCGCAGGGTCAATAACGGTAATATCAGACTGGTTGCCCGCCATTCTCATCTGGGTTTCGTTCTGCCTTCCCATCAAGCTGTTATAAGTAGCTTCAATCATACTATACCCTCTTTCCGCATCCAGGTACCTTCTCTGTTTTTCAGGATATGTAGACAGATCTGAATTCGCCTGATCCACCTGTTGGTTGATTTTGCCGATTTCATTATAATATCCTGAATAATAATTCCTCAGGGCTCCATTAGAATTCATTTTAGCGTCATCAATCAATCTGTTGATTTCTTTCATCGGCTCAGAATTCGGCTTATAGATCAATGCCATTTCACGTCTTTTCAGATATAATGCTTTAAGCTCGGAAACTGAAGCACTGAACATCCCATCCTGGAAACCGGCGGCCGTTGTGCTGATCATTTTCTCAAAACTCTGGGCTTCAAGGCTTTGCTTGATCTTATTTAAAGATGTGATCTTGCTTTCGATATCTGCCTTTTTAGCCTCCAGTTCTTTAATCTTTGTTAAGGATTTTTCATCCCGGTCTTTAATGTCATAGAGCTTCTCACTGGTTTTCATGTAATTTAAGACATCAGCACTTGAATCCAGTTTTTTCCTGATTCTTTCAAGGTTGTCTCTTAAATAGACATCTGTGTTTTTATCAACCGTCAGCTTGTCGGCCAGTCTTCTTTTCTGCAGCTGGTTGACAGACATATTGAGAAAGTTTACCGTACTGTTAAGATTATATCCCGTCTTGGTTATAATCATAATGGTACCGATCTCTTTATCAAAATCTACTCCTATGTTAGAAACAATATCATTAACCGACTGATTAACCGTATAAAGCTTGACAATAATATTTTCTAGCTTGATTTTAGATTTTACAGGATTAGCAATCAGCCTGAATCTCAGGTTCGGTGATGTATACCATTCCCCGATTTTTATTATTTTATTGGCTGGTCTCTGATAAGGATTGATATTGGAAAAACTTTCTGCTTCATAGCTGTACAGATTGGTGGACTGTTCATCTTCCGGAAGGACTACTTCAAACGTATTTTTACCCTTAGGAACCAAGGTTACCGGATAATCCATCTGCTGAAGGTGTTTTCTGTCTACCTGAAATAATACAGGAGAATCATCTCTGTCCAGATAAGTAGATTTTATAACCCCTTTTGTAGAATAATTAACAAAAAGATCAAGTTCTTTAACTAAAAACTCATTATGAGTTCTTGACAAGAGCATTTTCTTCAGATATACACCATCCTGATTTCCGCCCTGTCCCCAGATGAAATTAATCGACTGGTTAGGTGTAAAAAAGCTTGATGTATTATTGGAAATACTTAATGAAATATTAGAAGCATATATATTCTGCGCATAATACTTGCTGTATACCCAGGAAATTGCATAGCCTATGAAAAACATAAAGGCAAACCAATACCAGTTCTTCAGCAACCTTCTTAAAAAATGTTCAATATCAAACAGGGCGAAAGAACCATATTTTTCCTTTTGAGCATCAACTTTTTCTGTTGTCGTATCTTTTCCTGGAATCATGCTATTAAAGGTTTTTTAGAAGTAGATAAATTGATAATGCCGTTGTGATTACCGATACTCCCGTTGTTAAAGTCTGAATAGGATCTTTTCCAAGTCCGTTTAAGCTCTTGGATCTTGTATTCAGATAAATTTCATCTCCGTTCTGTACATAATAGTAAGGAGAATTCATCACATCTTCACGGGTAAGGTCTATTTTCGCGATCTTAATCCCTTCCGGAAGCTTTCTGTGGATAATAATGCTTTTTCTGTCTATGGTTCTGTTAAGGCCACCGCTTATTGATAATGCTTCCGTGATGGTAAGCGTATTCTTGTGTACTACTTTTTCTCCGGTAATTCCTGTTGTTTCGATATCACCCAGAACATAAAAAGTAATTCCGTTTGTATTAAGCCTTACCTCAGATTTCCCTTCCTGAAAATTTTCATTAACTTTTTGCTGGATTTCTTCACTTACTTCCTCTATCGTTCGCCCTTCTGCTTTCACAAACCCGATCCCGAAAACATTAATATCACCTTTGGAATCTACTTTTAAGCCATTGAAATAAAATATCCCATTTCCTCCTGAATTACCGCCACCGCCTACTGAACTCCCACCTCCGTTTGCTACGGTATTTGTTGTTGGGGAAACAGTAGACCCTGATGTATTGAATGAAGAATAAAACTGTGCCGCATCACCTTTCGGCGTGGTTACAATATTAAGGTTAAGGATATCATTTTTAGTAATTCTGTAGACCGGAATATTATAAGGAACCAGCCCCTCTTCATTAATGACCAGACTTTCGTTAGGCTGCATGTACCGGACATCTTTTGTTGTAATACATGATGTCATCATTAGGGAAGAGAATAATAAAAGGAATATGTATTTATAGTTCTTCATCATATTTTCAAATTGTTTGCAAAAGTAAAGATTTAATGGTTAGTGTTTTTATTATTTTTCATAACATAGATAAAATCCGGAATATAGGCCCCTAAAAAGCCTACCAATAATACGATTACTAATAACAGGTTAATATTTATATGTCTGAAATAATAAGCAATGGTAACCACGAAAAGATAATATAAAATAATATAGAAACTGGATCTCCTGTGGGTAAGATTCAGTTTTAAAAGCTTGTGATGGATATGATTCTTGTCGGCATCAAAAGGCGATTTTTTGTTTACCAGCCTGATGATGATAACATTCAGGGTGTCTACAATAGGCAGAATAAGGATGGCCACTGCCATTACCGGAGCCGACTGTAAGTGATAGCGCGGAACACCTGGAATCTCCCGGTCAATAAAAACGTCAATAAAACAGATGGAGGTAAATGCCAGTAAAAAGCCTAACAGCATTGATCCCGTATCTCCCATGAAAATCTTGTTGGTCCTGTAATTGGATAAATTATAATACAGAAATGCCAGGACTGCCCCGATGACTACCACCGACAGGACAACCAACGGATAATTATACGCCCCCAGCCTGTAATAACTAATGCCGAAAAGCACACTGCAGATAACAGAATAGCCTCCTGCAAGACCGTCAATCCCGTCAATAAGGTTAAATGCATTGATGAGTATGATAAAAGTAACGATGCTGAAAATTACGCTGACAAAATACTTCAGTTCATAAATTCCCAAGATACCGAAGAGGCTCCTGATCCTGATATCTGAGCCAATCACAATCAGTGCTGAGACAACAATCTGTGCTACCAGTTTTTTATAAGCCCTCATTACTACGATATCATCCATAACCCCGATATAGAGAAGAATGACCATGGAAGCAAATAAAAATTTATACAGGTCAAAAAGTTCGTAGGCAAAAATAGAGGCGGATATTCCAATCGAATAAAAAATAGCAATACCTCCAAGATTAGGGATCTTTCTCAGGTGAGAACTCCTTACCCCCGGTTCATCCATTAAGTTTTTCCTTCTGGAAATTTTAATAATGGTAGGAACGGAGAAAAAAGTGATTAAAAACGAGAATAAAAAACCCAGCCCTATTTTAAAATAAAAAATAGGAATTCCCGATTGAGTTAAGAACAATTCAAAATTCTTCATTTTTTCTATTCAAGTACTTCCATATCTTTATTAAGAGTTTATTGATCCGACTTTGATACTCCCGAAACAACAGTACTTAACATTTGTGTTAAATTAATTTTCTTATCAGTTTTTTCTGCCCCGCAAAAAACAACAGATAAAATATCTTTTTTTTCAGCGGCAAAGATAATAGATAATTTTGATCAAAACGATTATACTTTAATATATCTTTCAACGTTATATTTCTTTTCTTAATAAAAAGCTCAAGTTCCCCGGCCATTTCGTTGAATTTTTTTTCTTCTTTCACAAAAGCCAGATATGCCAGAAATGAATACACGCCTTCAAAAATCTGGAAGTTTTTGAGTTCTGCCCGTCTGTCTGAATATGCTGAATGAACAAAACAAGCTTCCACATCTTCTACGGCCTTCAGGATGTCCAGGCCTTTTTCAGTATGTGTTTTTGTAATGGAATCCGTTCTTTCGAGATACTGGTAATGGAATTTCTGAGTCTGGGCTATCGTATCACATTCAAGCAAAAGCTGCGGAATCAGCTGAATATCTTCAAAATGAACGGCTTTTTTAAACCTTTTCCCGTTAAAGAGTTCTTTACTGAATAATTTATTACAGGCAAAATAACTCAGATCGGAAAAAACCGAAAAATGATCCTTAAGACTGATATGTTCCGGCATATTTGGGATTTGGGTCAGCTTTTGGGTAACATTCCCGTTTTGGTCAACTTTCTGAATGTTGCAGATCACCATTTTTGAATGATGTTTTTCTGCCAGAACAAGCATTTCTTCAAACATATCCGGCATTACATAATCGTCGCTGTCTACAAAACCGATATAATCTCCCGTTGCCCTGTCAATCCCGAAATTCCGGGCATCGCTTAATCCGCCGTTTTCTTTGGTGAACGCTCTTATTTTTTCAGGATACCGACGGACAAAATCCTGTATGACCTGTTCGGAATTGTCTTTACTGCCGTCATTCACCACCAGGATCTCCATATGCTGATGTGTCTGCCCCACCAAAGAATTCAGGCATTTTGCCAGGTAATTTTCTACATTATAAACGGGAACAATAACGGAAACTTTTGAGGGAACATCTGCCATATTTTATATTTTGGTAAAACGTGCACTGAGCCAGCCTTTCTTGGCTTCTTCAAAATCTTTTCTGGAGCACGGAATACAGTTTTCTATATTTTCATCATCCCCAAAATACCAGAGATTACTGAATGTATCACGTTTGAAGGCGTACTGGCGGTCATCAACCAGAACATAGAAGAGTTCATAATGCCTTTCCTTAGGATGGGATCTCTGAATATTGATTCCTTCTGTAAGGTACCAGATCATCTGTGCAAGAAGCTGATGGTTCAGCTGGTTTCCGGAGTAAATATTATAATTGAAGATCCCGACGGCTTTCAGGTTTTCACTCAGCCCGATTTCTTTCATGTAGGCGCAGATTTCTCTTCTGTTTAAGCCGTTTACCTGCGGATTCATAGAAAAAGGCTCGCTGAAGCTTTCAACAGCATCACAATTGACGGTTACCAGATCTGCCTTTCTGAAAAAAGGTTCTGTTTTTTCCGTAGAGTTCATCATTTCCGCCAGACGCACGATATCAAATTCAACTTCTTTGATCAGCCGTACGGAATCTGCTTCATTTAAATGTTTCTGGTAGCCTAAATGATGGTAATTTTTAATAGAGAAATTCTTTGATCCTAAAATTTTGCCTAAAAAAGTATATTCATTGATTATTTCTCCCTGATTCAGCGAAATGATATTGCTGATCTGGGTATAATTGATATGTTTCAGATGAAGGTTAAGGGCTGAAAAAAGCGAAAAAGCGAAATCATTCGAGCCTCCGATAATTACCGGTACTGCTCCTTTAAAATGACAGGCCGATAATACTTCCTGAAGAATATAGTGGGAATCCTGAACCGATTTCCCGGAAACCAGATCACCCAGGTCTACCATAGGAATATCAAAATCCAGCTGTGACAATTTGTAAAACTCTTTCCTGATCCCGGTAAAATCCTGTACTTCGGCACTCCCGTTTGCTCCGCGGTAATCTGAAACAAAAAGGAGTACAATGCTGTCTTCCTTTATATTTTTCGTGATCCTGTTCCCGATCTGCCAGTTTTCCGTTTTGAAATTTCTTGGGGAAATAATAAAATCTTCAAAATTCATTCTCTCGTTGCAATCTTAATTCGGGGTCAAAAGTATTAAAATTAAATTATTTGCCAACCATAAAAAACCATTAACACTTTTTGTTAATGGCTTCGTATTATTATTTTAATCTTATTTCCTTTTTTACGGTTTTAAAATCTCAAAAACAAACGTGGTAGAAGTTTCAGATATTCCGCCCTGTGTGGCCCCGAATAAAAACTGAGGTTTTTTCCCGTCTTTACTCATTAAAATCATCGGGCGTTCCAGCCTGCCGAACCGGTTTAAATGTTTGGGAGGAGCCGGTTCACTGATGTAATGTTTCATTTCCAGATAGGCAATTTCCGGCTTCGCCCACTGAATTCCGTCTTTCGTGGTTAAATGCAGTCCGTATTCGTGATTATAGAACCCCATATCTCTTGCTATCATGTGGAATTTCTCATGCTGCTCCCAGACAAAAGCATCTTCCAGCTGGGCATTGTTGGGCAATGATGAAAAATCAATAACCGAATTTTCAGAGACTTTCCGGTAAGGCCCCATCGGAGAATCTGCCTTTGCCAGTCCATATTTCCGGTTTCCTCTTACGGAACCTTTCTGGGTTACATATTCTTCGGTGTTCCAGGATTTATAGAACAGCCAGTATTTACCGTCATTCCCTTTTACAAAAGCAGGATTTGTCGTGCAGTGGTCGTCCCAGGAACCTTCTTTCCCCGGAAGAAGCAAAGGCTGTTCAGGCCTCGTCCAGTCTCCGTCGAGGCTTTTTGAAGTCGCCAGTCCAATTCTTTTGGTATTGGTTTTTCCGTTGGAATTCCCCATAAAGAAGAGATAATACTGATCATCCACTTTTTTGATTAAGGGATTATGACAGGTCGTGGCATCCCAAAAACCGCTACCTCTCGGGGCAAGAATTACCTGCTTGTGCTCAAATTGATGAAAAGGGGAATCTGCTTCGGCACGGCAGATTTCAGAACCGTTGAGCCAGCCACCCATTCCTTTTTCTTTCTTCCATCGGGAATAAAAAAGATGGACTTTCCCGTCTTCACCCCAAATCGGGGAACTGCACCAAATGTAATAGCCTTCCAAAGAAAACTGCCTCCCGATTGGTTTTACCTTGAAGTAGGGTTTATCTTCTGAAGATAATAAACTGGTAAATGAAGAACCCAGAATTACCGCACCCATTCCCAAGGCTGAAATTTTCAGAAAATCTTTGCGAGTGTATATCCCGTCCTTACTCATATCATCTATTTAAAGGCTAATTTAACAGAAGCGTATAGATTGAGTATCCTGCGGTTTCGGGTTTGGCGCATTAGAATTAAGTATATTTGAATAACAAATAATTACAGAACAAAAATTTGTGTTATCAGCTAAATGATGAAACCACAAAAATGAAATTTAAGGAAATTCGTGCATGGTAAAGACTGTAGGTATTCGTTCAAAATTAACTTATAAAATGTGGTTAAGAAGTTGTTTGTGCTTCTCGATTAATACAATTATCAACAAGTAAAAAACTAACTTTTAAGAATTTTGCATTAGATTTTTAAATTATTTATATTTGGAATATTAACAAATTTAATGGAAAAAACAAAAAGTTTTGAATACGCATATTTCAATGCTGACACGATAAAAAAAGTTTTTGAAAACTTCATATCGAAAGAAGAAAGCAAAGGGACTTATAAATTAAGAACAGCAACCGAAAGTTGGGAATTTGATGATGAAAGAGAATTTTTTGCTGATTACAGAAAATCCCATATTAATTCAACAATAAGAAAATCAGATAAAAATATTTCTATATCGCTAAACTATATTAATAATAAGGAAACTAGCATTGTAGTACAAGGAAATAGTCGAGGTGAAATTGAAGAGATTTTTGAAATTTTTGAACAAAAACATACTGAATCAATAAAAAAAGATATTGTCGAAGAAAAGCCTTTCACTATATTTATTGGTCACGGAGGCAGCAGCAATCAATGGAGAGAATTAAAAGATCATCTTTCCGACAAGCATGAATTCAATATTGAGGCTTACGAAACAGGAGCAAGAGCAGGACATTCAATTCGTGATATCTTAGAAGAAATGTCAAATAAAAGTTCTTTTGCAATTTTAGTTATGACAGGAGAAGATATTCTTGAAAATGGCAAAATAATAGCAAGGCCTAATGTTATACATGGAATTGGTCTATTTCAAGGAAAATTAGGATTTTCTAAGGCAATTATTTTATTAGAAAATGAAACAGAAGAATTTTCCAATTTGTATGGGATACAACAAATTCGATTTTCTAAAAATAATATTAAAGAAACTTTTGGTGAAATTTTAGCAACAATAAAAAGAGAATTAAAAAATTAATATATGAAAGCTGACGTACAATATAATGATTTTATAGGAACTGCTGCTGCGGATATTTCTGACTTTTTAGGAACAAAATTTGGAGATAATATAGAAAGTTTAGGAAAATATTTTGGATTAGATCAAAGCAGATTTGAAGCTATTGGAATTTCAATTTATGGTGTTGAGTTTAAATTTATCAGTTTATATTGCATAGATAAAAAACGCAATAAAAATGATAAAAATTTTATAACTAAAATGTCCGTTCCTATTTCAGATGAGGACAAAAATGATATATTAGAAATACTTTTCAAACGATTAAACATTGTACTACATTCTAAATTTGATGATAAATTTGAAGATTTGGATTATCATGAGGAATCGAATTTTAGAGACTTCCACAAATCAGAAGAACACTGAATTATATTATAAATTTGAAATTAGCTTCTTTATTTAAGCAAAAAAGCACAGACCAAAATCTGTGCTACATATTTTATTAAAAATTAATTTACTTTTTCGCAGCCGGCTTCTTCGCAACCGTTTTTTTAGCAGTTGTCGTTGTCTTTTTAGCAGCTGGTTTCTTAGCGGCAGGTTTTTTCTTCTCTGCAAAAGCTTTCGGATCCTGGTCGGTGATCCATTTTTTAACCTCATCGAGAGCAATCTCTTTCAGTTCTTCGCCTTCATATTTGGTATCATCCGCTTTTTTCGGGATTTTAAACATAGCCTTCCCGAATTTGATGAAAGGGCCCCATCTTCCGTTTTCAATGGAGATTTTTTCTTTTTCCCACTGCTGGATATACCGGTTTGCTTCTTTTTCAAGCTTGGCATCAATCAGTTCATTGATATCGCTCTGGGAAAGATTTTCAAAATCATATTTCTTAGGAACATTCACGAAAATACTTTTGTATTTGATGAAAGGCCCGAATCTTCCCGTTCCTTTGGTTACCGGCTCGCCTTTATAGCTGGCAATCGGTGCATCGGCTATTTTCTTTTCATTGATGATTTCCTCTGCACGTTTCTGGTCTACAGACAGCGGATCTTCGCCTTTCGGAATACTGATGTAGGTTTCGCCCCATTTCACATAAGGACCGAATCTTCCGACTCCGACTGAAACCGGCTGCCCGTCTACTTCATTCAGGTCAAAAGGCAGCTTAAACAACTCAAGAGCCTCTTCAAAAGTAATGGTGGCAATATTCTGTCCGGTCATCAGAGAAGCGAAAACCGGCTTTTCTTCATCATCCGTTTCCCCGATCTGGATCATGGCCCCGAATCTTCCGATTCTGGCATGAACATTTTTACCGGTTTTAGGATCTGTACCCAAAAGCCTTTCGCCTGTGGCGCGGTCTGCATTTTCTTCAACATCTTCAATCCGCGGATGGAATTTCGAGTAGAAATCATTCATCATCTGCTTCCATTTCTGGTCGCCGCTTGCAATTTCATCAAAACTCTCCTCTACCCTCGCCGTAAAGCCGTAGTCCAGGATTTCTTTGAAATGGTCGGTAAGGAAATCATTCACCACTTCACCGATATCGGTAGGAATGAATTTATTTTTGTCGCCCCCGAACTTTTCTTCAAGGACTTCTTTTTTGATGTTATTTTTTGTCAGGGAAATCTTTACCACCTCTCTGGTCTGAGGTTCAATTTCTCTTTTATCAACATATTCACGGTTCTGAATTGTCTGAATGGTCGGCGCATACGTTGACGGACGCCCGATTCCCAGTTCTTCCAGCTTTCTTACCAGACCGGCTTCTGTATAGCGGGCACTCGGTCTTGTGAACTTTTCTGTTGCGGTGATTCTTTTATAGTCTAAAACTTCCCCTACTTTTACTTTCGGAAGCAGCTTTTCATTGTTTTCTTCATCATCGTCTTCCGCTTTTACAATGCCATATGCTTTAAGGAACCCGTCAAAGATAATCACTTCACCCTGGGCCTCGAAGTTCTGAGGCAATTTGGCATTCCCGATTTCAATAACGGTTTTTTCAATTTTGGCATTGGCCATCTGGGACGCCAGTGTCCTTCTGTAAATCAACTGGTACAGTTTATTCAGCTGAACATCACCCACACTTTTTACGCTGAAATCCGTAGGGCGGATGGCTTCGTGGGCTTCCTGTGCAGATGAAGATTTTGTAGTATAGTTTCTCGGTGCGGAATATTCTGCCCCGTATTCTGAAGTAATCTGTTTTTTTGCGCCTTCAATGGCTTCCTGGGAAAGGTTTACCGAGTCTGTCCTCATATAGGTAATATACCCTTCTTCGTATAATCGCTGTGCGATACGCATGGTGTTGGTCACATTATATCCAAGCCTGGATGATGCTTCCTGCTGTAAGGTTGAGGTAGTAAAGGGAGCAGACGCAGAACGTGTTCCCGGTTTCGTCTCAACATTGAGTACTTTGAATTCCGTAGTTTTCGCCAGTTCCAGGAATTTTTCGGCTTCCTCTTCTTTATTAAAGTCTTTCTTAAGTTTTGCAGCGATTTCCTGCTGGGCCTGGTTCAGAAAGATCCCGTCCAGCTTGAAGCTTGCCTTCGGAACGAATTCACGGATTTCTTTTTCCCTTTCTACGATTAACCTTACGGCAACGGACTGTACCCTTCCTGCTGACAATCCGGGTTTTATTTTTTTCCAGAGCACCGGTGACATTTCAAAACCTACAATCCTGTCCAGTACCCTTCTTGCCTGCTGGGCATTCACAAGGTTCTGGTCTATATCTCTCGGGTTGTCAATGGCTTTCAGAATGGCGTTTTTGGTAATCTCATGGAAAACAATCCTTTTGCGGTTTTCCGGCTTCAGCTTTAACTCGTCTGACAGATGCCAGGCAATAGCCTCCCCTTCACGGTCTTCATCGGAAGCCAGCCATACCATTTCGGCTTTCTTCACGGCGGCTTTCAGTTCCGTTACCAATTTCTTTTTGTCTGCAGAAACCTCGTAATCCGGGCTGAATGTAGCCAGGTCTATTCCCATTCCTTTTTTAGGCAGATCCCTGATATGTCCGAAACTGGATTTTACATCAAAATCTTTCCCTAAATACTTCTGAATAGTTTTTGCCTTAGCCGGTGATTCTACGATTACTAAATTTTTCGACATCCTAAAATTTTTGCAAAAGTAAAGTTTTTTTATCAGATAGATTTTTTTATTACATTTTATTTAGTAATTCAAGGGGTGCAATACATACCCTGTACAAAATCCCCTGGAAGGTAAACCCTTTCCCGGACATCTCTACCCTGTAGATTAAAGAGAAAATAATAATAGCCAGCGTGATATAGAATTTCTTATTAATGACAATCCGCTCAAATCCATACGCAGACCTGCTTTCTTTCAATAATAAAGCAAAAAGCACAATCATCATCATCATATGGATATACATCCATCTTCCCCAATCAATGGCCAGGTAAAACAACGGAAGCGAAAACAGGAAAGCACCGATTAATAAAATAGACAGCACCTTTCGGTTATTTAGAAATTTTAAATAATAGCCCAAATGAAAAATACTGAAAAGTAAACTTATCAGATAAAGTACATATTCGCTCTTATGTTCAATAATATAATCCCTTTCATTGATATTCCAGTAAAAGATCCCGTATACCGGATGAACTCCCCGGTCGGCAAGAATCTGCAGGGACATTCCTTCATTTACATTTTTCCCCAACAATAAAATGAGTAGTGTCGGGATTCCGACGGAAAGAAAATACTTCAGGTATCTTTTATATTCAAATTTTCCTGTTTTCAAATACAGGGCAATGGCAAAATACGGAACATAAAAAAGTACGACTTCATGCAGTAATGTGGTAATGAAAAGCGCTGCGCAGAAAATGTATTCCCGGCACCTTGTAAGTTTGCCTTTATCCAGAAGATAGACAAACCAGGTAAATAACAGAAAAACGATAAATTCTTTTTTTCCGACATAGGTTACCGCGTTCAAAAGCCCTACGAAACCAATTGAAGAAAGCAAAAGCGACAGGTACAGCAGATCTGTCATTTTATAACGGATCAGTTTTGCATACAGCCAGAAAAACCCTGAAATGATGATAAACTGAAAGAAGTAAACAATATAATTAAGACTTAGACCCGTGACATCCTGTAATAAGAAAAAGAAGCTTCCGGACAATCCCCTTCTTTTAAAACCGCCGTCCTGATAATTGATCAGCCAGTCTGCAAGAATATATCCGTCATCCTTAAAATTATAATAACAGGTAAAAACAAGGGTGTAGAGGGCAGTAACCGCAATAAGAAAATAGATAAAAACTTTGATATTAACGTACTTAACAAACTGGGCTGGCCTCATAATGTGTTTTAAGATTGGAACATAAAAAAAGAAATAAAGCAGGTTCAGCTTATTCTCATCATTTTTTGCAAGTTTCAAAAATAATGAATTTCAGCGTAAGTCTGCTTTATTTCCTTTAGCTATTTATTAATACTCAGATTACTCTTTGATAATCTTTACAATCTCTTTTGAATCGTTAATCCTTAATAAATAAGCGCCTGAAATCAGTGAAGAAAGATCGGTTTTCCCATTTTCAAATTTCCCTGATTTCACCAATTGGCCGGACATGTTGTAAACCTGGTAGTAATACCCGTCATTACGGTCCGGTGTCTTGATATAAAGCTCACTTTTCACCGGATTCGGGAAGAACGAAATTTTTTCCTTAACCGTTTCCTGAATCACTTTCTCACTGAGGACTGCTGAAGGTCTTGCAGTAGGCAAAGCGGTAACCTGCAGCCTTGGAATCACACCTTCTTCATTTCCGAAAGCATCGTATTTAATTTTAACACAACGGCAGCTCATTCCGAAATAAGGATCATTGTTATCATGGAAAGCAATCATCCGGTTGGCATTGGATGCGGTATCAAACAATACATTGATAGGCCTTCCGATATAATTACCGTTCAATGCCGCCGTCCAGACTCCCGGATACTGGAAATTAATGGTATTAAAAGTTCCTGCAGCAGGCTGGTTGGCCGTTACGCTTCTGAATCCACGCGATCCGGAATTAGGGTAATTGCCCACTCTGTAGGAAGGATCATTAAAGGTATAGCCGATTGTATAGCTGAACGTAGAACTTCTTCTTACCCTCTGCCCTGCATAATCACTAAGCACGCTGTACGCCGTAGCAACATTCTTATCTTTTTTATACCATGGCGTAAATCCGAAATCCTGTCCGGAAGCAATGGCCACACCGGTAAGATCAGGAATCCTCCAGCCTTCAGGACACGGATCGAAAGGTGATTTTTCTCCTCCTCTTCCCCATCGGTCCGGAGCCAGATTCGGTTCGTTGGCCAGCCAGTCGGTGCCGTTTGTATAAAGCGGTGCCGAACCGTTGTAAGGCGCAAAACTGCTCGGGATCATGTATACCAAAGGATTTCTTACAGAGTAAGAGAGTACTTTTGCAATCTTGTCTGATGTTTTATCCGTTGCCAAAACATTGGATGCATTTGCATAGGTATTGTAAGGCACGATATAGCTGCCTCCCAGATCATTATAGGATGCAAAAGAAAGTGTGCTGTAAGTGGTGGTTCCGGTTGCGGTTACATTCCCCAGGTATACCGGATAAGAAGCGCGGTCATCCGCATACTGGAAAACCGGAATCGGGTCTTTTCTTCCCCACTGGTAATGCATCCCTGTAGATGCTTTGATCTTTGCCAGTTCTGCTGCAGAAGGAGCCAGTGGATTGGCCACTACCGGAAAAGCATCCGTAGCACCCAGATTACGGTCCATAAATTCTGTCTGGAAAATATTATCGGATTTTTGGGTATAATTGACATAATTGGTCACTGAAGAAACCGGCAACTCTGTGGTATAATTATACGAGCCTACCGCAGTATCCGTTACCCAGATATGCCAGGACCAGTACACCGGATTGGTCACGCTTCCGTTATGCAGCGTTACCACGGCATTCCCGCTTTGATTGGGATTTACGGTAACCGTAATTTTGGAAGAGGCAATAGCACCTAACGAACTTGGAGAAGGGTTTACCACGGTTACGTTATTAATCAGGTTTGTATTGGTAGTCCAGAGAACTTTGGTTTTAAGATTGTTAAAATTAGCCGCATTTAAAATGTCTTTATTATTCAACAGCTGGCTTTGTACAGAAAATGCCTTACTCACTGGAATATCAACGTTAAAAGCCGAAGTATTTTTTACTACTTGGTAAGTATTCGGGTTATCAAGCCCTTCACGGTATTCTGTTTGCGGAAGAAGGTATTCTGTAGGGAAATTATAAGCATTCACTACATATAACGGATCTTTAATGCATCTGCAGCCCGCAGCATCCGTTGTAGGGTTCCCTCCCAAAGGAAAATACCAGTATCTCCCCTGAACGCCCGGATAGTTGGGATCTGCAATATCAGGCTGTCTTTTATCGGGAATCAGAAACAAAGTCCTTGCACTGACTGCCGGAGTCGTATCAAAGTTTCTGGTCATGGTTGCCGTCCAGAGGGTTGCCTGATGCTGGTCTGTAAACTGCCCTTGGTGAGCATTGTAAAAAATAGCTCCGGTTCCGGGAAACATTCCCATATTCTGGCCTCCTGCATTGGACAGGTCAAACCCAAAATTAGGATAAAGCTTAAAATTGGTCATAAAGCTCGGCACACCGGAATCTGTAGGTTTTATTTTATGATAGCCGTTGGCTTCAAAAACATTTTTCCCCATATTGGTCCTTACGCCGAATGGTGAGAAATCTACCCTGACATCATCCACATACGATGATGAAGATAAATTGGCTACCAGAACCGAAGGCATTCTCCAGCCGTTCGGGCACGGATCATAGGCAGATTTATCCCGGTAAGGCTGGGCAGCGGCATCGGTATTATAATTGAGGTCTACTTTGCCACGGGAATTGTCTGACCAAAGGTTCAGCTCAGGCAGCTGGCTGTCATTAAGACCCGGCATCCTTCCGAACCAGTTAACCATAAGGTTTGTATTGTTGTTGTAATAGGCAATCCCGGAATTATCATTTTTATTTACATAAATAAGGCTGAGCGGATTTTTTACTGAAAAACGGATATTGTTTGCAATGGTTGCATTAGAAAGTGTAATAAACTTTCTCAGATTATCAAAATTGGTAGCCCCGGTAAAATTCCTGGCCCCTCTGTGGCGCACCCGTCCGATGGATCCTGAAACTTCATAAAAGTCATTTCCACGCTGTACCAATGGCGGGATAGGGTCCTTTCTTCCCCACTGGTAAAGCAATCCGCCATTCCTGTTCCATTCATTTGCGGTGAGTGAGCCGCTTACGGCACCTAGGTTCCTGTCCATCCATCCCCATTCTGAATCAGGGATCGTTTCAATGGCGCCGTCTGCTCTTTCCCTTTTTACATTAGGATAACTCTTGTATTTTGAGCCGTTGGAAGGATCATCCGTTACCCAGATGTGCCAGGACCAGTAAATTTCACCGTTTACCCTGAACACAACTACGGCATTTCCTTTTTTAGCTTTGTTGACAGGCACCCTGATTTTTGCATTTTCACCGGCATCTACCACTTCCAGTGCATATCCTGATCCGGATTTTATCAGCCCGTGGACATCCTCCCATAAAACATCTGCGGTAACTTTCCCTGCAGGAATGGCTGCTCCGCCGATATAGCGGTCCTGTGCCCACATGGCATAGGCTTTTCGTACAGGAATATAAAGGCCGTCACCATTCTGGCTGGGATCAAATATATAACTGTTAGGTGCTTTGGTCCAGTCCGGACCAACAATTTTAGATGTATTTTTTACAACATCAGATGAATCACTGAAACCAATAGAGCTTATACTTTCACTAATAATTTGTTTTTTATCTGCAAATGCAGATGATTTGATTAAAGAATCCGGATTTTTGAAATATGCTTTTTCATGCATCTCAAAATTCCCACTTGTTTTCACTTCCATGCCTTTGGCATAGACCCCTTGCGTAACCCAGAAACAGGATACTGCCGCTAAACTTATGACTGACTTCTTCATGTTTTAAATTTTGTGTATTATAAAAATACAACATTTACACCTTTATCAAAGAAAATCAATTTATTTTATAAATAATTAATTAATAAAATAATTCACACAATAATAAGATAACATAAACAGGATATCATCCCATAAATCTTATTTGACCTTATCATTTTTTTATGAAAACAAAGGGTTTATTAAAAAGTTTACAAAAAATAATAATCAAGATTAACAATTCTTAACATTGGGAAATATTATAGACTGTATAAATAACACAACAGATGAGGGCAGCGTTTGATAAACACTGCCCTCATTATTCTTTACTCTGTTACCGTTTAATTAAGGCAAAACATGATTTTTGTAAAGTTCCCAGGTAAACCTTCCGGCGGTAATATTTCTGAAGCTTGAGAATACGACAAAGTTGAAAATGGTAAGCGCAATAATGAATGAATAAATTGCTTTTTTAGTCCCTTCAGAAGTTACATACATGGCATTCGGGATGATAATATAGGCAAAACCGATAAACGATCCGGCAAGCCTGGAAGAGAAAATAGGGTTACTCCTGAAAATAAAATAAAAGCAGACCCCGATCACTACGTAAGCCCGGTGATATTCATAATAAGGAAACTTTTCTTTCATCTTTTCATCAAAAGTAAAGAGGAAGAACGTAAGGATAGCCATCATTACTTCCGGAATTCCGATGGCTCCGTTCAGCCTTTCGGCAGATTCATCCATATACCCGTTGAAACCTACTGCGAAGGTACTGTCTGATGCAATGCTGTTCATGATGCTTCCGAAGGAACGGTATACTTCAAACGGCGACAGGAATACGGAAATAATGATCATTCCCAGCATCACAAACCTGTTCAAAGGAATCTTCACCAGCCAGTACATAGGCAAGAACACATAACAGACGGTATGGATACCGGCGGCGAGGTAAATACATAAAAGATAAGCGATAAGCTTCCGCTCTTTAATATACCTTATCCCGAAATAGGCTATGAAAGACCCCAGGTTCTGCCTGATCTGCCCGCTTTCCCCGATAAAGAATCCGGGAATAAACAGAAACAGCATGAAGGTAAAAGGATAAAAAGTATTCTCTTCCGTATACTCCACCTTAAAATAAATAGCCAGGATGGCAATAACAAAAGTGAGTATATAGAAAGGTGCGTTAAAAATATTCAGTAAAAACTTATTGATAAGAACATACAGCCACTCCACTTCCACAGGCTGAGGCCCCTCCAATCCTATCGCTTTCAGGAACAGCGAAATATAAAACTTGGTATCGGAATACACATAAATCCCGCGGTAACTTCCGTAATCCGGACCTACATTATCCCGGAGCCCGGCAATCACCATCAGATACAGACCTAAAAACCAAAGCCATTTTTTATCCACTCTGCCATTGAACACTTCCTGATAGCTGAAAATCATCATATAGATGATCGCAATGATATAATAAGGATGTAATAAATGCATGGTTAGATATAATGTTTTTTAAACTGATAAGAAGCCATTACCATCCCCGTAAGAATGAGCGGCATAAACAACCTTGTTTCCCAGAAAATCCCCACCAAAGCAATCATGATAAGATAAGGAATGGAGAAGAATACATATTTCCTGATCATTGTTTTTCCGGTATCATCACAAAATGTATAGCTGAAATAAATCCCCAGTACGCCGAACAACAGCCCCATCAGGTTGTACGGACTCGTTATATTTTTAATCAGGTAAATCCCTTCAAAGAATGAAGCATGCTGAGGAATCAGGATCCTCAAAGCTATATACGGAGCGATAAAAGCAATGATCAGAAGCACAACCTCTTTAAGAAAGGCAAAGTTTTTATTTTTTATATTTTGAAAGCTGATAAAAACCGCTGCGAAAAATGCAATATTAAGACAGGCCGTTTCTCTGACCAGTGTTGAAATAAAAACAATAATCCCCAAACCGATTAAATCTGCCTGTGCTCTGCGCTCTGCATATTTAAGGGTGAAAAACATTCCCCAGACATAAAAAAAGATGGCAATTAAGTCACAGTTGGTAGGAACATACTGCATAATCACAATGAAAAATACCGCGATCAGATGAACCATTCTCCTTACATTTTCATTGACAAGAAGCGCAACAGGCTTCAGCTTCAAAATAAGATGAAAGACTAATGAGGTAAGAAGGAAAAAGAAAACATTGATGAGAAAAGTGCTGTGATAAAACAGAGAGCCCTGCTTGAGGAGAAAACTTTTCGTAAAAGGCAGGTAATGATTTACTGTAAAAGTTACCGCATCTGTTACATGTATACTCAGATAATTCGGGATTACCCGGTATGCGTATACGGAAGAGAACATGAAATCCGGTGCTTTTTCCCAGGATTTGATACCGACCACATAGGAAGTTTCAAACCCGTAATAGGAGATAAAGAACAGTAAAAAGGGAAAAATTATTATAAATAAAAATCCGTTTATTTTTTCATCAAAGATTTTAAACATACCAAATCTGAGCTTGTTGGCTCAGTGATTTTTGTTTCATAAAGTATTTCATCAGCCGGGAAGTTTTGCAAAAGTAGATTTTTTTTTCATTTCGCCTAAATATTTTGTTGATTTTCAGTTAAAACTTATCGAACTCTTCATGAAAAAATTAAATTTGCAGCTTGATTTGACATGCGATGCATCGTTTTTTTATTTATTTATATTACCTCATCTCCGGAAACAGACTCCTCTCTGCATTTATTGCAGCAGGGATAGCCGTTTTGTGTTTATTTTTTGCTTCAAAAATCAATTTTGAAGAAGACATTAATCAGATTATTCCCAAAAGCGAAAAGTCTGACCTTACGGCAAAAGTCCTGAAACAGCTTAACTTTTCAGATAAGGTCATTGTTATCATCGAAAACAAATCGGCGGAAAACAGTTTCCAGCTCTCAGAAACGGCAGATGCCTTTTTAAATAAGGTTGCCCCGCTGCAGAAATACATAGGCTCGGTTCAGGGGAAAGTAAACGATAATGAAATTTCAGAAACCTTTGATTTTGTCAACCAAAACCTCCCGTTATTTTTAAATGAAGAAGATTATCAGGAAATTGAAAGAAAACTTCAGAAAGACAGCATTGCCCGGCAGGTAGAGAACAATTATATCTCTCTGTCTTCACCCACGAGCCTCGTGACCAAAGAATTCATCAAAAAAGACCCCCTGGGAATTACGTTTTTGGGCATTAAGAAACTCAATGCTTTAAACATCAGCAAAGATTTTAAACTTGAAGACAGCTATATCGTTACAAAAGACGGGAAAAACCTCCTGCTTTTCATTGATCCGAAAAATAAAAGCAACGATACCAAAAACAATGAGGTTTTCATCAATCACTTAAACGAAATAAAAGACGGGCTCAACCGCCAGTTTAAAGGCAAAACAGAAATCAGTTACTTCGGCTCTCCGGTAATTGCCGTGGCGAACGCCCAGCAGATTAAAAAAGACATCCAGAATACAGTCATTATTTCCATGACGGTCCTCCTGATTCTCCTTATCTACTATTTCAGGAATATTTTCACTCCGGTTATTGTTTTCCTTCCTACGGTTTTCGCGGTTTTGCTTGCTTTGCTGATCTTATATTTCATTAAAGATAAAATCTCGGCGATTTCACTCAGCGTCGGAGCCATTCTTATCGGCATTACCATTGATTATGCCCTGCATATCCTTACGCACTACAAACACAACAACAATATCGAAGGGCTTTATAAGGAGATCACACAGCCTATTATATTAAGCAGTGCCACAACGGCCGTTTCTTTCCTGTGCCTTGTTTTTGTACGTTCCGAAGCATTGAAAGACCTGGGTCTTTTTGCCGCCATTACCGTAATCCTGTCAGCTGTCAGTGCCCTAATTATCGTTCCTCAGCTTTACAAACCGAAAACGCAGGAAAAGAAAATCAGCACCAATTTCATTGATAAAATAGGATCTTACCCTTACGAAAAAAACAAGCCTTTAATTATCGGATGTTCCGTTATTATCATCGCCTGTCTTTTCGTGTTCAGGCATGTCGGTTTCAATGAAGACATCGGTGATCTGAATTACATCCCAAAAGATTTAAAAATAAGCGAGGCAAAACTTCAGAAACTGTCGGACATAACATCTAAATCCATCTATACTATTTCTTACGGAAATTCTGAAGAGGAAGCTTTAACAAGAAATTCCCGGCTGAGCGGGTTCCTGGAAAAAGAAAAAAGAGAAGGCAAAATATTAAGCTACAGTTCTTTGGGGAATGTTGTTCTATCTGAGAAAGACCAGCAAAGAAAAATTGAGCTCTGGCAGAAGTTCTGGGATCCGGGTAAAAAAAGCCGGACCATTTCCGAACTCACCGGTAACGGCAATAAATTCGGGTTCAACAGTTCAGCCTTTGACCGGTTTACTGAAAATTTAAATAAGCCGTACACCACTTTAAGCCTGAAAGACTATGAAAAAGTGAAGGCTTTGCAGATTTCAGAATTTCTAAGCCAGGAAAATGGGTTTTATACCGTTTCAAATGTGGTAAAGGTAGATGAAACAAAAAGAGACGCCTTTATCCGGGATGTTGAAAAAAACCATGATGCGCTGGCCATTGACCGGCAGCAGATGAATGAGAACTTTTTAGGCCTGTTAAAAAGGGATTTTAATACCCTGATCAATTATTCCCTGCTGGCCATTGTTTTAACCATCGTTGTTTTCTTCAGGAATTTTGAACTGACAATCCTCACCATGTTTCCTATTGTTTTAACAGGCGTTGTAACGGCAGGAATCCTCTATTTCTTAGGTTTGGAACTGAATATTTTCAGTACCGTGGTCTGCACACTCGTTTTCGGAGTCGGAGACGATTTCAGCATCTTCCTGACCCAGGCCATGCAGAAAGAACATACCACCGGGAAAAATGAGCTCCCGACCTACAGGACCTCCATTATCCTGGCTGTTTTCACCACCATCTTATCCATCGGATCACTGATTTTTGCGAAGCATCCGGCTCTGCATTCATTAGCTTTGGTTGCTTTAATCGGAATGTTTTCCGTCATCATTATTACCTCTACCTTATACCCGTTCTGGTTCAGGCTGGTGATTACCAACCGGGCAAAGAAAGGGCTTTCCCCTATTACATTCAGGCTATTTATATATTCTGTATTTTCCTTTTTATATTACGGACTGGGAGGCCTGTTCTTTTCTGTCTTTTTAAGTTATTTCACAAAGAATTCCAGAGGGAGAACCCTGAACCTGATCAAATTAATTTTAGCCCGTTTTTTAACTTCCGTGCTGTTTACGAATCTATGGGTAAGGAAAAAGGTCATTAAAAATACAAAAGAGGATTTCAGCAGGCCCGCGATAATTATTGCAAACCATACTTCTTTTCTGGATACACTGGCCATTTCTATGGCTACCCACAAAGTTGTCTACCTGGTTAATGACTGGGTATACCAGTCGCCGGTTTTCGGAAGAATGGTAAGGGCATTGGGATGCTACCCTGTTTCTCAGGGCATTGAAAACGGAATGAAGCAGTTAAAGGAAAAAGTGGATCAGGGATACTCTCTGGTTGTTTTTCCGGAAGCGGAACGGTCTTACACCAATGAGGTTAAGCGGTTCCATAAAGGGGCATTTTATCTGGCAGAAGAATTCGGTCTGGATATCCTGCCGCTTTACATCCACGGAAATGCTGATGTACTGCCCAAAGGGGATTTTATTATTTATGACGGAGCTATTACGGTAAAAGTCGGCGACCGGATTATGAAAGAAGATGCAGGCTTCGGCAGCAGCTATTCTGAAAGAGCCAAGAAAATCAATGCTTACTACAGGAATGAGTTTACCAGGCTGAGAACAGCACTTGAAGACGAAAATTATTTCAGAAAAAAATTATTTTTAAGCTTCCTGTATAAAGATGCCGAAGTGGTAAACGAAGTAAAAAGGGATTTTAACCTGCACAAATCCGTTTATTTTGAATTGAATAAGTATATTCCGAAG
>Ga0265798_10001898_pt1 | contig 31407 bp, 28 predicted proteins | sample P3T30metagenome_FD_192430 | JGI IMG/M metagenome (GOLD analysis project Ga0265798, IMG submission 192430) | Plant litter microbial communities from East Loma Ridge, Irvine, California - P3 T30 | ecosystem: Environmental > Terrestrial > Plant litter > Unclassified | place: USA: California... | reverse complement strand
GCTTTTGCTTCAGCCAGCCGGAAGCGGCGCACGTGCTGCTGCAAAAAATAACCGATACTACCATAGCCTACCTTAAAGAAAAAGTAAAGGCCGGCGTTAATGCTGTACAAATATTTGACAGCTGGGGCGGCATGCTGAGTCCGGTTGATTACCAGGAATTTTCGTGGAAATATATCAACCAGATTGTTGAGGCGCTGGCGCCGGAAACACACGTTATTGTGTTTGGCAAAGGCTGCTGGTTCGCACTGGGCGATATGGCACAGAGCAAGGCTTCGGCGCTGGGGGTTGACTGGACCTGCAGTGCCCGCAACGCGCGCTACCTGAGTGGCGGCCGCATTACACTACAGGGCAACTTTGACCCAAGCCGTTTGCTATCTCCCATCCCGGTTATCAAAAAGATGGTACACCAGATGATAGATGAATTTGGCAAAGACAATTATATTGTAAATTTAGGGCACGGCATATTACCGCACATTCCGGTAGACCATGCCAAAGCGTTTATAGACGCTGTAAAGGAGTACCGCTAAAAGTAGGCAGTGTTCAGTGGCAGTAGGCAGTAGCTTCACTCAAACTGAAAACTGGAACTGCGACTGAAAACTAAAAAACATGCCACTAAGCCTTAGCCTTCGCGATGAACACAACGAGCGCATCAATACAGCGCTGCAACGCCTTATGGCACTAACCCATGTGCCGGAAGGGTGGAATGATGATGCCGTAAATAATGTGCTTAAAGTATTTTTCCTTAACGCTGATCAGCTAAAAGAAATGCCTTTAGAAGAACTGGCCGATTTTTTAGTGAAATATAAGTTAGACTGGGCCAACATACAGCAGTTTGCCGATGTGCTGGTACAGCTATCTGCAAAGGCTGGCCATGAAGGGCTTAAGGAAAAAGCAGTATCGCTTTACAAGTACATACAGGCGGAGAGCGGCACGTTTTCGTTTGAGATAATGAATAAACTTAACGCGTTGCAATTATGACATACACCAGTATACAAGCCTATAACGATGCGCTTACCGATAAAGATAAAGCCATTGCAAACCTTTTGGCGCAAACCATCGACGGCAACCTGCCCGGTGCAGAGAGCAAGATATGGCATGCGCACCCGGTATGGTTTTTAGACGGTAACCCCATTGTGGGCTATAGCAAACTCAAGAATCATGTACGGCTGATGTTTTGGAGCGGGCAGTCTTTTGAAGAAGAGCAGTTGAATTTGCAGGGCAAAAAGTTTAAGGATGCCGCGATTGGGTATACCGATGTGAGCGAAGTTAACACAGAAGATATTAAACGCTGGCTTGCAAAAGCGGCAGAAATACAGTGGGATTATAAAAATATTGTAAAGCGCAAAGGCGTTTTAATTCGGCTATAGCCATTTTAGATTACAGTAATGAAAGATACGTTTTACGCCTATATACAGCAATTACAGGATACGATTACCAAAGGACTTGAAGCCGTTGACGGCGTGGCAACATTCCGCGAAGACGTATGGCAGCGCCCCGAAGGCGGTGGTGGCCGTACCCGTGTTATTGAAAATGGTGCCGTGTTTGAAAAAGGCGGGGTAAACATCTCTGCCGTGCACGGTGCGCTGGCTCCGGCCATGCAAGCTTATTTTGGTGTAGGTGATGTCGATTTTTTCGCATGCGGGCTCAGCCTGGTTATCCACCCTAAAAACCCTATGGTGCCCACGGTGCATGCTAACTGGCGCTATTTTGAAATGTATGATAAGCAGGGCAACACGGTAGACAGTTGGTTTGGCGGCGGGCAGGACCTTACCCCCTACTACCTGTTTGATGAAGATGCCGCGCACTTTCATCAAACGTGCAAAACAGCCTGCGACAAGCACAACCCGGAATTTTACCCAAAATTTAAGCAGCAGTGCGATGAATACTTCTGGAACACGCACCGCAACGAAGCACGCGGCATAGGCGGCCTGTTTTTTGACCACTGCAAGGCCTCTCAAGGCTTTAGCATGGGCGACTGGTATAATTTTGTAACAGAAGTGGGCAACAGCTTTCTTAGCGCTTATGTGCCCATTGTTGAAAGACGTAAAGATTTAGAATATACTCCAGAGCAACGCACCTGGCAGGAAATTCGCCGTGGGCGTTATGTAGAGTTTAACCTGGTGCACGATAAGGGTACGCTTTTTGGGCTTAAGACCAATGGCCGTATCGAAAGCATCCTGATGAGCCTTCCGCCGCATGTGCAGTGGGTGTATGACCATCATCCTGAACCGGGCAGTGAGGAAGAACGACTCATTAAAATATTAGCCAGTCCTGTAGCATGGGTATAAAACACTTTATATCAGCATTTTTTGCGGCCGGTGGGTGCTTTGCCCAAACCGACAGCCTGCAGGATGCCTATTATGAAGAGTTTGAAGGCAAGCTTTCGGTACAGGCTTTTAGCATGAGTACCATAAATAACTTCTCGCTGTTTTATGCGGCAGAGAACATGAGGGTAGATGTAGTGCCTAACAGTCGCACCACCATAGGTGGTACCGCGCAATATGAGTTTGTATCACTAAGCCTTGGTTTTACACCCATTTTCCTCTCCGACAATAAAGATAACAAGGACTCAAAGATGAATTCGCTCAGCCTAAGCCTTTTCCCCGGGAGGATAATGCAGCGTTTTGACTACATCTATCAAAAAGGGATGTCGCTGGAAACCGGCGATGCCAACATATACCTGCCTGAACTTAAATCGCTTAAAATTGGCGGTAGCACTTCATACATGTTTAACCCCAACTTTTCGTTTAAGGCAACAGCATTTCAAAATGCAAAGCAACTAAAGAGCGCCGGTACATTTGCGCCTACGCTGTCCTATTACTATACCGAGCTCAACGGCAAAAAAGTGCCCGATATGGGAGAAAAGGTCTATTTCATAGACGTCGCCCTGGCACCGGCCTACTATTACAACTGGGTCATTGACAAAAATTTCCTGCTTTCGGGCGGAGCATCATTAGGTGCCGGCTTTACAACCACAGTAGATGATAACACCTCCACGTCGTTCCTTGTTAACGGTTCGCTGCACCTGGCGCCGGGTTATAATGGCGAGCGGTGGTTTGGCGGCCTCAACATGAGGGTGCAGTTTTTTGACCATGGTTCCGGCAGCAATGTGCAGATGAACGATGCCTTGGGTTATGGCACGTTTTTTATAGGCTACAGGTTTGATGCGCCCCCATATTTTGAAAGGGCGAAAAAGAGACTGGAGGATAAGTTTTAGCCTAGTCCCGCAGGGACAGCATAGAATATAACACGCCTGTGATGGAGCTCTGTAGGAGCGGCATATAAATACCATTTAGAATAAAAACTAAAATATTACACAATGTATCCAATTCATAGAAACCGCCGCTTACGCATAAACGATTCCATCCGTTCACTCGTGCGCGAAACCATATTAACGCCAAACGACTTTATGTTCCCCATGTTTATTGCCGAGGGTAACAATGTAGAAGTGCCAATACCGAGCATGCCCGGCATCTTCCGCCGTTCCATAGACCTTACCGTTAAGGAGGTTAAAGAGCTTTGGGGTCTAGGTATAAAGGCCGTAAACATTTATGTAAAAGTAGATGACAGCCTTAAAGACAATACCGGCAAAGAAGCGTGGAACCCCAACGGACTGATGCAGCAGGCCATTAAAGCCATTAAAGATGCCGTGCCCGGCATGATCGTGATGCCCGATGTGGCGCTCGACCCGTATTCAATATATGGCCACGACGGCATTATAAAAAACGGCGATATTGCCAATGATGAAACTGTGGATGCCCTGGTGCACATGGCGGTTAGCCATGCTGAAGCGGGTGCCGACTTTGTAGCGCCCAGTGATATGATGGATGGCCGCGTTATCCGCCTAAGGCAGGGGCTGGACAGCGCCGGTTTTGAAAATGTGGGCATTATGAGCTATGCCGCCAAATATGCGTCGTCATTCTACGGGCCGTTCAGGGATGCCCTGGACAGCGCCCCGAAAGAAGCGGGTGTTGATGTGCCAAAAGACAAAAAAACCTACCAAATGGACTATGCTAACCGTATTGAGGCCATTCGCGAAGCGCTGCATGATGTAGAGGAAGGTGCCGATATTGTTATGGTAAAGCCGGGCATTGCCTACCTTGATATTGTACGCGAAGTAAAGAACGCGGTTAATGTGCCGGTGTCGGTATACCAGGTTTCAGGCGAATATGCCATGGTTAAGGCTGCCGCCGAGCGGGGCTGGCTGGACCATGACAGGGTAATGATCGAGCAGCTGCACTGCATCAAACGCGCCGGGGCTGATATCATCAGCACCTATTTTGCTAAAGAGGCGGCTATAATTTTAAATGAGTAGGCTTTAATTTATACAGCATTCACCAACCTTTAAGGTTTAAAACCTTAAAGGTTTAACGGATATTCCGTTTTCTACTGTACCAAAAACCCTTATTTTTGCATCGGTTTTAACCGGAATAAAATAAAAATGAAACAACTGCTACTACTGCTAACAACCCTGACCCTTTTTGCCTGCAAAAGCGAAGATAAAAAAGAATCGTTATACAATGGCACCGCAACCGATGAAGGCGCTGCGGCCAAACTGACCCCACAGGAAAAAATGGGGCAGGAAATTTTTGACGGAAAGGGCAACTGCTACACCTGCCACAAACCCGAAGAAAAATCTATCGGCCCGTCAATACGCACCATTGGTAACATATATAAAGAGAAAAAAGGCGATATGGTAACCTTTTTAAAAGGCAATGGCGAACCCATTGTTGACCCTAAGCAGTACGCCGTAATGAAAACCAATTTTTACATTACCAAAACCTTCAGTGATGAAGAGCTGAAAGCGGTAGAGGCATATATTTATAGTACTAAATAGATAGCAGATGGCAGATGGCAGGTTGACTGAAAACTGCAGCCTGCTAACTGCTACCTGACTAAATAGCCTCAAACAATTTTCCCGGCAGCGGGCGCACTACGCCCTTAAGCTCCATAGTAAGCAACAATGATGATAACCTGTAAATAGGCATAGCATTATTAAGAGCAATAATGTCCATCAGCTCCTTGCCATTTTTTTGCAGGTAGTCATATATCTTCTGCTCTTCGGGCTCAAGCATCACAAACAGCTGCTTTTGTACCGGCTTTGTTTTCTTTTCTTCAAGCTCCCAGTTCAGCATATATATCAGGTCGGCAGCGCTGGTAAGCAGGTTGGCACGTTGTGTTTTAATCAGGTGGTTGCAGCCCATACTGTACTTGTCTGTAATTCGACCGGGCACGGCAAATACATCGCGGTTATAATCATTAGCCACATTAGCCGTAATTAAAGATCCGCCTTTTTCGGCGCTTTCTATAATAATGGTAGCCTCACTCAGGCCGGCCACAATGCGGTTACGTTTCACAAAATTCTCCTTATCGGGGTTGCTGGTACTCCAAAATTCGGTAAAAAAGCCACCGTTCTGCTCCATGGCCGCTACATATCTTTTATGCACCTTGGGGTATACCTGGTTAAGCCCATGCGCTACTACGCCTATGGTTTGCAGGTTGCATTCCATAGCAACAAGGTGCGCGTGGATGTCTACACCATAAGCAAAACCGCTAATAATAACCGGGTTAAGCGGCGCAAGGTCTTCAAGAAGCTTACGGCAAAAATCGGCACCATAGCTGGTCATCTGGCGCGTGCCCACAATGCTTATGGTTTTACGGTTGGCAAAATCTATATTGCCTGAGCTAAACAATACCACCGGCCCGTCTATACAATGCTTAAGCCGCTCCGGGTAATCGGCCTCCATAAAAAACAGGGGCTTTATACCGTGCGACCGGATGTATTTTACCTCATTTTCGGCCAGGGAAAATACAGCGGTATTGCGCAGGTTGTTATACAGTACCTCGCCCACGCCTTCTATGGCTAAAATGGCCTGCCGTTTTGCTTTAAAAACCGCTTCGGCGCTGCCCAGGTGGTTAATCAGCTTTTTTGCCACAATATCGCCCACACCCTCTACGCGCATCAGCGCCAGCGTATTAAGTAAATCTAAATCGGTCATCTCTTTATTAAAGTGCAGCAATACAGCACATTGGAATTGTTAATAACATTTGTGGATAAAATTTTGCTTTAACCCACTATTAGTTAATTTTGTTGCTATGAGGATTGAAAAACATATAGCAGCATTATTGTACCGTTACCAGTGCGTTACCGTTACCGGATTTGGCGCATTTTTAACCGATGTTCGCCCGGCTCAGCTTGATGGCGCTACAAATACATTTTACCCTCCTAAAAAGGTTGTTTCCTTTAACGCGAATGTAAAAAATAATGACGGGCTTTTAGCCAATCATATCGCCGTACAGGAAAAAATTTCTTATTCCGAAGCTGTCTCTAAAATTCAGGAAGCCGTTGCCGGATGGAAACAGTCTTTAGACAACCTTGATATTGTTACCCTTAAAAACATTGGCGAGTTTGGCCTTAACGCCGAAGGCAGCCTGGTATTTACACCGTTAAATACTACCAATTACCTTAAAGAGGCATTTGGCTTATCTAATTTTGTTTCGGCAGAGGTTAAGCGTGAGCTGTATAAAGCCGAAGTAGAAGAGCTGGAAGAAAAAGCACCCATTATATTTACTCCGGAAAGAAAACGCAGCTACTCGTACCTTAAATATGCAGCAATATTTGTGGTAGCCGTAGGTGCCGGCGGCACCGCCCTGGTTAACTACCGCAATACACAAATAAAAGAACAAACCCTGGCGGTAGAAAAAGCCGTACAGCAAAAAGTGCAGCAGCAAATACAACAGGCTACTTTTTTTATAGAAAACCCCATACCTGCCGTAAGCCTTCCGCTACAGGCAGCGGTGGTAAACCAACCGTATCACGTTATTGCAGGGGCCTTTAAAAGCGAGGCAAATGCTAATAAAGCTGTAAAGCAGCTGCAGGCAAAAGGCTTTAACGCCCAAAGGCTTTCGCCCAATAAATTTGGCCTGCACCCGGTTACTTATGGCAGCTATGCTACCTATGATGAGGCACGTATAAGCATGAAAGCCATACACAAAAGCGAAGATGCCGGAGCCTGGCTCCTGGTTGACCAATAAAATATCATCCCTGCTACGGCGGGGATTTTTTTTGCCCGTGCCTTAACCCTATCTTTGCAAAAAAATTCAGCATGCAGGCAAAACACCCACAAGACTCTATTTGTATAATGACCGACATAGTATTGCCGGGCGAAACCAACCCGCTTAACAACCTTTTTGGGGGTGAGCTCCTTGCCCGTATGGACAGGGCTGCCAGTATTGCCGCAGGCAGGCATGCAGGGCGCGTGGTGGTTACGGCATCGGTAAACCATGTGGCGTTTAACCGTTCTATTCCGCTGGGCAGTGTAGTTACCATAGAAGCCAAGGTATCGCGCACGTTTAACTCGAGCATGGAAACCTTTATAGATGTATGGACTGAAGACCGTATAAGTGGTGAGCGCAAAAAAGCAAACGAAGCCATATATACCTTTGTTGCCGTAGATGAGCATGGCAGCCCGGTAAAAGTACCCGCACTTGAGCCACAAACAGAAATTGAAATACAGCGTTTTGATGCAGCCCTGCGCCGCAAGCAGCTAAGCCTGGTACTGGCCGGTAAAATGAAACCCCACGAGGCTACAGAGCTTAAAGCCTTGTTTGTATAAAAAATATTCCTGATAAAACACCCTGCAAATGCAGGGTGTTTTTGTTTTAAAACCCCTTACAATGTTGCAGCGCTGGCAACTATTTAAGATTTATTTAATAAATTAAAGAGTAATTTATTTTCAGGTTTATTAATTTACTATTTTTATAACAATTTTAACAAGAACCACTCACCAATCACTTACTATTTATGAATGTAAAACTACTCTTACCTTGTCTAATGCTTGGATTTGTGCCTCTATTGCACAACAAAGCACATGCTCAAAACTATGAGCCGCTAAGCGTAACATCCGGCTTTACGGCAGATGTAATAGCCAATGGCATCGGCAACGCCAACGTAAGCACTACCATAGCGGTAGACGATGCCAACTTCAATTTTTTAACCAATAATTTTCAGGCAACGGCATCCAGCCCTGTACAGGCAAGCGGACTGCCTTCAACCGGCATTATACAATCTGCCGCCACCCCTGGGCTTACCTATCAGCTGGGTCCGCTCAGTGCCAGCAACTCCCTGCGCATCGTGTCGCAAAACGGCACAGGCACATTGGTATTCACCAACCAGGAGTCGGCCACAAATATTTATATTCTGGCCACCGGCGGTAGCGGTGCCGCAACCATATCGGCCACTGTTAACTTTACTGATGGTACCAATCAGCCCGCTACAGGCCTTGCCGTTCCGGACTGGTTTGATAGCAACGTGCAGCCTATCGCCGCATCAGGCTTTGGCCGTGTTAACCGCACCAACAACGCCATAGAAAACCCAACGGGCAACCCAAGGATGTACCAGATAGCCATTCCTATTACAGCGGCCAATCAAACTAAGCTTATAGAAAGTGTACAGATTACCAAAACCTCATCGGCGGCATGTATCGTTAATATATTTGCCGTTTCAGCACAAACCTCGGCGTGCCTTGTACCGACAGCACTAACAGCAACCTCTACCGCTAATGGCGGCACCGTAAGCTGGGCACCGCCTGCCACAGTACCTGCGGGTTATGAATATTATTTTAGCACTACAAACACGCCGCCCACTACCGCTACGGCAGGTACGGCAGCCACCGGCACGTCGGCAAATTTTACCGGCCTGGTAACGGGCCAGACCTATTATGTATGGGTACGCTCTAACTGCGGCAATGGCGATGTGAGTGCCTGGGTTGCCAAGCCCTTTACTACGGGACAAGTAAGTGTTACCTACACAGCGGGAGATATCTCAACATCTTATAACACTGCACCCACAGCAGCATCAGTTACTACCTGCCCCGGCGTTATGAGCATTACCATACCGGATGGCTACCAGATAACAGCACTGGCCACATCATACACAATGACAGGCCAAAACGGTGCCTACCAGTCAGAACAGCGCAGCCTTGTATACTGTACGTCTACCAGCCAGGGCGAAACAGCATTAGCTTCGGGTGTGGGCACAGGCGGCACCTTTAGTTACAACCGTAGCGGGCTTGCCATTGCCAATGGCGCTACCGGCACCGTTAACTTTGAAATGCATGCCTTCAGGACCTGGACCAGCACTATGGAGAGTGGTTGTGGCACATATTATAATAAAGTAAACAACAATACCTGGACACTTACAGCCACATACGGTTGTATACCCCCTGCAGCACCTACGGCAGCTACCCAAACATTTTGTGGCGGTGCCACAGTGGCCGATCTTACAGCATCGGGCGTAGCAACGGCAACTTTTTCATGGTATGCGGCAGCAACAGGCGGCAGCCCGCTTACTGCCAATACAGTACTTACGCCGGGCACATATTATGTATCTCAAACCCTAAGCAGCTGCGAGAGTACACGTGTAGCCGTTACCGTAAACCTTGGTGGCACTGCAAGCCCTACTGCTACAGCGCAAACGTTTTGCGCGGGTGCTACCGTGGCAAATCTTACTGCCACAACCCTTACCGGCGCTACCGTTACATGGTCGGCCACGCAGGGGGGCGCAGCACTGGCAGGTACTGAAGCACTGGCAACCGGCACATATTATGTAACACAAACTGTAAACGGCTGTACCAGCCTGCCTACAGAAGTTGCCGTAACCGTTACTACAACAGCACCGCCTACAGCTACAGAGCAAATGTTTTGCGCAGGAGCTACCGCGGCAGACCTTATAGCTACACCGCTTGAAGGCGCTACTGTTGCCTGGTTTGCAACACAGGGTGGCACTGCACTTACAGGCACAGAAATTTTAGCATCGGGAACTTATTATGTAACACAAACCCTTAACGGATGCCAAAGCGCCGCTACGGCAGTTACTGTAATGGTACATAATACCGAAGCCCCTATTGCAACGGCACAGGCACTTTGTGAAGGCGCAAGCGTTGCCGAACTATCTGCTACTACGCTTTCGGGTGCAACAGTAACATGGTTTGCGGCCAATGGCGAACCGTTTGATGTATCGGATATTCTTCCTTTTACCACCACTTCGGTACTGGTAACCCAAACCCTTAACGGATGCGAGAGCGCCCCGGTAACGGTAGCCATTACCATGAATGCTATACCAAATGCCCCGGCGGGTGTACAGCAACAGGATTATACCACCGGTGAAACCATTGCAGATCTTGATATTACATGGCAGGAAGGCGCTACTGTAACCTGGTACATTCAGGATAATACAGGTACTTATGTAACCGCAAACACTAACACACCGCTTACTGATGGGGCCATATATTATGTAACACAACAGGTTAATGGCTGCGAAAGCGGTTACCTTTCGGTTACAGCAAATATGGTAGCGGGCACAGCATCTTATGGGCTTAATAACCTTAAAGCCTATCCTAACCCGGTTAAAGATGTGCTTACGCTAACCAATACTTCGGCTATTACCAAAGTAAGTGTTACTAACATGCTTGGTCAGGTTATATTAACGCAGCAAGCCAATCACGAAACAGTTGCTGTTGATTTACAAACACTGGTACCGGGTACCTATATAGTAGAGGTATACGCCCAAACCGGTAAAACATCTCTAAAAATTGTAAAACAATAATAACCAATACAATATGCTAAAAGCCTTCTCTTACACAGGGAAGGCTTTTTTATTTCAAAAAACGTTATGAAAACTTTAACATTGAATGTAACAGTTCTATATAAACTTGTTAAATAACTGCTATTATTTAACATAGTATTTTAAAAAACATACATTTATATCTCAGATTAGCAAAATTGCAGCAAATCTTATTTGTTTCCTTACACTAAACGAAATTGTTTTGCTTATGAAAAAGAAGCCACTACTAAAAGGTTGGTTGCATAACTGCTTTTTCTGAAAAAGTTTTTATATCAACCTTATTATCAAACCATGAAAAAAATTTACACCGATTTTTTGGTCAGTAACGGGCATGGCCTGTTGCAACCAAAAAAATCACCTGGGCTAAAAAAACACTTTGTGTCAGGCGCCCTCGCGCTGCTGTTTGGCGGCGCTGCTTACAGCCAAACGTACCAACCGTTAACCGTTAGCGGTTACAATCAGGATGTAATTGCAAACGGCGTAGGCATCGCAAGCGCATCTACAACGTTATCTGTAGACAATTCTGTAAGTGCAGGTGCAAACTTTGCATTCTTATCCCTTGATTACCAACTGGCGGCAGACTCACCTGTTGCTACCTTCGGGCTTCCGGTAAACGGTCTTCTTACAAGTCCTAACCTTCCGGGGCTTACCTACCAGCTTATGCCCTACAGCGGCAATAACTCCTTAAGGCTGCCTAACCAAAATGACAACGGAACCCTTACACTTGCTACACCGGTACAACTTTCTGCGGTATACCTTGCAGCATCTTCCGGAGATGGCGGCTCGGTAATATCGGTAGAGATTCAATTTTCTGACGGTACCGTGCAAACCCTTTCTAACCTTACCGTAACCAACTGGGACAGTGACCCGGCCGCCGGCATAAATACACCTGCCATAATTAGTAATATAGGCAGGGTAAAACGTGCAACCGGTATAGTAAGTTCAGGCAACTTCAGGCTGTATCAGATTACCGTTCCGGTAGAGCTGGCCAACCAGGCCAAGCTGGTAAGTGCCGTTAAGGTTACAAAAACCGATACGGGCACCGAATCTAAAATACCAAACATCTTTGCAGTATCGGGTAAAACACTTGGCGCATGCCCGGTAATTGCTTCGGTTTCTGCCGCAAGCGCCTCTTTTACATCGGCAAACATCAACTGGGCACTGGGTTCTTTTGGCACCGGTGGTACAACTGTAACCTATACTGTAGAAGTATATACAGATGCCGCTTATACCACACCGGTAGCAGGTTCTCCGTTTACCGGCATAACAGCCAATACGCAGGCGGTAAGCGGCCTTACGTTAGACTCCACTTACTATTACAGAATTAAGGCAAACAACGGTAGCTGCGATTCTGATTATGCCACCGGAAGCTTTGTACAGGCATACTGTACGGCCAATAAAACCGGTACGTCTACATCATATTATATAAGCAACGTTGCTACAACAGGTGGTTATACAAATATTACAAATAACACCGGTACAACAATAGGGGCCGGCGGATATACAAACTTTGCAGGAACGCAAACAGTAAGCAAGCCTGCAGGTACAAGTTTTAACTACTCTATAACCAGGAACAGCGCCTTTACAAGTTTGGGTATTTGGGTAGACTGGAACAACGACCTTGATTTTGACGATGCAGGAGAAAATCCTTATTACTCTGTAGGTGCTTCAGGGCAGCCTACTTTGGTAACAGGTTCTATTACAATACCTACGGGTACACCGCTGGGCAGCTACCGCATGAGGGTGCGCTCAAGCTATTACTTTAACACAACGCTTACCGCTTGCGGTGGTATAGCAACCGGTGAAGCAGAAGACTATACCATACAGGTTGTTACCCAGCCGGCCGACTGTATTACACCGGATGCCCCGGTTATTACTGCAACTGCAAGTGGCGCTACTATAAGCGGTACTGTAACACCGCTTACCACTGCGCCTACAGGCTATATTTTAGTACGCAGCTCATCTGCAACACTTTCTGCACAGCCACAAACCGGCACAAGCTATGCTGTGGGTACAGCCCTTGGCGGTGGTTTTGTAATTGCAAACGGCGCAACTATAACTGATTTTAGCAACTTTGTAGCTGCAAACACCCGCTACTACTATTTTGTATATGCCTATAACGAAGGCGGAATAAGCTGCTTTGGCCCTAAATACAGCGTAGCAGGTACTGCTAATGCCGTTACCTGTGCAAAACCAGTACAGGTGGCAAGCGCCAGTAACATTACACATAACTCGGCTAACCTTAACTGGTCTGGCATTGTGGGCGTAGGTGGTGTTGCCGCTACTTATACGGTAGAGGTTTATACCGATGCTGCCCTTACCGCAACTTTCGGTACATATACAGCTACAACTAATATGTATGCCCTTACCGGCCTTACAAACGGCACAACCTACTGGTACCGCGTTAAAGGCGAGGCAGGCGACTGTGATAACGATGCCTGGAGTACTGCATCAAGCTTTATCGCACAAAATAGCTTTACCCCTGTAGATATTACCGGCCATAATGCCGATGTAATTGCTAACGGGTCTGGTATTGCAAATGTTTCTACTACAAATGCAGTAGATGCAGTAAACAACGCATATGTTGCTCTTGATTATGAAAGGACAAGCGGCACCATGACTACTATAGGCTTACCGCTTAACCGCACATTAACCGCTTCTGCACCTAATGCGGGCCTTAGCTTTTTATTGCCCGACTACAGTGCAAGTAATGCATTAAGACTGCCTGCTCAAAATCAAAGCGGCACTTTTGCTGTAACCACGCCAAGAAAATTCACCAATGTATACTTATCCGTAACTTCTGGTAGCGGTGGAAGTACAATTTCTGCGGCGCTACAATTTCAGGATGGCACTACACAGGCGGCCACAAACTTTAACCTTATTGACTGGTACCAAGGCGGCACAACTGCTCAGCCTGCGCTTATAAACAACATAGGCCGTGTTAACCGTACCGATAACACCGGCGCTATCGAAACAGGAAACTCAAAGGTGTTTTATGTAACCATTCCTGTAGATGCTGCTAACCAGAACAAACTGTTGAGCGGTGTGGTAATTACAAAAACATCTGCAGGCGCTATAGAGCCTGTACCTAATATCTTTAGTATATCCGGTAAAGCGGTAGACGTATGCTCTGCACTTGTACCTGCTGCAAATACAAACATTACCGCTACAGGCGCTACCTTTAACTGGTCGCTTGCCGAAGGCAGTGCTGCCGCTACATCATATACTGTAGAGGTATATACTGATGCAGCCTATACAACTCCTGTAACAGGTTCTCCGTTTACCGGAATAACGGCTACTACATACACTGCAACCGGCCTTAACGCTTCTACTGCATACTACTTTAGAGTAAAAGCTATTAATGCAGATTGTACATCGGCTTATATTGTGGGCTCATTTACTACATTATGTACTACCCCGGCAGCACCTACAGCTGCTGCGCAAAGCTTTTGCGGAGGGGCTACAATAAGCCAGCTTACTGCCACCGGCATTACAGGTGCTACATTTAAGTGGTATGAATCGGCTACAAGCACAACACCGCTTACCGGTACAACTGCACTTGCTACAGGCCTGTACTTTGTATCACAGTCCGTAAGCACCTGCGAAAGTACAAGGACATCAGTTATTGTTACCGTAAACACAGTTGCTGCACCTACAGCCGCTGCCCAGTCGTTCTGCAACAGCGGTACGGTATCTCAGCTTACGGCTACCACACTTACAGGCGCAACAGTTACCTGGAGCGCTACACAAGGCGGCGCTGCCCTTACAGGCACCGAGGCGCTTGTTAGTGGTACATACTACGTTACACAAACCCTCAGCGGTTGTACAAGTGCTGCTACTGCGGTAGTAGTTACGGTAAATACTACTTTGGCGCCTACGGCTGCCGCACAAACATTCTGTACGGGCGCTACGGCATCACAGCTTGTGGCTACAGGTGCAACAGGCGCTACCTTTACATGGTACGCTACCCAGGGCGGAACAGCCCTTACTGGTACCGAAGTTCTTGCCACCGGCACCTACTATGTTACACAAACCGTTAACGGATGTATCAGTGCTACGGCATCTGTTGCAGTTACTGTAAGTACATTACCAACACTTGTTATTACTAATCCTGTAGCAGTTTGTGCTCCGGGCATAGTAAATATCACCGCGGCTGAAGTTGTAGCGGGTTCTGATGCCGGCCTAACCTATTCTTATTGGGCTGACCCGTTTGGAACTGTTACATTCCCTTCTCCAACCGCTATTACAAGCTCAGGCACATTTTATATCAAAGCTGAAAACGCCAGCGGTTGCTCGGTAATTTCAGCGGTTGTAGTAGTTATAAACGTTACTCCTGCTCCAACAGCTGCTGCACAGACTTTCTGCCAAGGCGCAACAGTGGCTGACCTGGAAGCGACCGGTACTGCACTTGTATGGAGCGCTACACAAGGCGGCGCTGCCCTTGAGGGAACTGCTACCCTTGCAACAGGTACTTACTACGTAACCCAGACGGTTAACGGCTGTACAAGTACCGCTGCTACTGTAGCGGTTACTGTTAGTACATTGCCAACCCTTACCATTACAAATCCTGTAGCGGTTTGTGCTCCGGGCACAGTAAATATTACCGCTGCTGAAGTTGTAGCGGGTTCTGATGCCGGCCTAACCTATTCTTATTGGGCTGACCCGTTTGGAACTGTAACATTCCCTTCTCCAACTGCTATTACAAGCTCAGGCACATTTTATATCAAAGCTGAAAACGCCAGCGGTTGCTCGATAATTTCAGCGGTTGTAGTAGTTGTAAACGTTACTCCTGCTCCAACAGCTGCTGCACAGACTTTCTGCCAAGGCGCTACGGCTGCTGAGCTTGTTGCAACAACCCTAACCGGTGCTACCGTTACATGGGAAGATGCATCTGGCGCTTCTGTTACAGCTGCTACAGTACTTGAGTCAGGCTCTTACTTTGTATCGCAATCACTTAACGGGTGCGAAAGTACTGCCACTGAGGTTGTGGTGACCATAAATGCTATACCGGATGCGCCAACAGGTGCTGAAACGCAAACTTTTGTTGCCGGCGAAACTGTTGCCGACCTTGAGTTTACATCAGCTACAGGTGCAACCGTTAACTGGTACATGCAAAACAACGGTGATGAACTGATAGCTATACCAACTACCACAGTATTGGAAGACGGCGTTACTTACTATGCCACGCAAAGCATTAACGGATGCGAGAGCCTTTACTATATGGTGACGGTAAGTGTTACTGCGGGTGTAGATGGCTTTGGCCTTAGCCGCCTTGTGGTATACCCTAACCCGGCGCTTGATGTAATTACGGTTACCAATGATAACGTTATTACAAAACTTGCAGTAACAAACCTGCTTGGGCAAACGGTGATTACACAAAATGTAAATGCCGAAACCACACAGGTTAACCTGGCTGGCCTAGCCGCCGGAACCTATATACTTCAGGTGGCTACTGCCGATGCAAGCACTACGGTGAAAATTGTTAAGCAATAGTAATCAACTTGATAACTAAAAAGGGAAGCTTAACAGCTTCCCTTTTTTTATGGATAATTTAAAATTAAAACAGGCTTTGCTGCGTGGACGGGGTTTCGTGCTCCAGCAGCCACTTTTTGCGCCACAGGCCTCCGGCATAACCGGTTAGCGATCCATCGCTGCCTATAACACGGTGGCAGGGCACCACAATCCACAACGGGTTCTTTCCATTGGCTGAAGCCACTGCACGTATGGCTTTTACATCGCCCAATTGTATAGAAAGTGCCTGATACGAGGTGGTCTTACCAAACGGTATCTCCACCAGTGCTTTCCAGACTTTCTTCTGAAAATCAGTCCCCTGTGGATTGAGCAGGAATGTAAACCGGCTTCGGTTTCCGTCAAAGTATTCATTGATCTGTGTAACCGCCTCCTGAAGCTCAGCAGCAATTATCTCAGATACAGGCTCATCACTATCCAAAACATGTATTTTAGAGATGCCGTTTGCATCGCCTTCAATAAGGGCAGTGCCCAGCGGAGTTTTTATATAAGCCTGTTGCATTAGGCAAAGTTACATATTAATCACCTTCTTCAAGATCAAAAATATCGTTAACCGGCTTGCCAAAAAGCTTGCTTAGCTTAAGGGCTAACACGGTAGAAGGCACATACTTAGCGGCTTCCATAGCGTTTATGGTCTGCCGGCTTACGCCAATGCGCTCAGCAAGGTCCTGCTGGGTAAGGTTGAGTATAGCGCGCTGTACTTTGATGTTATTCTTCATGTGATGCAAATTTATTAAACCTGTACATATTGATGCGGAATAACACGATAAAGATAAGCAGCTGCGAAAACATGGCGCCGTTAAGCACCGTTAAAAATGAGAAGCCATACACGGTAAGGTACAGGAAAAGCAAAATAACATAATTAGCTATAGTAGCCTTTACCAAGCTGTTAAGCCGTATAGATGCTACCATTTCGTCTTCAGTCTTTTCTTTGCTAAAGGCAAAAATTAACCCGCTGGCAATAACAATTGTAAACAGGATTTCATCGACAATAGAATTTTCAACCCACCCAAACCAATCTGAATCGCCCAGTAACCCGGTATCGCCCACTATGGCAAACACCTGCGTTTTGTATTCAAAATCCAGATACTTGTCTGCGCAATAGTAGGTTACAAACAAGGCAAGCGAAACAGCAAACAACACACCGCTTATCAGCTTAAAACGGTACGGAAATAAATAACTCGTTTTCATATGATTGATGATTTTAATTTCAACGAATGTAAAACAAGTTTTTCATAAAGTAAAATATATTTTACATTTTGTAACAAATATTTTCCAAATGGAAACTTCCTGTAATAAAAAATCCCGCTAGAGCGGGATTTAAAATATCACTAACTTCCTTTATTCCAGTATTTTATACAGCTTATCGCTTAGCCTTATCCTGAACGGCAGGTTAAAGGTAATCTTATCGCCGGCTTTGGCCACATCGCCATCCTGCCCGTTAACGCGCATCACGCCAAGCGTAAGTTGCTGGTCGCCAGTGCTTGGCCCGGTGATAAGGATGCGGTCGCCCACCTTAAGCTCGCCCTGCTCTATCGTAAACTGGCCTACTTCGGCTTTAGGGTAATAATGTTCTCCCTTGCCTATCAGCGTTTTACGGATGCGGTTGCGTGCGCCTTTCACCTTTGGCGCAACAGCCAGGGCGGTGTCGCTCAGCTCGCCGGATTGCTTAAAGGCCAGCTTATCGCTCTTACCTTTACGGAAGATCATATTGCCTTTCATGATACCGCGGCGACGTGCTTTTTGCTCATCTTCAGGCAGTTGAACCACCTCTAAACATTCTGTTGAACAAGTATTTTGCATGCTGCCCTTGCACTCATCGCACTGAATGAACAGCAGGTGGCAGGCTTCGTTAGCGCAGTTGGTATGGTTGTCGCACGGTTTGCCACACTGGTGGCACTGAGCCAAAATATCGTCGGTAATGCGTTCGCCAAGGCGGGCATCGAACACAAAGTTCTTGCCAATGAACTTACTCTCAAGGTTTTCCGCTTTAACCTGGCGGGTATATTCTATAATGCCGCCCTCCAGCTGGTAGACGTTTTTAAAACCCTTGTGCTTAAAAAAGGCACTCGCCTTCTCACAACGGATACCGCCCGTGCAGTACATCAGCACGTTTTTATCTTCTTTATAATCAGCAAGTTGATTCTCAATAATAGGTAACGATTCCCTAAAGGTTTCAACATCGGGGGTTATAGCGTTTCTAAAGTGCCCTATCTCGCTCTCGTAGTGGTTTCTAAAGTCTACCACGATGGTATTGGGGTCTTCCAGCATGCTGTTGAACTCCCTGGCGCCCAGGTGTATACCGCGGTCCATTACGTTAAAGGTAGCATCATCAAGGCCGTCGGCTACTATCTTGTCGCGTACTTTTACCGTTAGTTTCAGGAACGAAAGGTCGTCGTGCTCTACGGCCACATTAAGGCGGATATCCTTTAAAAAAGGCACCGTATCTAACTGATCCTTAAATTTATAGAAATTATCGGCGGGTAGCGAAAGTTGGGCATTAATACCTTCATGGGCTATATAGATGCGGCCTAAAACCTCAAGCCGGTTCCAGGCTACAAACATATCATCGCGAAATTGTTTTGGGTCTTCGATTTTGGCGTAGGCATAGAAAGACAGCGTAAGGCGCTGTTTGCCGCTGGCCTCAATAAGGGCGGCCCTTTCATCTGCGCTTAAAGTGTTGAACAGTTGCATGCTATACAATTTTAAGTGAGAAATTTCAGTAAATATCCGGCTCCTGTTGGCGGAACCGCGGCAAAGGTATAAAAAACTGTTTAATTTTTCACTTTCTGCTAAAAAAGCGTGTTTTTAGCACCTGTAGCGTTACTTCTTAAATCACCCAGCGACACTTTTGCCTGCCATTGTGGCTTAAAATCCTGCCAAAACGCTTAGTATTTCACTTTTGGAGTTTGAGTTACGCTAAAAATGCAAAAACCCGGAGATTGGAGGCTACTATGGTGTGAAGAATTAAAAAAGTTGAGGGTTGTTTGAAGTTTTGGGTCGAATGTCCGAATTGAAAGTTGGTTATTGAAATTTTACCCTGAAAAAATTAATACGGCTGAATTAAAACTTCAGTTGGTATTTTCATTTTGTCGTGTAAGTTCCTGATCATTTCTAACGACAATTTTCGCTTACGGTTCAAAATTTCGCTGGCACGGCTTTTAAGCCCTATCACTTCGGCAAGGTCATTTTGAGAGTAGCCCATTTGCTCCATACGGAATTTTATGGCCTCTATAGGGTCGGGTAAATCTAAAGGAAAATGCTCCTGCTCGTACTGATCTATCAAAATACCCAAAATTTCCAGTTCATCGCCTTCCTCACTGCCCAAAGCAGCATCAAAAATCACCTCAAGCCTTTCTAAAGATTCATTATAATCCTGTTCTGTTTTAATCGGTTTAATTTTCATAGCGCTTAAATTTCATTTGCATTAATCTTATCATATTCGGCATGGGTACCAATAAACCGTATCCACATCATTTGGTAGTCATAATTAATTTTGACTATGAGCCTATAACGATTGCCCTTGATGTTAAATACAACCCTGTTGTCGGCCAAAATGCTTGCGCCGGGATATTCTGTTTTAAGTTCATTATGGTTTTGCCATCCCGCCCTGCCGGCTTCAAGATACCATACTTTTAATTGCTGTTCAATATCCGCATGGGCTTCCCAAAATTCTCTAAGTATTTTCTTGGCAATTACTCTCAAATCAAAAACTTTAAACAAAGATAGTAAAGTTTCCCGTATTGGGAATATAGTATTTGAATTAATTTCTGGTATTATAAAATTTTTTAATTATTACCTAATTTGCATTAAAGCTGAGGTCTGCTAGTTTATCTTCATTATCTATTACTTCTTCGTACTTCCAAATATCTTTAGCGAGAGTATAAAAATACTCAGATCTATTCAAGATGTCATTTTCATCCCACTTACTCAACTTCAAAAATTGCGATAAAGTTTCGATTCCTCCTGAATAGTGTACCAATCCATCTTTTTTACCTTTACCATTTCTTTTTGTATTCCAATCCGCATCTCTGATTGAAGCATTTAAAGATTGAGTAATTATTGCCAAATTCCCCAATGTATACAGTTTAAAATTTCTGAAATCTCTTTTCTCTTTTGAATTAAGCTTTCCCCAATTATTTTCCCATTTTTTAGGCATTAAATGTTCAAGAGAATATTTACTTATTCCAAGTAGTTGAGTCGCGTGACGAGTCCTATTTCTAATCTTAGATTCAATGAAATATATTATTCCTGCCGCTTGCTTATTTATAAGATAGGTACTGTCAAACCCAAACTTAAGTTGTGTGTCATTTGGAAAATAATTTACTCTGTCAGACTTTTTTTCAATGAATTCGCTAATTTGAATTTTAGTTAATATTTTATTTGAAATTAGCTGATCTGTAAAAAGTTGATTATAATTTTTAGTACCGGCATGCGCAACCATTCTCCTCATAATATAGCTCTCAAGGAACTCAAAAATCTCATTCCTTTCTATATTATCCATTACGTTTTTTAATATATAAAGAACATACGGTATTAATGTCGATGTATCTAAACCGAAAATAATCGCATTGATTCTTTCAATTCCAAAATCAGCAGTTAACTCTTCATCAATAATATCATAATCAAAATTATCTTTAAAGATTAAAGCGTATTGATTTATCTCCTCTAAAATTTTCTGCTTATCATCATTACAGTAATTTTTTATAAACCTTTTATAAGACTCGAATAAATGTTCAACTCTAGAAAAATCAATTTTATCTTCAGCTCTTACATTTAATTCTGCTTCTTGGAGTTTGATTTGCAAATATGAGTAAAAAAATAAATCTATAAATGTTCTTTTTAAGCGACCGGTGGTTATCTCTCTATCCCAATAATTTTTAATTTTATCATCCTTTTCAAAAATTTCTCTCCAATATAAATCGTAACTTTCTAAATCATCTCTATTAAAAAAATAATTTTTAAGAAGTTCAGCAGTTGTTAGTTTGACTCCTAAAGAATTAATAGTATCAAAAATTTGCTGTTCATCCTCTTCAAAACTTAAATCAATTCCAACAAAAAGAATATTGTCTAAAATATTATAGAAATCAAGATCACCTTCAACATCATTGTTATTAATGTTAGATTTAAAATAATTGTAAGATTGTATAATTTGATCATCAGCCTTATTATCAATGTCTTCTAAATTCTTTAAATCAACAATTTTATTAAAAGATTTGACATCATTATGATTATGAAGTAGTATGATTTTCTTATCTCTTTGCTTTTTAAAAGTTTCCGTAAAATCATGATCCACTTCTAGTTTTAAGCAAAGAACTTTAAGAAAAATGTTTAACGTTGTTAATCTCTGCTGTCCGTCTATAACGGTCAATTTAGCGTCTCGATTAGATGAGGTTTCTTGTTGCTTCAAGATAACTGACCCCAAAAAATATGGTTTTTTATTTTGAGAGACACTTCTCATATCCTCAAGAAATCTTTGCCATTGATCCTCTTTCCATACGTATGCTCTTTGAAAAAAAGGGATTTCTAAATTTCTTCCTCTATTAAAGATTTCGCGAATACTTCGTTTACCTGCTTCCATGTTTAATTTTTACTTTGTTCTTCTCAAATTTAACAAAAATTTCCTCACTTTTACATAGTTATAAAAAATACTCCTTAACCCTCTCATAACTCCCACCTCAAAATTTCTCCCTAAATTACCGCCCATGAAAAAACTGCTCTATACTCTTAGCCTGTTGTTACTTACACTGTCTGCGGTGGCGCAGTTCAACAACAATATAGTCATAGCCCACCGCGGCGCATGGAAGGCCGGCAACCTGCCCGAAAACTCCATAGCATCCTTACAGCAGGCCATTGCCCTGGGGTGCCACGGCACCGAGTTTGACGTACACATGACGGCTGACAGCGTACTGGTGGTAAACCACGACCATGAATTTTATGGACTGGATATCGAGAAAAGCACCTACGCCCAACTGTTGGAGAAAAAGCACCCTAACGGCGAGAGTATCCCCACGCTGGAAGCGTATTTGCGCGAAGGCATGAAGCAAAAAAAGACCAAACTGATTGTAGAAATAAAGACCAGCCAAATAAGCCCTGAGCATGCCCTGGCGGTAACCGACAAAGTGTATGCCCTGGTTAAGAAACTGAAAGCCCAAAAGTGGGTAGAGTACATTTGCTTCAGCTGGGAGGTGGGCATCCGCTTGCATGCTTTAGACAAAAAGGCTAAAATTGCCTACCTGGAGGGCGACAAAACCCCTGCCGAGGCCAAAGCCGCGGGCTATACCGGCCTTGACTACCATTTTAGCGTATACCGCGAACATCCCACATGGATTGCCGAAGCGCGCAAGCTCGGCCTCTCCGTTAACGCGTGGACCGTAAACGACCGCGCCGAAATGGAAAACCTCATCAGCCAAAAAGTGGAGTACATTACCACAAACGAGCCCGAGTTATTGTTTGAGGTATTAAAAGAAAAGTAAGGCCCGTCAATCACACACCTTATCAAAAGTACTATTATCAGTATCAAACCTGTAGGTAGTGGTTTGGTTTACTTTTATAATCTTGCCCTTACCATCGGGCTCTGTGCCGGTTTTAGTAAAGATCAGCCTACCCTTATCACGGTCTACAGCCATGGTGGTATCAAAACTGTAGCGCTCATCAGCCTCGTCGGTAGCGCCCTCGTTATCAATATGTGTAATGATATCCAGCACCGGCAACCCCTTATAATACATGGTTTTGTAGCTGTAGGTGGCACCCTGCCCGGTATAGCCCCAGTCGATAACCACAAGGGGCACAAACTCGGCAATTTCTATAAGCGAAATGCTGCCCGGCTCGCCCCAGCCACCAAAAGCAGAAACATATTTACTAAAGTCGGCTACTACATAATGCCGGGCTTCGGGCGCGGCTTCCATGGTAATAAGGCTTAGCGCCGGCGCGCAGATGTGGCAGTCTTCACGCTGGCCACTCACGTCTTTGCTGTAGGTGCTTGTGGCAATAATCAGATCCTGCGTGTAGCCCGTGTGGTACACAAACGTGGTATCTATAACCGTATACAGCACCTGGCCTTTACCGGTGCCAAACTGAAACCGCTCACCCGCATTGGGCTGCCACTCACACTCGCCGGTAGCTTTGTTGAGCTTGCCGTCAAACAGTTGGGTAACAATGTCCATTAACGGCGTATCTTTAGTAAAGGTGGTTATATCCTGCGAAAAGCAGGAAATTGAAGATAGCAGGATGAGGAGTATGGGTTTCATGAGCCTGGTTTTATTATAATACTAAGGTAGCAATATAAAATAGGCGGCATCTCTAAACTTAAAGATTAGCCTAAGTAAAACCCAGTGAAGAATTACAACCCGGCCACCTGCTGTATTTTAGCTACAACGGCATCGGGAGTAATGGTATGCATTACCTCATCATAGCCTTCCACCTTTTTATTACCATAGATAGAAGTAGGTAGAAAAGGATATTTTTCGCGGTCGGCGGTCAGGGCATTGGTGGCAGGCTGGTTAAACGGCGCAAAGCCCGCATAAGGGTGCGTGGCGCCCCAAAGCGTAACAACCGGCGTACCCTGCATGGCAGCCATATGGGCATTGGCGCTGTCCATACTCAGCATAACATCAAGGTGGCTGATGATTTTAAGCTCCTGCTTAAGGGTAAATTTACCTCCGGCAACAACCACAATGTTAGGGCGGTCAGCGGCATATTTTTTCAACACTTTCCTTTCATCTTTACCACCGCCAAAAAGAAACAGCGTTATGGTGCTATCGGCCGCAAGGCGGTCTATAACCTGCTGCATAAGCTCTTTAGGGTATACCTTGCTGCGGTGCTGTGCAAATGGGGCAATGCCTATCCATTTGCCGGTTTTAAGCCCGGTAGTACTGGTAATATCTTCGGTAAGTTCCTGCGGTACTGCAAAAACAGGGTTGCTAAGTGTAACCGGATAACCCAATTGCCCAAATACATCGGCATGGCGCTGCACAACCGGTGGCATAGGCTCAATAACCTTATTTTTTAAAGCCGTAAGCTTAGCGCGATCCGCGCGCATTTTATCAGTAGTGGCTACGGTTTTTCCCCTCAAGGCAAAAAGGCGCGTAAGCACTTTGGTGCGTGTTACATTATGCAGGTCGGCCACGGCATGTACATGCAGGGACTTAAGGTCTTTGTATAATCTAAACAGGCCAAAAAAGCCTTTGTGGCGTTTGGCAAGGTCGGCTTCAAAAAAGTTCACCTGGGGTATACCGTCAAAAAAAGGCTTGTATTGCGCACGCGATACTACCGTAATCTTAACATGGTCATGCTGCGCTATAAGCGCCCGTATTACGGGTACCGTCATGGCTACATCGCCCATGGCAGAAAGCCTTATAACAAGTATGTGCTTATACCCTTTAGATTTTTTAGATGCCATTAATTACTTCTTGCCCTGGTACAGTACGGGATTAAGTTCCTCGTCGTTATACATTTTCATTTGCTTGTATACCTTCATAAATTTGTTGCCGTTTTGTATATCGGTAAGCAAATCGTCAATAGCGGTGCTAAGGTCTTTTTTCTGCTCCAGCAAAATGTTTAGTTTTTCCTGGCATTTGGCGCGGTGTTCGGGCGTGGCCTCCTGACGGGTAGCCTCCTCCTTCATGTGGTATATTTTAAGGGCCAGTATGCTAAGGCGGTCTATGGCCCAGGCCGGGCTTTCAGAGTTTATTTTAGCATCGGGTTTAGGCTGTACATCTTTATACTGCTCTAAAAAATAGCTGTCAATATACTCCACCATATCAGTGCGCACCTGGTTGCTGGCATCAATTTTACGTTTCAGGTCAAGCGCGGCAACAGGGTCAATATTTGGGTCGCGCACAATATCTTCATAATGCCACTGCACGGTATCTACCCAGTTTTTAGCATACAGCAAATGCTCAATCTTATCTTTGCGGAACGGATTGTTTATAGGCTGGTCAACACTGTCATACTGGTGGTAATCGTTTATGCTCTGTTCAAAAACAGGAAATGCAATGGCTGAAAACATATAATTATTTTTTTACAAATATAGTTTTAATACTTTTATGATGAAAAAAATAATCTTTTGGCAATATGACAGTACATTACCTTTCGGCAAACAACAGCATCCTCAACCATTTCCTGGCACAGCTGCGTGATGTACAGGTGCAAAAAGACAGCATGCGTTTTCGTAAGAATATACACCGCACCGGCGAGATTATGGCTTATGAAATAAGCAGGCACCTTACCTATGCCCCATGGGATATCACCACCCCGCTGGGTACTAAAACTACAGCTGCCATACAAAACAAACTGTTGGTATGCAGCATACTCCGCGCTGGGCTGGCATTGCACGAAGGGCTTATTTCTTTTTTTGATGATGCCGAAAACGGGTTTATTTCCGCCTACCGCCACCACCCCAATAACGATGATTATTTTGAGATAAAGGCCGACTATAAAGCGGTGCCCTCTATTGCCGGAAAAACGCTTATCCTGGCCGACCCCATGCTGGCCACGGGGCTGTCTTTAGAGGCTGTATACCAAAAGCTTGTAGAAGATGAAACCCCGGCAGAAGTACACATTGCCGTGGTTATTGCCGCCCCCGAAGGCATTGAATACCTGCAAAGCCGGTTACCCGATACTTGCCACCTGTGGGTTGCCGATACGGATAGCCACCTTAACGAAAAGAAGTACATTGTGCCCGGCCTGGGCGATGCCGGCGATTTAGCCTACGGGATAAAATTGTAAATTACAACTGCAATAAAAATATAGCCAGCGCTATGGCCGTAATGCCTATCACGGCGCCCTCCCTTATCCATTTACTGGGCTGTGCCTGTATGTAGTTTGCCGCCATAATAGCCAGCGGTGCAAAGGTAAAGGCCAAAAAACTGTTGTTTTTATGGTTGGAAAGCATATAGATGCCTGCCCCAATAAAAAACGAAAACAATATTTTTTTGTGTGATGACTGCAAGTTGAGCGGCTTGCTGCTTATAGAAAAAATATAAGGCACCACAAACAGCGCCGCCATGGCGGCATAAAGCGCCAGGGCTATATTTTGGTAAATGTTTTCAAAATAAGTAAAGTCAAAGCTAACGGTTAGCTGCTCCTGCACATGGCTAAAAAAGCCGTGCCCCGCTAAAAGCCCCGCCATAAAATAAATTACAGCTACCGTAAAAAAGGCAATAAGCGGAATAATCCAGTTGCGGTAATCGCGCGATACGTGAAATACAATAGACACAAAAACCAACAGCAGGTAAATAATACACCAAAAATGGAATATGGATGCTGCCAGTATCCAGAACGAGGCGTCAAATATCTTTTCTTTTGGGGTTATAAGCGATTGCAGCGATATAAGCCTGCGCAGTGCCAGCAGCAAAAAAAAGTTGGCCACAATAACATTATTGTTGCCTAACGTGGTATGAAACAGCACTATAAACAGCAAAAAAAACAACAGCGCATACGTGTTTGTTTTTGTAAGGGTATTCTTGATGGTTATAAAGCCTGTTAAAAACATAGATGCCCCTAAAAGCACTAAAAGACCGGTCTTTTCGGCAAGTATTATGGGGCTGTTTACCCATGTCATATCTTTAAGCAGGTACATTGCATAGAACAAAAGCAGGGCTGCGCCAATTAAAACGTAATTTATAGGCCTTGATTTACTAAAAATACTTGCTAACATGCGATTATTTTATACTTTTGCTACTGTAAATATAATACTTGTAAAAAAATGAGAACATTTTTTGAAGCTCTTGGATCGTTGTTTACCGATTTCCTTTTTATACCATTGGATTTCTTCCGTAAACTGGAACTTGATAACTGGTGGTTAGCCAACATCCTTACCTGGATATTTATCCTTACTGCATGTGCCGCTTTTTGGTACTGGATGAAGCAGTTAGCGATATTTAAAGCCAACAAAGAAGACGATCAGGATACCACGGCACACTCGTTCTTATCATAAGTCGAAACCGATATCCGTTCTATAATACATCTTATCAAAATTTAGCTTAGCTATGTTTTGGTAAGATTTTTTTATGGCCTCTTTAAAGTCAGCATCATATGATGTTACGGCTATAACGCGCCCGCCCGATGTTACTGCCTGCCCATCTTTTAACGTGGTACCGGCATGAAACGCAATAGAACCTTCTATATTTTCAAGGCCTGTTATTACATATCCCTTACCATAATCTTCAGGGTAGCCACCGCTAACCAGCATAACGGTTGTAGCGCTGCGCTCGTCAATTTCAAACGTGGCATCTTCCAGCGTCTGGTTGGCCATATGCCTGAAAATTTCTACGAGGTCGCTTTTTAGTCTTGGTATAACTACCTCGGTTTCCGGGTCGCCCATGCGCACGTTATATTCAATAACAAACGGGTCGTTACCCACTTTTATAAGGCCAATAAACACAAAGCCTGTATAATCTATATTGTCGTTTTTAAAACCTTCAATAGTAGGCTTTACAATACGCGTTTCAATTTTTTCCATAAACTCGGCATCGGCAAACGGCACCGGAGATACAGCACCCATACCGCCTGTGTTTAAGCCGGTATCGCCTTCGCCTATACGCTTGTAATCTTTTGCAGTAGGCAGCAGTTTGTAGCTTTTACCATCGGTAAGTACAAAAACGCTCAGCTCAATGCCATCTAAAAACTCTTCTATAACCACCTTGGTACTTGCTGCGCCAAATTTTTCGCCTACAAGCATATTCCTCAGCTCCTGCTGCGCCTCTTCAAGAGTTGGCAATATCAATACCCCTTTTCCTGCCGCAAGGCCATCTGCCTTAAGTACATAAGGCGCTTTTAGCGTAGCAAGAAATTTACAGCCTTCTTCTACCGTTTCTTTGGTAAAGCTGTCATAAGCCGCCGTAGGGATGTTATTTTTTATAAGGAACTTCTTGGCAAACTCCTTGCTGCCCTCCAGCTCTGCCCCGTGTTTAGACGGGCCTATAACGGGTATATGGGCCAGTAGCGCATCGTTCTTAAAAAAGTCATATATACCCTTAACCAATGGGTCTTCGGGGCCTACAACCACCATATCGATGGCTTTATCAAGTGCGGTTTGCTTTACTGCATCAAAATCGGTAGGGATAATATTTATATTGGTGGCTATGCCTGCAGTACCCGCATTACCGGGTGCAACATAAAGGTTAGTGCAAAGTGGGCTCTGAAGCATTTTCCATGCAAGGGCGTGTTCGCGGCCTCCTGAGCCAAGTAGTAAGATATTCATGTTGTTGTATTGTTTTGTAGTTGTGTAAAGATAATTATTAATAAGCCTTTTCTTCTCCCATAAAGATATTAACCACTGTTTGTATAATAATTCTTATATCAAATAGCATTGACCACTGTTTAATGTAAAACACATCATACCTTATGCGGTTTTGCATTTCGGCATCGGTATTAATCTCTCCCCGGTAGCCGCTTACCTGCGCCAAGCCGGTAATGCCGGGCTTTACATAAAGGCGTACAGAGAAATTATTTATACGCTTCTTATACTCGTTATTATGAAACCAAATTTGTGGCCTTGGGCCTACCACTGACATTTCTCCTTTAAATACGTTTATAAACTGAGGCAGTTCGTCCAAGCTGGTTTTACGCAAAAATTTGCCGGTTTTAGTTACACGCATATCATTTTTAACGGCCATGGCTTCTGATGTGCGGTTAACACCCATCGACCTGAATTTGTAGCATAAAAATTCAGATTCGTCTATGCCGGGCCGCCCCTGTTTAAAAAATACAGGTCCTTTGCTTTCCAGCTTTATAAAAACTGCTATAATTGGTGTTAGCCAGGATAATACAAAAACAATTACAAATGATGAAAAAACAACATCAAAAATGCGTTTTGCAAATGCTGCCACCGGGTTATGCAGTGCTGTTTTTTGAACGGCCAGCACCGGAAAATCTTCATGGTAATCTATATAAAGGTTTTTAGAAAACCACTCTGTAGTATCGGGTATAAATTTTAACGCAGTACCGGTTTTTAGCGCAAATGCCTCAAGCGCTTCTTTTTGCGTTTGTGTAACCTGTGCAAGAGAACAAAATATGGTATCTACAGGCGTGCTGTTTGCAAACTGAAGGGCCTCCTCTACAAAATTTCCCCCATTGCCTGATGGAAATATACCTGCAAGGCTGCCGTTTTTCAGCGCCCTTGTTAAGGTGGCAGCATCCTGCCGGACACCTATAGCTATAAAACGGCCGGCGGCATGCACCGGTACGGCCTTTATAAATGCGTAAGCCAGCACCTTAAACAAAGTACAAATGGCCAGGGTAATGCCTGCATATACCATCAGCGATTCGGCATCAAATCTGGCCCGCTTTACAAACAGGAAAAAACCTGCCACGCACAACATAAAAAACAGTGCCTGCTTTATAACCTTAAGTAAAAATTGTAGCGTACCGGTATACCGGTACACCTCATAATACCTGCTAAAATAGCCGGTTATAAGCCAGCTGGCAGCAAGGTAGGCCATAAGGTGCAGCACATTTACTGCCAGCCCGCTAAACAGCACAAGGCCTGTTGCTGCTACTGTGGCAACATCAAGTATTACGTTTAACGGCTTTATGTAATAAGCTGCCTGGCTTTGTTTTTCAGCGCTCTTCATATTATTTTATAAACCCAGAAAAATCTTTATGGTCTTCTCTAAGCAGTTCTTCTTTACTTAACGATTTAAAATATTCGTAGGTAATCTTCATACCTTCTTCCCTGGAAGTTTTGGCTTCCCAGCCCAGCAGTTTTTTTGCAAGGCTTATATCGGGCTGGCGTTGCAGCGGGTCGTTAACCGGCAGCGGCCTGTATACTATTTTTTGCGTAGTGCCTGTAAGCTTAATGATTTCTTCGGCAAAATCTTTTATAGTAATCTCATCGGGGTTACCAATGTTTACCGGATAAGCATAATCGCTGTGCAGCAACCTGAATATACCTTCTATCTGGTCATCTACATAACAAAACGAGCGCGTTTGCATGCCATCGCCAAAAATGGTAAGGTCTTCGCCCCTTAAGGCCTGGCCTATAAATGCCGGTATAACCCGGCCATCGTTTAAGCGCATGCGCGGGCCGTAGGTATTAAATATCCTTACTATGCGTACCTCAACACCGTGAAACGTATGGTAAGCCATGGTTATAGACTCCTGAAAGCGCTTGGCCTCATCATACACGCCACGCGGGCCTATGGTATTTACATTGCCATAATAATCTTCGGTTTGCGGGTGCACCAAGGGGTCACCATACACTTCAGATGTACTGGCTATAAGTATACGTGCGTTTTTGGCCTTAGCCACCCCCAGCAGGTTGTGCGTACCCAAAGAGCCCACCTTAAGGGTTTGTATGGGTATCTTTAAATAATCTATAGGGCTGGCCGGCGATGCAAAGTGCAGTATGTAATCAAGGTCGCCCGGAACGTGTACAAATTTTGATACATCGTGGTTATAAAACTCAAAATTTTCGAGCTTAAAAAGGTGTTCAATATTTTTAAGGTCGCCGGTTATCAGGTTGTCCATTCCTATAACATAGTAGCCTTCTTTAATAAACCTGTCGCACAAATGCGAACCCAAAAAACCCGCAGCTCCCGTTATAAGTATTCTTTTCATTTAGAGTATTTTATTAAACCCGAGGGTTTCAAATTATTAAAAAGGCAATAAAAAAGGGTAAAGAAAACCACGCCCTTTTGCCTCCATAAAAATGATTCGGTCAAAAATAAGCTTATCATAAGTATGGCAAAAGCAATATGTATAAAATATTTGGTTTTAACAGCCCTTACCAGGCTGTAAAGCACCATGGCAACAACAAGCACCAGGCCCACAATGCCTAAATCGGCATAGGCCTCCATAAACTGGTTATGAAAGTTAAGTTCATTATAGGGTACTATCTCCCAGCCGCGGTGCAGTGTGTTATGCTTATGGGCAATTTGCGTAACCTGTATGCCCGATGTGTTAAGACCGCTGCCGGTAAGTGCAAAGGACCCCTCCCGGCTCAATTCTGCCAGCACACGCACACGGTATGCCCTGAAAGAAACACCGTCAAAATAATCCGTTGTATCAAACACAGGCTTGCTCAGCGCTTCCTGCACAGATACTATATGTTTGCCATCTTCCGGCTTGTTTAAAAATTGCCAGCCCTCTGTAAGATTGCCAAAAAATATAAACCCGGCGCCCCCCACACAAAACAGGCCTATAAGCATCCACCTGGTTTTTTTTAAGAGCCCGCTATAAAACAGGTAGTAAAGGCAAATAATGGCTACATCGGCAAGTATGATGCTTTTTTTAGAAAGCAGCATAACCAT
>Ga0265798_10001897_pt1 | contig 31417 bp, 22 predicted proteins | sample P3T30metagenome_FD_192430 | JGI IMG/M metagenome (GOLD analysis project Ga0265798, IMG submission 192430) | Plant litter microbial communities from East Loma Ridge, Irvine, California - P3 T30 | ecosystem: Environmental > Terrestrial > Plant litter > Unclassified | place: USA: California... | reverse complement strand
CGTTGAGTAGGGCGCGGGCGATGACGACGCGCTGCTGCTCGCCGCCCGAGAGGCGGTGCGGCATGCGGTTGCCCACGCCGCTCAGGCCCACTTGCGTGAGCACCTCCTGGATGCGCTGCTGCTTACGGGCTTTGCCGCTCCAGCCGGTAGCATTCAGCACAAACAACAGATTTTCAGTTACCGAGCGGTCGGACAGCAATTGAAAATCCTGAAATACGATACCTAACTTGCGGCGCAGGTAAGGCACCTTGCCAGTTGGCAGTTTTGCCAGGTTGAACCCGGCTACTTCGCCCGTGCCCACCAGCAGCGGCAGGTCGGCATACAACGTCTTGAGCAGCGACGACTTACCCGAGCCCGTGCGCCCCACTAGGTAGGCAAACTCGCTCTTGGCCAGCGCAAACGTGACACCCGCCAGCACGGCGCGCTCCTCCTGGGTCACGGTCGCGTCGCGGAGTTCTAGAATTTGCTCATTCATAGTGCTTGCTTACAGTTCGAGCTTACGCAGCTTGCCAAATTCTAGCTCCGAGATGATGGCTGCCAGCGGCACTTCTTGGCCTTCGAGGCCGTAGCGGTGCAAATCTTTTAGCGGGCGGTCGGCCCGGAAATAGGCAATCAGCACAAACTGCTCGTCGCGCAGCTGGATGTAATCCGGAATTTTGGCCTTGCCTTTTACTTTGATGATGTACACGGGCTGTGCGGTAAGCGTTAGCTTGCCGTAGAAAAGTTATACTGCTTTCAACTAACGGCAAGCCAACGCTTACCGCACCTGCTTACGCATTTACTTTTTTATGGTCGGCCAGAAAAGTAGCCAAGCCTTTGTCAGTCAGTGGGTGATTGAGCAGGCCCATGATAACGTTGAGCGGGCAGGTTACGACATCAGCCCCCAGTTCGGCGCATTGAATGAGGTGCGGCACGTGGCGCACGCTGGCAGCCAGCACTTCGGTAGCGTAGCCGTAGTTGGCAAAAATCTCGATAATCTGGGCAATCAACCCCAGGCCATCGGCCCCAATATCGTCGAGACGGCCCACGAAGGGCGACACGTAGGTAGCACCCGCTTTGGCGGCCAAAATGGCCTGGCCCGCCGAGAAAATGAGCGTACAGTTAGTACGAATACCTTTGTCGCTGAAGTACTTGATGGCCTTCACGCCATCTTTAATCATCGGTACTTTCACCACAATATTGGGGTGCAGGTCGGCCAGCGCCTCGCCTTCACGGATGATGCCTTCGAAGTCAGTGGCAATCACTTCGGCCGATACGTCGCCGTCTACGATGTCGCAGATAGCCTGGTAGTGCGCCATCACGGCATCGGTGCCGCGAATGCCTTCCTTGGCCATCAGCGAAGGATTTGTGGTGACACCGTCGAGCACGCCTAGGTCGACGGCTTCCTGAATCTCGGCTAGGTTGGCCGTATCGATGAAAAACTTCATTTGTAGAGTGTTAGCTAGTACCTGCTGGCTGCTAGCCCTTTTGTAAGAAACCTGGTTGTGGCTTTAGCGATTTTGCTAAAAACAAAACCGGCCCAAAGCTACGCGCCGACTGCCCAAAACCGGCAGGCAAACGCGGCTCTGGGCCGGTCGGAAAAGACAAAAAAAAGCGAGCCAAAATCGCACCGCTCAACCACCTACCCTTGCTGCCTTCCGGCCCTGGGGGAGTTCAGCAGGAGCTGGTCGTTCTGACTCGCCGGTGCAAAGGTACAACCATCTGGCGCAGATTCGCGCACTTTTTCCTTTTTTAAGACCTTTGAGCGACATTAGCTGACCTAATGCGCAGATTGTCGGGCAGAAATAGTTAGCAGGCCTTTGCAAGCAGCGGCGGCAATTCGGCACCTAGGGCTACCGGGCGGCCCTTTTGGGCCCTACCTTTGTGCCCCATGCAGCAGATTCTAATTCTAGACTTCGGCTCGCAATACACGCAGCTCATTGCCCGGCGCATTCGCGAGTTGCATGTTTTTTGCGAGATTCACCCCTACACCCACGCCCCCCAGCTGGCCGCGCGCATTAGTGCCGGCGACGACAGCTTGCGGGGCGTTATTCTTTCGGGCTCGCCCTGCTCGGTGCGCGATGCCGACTCGCCCAACCCCGACCTAAGCGGCATTCTAGGTAAAGTGCCCGTGCTGGGTATCTGCTACGGCGCCCAATTGCTGGCGCAGCAGGGCGGCGGCGAGGTACTGCCGGCTACCATTCGGGAGTATGGCCGGGCGCGGCTCACGTCGCTCGAAGAGGCCTCACCCCTACTCACCGGCCTGCACCTCGATACGCAGGTGTGGATGTCGCACGGCGATACCATCAAGACCCTGCCGGCCGAGTATAATATTATTGCCAGCACGCCCGAGGTGGCGGTGGCGGCCTACCAACTGCCTGGCCAGGATACCTATGGCATCCAGTTTCACCCTGAGGTAACGCACTCGACCGAAGGCAAGCAGCTGCTAGCCAACTTTGTGGTCAACATCTGCGGCTGCGACCAGAGCTGGACGCCCGAGCACTTTGTAGACTCGATGGTGACGGCCTTGCAAAACACCGTCGGCCCCGATGACCAGGTCATCCTAGGTCTGTCGGGCGGCGTGGATAGCAGCGTAGCGGCGCTGCTGCTGCACCGCGCCATTGGGCCGCGCCTGCACGGCATCTTTGTCGACAACGGCTTGTTGCGGCAGGACGAATTTGCGTCAGTACTAAAGGCTTATGAAGGCCTAGGGCTAAACGTGACCGGCGTGAATGCCGCACCCGAATTCTACGCCGCACTGGCCGGCCTCACCGACCCCGAGCAGAAGCGCAAGGCCATTGGCCGGACTTTCGTGGAAGTGTTTGACCGCGAGGCGCAGAAGGTAGAGGGCGCGCGCTGGCTGGCCCAAGGCACCATTTACCCCGACGTCATCGAGTCGGTATCGGTGCACGGCGGCCCAGCCGTGACTATCAAGAGCCACCACAACGTGGGCGGCCTGCCCGAGAAAATGAACCTCAAAATCGTGGAGCCGCTGCGCATGCTCTTCAAGGATGAGGTGCGCGAGGTGGGCGCCACCCTAGGTCTGCCCGCCGACATTCTCAACCGCCACCCCTTCCCCGGCCCCGGCCTGGGCATCCGCATCCTAGGCGATATCACGCCCGAGAAGGTAGACCTGCTCCAGCGCGCCGATGGCGTGTTTATCAACCTCCTCAAAGAGCGCGGCCTTTACGACAAAACCTGGCAAGCCGGCGCCATGCTGCTGCCCATCCAGAGTGTGGGCGTGATGGGCGACGAGCGCACCTACGAGCGCGTGGTAGCCCTGCGCGCTGTAACCAGCGTGGACGGCATGACCGCCGACTGGGCGCACTTACCCTACGAATTTCTGGCCGAGGTTAGCAATAAGATTATCAACCAAGTACGCGGCATCAACCGCGTGGTGTACGATATTTCGAGCAAGCCGCCGGCGACGATTGAGTGGGAATAAATCGCAGATTATAGCGGATTTAACGGATTGCGCAGATACGCTTGCCTTCGGCAGGCTGACTAAGCAAGGTAGAAATAAAAAAGGTCGCCTTAGGCGGCCTTTTTTGTATTTATATAGAAGTCAAGTACCTCATCTCATTTGCTTAGTCAGCCTGCCGAAGGCAGGCGTATCTGCGCAATCCGTTAAATCCGCTATAATCTGCGATTCTATGCGTTGGCACTGCCTCCAACATTTACCCGACGAAGGCCCTGGCTACGCCGCCGAGTGGCTGGCGGCGCACGGCCATACGCTCCGCATTACTCGGCTATTTGAGCCTAATCCCGTTTTTCCGGACCTAGCCGATTTTGACGGACTGCTCATTTTGGGCGGAGCGATGAGCGTGCATGACGAAGCGCGTTTTCCGTGGTTGGTCGAGGAAAAAGCTTTTTTGCGCGAAACGCTGCGCGCTGGCAAAATCACGTTGGCCATTTGCCTGGGGGCGCAACTAGTGGCACAGGCCCTGGGTGGCGAAGTGCGGCCCAACCCCGAGCCAGAAATCGGCTACTGGACCGTGCGCTTCTCGGCCAAGGCCCTCACCCACGCGCTGTTGCGCGGCTGGCCCGACAAAGCCACTGTGCTGCACTGGCACTTCGACACGTTCACGGTGCCGCCGGGCGCGCTGCGCGTGGGCATGTCGGCTGGGTGCGCAGCCCAGGGCTTTGTGTGGGGCGATGGCATCGTCGGCCTCCAGTTTCACCCCGAAATGACGGAAGAAATGGTGGAGCAGTTGATGGCTTTTGAAGACCACGAAGCAGCCGAAGAACAGGAATTTGTACAGACGGCAGCGCAGATTCGCAGCAAACTAAAATCGGGCTGGAAGGGACGGAAACTGCTGGAAACGCTTCTGGAAAATATGGTGGCTCTGCACGATAGCGAAGTAAGTTCTTAAGTCAATACCTACAGTCCGTCCTGCTGAGCTTGCCGAAGCATCTCTACCGCTTCTTTCAACGGTGCGGTAGAGATGCTTCGGCAAGCTCAGCAGGACGGACGGTGTTTTTGAAGCTACTCGTCAAAAGCCCTTCGGCAGCTCAATCCCTTTAATAGTCTTGTATAAGCTTAGGGCGTGCTGGTCGGTCATGCCGGCTACGTAGTCGGTAAGCAGCAAAATCTGCTCGTAGGCCGACGCGCCAGCCTGCGGGCCGATGGCGCGGTACTGATTGGGCAGCAGGTCGAGCAGCTTACGCGAGCGGTGGTTTTCCTTCTTGTCGAAGATGGCGCACAGAAAGGCATCGAGCAGGCCTCCGAGCACCTCGAAGCCCGCCGCCTCGATTTCGAGCACCGGGCGCGAGCGGTAGAGCTTGGCAACGCTGAGGCGCTGAATCTCTTGCAGATACTCGTAGCCACTCAGCTCTTTCACCAGTGGGGCATCGTAGGTGCCACCTAGGATGGCAGGCGCGTGCTGGGCAAAGCGGGTGGCGGTTTCATCGACGAGCTGGCCGATGAGCGTGGCGCGCAGGTAGCCGAGCTCCTCTTGCCAGTCGCGCCAATGCAGGCCGCTGCTGCCGCTGCCTTTGGGGCGGGCGTTGGGCGCGGCGGCTCGCAGCTCGCGCAGAAGTTCCAGGCCGCGCTCGTGGTCGATTAGCCCCAGCTTGAGACCGTCTTCAAAGTCGATGATGCGGTAGCAGATGTCATCGGCCGCTTCCACCAGGAAGGCCAGCGGGTGGCGGTGATAGAAGCCGGCCGCCGCGTCTTTGGGTCGCAACCCCAGCTCTTCGGCCACGAGCTTGAAACGCGGGTTCTCGGCTTGAAAATGACCATATTTCTTTTCGCTGGCGCCGCCTTGCTTTTTCTCGGCCTCTACCACCGAGGGGCGCGGGTACTTAGTAAACGCGCCTAGGGTAGCGTAGGTGAGCCCCAGCCCGGCCGAACCGCTGCTGAGCGCCGCGTAGGTGTGCGTGAGAATACGGAAACCCGCCGCGTTGCCCTCAAAATGCTGCAAGTCACTTTGCTCAGCGGTGCTGAGGCCGGTAATGAAGCGCTCGGCCGCCCGGCTGGCGAAGTAGGCCGAAATAGCATCTTCGCCCGAGTGGCCGAAGGGCGGGTTGCCGATGTCATGGGCCAGGCAGGCCGAGGCCACAATATCACCGCAGTCTTGGGCGAAGTCGGGCAGCTCATTGGCGAGGCCCGGGTCGCTTTCGAGCACACGGCGGGCCGAAAGGCGACCTAGGGAGCGACCCACGCAGGCCGTTTCGAGCGAGTGCGTGAGGCGCGTGTGCACAAAGTCGGTTTCGGGCAGCGGCATCACCTGCGTCTTGCGCTGCAAGCGCCGGAAGGCCGACGAAAATACTACGCGGTAGTAATCAGCGAGGTAGGGCGAGCGGCCAGGCATGGGCACCTCGGCGGGGCGGTCGGGATAGCGGCGGGTAGAAAGAAGCTGGGGCCAGGTCGTTGACATCTACTAGGTGCCACTTAATAGTTAATCAGGTAGCAATTGGCAAAGAAAGGTCATGCTGAGCATAGCGAAGCATCTCGCGTGGCGCAGTAATCAATGATGCTTGCAGACGTCAGCATGCGAGAAGCTTAGCTGCGCGCTGCATGACCTTTCTTTGTTGCCTTGCCTCTCACCTTCTGCAATGAAACACCGCTTACCGCTAGTATTTGCCCTGCTCAAAATCGCTTCGGGCCTGCTGCTGGCGGGCTACGGCACCTACGAGCTGCAGCGCGACGAGTACTTGTACCTCGACTACGGCCGGCACCTGGCCTGGGGCTACATCGAGGTGCCGCCCCTCACGGCCCTGCAAAGCTGGGTGACGCTGGCGCTGGGCGGGGGCTTTTTCTGGGTGAAAGCCTGGCCGTTGCTGTGGGGCGCGCTCACCATTTATGTGGTGGTGCGGCTGGCGCAACGGCTGGGCAGCGGACCGTGGGCGCAGGCGCTGGCGGGCGTATGCTACCTCACCACCGCCTATGGCCGGGTCAACCTGCTGTTTCAGCCCAACGCTTTTGAGATATTCAGCTTTACACTAGCCACTTACTTACTGGTGCGGCACGCGCAGGCCGACGGCCGGCCCCGGCACCTCTATGCCCTAGGTATCGTGCTGGGGCTGGGCGTGCTCAATAAGTACACTACTTTCTTTTTTGGGGCAGCTGTGCTAGGGGCACTGCTACTCACGGCACCACGCACGCTCGGGCGGCGGCCCATTTGGCTGGCGGCGGGGCTGGCGCTGCTGGTGTCGGCCCCTACCCTGCTGTGGCAGGTGGCGCACGGCCTGCCCTTCCGGCACCACATGGCGCTGCTGCACGACCAGCAATTGGTAAACGTGACACCAGGCTATTTCTGGCAAGAGCAGGTGCTCATGAACCTGCCGGCGCTGCTTGTCTGGGTACCGGGGCTAGGGGCGGCGCTGTGGGGCCGGCCCGCGCTGGCAGCACGCGTTGCCGGGCTGGTGTACCTAGGCGGCATGCTCATTCTGAACATCCTGCACGGCAAAGGCTACTACGCCCTAGGTTACTACCCGGCGCTATTTGCGGTGGGCGCGGTGTGGTGGCAGGCGCGGCTGGTGGCGCGACCCCGGCTGCGGGTAGCCCTGCTGGGGCTCCCGTTGGTGCTGCTGGCGCCGCTGGTGTTTCTTATTTATCCGCTGCTGCCGCCGCCTCGTATGGCGCGCCTCGGCCAAACTCCCACTTTTCAAAAACTGGGTCTCAATCGCTGGGAAGATGGCCAGCTACATGCACTACCTCAGGACTTTGCCGATATGCTGGGCTGGCACGAGTTGGCCGACAAAACCTGGCAGGCTTACCAGGCCCTGCCCGACTCAACCCGTGCCCGCACCCTCATCAAGTGCGACGACTACGGCCAGGCTGGGGCCATCAACTACTACAACCGCGGCCGCGCTATGCCCGCCGCCACTAGCTTCAATGGCAGTTACTTGCACTGGTTTCCGGCGCAGCCGCCACGCCCTTGGCGGCACCTGCTGCTAATGGGCGAAGGCCACCCTGAAGAGCTGGTGCCTTATTTCCAAAGCTTGCGCAAAGTGGGCGAAATAACCCATCCCTACGCCCGCGAGCGCGGCGAAACCATCTACCTAGGCACCGGCCCTAGCCCAGCGCTACTGGCCCGCGTGCAGGCCGAGCGGCAACAGGAGTTGGCAGCTTGGGAAGGCGGGTTAGAACGCTAGGTGATACCACGCGAGCAGCGTCGCGGCAAGATTGGCCAGTTTTACGCATCGCTGCCAGGAGCTCCTTTTATTTGACCTAGGGAGGCCGCAAGCACATCTACAACAGCATCTTAACTGGATGCCTTGGTCGGGTAAGGCGGCGCCTGTTCGGCCGACAAAAAAGCAGTAAGTGGCGCGGAGTACGTCAGCGTGAGTTGATGCATAGCCCGGGTGCACGCCACGTAGAGCATGCCCTTGTCTATTTCTGATTTGTAGGTAGTGGCGGAGGCAAAGGGTACCATAACCTCGTCAAACTCAAGGCCCTTCGCCAAATAGGCGGTGGTAATGACAACCCCTTCCTTAAACGTTGTGGACTCGGCCGTGAGCAGCTGCACGCCAAGGTCTTGCAATGCCTGATGAACTTGCGCCGCTTGCCGCAGGGTCTTGCACAGGATGCCCAGCGACTGCTTGCCGCCTTGCTGGAAAGCCGCGACCCGCTGCCGCACCACTTGTAGCTCCTCGTCGGGGCTAGCGCAGCGCAGCACCTCGGGCGCTGGGCCATGCCTCTCCAGGGCAATGAGGTCGGGATTAGGAATAATGCGCTGCGCAAAAGCAGTGATTTCAAAGCTAGAGCGATAGCTACGGTGCAGCTGCACGACATCGGCCTGCGGAAAAACGCGCGCAATAGTTTCGGCCGCCGAAGCGCCGTAGGGATTAATCGTCTGGTTTATATCCCCTAGGATGGTTTTGCGGCACGTAAATAGGCGCGACAGCACAGCGTAGTGAACCGGGGTATAGTCCTGCATTTCGTCTATCACCAAGTGCTTCACGTGCTCATAGGCGCTGAAACCTTCCAGGCGCAGGCGCAGGTAGATAAGCGCAAAAACGTCGGCATATTCCAGGCGGGAGCCCGGCTCGACCCGGCAGAGCTCGGGCCGACCCAACCAGCGGTAAAAATCGCGGTACAGGTCCAGCACCTGCGTGAACTTGAACATGCGCGGAATGGCCTCGCCGATGCTGGCTTTTTCGTGCCCGCCCAGCTTGCGCTGGGTGGCATCGCGCACGTAGGTGCGCACATCTTGGGCTACCTGTGGCAGGCGCTTGAAGAGCGGTAGCCGGTGGTAGGCTTTGAAACGGCCCTGGATGAAGGCAAAGGGCACTGTCACTTTGCCTACTCGTAGCTCGCTGCCAGTGAAATAGTTATTCTCTACATGCAGCAAATATTGGTTCAGCTTATTCAGAAACTCGCTCGACGATTTGAACCGAATGCGCTCGATGAAGGCCGCATCAGGGTTTTCGAGTAGTGCCGATATCTGCTCGAAAAAGGATTGAAACGCGTACTTATTTTCGAGTAAGTCGGCCGCTAGCTCTTCCATGCCCAGCTCGGGAATGTGGTCCTCCCCTAGCTCGGGCAAGACGTTGGAGATATAGTCAGCAAAGACTTTGTTAGGCGAAATGATGAGCACGTCCTTAGCCGAAATCGTTTCGCGATAGCGGTAGAGCAAAAACGCAATCCGATGCAGAGCAATGGAGGTTTTGCCCGAGCCGGCCACCCCCTGAATAACCATCACCGACGCCGTCTCATTGCGAATAACCGCGTTTTGGTCGCGCTGAATGGTGGCGACGATGTTCTTGAGTTTGTCGTCGGAGGACTTGGCCAACTCGCGCTGCAACACGTCGTCGTGAATGTTGACGTCGTTTTCGAGCATGTACTCCCATTCGCCGTCGCGAATTCGGTACTGTCGCTTCCGGTCGATGAGGCCCTCAACCGCGCCGGCCGGCGTGATGTAGGCAGCCGGCCCCAGCTCGTAGTCATAGAACAGAGAGGAAATAGGCGCCCGCCAATCGTAAACCAAGTTCTGGCGCTGCTGCTCGTCCAGGAAGGAGTGCACGCCGATGTACACCGGCGCGGAGGCCTGGCCCTGCGCCTTAAAGTCAATTCGCCCAAAGTAAGGCGATTGCAACAGTTTGAACAGCTTGCGCTTGCGGGCTACGGCGGCTTCGCCCGTAAAGGCCATGCGGTTAATCGACTGGTCGGCGGCCACTTTATCGGCGTCGTCTAGGCTCGACTGGTGCTCGTGCAGGTACTGCTTTTTCTGCCGGAGCTCATCGGCAAACTGCTTCACGGCGTCGTCGCCGCGCCTAATTGCCAGCGTCAGCTTTTCCTTGATTTCCGCTAAATAGGCTTTCTCTTCTTGCTCAGTTACGTTCAGCACGGGATATATCTTGGCTACTAAACCACAAAGTTGCGCCCAAAAGGACAGCCTGGCGAAACAGCTGCACCAGCCGCCCGGCGACTTACTTGCCAGTTAGGGCCAATGGGCGGCCCTAGGGCTAAAAAAAGCCCCGCGGCCGGTTGGCAGCGGGGCTTTGCGGTGAAGTTGAGCGACTATATTCAGCGACTAGTCCAGTTGGCGGACTAAGCGCTTGCGAATTGTCTCGCCCGCCAGCTCAAACTGCAAGAGGTATACGCCTGCTGATAACGCCTTCAGGTCGAGGCGCCCCCGCTGCACGGGAGCGGTCAGCACCAGCTGGCCCAGCCCGTTGAATACGTGTACCATGGTACCGTCGAGGCGGCTCGCAGCGCGCACCTGCACCACACCGGTGCTGGGGTTAGGGTAAAAGCTGATGGCAGCGGCCCGGGCGCTTTCGCGGGCGGCCAGGGGGGCGGCTACCCGGCTCAGGGTGTTCAGGCTCTGGGCCAGGTTGAGGAGCGAGTCGGCGGCTACAGCGCGGCTGCCATCGAGCGGGGCGTAGATTTCCAGGCTCGATTTCAGCAGCGAATCGGCGGCCATCGCCAGCACTTCGCCTTCGTTCATGCCCGAGCGGTAAAACAGGAAGTCGCGCAGCTGCACGCGGGCCGGGGCCGCACTGCCCCCTAGGTCGAGGCGCGTGGGGCGCAGGCGCTCGGCCGCCATGCCCTCGGCCAGGCTATCTATATAAAGCTGGGTGAGCCCCCGGCCGTAGTAGTGGGTGAGCACCAGCTTATGCCAGCGATTATCGTTCACCACTTTGGTGCCCGCAATGGTGCGGCCCTTGGCAGAGGTGTAGAGCAGCTTACCCGTGTTGGCTATCTGGATGGTACCGGCCGCTACCCCCGCGCTATCAAGCACTTGCAGCAGCTGGCCTGGGTTCGTGGTGCGGAAGCGCAGCGTGGTGGTGAATGGATGCACCACGTCTTCGGGCACCAGGCGCACGAGGGGCGCGGGGGCGGTAGCGGAGTTGCGCAAGCTGATGCCGGCACTAACGCGCCGCTTAGGTTGGGCCTTGCCCGCAGCCAGGGCGTCGAGCAGCGAGGGCACGATGGCCCGGGCCATTTCGGCGTGGCCTGCGTCGTTGGGGTGCAGGTCATCGAACCAGTAGCCGCGGGTAAAGCGGCCGTTACCATCGTCAACGGCCCCGAGCAGGTTTACTGACGGCACGCTCCAGCCGTTGAGCAGGGCGTTGATGCGCTGCACGTAGCCGTATTCGGTGGGCGTGTAGTCGTTGCGGCCATAGTTGCCGGCCACTATCGGCACCAAGCCATTGGCACGGGCATGCGTAATGAGTGCCTGCATGTTATCCCGAAACTGGTTGAACGTGTTCTCTTTATTGCTGCCCGTAATGCCTTCATTGCCGAGCGAGAGGCCGATGAATACGTATTTGCCGTTCTGCGGAAAAATATCGTTATCGAAGCGGTTGGTTACGTCAATTGTATTGTTGCCGGGCACCGATACGTTGGCCGTTGTCCAGGGTCCGCCGATACCAGCCGCACTGCGCGCCGCCAACACGTCGGCGTATAAGGCAGTATAACCGCGGTTGCCGGTAGCCCCCGTACCAAACGGTACCGACGAGCCGATGTAGGTCATTTTAGTGGCGCTAATCGGCACATATGGCTCCACGCCTAGGTCATCAAAGTAGACACTGCCCGCGGCTAAGCCCGCGCTGTTGCGCCACACGGCAGCCGCCTCCACAAAGGCCGTACCCGCCGGAATGGCCCCTACCGCCGACAGCCGCACCCATGTAGCAGTGGGCGTGCTAACCTGCACCGAATCGGACTTGAAGCGCCCGAGCAGCGCATTGGTCGAGCTATAAAACAGCAGTTCTAGGTGGGCCGCCTGGGCGCCACTTATGGCACCAGCGGCCGGATTTAAAAACCAGCCGTTGAGGCGGTAGGTACTTACACCGCTAGCAGCCTGGTAGCTGATGCGCTGCTCCAAGCTCAAGCTGTTAGGGCCCGTAAGCTGGGCCGCAAAGGAGCCTTGGTGTTTCACCGCCTGGCCAATGGTAGCACCCCCACCACTGCCACCCACGGTAGTCCAATAGGCCAGGCTACCCAACTCAAAGCCGGGGTTCTGGAAGGTATAGTAAACGGGGGGCGTTGTCAGGGCCCGGCCCGGCACAATGTCGAGCCGCATTAGGTTAAGATAACCAAACGACCCTCTTATCTTACTCAGCTCTAGCGTGATGCCGCCGGCCGCGTCAGCCGTTAGGGTATCCGACTTGGTAATCGTATTGTTGTTGCCGGGGTAGCCGTTGGCCCCCACACCGGGGCCCGTCGTCGTCTGCGTGATGGTGCTCACGTTGGCCCCTGTGAATTTATACTGCGATGTCCGCGTCTCGTCTGCGGTCTGCCGCGAGCCAAACACATGAAATACATAGCGCCGATTGGCATCTAGGCCGCTAAAGCGTAGCGTGGCCATGCTGGTGCTGCCCGTGCCCTGCACAAAGAAGTAGTCTTGCGTAGCGGTAGCTACAGCATACTCGCCCAGTAGCGTGGCGCTCGGGGCTAGTAGCCCCCCGTTTAGTAGCCCATTGGTCAAGAAGTTAGGGCCCACCTTCACCTTGATGCCGGTACTCTGGTTTTGCTTGTCTACGAGCCGGAAAGTGTCGTTCACGCCCGTTCTGTTCAGCAAGTTGTTCCAGTAGCTGCCATTAGCGTCGGGGTTAACCGTGGGGTTACCATTCGTGCCATCATTGACCCCAAAATCAAGGAGCATGGAGCGCACAGTGGGAGTTTGAGCGTGCGCGTGACTCAGACCTAGGATTATCAGCGCTAAGAGTAAAAGCTTTCTTTGCATAAGCGTAACGTACAGGTGGGAATGGAAGAAACAGGATGCTCAGCGCCTGCGCTAATTAACTCTACTGCAGCGGTTAACTGTCACAAACGTTTGCAATGATACACACAGCTATCCTCTACTTACAGTAGTTCCTAGGTAATAACCCGCGCGAGTTTTGCACAACGACAGGCGAAGCCAGTCACTTTATTGATAAAATATCTTATTATCAACTATATACATCTAACAAAAACAAAAGGCAGTGTTGGATAAACCTTTTAGCTACTAGGCCTGAAAGCAAGCGTTGGCCGGCTTCGGTTAGCAATAGCGACCGCCAGGCTGGTGGCCACTGGCCTCGTTTGGTTCTGTTTACTTATTAGGTATAGCGAGGGTGGCGCACCACGTTTATTGGCTAGTGCGCCAGTATCATAAACGTAAGCGTACTGGCCCCTGCTCTCTATTCCACAACAAAGCCCCTCCTTAGGTAATACTTTCCTAGAGAGGGGCTTTGTTGTGGGTGCTCAGTCCTTGCTTCGCACGGGTAGTCAGCTTACTGCTTAAAAAAGTGGCTAGCTACGCCTACTTGTGCGCTGCCTTGGACTGCTATTGCTGCACCACGAGCTTGGCCTGCTGCCGGTCGGGCCCCTGCACACGCAGGACATAGGTACCGGTAGCCAGCGCGGGCACGGCCAGTTGCTGCACTTCGCCGCCCTTGAGTACTTGCCGGTAGTGGCTGCGGCCAGCTAGGTCTACCAGCTGAACTAGGCATGGCGCCACCGGCCAGTTGGTCAGGTCTACGGTTAGCTGCCCGTGCATAGGGTTAGGATAGGTGTGCAGAGCCAGGTCGCCGAGCTGGGGTGCCCACGCCACAGCCTGAATGGGGCTCAGGGTAGCGGTACCATCCGTGTCTACCTGCCGTAAGCGGTAGTAGAGCGTAGTAGGCACTGCCGGCAAAGCAGGCTGGTCTTGATAGCTATAGCTCATTTCTCGTGCCGAGGTGCCCTGCCCCTCTAGCTGCGCCAGGGGCACGAAGTTGGTACCATCAGTCGAGCGCTCCACTACAAAGTAGGCGTTGTTTTCTTCGGAAGCCGTTTGCCACACCACCTGCACGGCGGAGCCAGCGGCCCGGGCCTGAAAATGCACCAGCTGCACGCCCAGCGGCCGACTCACATCGGTGTTAGTTCTACTATTAGCTGCCGTGCCATTATTGTTCGCCGCGTTCGCGTCAGCAGAGGTCGTAGTAGCGGAGGCCGTGGCTGCCACTGTCGAGGTACTGGCCGGAGCCGTGAAGATAACCGTGTACGTAACACTGCCATTAGCTACCAAGGAGCTAGTTGGCGGAAATGTTAGCACCCCATTTGCGTAGGTTGCTCCATTAGGGAGTGGGCTGGTCAAGGTTAGGTTCTGGTCAAGCGTCAGCCTCGGCACCACAGTACTCGCGCTGGTCGTACCCACGTTGGTGGTAGTGATAGTATAAGAGATACTAGTACCGGGCTGAACGGTAGCAGGCCCGCTGATGCTAGTGGCAATGTCGGCGCCGGTTCCCCCCACTTGCACCGTAATGGTGGCCGGGTTGGTAGGCGTAGCAGGCACAGCATTGGTGCCCGTGGTCGCCACAGTACTCACCACGTAGGGCACAGTAAACGAACCTAGGGCCGTCGTGCCGTTAGGGGTAAATAGGACGGTACCTGTGTTCGGGTTCACGGTGAAGGTGCCGGTACCGCCGCCGCTGCCGTTAACCGTCACTGTCTGGTCAATGCCGATAGTGCTGGGGTTCAGATCAATCGTGTTGTAGTCAAAGCTGCCACTAGCAGAATTGTCATTACCAAGGATGTTGAGGGTGATAGGCGTGTTATTAGGCGTCACCGCATTGTCATCTGCCGCCGTGGGCGGCACAACCACGTAGAGATTGCGGATTTCGTGGGTATTGGTAAGGCCTCCCGTGGAGGCCGCGAGCCCGAGCCGGAGCGTGGGCGGCGGCGCTGTATTCAGCAAGAAGGAGTTGATGGCCGTCACGACGCCCGTGCCATTCTGGATGCGCACCGTGATGCGAAACGTGCCGCCGGTGGGCGTCACGTTGATGGTAGCGCGCCGATAGTCGGTGCTGCCAGCCTGGGCGCGAGTCGTGGCGACGCCTATGGTACCACCCGAGTTAGATGCCGTGAGCGTCGGGGTAAGTAAGGCGTAGCTGCTCGCCGCATTGCCGCGCACGGCGATGGTGTTGCGCACGAAAGTCGTGCCGCCCCCTGTGCGCCCCTCGTTGCTCGTATTGAAGCCCCCATATTCATCTAGCCCAATCCCAATGTAGCCATTCGTAGCCCCGGGCGTGGTGCCGGTGCTCGTGGTGGCGGGGGCATAGCCCAGCGAGCTGCCAAAGGCCCCCGGCGTAAAACCGGCCACTGGCGTGCTGCCGTCAATCAGGAAGACGCTAAACCCATCGGCTCCCGTCGTTGAATTGGCATAGGCAAAGAACTCAAAAGAGATATTGAAGCCCTGCGCGGCCGAAAAAGCGGCGTTGCTAATGACGGCGCCCCGCTGGCTGGTTGTGTTGCCGGTTAGCCGCAGATAGCCATTGCCGTCCGTATCGCCCACGCCGGAGGCGGAGTTAGCGGTCAGCACCGCATTATTACGCAAGGTGAAAGCAGACGACGTAGCGTTTCGAAAACTCTCGTTTATGAGCACTTGGGCCTTCGCTACACATGGCAAACCTAGGCCGCTGATGAGGCAAAAGCGCCCCACAACCTGACGAAATTTTGTGCGCTGAGCAGGAGGTTCAAACCACTGCTTGAATAGGTGTAAAAGCATGGCAAAACAGGGAGAAAGAAGGAGATAAAATAGGACTATTCAAGAATACAAAGCCCCCACAACGTGTAGGTCTAGAAATCGAAAATATTCTCCCCATGTCAAGTGCAGCGAATTATAGTCGAATTATAGAATTTTTTATTAAAATATTCACGCCCAAAACCATTTTGTCTTCATAAATCATTCAGGACTTATTGCTATGGACGAGCTTACTTGCTTAGATACTGTAGCGCTAATGCATGCCAATCAGCAGGCCTCCAACCAGGCATAGCGTGGTTGCTCCAGATGTACTGAAAGGGCAGTATAAGCTGCTCTTTGTGCCCTAGCAAATGAAATGCGAGGTACGCTGCCAGCACTGTGTAAAAGTCGTGCGTTGGCGAGCGCGCATGGGTCCACTGGCGGGCCTTGCCCACAGTGTAGGTCAACCAACTTGTGCTGCCTGCGCTGGCCCTAGCCCAGGGAGGGAGTTATCTGCCCCTTGCCAAAGCTTACACCGCGTTTTGAGACGAGTATTTCACGGCCGCCTCGCCTAGTAGCCAGTCAGCGTGGGCTGCGTGGCCCAACACCATTTAGGGTGGCAACCTGACTAGGCCTTAGAGAGCAAGGCGGCCCAGCTCCCACCTGGAAGTCACGCGCTATACTATTAACGCGGCTCCGCAGCGTTTTCGGCCCGCTCTACAAGCCGACTACCAGCAGCGTGGTGCCACCTGCCTTCAGTACTTCATGCCCTGAGGCACGCCAGCAACTGGCTCCTTATAGTTCTTGCTCAGTTGCTACCTCTACCCTACCCAGCAGCCGCACAGTAGCGTAGCCAATAAGCAAAAATGCCCAGAACACGACCGTAACACCCCAGGTTTGCCAGTTGTGAAAGGGGTGCAGAAAGCGCTGCACAATGTCGTAGAATAACGTAAACGGGTTGCTGAGGATATCCCAAGAATTAAAGCGCAGATACCGCCCTAGGTATACTCCAAACGCGCTGAGGCCCAGCGCCACCGTGGCAAAGCCCCAGCCCGCCACGAAACCCAGGCGCTGCCGCACCAGCGTGTGCATATCCATAAGCGAGGAGTAGGCCAGCATCAGACCATTCCAGGCGCAGGACATGATAAGGGCGAGGTCGTACCAGTAGGGCACGCCGGGGCGCGGCTCCAGGTGAAAGAGGTCGGTGACGAGGTAAGGCGCGTTGGGGAAAAACAGCAGCCACACCGCCCCCACCGGCAGCAGCAGCCGGGCCTTGGGCCGCTGGGCCGCCAAATGGATAGCCGCGCTTAGGGCAAACGGAATAGCCGCCAAAAACAAGTTCCAGAGCAGAAAAACGAACGTGAGCTGCTGCGTGAGCAGTACCCGCACCGCAATGAGCACAAAGCTTAGGGCCAGCGACAAGCCTAGGGCCAGCAGCAGCGGCAGGCGGTGGCGCAGGGCAGGCAGCGAAATGGGCATGGCCAAGGACATAAGCACGGGGTGAGGTAGTGAATACGCTAAAGTAGAGCGCTGGGGTGAGCAAGTTGCGTGCCGGTCCCTACCGGTGGCACGTACCTTTGCGGCAGCTAACGCGGCTACCTAGCCGTTTCAGTATCGCATGACTCATTTATTTCGGGCCGCCCTGTCGCCGCGGCGGTGGCGCTTGCTGCTAGGGCCCTGGGCCCTGCTGCTGAGCCTCGGCGCCAGCGCGCAGGGCCAGCTTACCCGCTACCAAACTGCCAAAGCCCAGCTCGACCAGGGCCACTACGCGGCGGCTATGCAGGAGCTACAGCCCCTGACCCAGGCCATTAATCATTTCGCAAAAGCTCCGGATGCGGCTTACCTCTACGCCGTGGCCGCTACCCGCCTCAAGCAGTGGGCCGAAGCCGAGCAGATGCTCAACCTCATTCGCAACCAGTACCCCACCTACGCGGGCCTGAATGAGGCGCTGTACCTGCAGGGCCAGGTGTCGTTTGAGCAGGGCGACTACGACACGGCCCTGCGCACCCTAGGGCAGCTGCCCGCCGAGCAATACGCTGGGCTGCGCGAGGCGATGCAGGCCAACTACTTAGCCAAGCTAAAGGACCGCGCCATCTGGCAGCGCCTGCGGCAGCGCTACCCGCAGAGCAAGCTCGTGGGCCGGCTCTATGCCGACTTTTTGCTGGCCAGCGCCCCACTGCTCGACCCCGACCGCCAGCAGCTCGACGCGCTCATTACGCAGTTCAAGCTAGAGCGCAGCCGCTACACCGCGGTGCTGGCCACTGCGCCGGCCGCCCCCAAGGCCCTCCCCCGCAAGGGCACCTATAATATTGGCGTGCTGCTACCTTTCGAGTTACAAGACAACACCTGGCAGACCCGGCGCAAAAATCAATTTGTAACCGACCTCTACGCCGGCCTGCGCCTGGCTCAAGACTCCTTGCAGCGCGCCGGCCAGTCGGTGCAGCTTTTTGCCTACGACACGGGCGCCGATACGCTGACGCTGAAGTCGGTGCTGGCCCAGCCCGAGCTGGCGGGCATGGACATGCTCATCGGGCCGGTGTACAAGTCGGGCGCTAAGCTGCTGGCCCGCTTTGCCCGCGAGCACCAGATAGTGTGCATCAACCCGCTTTCGCAGGATACGAGCTTGGTGCTCGACAATGCGTACCACTACCTCTACATGCCTAGCGCGGCCACCCAGGGCCGGCTGGCGGCGCAGTTTGCAGCGACGGCCTTCGGCACCGGCCGCCCGGCCATCTTGCTGCACGAAGACGCCAAGGATGAAAATGAATTTGCCCTGGCCTATCAGGCAGCTTACGAAGAAGCGGGCGGTAAAATATTGACTTCACGCGCGTTTCGCCCCGAAGACCCGGCCAGCCTCACGGCCGCCTATACCGGGCTCGACCTGGCCAGCGCTAGCCACCTAGTCGTGGCCTCCGACAACCGAAAGGCCGGTCCGCCTGCTTTTGCGGCCCTCGGGACGGTGCCCAGCGCTACCCGCCCCGCCCTGCTGGCGCCCGGCGACTGGCTCGACAACCCCAGCCTAGGCGCCGGCCAGCTCGGCGGCCCCAGCGTGTACTACTATCACCCCAAGTACTTCGATGCCCAGCGCCCCAGCTACCGCCGCTTCCGGCAGCTGTATCTAGCCAAGCAAAACCTGCCGCCTTCCACTTTTGCAAGTCAGGGCTTCGAGCTGCTGCTGTTTTTTGGGTCGGCGCTTCAGCAGTTTGGGCCGGCTTTCCAGAGCGGGCTAGCCGCCGCGCCGCCGCTGCCGGGCGCCGTTTTTGAGGGCCTGTCTTACCCCGGCGGCGTCCACGATAACCAAGTAGTGCCGATTGTGAAACTCAGCAATCTGGAATTTCAGTTGGTACGATAGGATTTTAATGGTTAGTTGTTAATTGTTAAGGAGCAGATAGTACCATGCGGTCGCCCCTTCAACTCAAAATCAATAACTAATTAACCATTAACCATTAACAACTAACCATTAAGTAAGTGACTACTTCCGAAAACCTTTTTGCCCGCGCCCAGGAGCTGATTCCGGGTGGGGTTAATTCTCCGGTTCGCGCCTTTCGGGCCGTGGGCGGTGCCCCCATTTTCATGCAGTCGGCCGAAGGCGCCTGGCTCACCGATGTCGATGGCAATAAGTACGTTGACTTCATCAATTCGTGGGGGCCGATGATACTCGGCCACGCCCCCGCTGTGGTGCTCGATGCCGTGCGGGAGGCCCTGCCGCACTCGCTTTCGTACGGCGCGCCCACCCGGCGCGAGGTCGAGCTGGCTGAGCTGCTCATCGAGATGGTGCCGAGCGTGGAGAAAGTACGCCTCGTCAACTCGGGCACCGAGGCCACGATGTCGGCCATTCGGGTGGCGCGGGGCTACACCGGCCGCGACAAAATCCTCAAGTTTGAGGGATGCTACCACGGCCACGGCGATTCGTTCCTGATTGCCGCGGGCAGCGGCGCGCTCACCCTAGGGGCCCCCGACTCGCCAGGCGTGACCGAGGGAGTAGCTAAGGACACCCTCACCGTGCCCTACAACGACATACCGGCCGTGAAAGCCGCCATTGCCGCCAACCCCGAGCAAATTGCGACCATCATTATCGAGCCGGTGGTAGGCAACATGGGCCTCGTGGTGCCTGCGCCAGGCTTCCTGGCCGAGCTGCGGGCGCTGTGCACCGAGCACGGCATTGTGCTGCTGTTTGATGAGGTGATGACGGGCTTCCGCCTCGCTCCCGGCGGCGCGCAGCAGCTATTTGGCGTCACGCCCGACCTCACGACCCTAGGTAAGATTATCGGCGGGGGCTTGCCCGTAGGCGCCTACGGCGGCCGCGCCGACATCATGAACCAAGTGGCCCCCGCTGGTAAGGTGTACCAGGCTGGCACGCTCTCGGGCAACCCGCTAGCCACCGCCGCCGGCCTGGCCCAGCTGCGCTACCTGCACGAGCACCCCGAGGTGTACGAGCAACTCGAAGCTACTACCGCTCGCCTAGCCGATGGCACCCGCCAGATTGCCCAGGAGCTAGGCTTGAACTACACCGTTAACCGGGTGGGTTCGATGTTCAGCTTGTTCTTTACCTCCGAGCCAGTAAACAACCTGGAGGACGCTAAAAAGGCCGACCTACCGGCGTTCGGGCGTTACTTCCACGCCATGCTGAAGCGTGGTATCTACCTGGCGCCGTCGCAGTTCGAAGCGCTGTTTATTTCTACGTCCATCACCGACGAGCTGGTGGACAAGTACCTAGGGGCCTGCCGCGAGTCGCTGGCCGAGGCGCACGGTCTCTCGATTTAGTCTCACGCCGCGCCCTTTTCACTTCTGAATTTCTGAGCCATGCGTTACCTGTGGAAGCTGTTGCTGTTCATTCCTTTCCTAGGCTTTGCCCAGGGCGAAACACCTGCGCAGGCCAACAAAAAGCTGTTTGACCGCACCATCGACGAGCTTAATTTCCGCACGTTCGAAACGGTGTACGACAAGCACTTCACGCGTCAGAAGTTCCCCGAAAATCTGCGCACTGCGGCAGCTCGGCGCGAGTTCTCAAACTTTGAGAACAACGCCGAGCTGCAAAAGCTGTTTTTGAACTACAACGGTGTGGCCGAGCGCTACAAGACGCACTTTGGCGGCGGCTCGCTCTCGCAGGCTGAGTTTGAGAAGCAGCTGAATGCGGTGTTGCGCGACCGCAATTTCGAGTTTTTCATCCGCGGCCTGCCGCGCGATGAGCGCTCGGCCCTCATTCGCACCGAGCAGCGCCTCATCAAGCAGGCTGTGGCCCGCTTCAACGCCAGCGGCGAAGCGACCACGGCCAACGTCCCGGCCGCCGATGTGGAGCCCGAGCCCGCCGTGGCCTCGGCGCCCCTCACGACCAATGGCACCACCGACCCTGAGGCGGCGCCCCTGTCTAACTCGGCCAGCGGCGAGCCCGAGCTGCGCAGCCCCGTTGAGGAACCCAGCGCCTCTGGCCCCGGCTGGGTGGGCTACCTCACGCTGCTGAGCAGCCTTGCCACCCTGGGCCTAGGTGGGTTTGCGCTGCTAAGCGTGCTGCCCGAGCTGCGCCGCCTGCGTCGCCGCGTGCGCGAGCTGGAAGGCGCTGGCGCTCAAGGCTCACTCTACCCCGAAACCGACTTAGACACTCCCGACCAGGAGCCAGCTCCGGCGCGGCCCAGCTTCTTGAGCCGCCTGCGTGGCCCCGGCAGCGGCGAGCTGCTCGCCGATAACTACGACGATGAGGAGGAGGACGACGAGCTCAATCCACCGCATTCCGCGCGCTAGCTATCGCTACTTATCGTAGCGCCTACTTCTTAACCGAACGCTACTTACCCTCTCATTTTCTCCGGCGGTGCGCCCACAAAATCTGCGCAATCCGCTACAATTCGAGTTAATCCGTGATTCTTACCGACCAGCAAATCCGCACCGAAATGGAGCGCGGTACCATTGTAGTGCAGCCCTACGACCCCAGCTGCCTGGGCACCAACTCCTATGATGTGCACCTAGGCCGCTACCTGGCCACCTACGACGACCCCGTGCTGGATGCCCGCCGCCACAACACCATCACCACCTTTGAAATATCGGCCGAGGAAGGCTACGTGCTCCAACCCGGTATCCTGTACCTAGGCGTAACGGAGGAGTACACCGAAACCCACGCCCACGTGCCTTTTCTCGAAGGCAAAAGCAGCGTCGGCCGCCTAGGTATCGATATTCACGCTACGGCCGGCAAAGGCGACGTAGGCTTCTGCAACCACTGGACACTGGAAATCAGCGTGTCGATGCCCGTGCGGGTATATCCTGGCATGCCCATCGGGCAGCTCATCTACTTTGGCTTGCAGGGCGACGTTCAGACCTTTTATAACCGCAAGCAGTCGGCTAAGTACAACGACCGCACTGACCGCCCCGTGGAGAGCATGATGTGGAAAAACTCGTTTTAGCGGCGGGCAGCTACGGTGCCTGGGACACCTAGGTACCTCGGGGCAGCGTTGGAGCAAGTACGAGTAGGGTAACCTAACCTCCGTGCTGGCTCCTTCGTTAGTACTACTGCCAGCGCCACTAACCTTGGCACGCTAGTTGGCAATCGGAAACCTCAGTATCTACTCCGCATGACCTTGAAGCCTCTTTTTGCCACTTGGTTGCTGGTTGTTGCCCCAGCAGCGGCGTTTGCCCAGCAGCCCGCCACGCTTTCGGCCCCCACTCCGGTGGCCGTCCAAGACAAAACCCAGTCCAGTCCCCGTCTCAACCCCGTGGAGGCCCGGGCCGACCACCTAAGCACACAGATGGTGCGCGACCTGCACCTCAATAACTACCAGGCAACCCGCCTGCGGGCTATTAATACCGATAAAGTAGCTAAGCTCGACGCCTTAGAGCGTCAGTACGCCCACAGCCCCAAGCAGCTAGAAGAGCAATCGAAGCTAGTGGGCCGCGAGCGCGACCGTGAGTTGCAAGCGGTGCTTACCACCGACCAGTACACCAATTACTTCGACGCCCGCCAGCGCTACGCCCAGTTCGATAAAAACTACGCGACCTCAGCCTCGTCGGCTATTTTGGTCAATTCTATTCAGAACCCGGCCCCGGTGCGGGCAAATGATGCGACTATCAGCCCTGCCCGCAAGGAAACCCGTCGTCCTGAGCCCCTAGGTCGCACGGTGCGCCAGTAACCCAGGGCGTTTTTTAATCTATAAAAGGCTTCTCACCGCGTGGGAAGCCTTTTTTGTCACTAACACACAGCCGTCGAAGCTCACAGCTTCTATGTTCAGACGGTCGTTACAGCTTTGCTCCTCCAAGCAACCAGTCAGTTTCTGGCAAAGGGCGCGCCTAGGCCTCCATCTAGTTCCCTGTCAGTATCCTGAGAACTAGATGGAGGCCTAGGCGCTATTAAACCACCTTGCTTACGATACAAGCGTGATCATATCACCCAAGATCGTTGTAGTCAGAAAGCACTATGTACCAAATTTCTATTGTCAAGCTACTTTTTCTCTATCGCTACAGTTTTCCTACCTGCCTATCAAGCGATTTAACGGCTTATGTCGGTCATCTACCCGATTAGAGAATGCTAAATAGATGAAGAAGGGCACATTAACAGTCCTTAGTTTCAAGCTTTATATACTAACAAGAGTCTCTGGCTGTGGCGTTTGCACCGAGGGCGTCTTAAAAGTTAAAAGCTTAACACTAAGCTTATTCCACCTAGGCTGCATAACCTTCTCTAGTATATAAGCAAACAGAAAAACCAGGCCTATCTTGATAGTGTACTCCAAGGCCAAGTGATGCACAAACGGCAATTGCAAATAGAAAATAGGAAAATGTACACAGTACAGTCCGTACGATATGCCGGACAGAGACGAAAGCCAGCGCATTCCTCTTCGCATCAATAGTTCTGAGCAGAGGTGCCCATACTGGATTCCTACCAAGCATAGCGTAGCAAATGCATAATGCCGAAAGTCAATGAATGGGTAATCATTGACATTGAACGCAGATGCTCCCTTGCCGATTAATTCGCGCATCGGAATCAACGTGAGTACCGTCATAGCTCCTAAACTAATATACATAGGCCTTAAAGCCCTGAAATCAAGCTTTATACCTCTGCAATAGAGCTCAGCGCACGCCACTCCCGTCCACCACAAAACTAGATAGCTACCAATCAATAGTAAGTGATTAGGTAGTAGTAAGTAGCATATATAGGTTAGCAAGGAAATACCACATGCCAGATAGATACTAGGCCCATTATAGTATCGGCGCAGTAAAGCGACCCCACGCATCAGAAGCGGAAATAGCATATAGAACCACCATTCGTAAGATAACGACCATAGAGCGTGATTATGCAAGAACGGATAAATAAAGGTTCCTGGCTTATTTCCTGTATCCTGTAGCATTGCAAGATTACCTACAAAATTAATCAAGTCATGGTAGCTTAGCTTTTCACCATTAAACAGGCTGATAAGAACAGACAGTAATAGTACGCTAACAAATATGGGATAGATGCGAAACAGCCTTTTAACAAAGTACTCTCGGAAGCTTTGCTGTGCTCGATTATAAGTAGCTAGATATATAACAAATCCTGACAGCAGGAAGAAGACAATAACTGCTTCCTGCCCAAACCTAAAGGGCGCTCGAACCAAGGATGGCATCACCGTTTTTAGCTCGGTAGAACCCAACAAGTGATGAATTACTACATAAATCGCTGCGGCAGCCCGAATAACTTCTAACAATTCAAGTTTGCCGGCACCTATACGTACGCTTTGTTTCATAATAACTCAGAAAGTAAGAAATAATAATAACTAACACTATCAGCAAGCCAACTTCCGCTTACTGCTAAGGTCAATGAGTTACTAGCTGTTCAGCAGTCAGCACCTTGACCTTAGCACCACTATTTAGTTTTCGTAGCATGATTACTACCACGCCAACGCCGGTAATCACGAAGGGCACTGTTGGCCCCGCGTACTGTACAGCATAGTGGTATAGTACGATAAAGGCTGCTAGGTTCGCATAGTAGGCTGCAGCGCTAAGCCAAGTGGTAATTTGTTTCTTGACGAGCAGGGCATCTTGTAGCAGGTGAAAAACCAGAAAAGAAAACGCCACAGAATAGTTGACTACTGACAACTTGCGGTATAGCGACAATCCTAGCAAGCATCCAGCTACATTTAAAAACAAGCTAACCAGATTAAAAAACATATCCATTTTTTCCATATTCAGCGCTACAATAAGGTTTGCTTGTAGTAACACAGCAGGAAAAACAAGGAAGGTTAAAAACATAAGATTGATGCACACCACGGCATCAGCATAAGCACTACCAAAAATAAATGGCAGCCAGAATTGCGCAAACGAAACTACGAAGGCGTAAGCTAGCAATGAAATAGCAGTATAAATACCTTGGATATTACGAAATAGGATACGCAACTTATCTACCTCGCCTGCTTTAGCTAGCGCTACAAACCGAGGAAAAATGCTTCCTGATGCGACAATAGGTAACAAAATAGCGATTGAGAATATTTTAAAAGAGATTTCATAGTTTGCTACATCTTTTAATGCCAGCATCTTAGATATAATGATATTAGCAGTGCTCCAGTAAACTACTGACACACTACCAATCACTACAAAATACCAATTATCAATTAGCAACCTGCGTAAATATTTCCAGCCTGGCTTGCGGCGCCATACTTCAACAAAAGCTATGCTACCCGCTGACCCAATCCGAATAAATAAATTAATAGTAATCAACCGAGCAGCAACAAGCAACGCCGCCACAGAAATAATCGAAAGTGGATATACAAATAACACGCCGCCAACAACTAGCTTAAGTGCAGAATCAATCAGTAAAACCATGGCTGTTTTACGCTGCTGCAACTCGGCGATATTCAAGCTCTTAATGGCATTACCTAAATTATCAAATAAGATATTGACACCTAGGATTAAGCTAAGAATACGAACATCAACACTATTATAGAGCCCGTAGGATATAACTGCATTCACTACATAAAAACCTACACTTAATATAAGTTGAATCTTAAAGTAATCAATCGTGAAACTGACTTTGCTTTCAATATTAGTGTATTCTCGTATAAACCATTGGCTAAGCCCCATAGAAGAAAACGCAGCCACTAACTGATAAACAGTGTTAGCGATTAAGAATTGCGCAAAACTATCGGCAGCGAATTTGTGGGCTAATATTACAAAAAAAGCGCTAGTCAATCCAGTTTGTATAAGATTAGCCGATACACCCCATAAGCTATTCAACAGTAGCTCAGAACGCAACAACTTAGCATATATATTATGAAGCCTGCTCATTAAGAAATCCATCTTTAATAGGGTGAGTAATTAATAATGCCAATAGCGTAGCCACAACGATAGTGATTCGGCTATCAAACAATGAATAAACTGTATTAAAGGAAAATAACCATCCTGTAAAGGCCGCCAAAATGAATAGCACCTTATAATCTAACGTCTTATTATAAAACCCAATCAACGTTTTACCAGCTGGTCTTAATAAGAAACTCAGAAAGATACCAAACCCAACAAACCCTATTTCAGTCAATACCTTCAAATAGCCATTTTCTGGTTGGTCGAAGTACACAATCTCATCATCAATTTCCAGGTACAACTCCTGCTTATGCATTGAAGTATAGGATTGAAAGTTACCTATACCAATGCCCAAGCCGGGATTATTTAAACTAATATCCCATGCTTCCTGCCATACACTTTGGCGAAACTTATAATCTTCGTCTATGTTGTCTGCCCTATTTAAAATGGCAAGATTTGGACTAGCAAGCAAGTACAGGCTACCAACCAGGATACCCAAGCTTAGCACAGATACTTGTAGGCGCCATCCGCCGCATAGCAGCAGTAGCACCATACCTACTAACAGACCGCCCAGCGCTGAGCGACTGCCAGAGAGTAGTACACCAACACCGCAGGCCGCGAATAACCCTAAATGCAGAAGCTTTTGCTTAAGACTCTTTTCGTCGCGGCTGGAGTATAAAAACAGGAAGCTAGCTATTGCAAGGAATTGACCACTGGCCTGTGAGTCGTGGAAGAAGCCAGGATAGCGAATAGTATCGTGCAGTGGGTCATAAGTATTCTGGTTGAGTGCTGGGTAAAAGGTGAAAGACAGGCCTACCACCAGCTGGACAGCAATAAATACCAGTAGTAGGTAACTGCTAAAGCGCAATGCCCGCAAAACCTGGGAGTAAAAGGTGGGATTGACGTAGCAGACTACTACTAATAGGCGGCAGTATACAAAAGCAGGTAGTACCTGCAGCAGCGCGAGCAATGATGTCTGCGGAAATTCGGAGGCCAAACTGCCTATCAGCAGCAGCAGCACAAAGGCCAAAAAGAGCCAGCCTGTACTTCTTGACAAAGAACTCAACCCCCTAAAAAAGGTCTTAGGAAATAAAGCAAGGCACCCTATACTCAGCAAGTCAAATATCTTAAAGCCTCCTAAAGAAGTTTTGGTGGCGAGCAGTCCCATCAAGGGCAAAGCGTACAAAATGTACAGCAGGCAATGCTCCAGGCTCTTGCGATACAAGTAGATACCTCCGAATCCTATACAGGCAACAGCGGCTAAATAGAGAGGTAATCCACTAGTATTCATAAAGTAATTTCATTACTAAATCAGCTAACATGCAGCAGGCTTAGCCCTCTGTAGCAAGCACTGGTGCTACGCCGGCCCACGTAGCCAGGTAAGCTTTCAGGGTGTGGACTTCAGCGGCGGACGCCTCAAGACTGCGACGAAACAAGAGGACATTTCGGTCAATATTCTTGGGAGTAGTCATGGATGACAACAGTATACCCGCCTGTAGCTGAGCAGAAGCGAGGTATAAGCAAAGCTCAGTTAAGGTTTTGATAAACTCTAACTTAGGAAACTCAGCTTTCAGCTTCGTCAGTATTAGGGGGGCATCAGTCGGCGGCAAGCCCTTGTAATAGCTGAGGACTGAGTACACAATCTTTATGAAAGTACCTGATTCTAGTACCTCATTGTAAGTAGTATCAAGCCCGAAAGGAAACTGCATGGCCTCGAGCGGCGCCGTGCTGCGGAGTTGCTGCTGCAGACACTGCCGGTCAGCAACAGTGGCTCCCCACGTGCGAATTTTCCCTTGCTCTTTAGCTTTTTCTAGTACAAGCCGCACCTCATCCCGGCTGTATTCGGTATGATGACTTTCGTGCAGCAGAAAAATGTCGATATACTCCGTTTTTAGCTCTCGCAGGCTGGTATGCAAGGAGTTCTCAATGAACTGCGGGGTTAGCGCCTGCCTTTTCAACGTGTGATTTGCGGCACTAGTAAGTGCCTGCCGGGAAGTGGGTACTGCCTTCCGCAAATGCCGCAGCCCCCATAAGGTGAAGGCCCGAAGTGGAATGCGGGGCGGCACAATCCCGCACTTACTGGCAATAATTACCTTACTCCTTTTATCTTGGGTAAACTGCCCTACCAGTGCTTCCGCTTGCCCATAGCCATACGAGCGTGCTACGTCAAAATACACCAGGCCTTGGTCATAGGCGCGGGCCATGGCATTACGAGATGCTTGAGGTGCCGTGCTGCCACCGAAGGTAGAACAGCCTACGCCAAGCATTTTATCGTTTTGCAGTTTGTCTAGGTCCATCATAAAAGATAAGCTATTTTGGCAAGGCCAACAGATGGTCTGTTAGGCGCAGTGCCAGTGCCAATAGTGTGGCAGTAGGATTAGAATGTCCACTTGTAGGAAATACAGAACTTCCTGCCACGTAGAGGTTGGCTATGCCGTGCACCCGGCAGTCCTCATTTACTACCCCTTCCAGCGGGGAGCTAGCCATGCGAGTCGTGCCAATATGGTGTTTGGCATCTTTGATATGCTCGGTCCAGTTCTCTTGGCGAAGCCAGGTGTTTTCCTGTAGCGCTCCCAGCCCAACCCGCTCTAGGTGCCTTTTTACCAGCGAAGTACACTCCAACATGGTTCGTTGGACTAAGGGGTCAATTTGCCATTTTATTACCGCCTTCGGCATTCCCAAGCGGTCAAGCTCATTGCTTAGCTCAATGCGATTAGTAGGCGATGGTAGCGTTTCCATTATCATATCTACCCGAGCTACTGCCTGCGGCACATAGACCCTACGGTGGAGATAGTACTGCTTAGCGGTGGCTACCAGTTGGGGTAGCTTTCGCATCAGGCGCAAGCCCAGCTTTATATCCTGCAACGATAGGTCGCCCTGTACTTGCTTGCGGTAGATAGTTTTAGCAATAGCAAAGGCATTGTCTTCACCTGCTTGGTACTGAATATAAATATTAGTGTTCAGCAACTGCTTCTGAGCCAGAAAGTCTTCTGCCACGAAAAGGCGTGGCAGCAGGCGGGTCTGCTTCACGTAGAAGTAGTTCAGATAGGGCTGTTGGGAAAGCGCGCCAGCGGGCAGCGTACCAATCTCGGCATTGGGATGGTCTTGTAGAAAGCGGCCTACTATGTCCCGTGTGTTGCCTACTCCACAGCTTTGCTGCTGATTGGATGCCAGTAGCAGCCTAGCATTCTCGATTCCTCCACAAGCCAACACCACTTGTTTCGCTCGAACTTCCCCTATTCGGCCAATCTGATTTTTAATTGTCAGGCTCTGAATACTGCTGCCATCTGGCGTCAGGTTAAGAGCCATCACATTGGCATTTTTAACGAGCTGAATGGTAGCAGACTTGTTGATACGGTCGCGATACTGGTTGCGTAAATTAGGGGAAGGGCTCCATTTGGAAAAACGCAGTTGTATGTCTTTGTCTAGGGCTAGCGGCGGCTGCCCTGATAGCGAATAGATATCAGTGTCATAGCCTAGAGAGTCAACACTAAGAAATTGGTCTACCTCAGGGTAGTAAGCAGCTACTGTATCATAAGAAATAGGCCATCCGCTATGCGGTATCCAATCTCGCTGCTTGAAATCGAGTTGGTCGAGCGGCAACGCTTGCCCTCCCCAGCGAGTGGTAGAGCCTCCGAATACACGAAACCGACCGGTTCGTGCCCCCTCCAACGGATGGTGAGGCGTTATTACATCATAGAGCTGCTGATTCTCAGCTGTTATCTGTTCGCCTCCTGCTTCCAGCACAAGCACCTGACGACCGGTTGTATACAGTCGGCTCAGCATAGCCAGTGCAGCAGCCCCGCTACCCACAATACAGATATCGGTTGAAAAAGTATGCGGCGAACTTGCCTCATTAAAATCAGCAACCATAGAGTACTTGCTTATTGCAAAAATAAATTTTCATCAAGACCTTCAGCCACAACTCATTTACCCACAATTACTTATCTTACTAGCACACTTAAACCAGGATGCTAAAGCAATTACCGGCGTAAGCGCAGGTGCTGCTAAAACCCCTAGGTCGGCTCACTGATGACCTAGGGTGCCAAACACTATAGGTAGGTTGAGCCAGCATCACTTCGGATGGTTGGCTCGGTACTACCAGCGATTGATTCAACCTTGCCAAAACAGGGCTTCTCGACTTAATTACCTGCCTCTATAGCCCCGCGCAAGGCTGTAGCGTAGCGTACTTCTTGAGGGACCTAAGACGCACTTGCGCATGGCTAAAAGCTGCGAGAAGCCAACAGAGCTACTCCGCTAGTGCCTTTCTAGACGGCATTATGCAGTAAAGGCTTGCTTAGCCACTTACTCTTAGATACGCCCTTCACTAGTTCGGGCTGCTGGTATTTCTCGAAACGCTCGGCGGGGCGCCAGAGTAGCTGATGCTTGTAGAAGAAGTAAACCATACTTTTCAGATGGTACCAAACCATCCGGTTAATACCTCTTGCACTACCTTTTTGGTGGTCGTGAATACAGATAGCATCCGGGTAGTACACGACCTCGTAGCCTGCTTGCCAGCAGCGCAAACACAAGTCGACATCTTCCACATATAAGAAGAATTTTTCGTCAAAACCTTTCAGCGTTTCATACACCGTGCGATGCAGGAGCATAGCCGCACCTAGGGCCCAATCAATGGGCTGGATTTGATTTCTATCAAAATCTAGCATCAAATACCTGCGCACAATTGGGTTTTCCGACGTATCCTTAGTTCTTGAAAAAGCCCGTGAAACCAGCACCTGCAGGTTGTGAAACCGCCGCACTGATGCTTGGTGCGTCATGTCCGAATTCAGCAACTGCGGGCATAAAATACCCACTTCAGAGCGCTGCTCATAGTAGCTGAGCAAAGAGTCGACTGCACCGGGTAGCACTATCACATCCGGATTGCAAATAAAAATGTACTCCCCGCTAGCCAGCCGTACCCCTTGGTTATTGTTGGTTGCAAAACCTTGGATGTGCGTATTGCGCTGAATGATAGCCTCTGGATACAGCGCCTCGATGTACTCTACCGAGCCATCCGTGGAGCAATTATCTATCAGAATAATTTCGTGGGAGCAGGAAGGCTGCCCGGCACCATACAGGGAAATGAATAAATTTTTCAATTTATTCAAATGGTTCATGTTAACGATGACAATCGAAAGTTTCATAACCGGGCTGTTTGTAGAAGTAGAAGGTCAAGGGAAGGTCAGGTTGGTGATATAATTTTGAATAATGGCGGGGATAGTCGTCTTCAGCACATTGGCCTGCTGCTGATAGGTTTCGCGTAGTAGCAGCGCCGACTCCAGTTCTTCGAGCTTTTCTACATACTGCACCAGGCCCAGGCTGTGCAGCTTGATAGCCAAGTCGGTCTGGTTATTGACCGCTTCGCCGTCTTCTAGGCGGCGGGCTACTACAAAAACAGGCTTACCATACTTTAGCGTCTCGCTGAGCGTACCGAAGCCACCATGCACGATGAATGCGCTAGCTGCTTGATAGCGCTCCTGCATCTCGGCCCTCGACAGCCATGTCTGATAGGGCAAATGATTGGGCGTGTAAGCTGAGCTACCGGTCTGGGCAAAGAAGGGCAACCCGGTGCGAAGAGCTATCTGGTCGCACGCACGCAGAAGGCGGTCAAAGCCTTTGTTGCTTGTGCCTACGGAAACAAAAATCATAATAGCGGCCCTCCGTAAACAGCGCGTGGATAGTGGGATTTCAGCTCCTCCCACTGAATAATGAAAAGGTCTGTGAAGCGGTAAATCAAACGACCGGTGAGCGAGGGCTGGGTGACATTAGCACCCGACTCGATGAAAATAAGCTTACGGCCAAATAGCTTTGTA
>Ga0265798_10001896_pt1 | contig 31444 bp, 23 predicted proteins | sample P3T30metagenome_FD_192430 | JGI IMG/M metagenome (GOLD analysis project Ga0265798, IMG submission 192430) | Plant litter microbial communities from East Loma Ridge, Irvine, California - P3 T30 | ecosystem: Environmental > Terrestrial > Plant litter > Unclassified | place: USA: California... | reverse complement strand
GGCCAGGCAAACGACTTGGGTTCCCGCCTCCGCGGGAACGACGGAGAGGGGCTTGCCGCTACAGGCGAGGTGCTACCCCGCCGGCACCAGCCGGATCGCCTGCCCGCCGCCCGGCGCCAGCACCATCTTGATGGTGTCGGTGCTCTTCACGGTGCGCTTTTCGATCACCAGGTCAAAGCGGCGCTCGCTGCGGTAATCCGCTTTGTCGCCATCGCGGTAGATTTCGGCCACATACGATTTGCCGGCATCGAGGAACGACAATGGCAGGTCGAGCGTGCGCGCATTGCCATCGGTGACCGAGCCAACGTACCAGGCGCTCGAGTTGCGGTCCTTGCGTGCGATGGTCGCATATTCACCGACAGCGCCATGCAGCACGCGCGTATCGTCCCAGTCGGTCGGCACGTCGCGGATGAACTTGAACGCGCCCGGATAGCGGTCGTAATGCTCGATCAGATCGGCCGCCATCACCACCGGTGAATAGATCACCACGAAGTTGGCCAGCTGCTTGGCCTGGGTCGAGTTAAACGGCTTCTTGTCCTTGCCCTCCAGGCTCAGGATGCCCGGCGTGTAATCGAGCGGGCCGCTGAGCATGCGGGTGAACACCAGGTTGGCCTCGTGCTCGACGCTGTTGACCGGATCGCCCCAGGCGTTGTACTCCGTGCCGCGCGCGCCTTCACGCGAGATCCAGTTCGGATAGGTGCGGCGCAGGCCCGTGTCCTTCACCGGCTCGTGCGTGTTGATCGCGATCTTGTAGCGCGCCGCATCCTCGACCACCTTCTGGTAGTGACGCACGCCCTCTTGCGAATCCGTATAGCCAAAATGGACCTTGCCGTTCTTGCCCATGAACTGGGCGGCGCCGCCGTCGGTCACGTAGCCGGTCTTGATGCTGTCCACGCCGTTCTTTGCATACAGGCGCAGCGCTGCATCGAGCTGCTTTTCGTAGTGCGCGATATTGCCGCCGGTCTCGTGGTGGCCGATGATGTGCACACCGCGCGCCTTGCCGTACGCCGCCAGTGCCGGCAGGTCGAAGCGCGGGTTGGCGCGCGTGAAGTCCATGTCCGCGCCATTGCCGGCCCAGTCGCTGTCCCAGCCCGGATTCCAGCCTTCGACCAGCACGCCACGGAAGCCGTTCTTGGCCGCGAAGTCGATGTAGCGCTTCGTGTACTCGGTGGTCGCGCCGAGCCGGTCGCCCGCGGCCCAGGTCTTGGTTTCGAGGTGCATGTCCCACCAGACGCCGACATACTTCGATGGCTTGACCCACGAGACGTCGCCCAGTTTGTTCGGTTCGTTCAGGTTCAGCACGAGGTCGGACATGTACAGCCCCGCCGCGTCACCCGCGATCTGCATCGTGCGCCATGGCGTCGTGAAGCTGCCGGTGCGCACGACCGGCGCGCCGTTGGCGGACGGCGTCAGGTGCGCGCGCAGGCGCTGGCCTTCGACCCGGCGCAGCCACATCGACGCGTAGTCGACCAGCGCGGCTTCGTGGAAGGCGATGTGCGTGCCGTTTTCCATCTTGACGGTCATCGGTGTGTTGGCCATGCCCACTTCGCGCAGCGGCGTCTTCTGGATCGGGTATTCAAGCGCCCAGACTTCGCCGGCCTGCTGCCACCAGGCGGTGGCCGGCTGCGCCACCACGAATTCGGTCAGCTCGTCGGCGATGTGCACGGCGCGGTTATTGGCCTGCTTCGGGAATTCGTAGCGAAAGCCCACGCCATCGTCGAACACGCGAAACACGATCGCCAGACGCCGGCCATCCTTCTTCTGGTGCACGTCCACGCGCAGCTGGCTATAGTGATTGCGCACCGTGCGGCGCTCGCCCCACGGCTGCTCCCAGGTGCTGTCATGGGCCGTGACCAGGTGACGCTCCATCGCGAAGCCGGCATCGAGCGGCTTGTCGCTGGCCAGCACGAAGCCAAGGCGCGACGGCGCGATGACCGGCTGGCCATTGCGCTCGACCTGGTACGACAAGCGCCCGTCCGGTGCCACCTGCAACGACACCTTGAGCACCTTGCCGGGCGATTCGACGGTCGCCATCAGGTCTTCGGCGGCGAACGCGCCGGTACTGATCACCATGCCCAGCGCCACAAGGCTCATCTTCAATAAACTGGTACGCATCCTTCGTCTCCTGTCTCGTCTTGTTTTCTATTGCATTTTCAACCTGAAAGCGGTCGCCCCGGATAGTCCGGCATCGGGGATGCGCGGTCAATGTGCGGCTGAAGCGAATCTGAAGATTCGTCGCGGCGCCCGAAGCGCGGCGCACTGATACACTTCCGGCATGAAAATTCTGATGATCGAAGACGATCTGGCAATCGGCCAGGCCCTCTTGTCGGTGTTCCAGGACGAAGGCCACACGGCAGTCTGGCTGCGCCTGGCCCAGGGCGCGGCCGCGCGCATGCGCAGCGAATCGTTCGACGCGGTGGTGCTCGACCTGGGCCTGCCCGATGGCGACGGCACCGACGTGCTGCGCGCGCTGCGCGATGAGGGCGTGCGACTGCCGGTGTTGATCATCAGCGCGCGCGACAGCCTGCAGGACCGCCTGAAGGGATTCGACCTGGGCGCCGACGACTACCTGATCAAGCCCTTCGAGATTCCCGAACTGCTGGTGCGCCTGCGCGCGATCGTGCGCCGCAGCCACGGCGCACTGGAAGAAAACCTGTGGGTGGCGGGCGACATCGAACTGGACGAAAACCGCATGCTCGTCACACGCGCCGGCCAGAGCGTCACGCTCTCGAAAACCGAATTCGCGCTGCTGCTTACCTTGATGAAGCAGGCCAACCGCGTGCTCACGCGCGTCGAGCTCGAACGGCGCGCCCTGCCCTCCGGCGAAGGCCAGAGCCAGACGCTGGACGTGCACATCTTCAACCTGCGCAAAAAAGTGGGCGAAGGCGTGATCCGCACCGTGCGCGGCGTCGGCTACATGGTGCAGCGTGACGTTTAGACAGTCCTCGCTGTTCCGGCGCCTGATGTTCAGCTTTGCCGGCGTGATCGTCAGCGTCGCGATCATCGGCGTGCTGTGGATGTTCTACGAAGCCAAGGTCACGCAGCGCACGCGCACCTTCAGTGAAAACAAGGCGCATACGCTCAACATCCTGTCGCATCTGGTGGACACCGGCGCCCGGCCCGAGCGCATGCTGCCGGCGCTTGCCGCGATCGAGGTGAACCGCGAGCGCATGTTCAAGGAGCTCGATTACCACTCGCGCGTGCGCGTGCGGGTCTGGCTCGATGGCCGCCTGCTCTACAACTCGATGCCGGAGCTGCCGGACGTGCTGCCCGAGGTGGCCGCGCGCGGCGCCTACGCGTGGGTGCGCTGGACGGCGCACGACGCGGGCAACCGCATCGTCGTCGAGCGCCGCCACGAAGTCGACGACGAGTGGATGCTGACCATCTGGGGCGTGAGCTTCCTGCTGTCGTCGACCTTCTTCAGCCTGCCGCTGCTGTTGATCCCGGCGTGGCTGATCGTCGGCATTGGCCTCCGGCCGCTGCGCTCGATCGCGTCCAGCATCGCCCAGCGCACCGACGCCGACCTGACGCCGCTGCCCGACTCCAAGTACAAGGAACTCTCGCCGCTGGTGGTGGCGATCAACGGTCTGATGCATCGCCTCTCTCAGCGCATCGAACACGAACACGAATTCCTGACCGATGCCGCGCACGAGCTCAAGACGCCGCTGGCGGCCATCCAGATCAATGCCCACGTCTTGATGAGCCGCGCCGGCGCCGAGATGGCCGAGCGCTGCGCCGAGCCGGCGGCCGGCCTGCGCAGCGGCGTCGCACGCGCCACGCACACGGTGCACCAGTTGCTGGCGCTCGAACGCGCCCGGGCCGAACCGCAGGTGGCGCAGGCGTGTCCGCTGACGGACGTGGCCGACTTCGTGCGCGAGCGCGTGGCGACGACGGCGCACCTGGCGGTGCAGCGCAATATCGAGATCGAATTCGATGCAGCGCCGGACACCAGCGGCGCGCTGCCGCTGCATCTGGAAAGCATGGCGTCGGCGGTCGACAACCTGATCAGCAATGCAATCAAGTATTCACCGACGGATGGCCGCATCACCGTGCGCCTGACGCGCGCTGCTTCGGGCTACCGGCTGGCGATCTGCGACGGCGGGCCGGGTATTGCGCCGGACCTGCGCGACAAGGTATTCGAGCGCTTCTACCGGGTGCCGGGGCAGGAGCAGCTGGGTTCCGGGCTGGGGCTGGCGATTGCTGAACGGGGCGCAGCGAGAAATGGCGGGACGATTTCGCTGGAGGATGGCGAGCTTGGGCGCGGCGTGTGCGCGACCATCACGTTTACTGGCGCCGTAGGGTAGCTTTCCAGGCGGTGCCTACAGCCAGCCAACGCGCTTCAGGCGCCGGTGCAGCAGCGCGCAACCGGCGACGATCCCGAACATCACCGCCGGATAACTCCAGCGCCAGGCCAGCTCCGGCATGTGCTGGAAGTTCATGCCATACAGGCTGAACACCATCGTCGGCACCGCCAGGATCGCGCCCCAGCCGGCGAGGCGCTTGACGACGTCATTCTGGCGGATCGTCACCTGCGCCAGCGAGACCTGCATGGCGGCATTGATCATCTCGCCGATCCGGTCTGCCGTCTGCGTCACGCGCGCGACATGGTCGAGAATATCCCGGTAATAGATGCGGTTTCCGGCCGGGATGATGTCGCCGTGAAAACGCAGCAATTCGTTGCAGATGTCGATCAATGGCGCCGCCGCCCCATGCACCGACAACAGCTCGTTTTTCAGGTTGTAGAACTCTTCCAGGTTATCCGACGACGGATTGGGCAGAAACAATGCCTTCTCCACCTGGCGGAATCGATCCTGCAGCATATCCATGCATGGCTGGTAATGATCGACGATGAAATCGATGATCGTGTAGAGCACGTACCCGGGCCCCGTCGCGAGTTTGGCGGGCACGCTCTCGGCGCGTTCGCGTACCGCGCGGTACCCATTGGACGTGCCATGCCGGATCGTCATCACGAAGCGCGGCCCGACAAACACGTGCGTTTCGCCAAAGTGGATCGCCTGCTCGACCAGCGACACCGTATGCAGCACGACAAACAGGTTCTCGCCATACTCTTCGATCTTGGGCCGCTGGTGCGCCTTGCGCGCGTCTTCCACCGCCAGGTCGTGCAGGTCGAATTCGTCCTGCACCATGTCCATCAGTTCCTTGTCCGGCTCGAACAAGCCGAGCCAGACGAAGGTGTCCTCATCTTCCAGCGCGACGCTGATATCCTCGATCTGGATCTCTTCCAGCTTGACGCCCTTGCGATACACCGTGCAGTTGATGCGCGCCGCCACTTCATTCACGGATCGGCTCCTGCAGTGCGCGCTGGCGCGTGAACACGGTATGGCCAGGATTACGCCCTTTCGCGCTGTCTCGTCGGATAGTCATGGGGTCTCGTCATGCAACATTGATCGTGGCCGCGATTCTACGCAGCGCCGCGTAAAAATTTTGTCAAAAATGAGGCGAAACCGCGCAAGGTCGGACGCAGAGGAAAGGACTCATGACACAGAAACTTTGACCACGAATTTCTTCTCGTTACAGTCGCACAGAAGCTACCTGCGGATGAACGAGCAGATTCAGCCCGCGGTTCGTCAAGCGAACGGCCTGCTAACGGCTGAATCTGCTTGCAAGTGTGCGGGTCTTCACCAACGTCAGAGCATTCAGGGTTGGTTCTTCGGCGCGTAGGGCTGGCGGTGCTCGACGCCATGCGGCAGAAAGGCGAGAAACGGATCGCTGCGGCGAGCGCGACGAGCAGGCGATGACGGCGATCGATGGATGGATTGACAGGATCTGAAATCGTTCGACAGGATCGGCAACACGACCGATCCGGCCAGCAAGTCACCTTCCATCAACCCGCGTGACTGAGCACCTGCCGCACGTAGGGCTCGTAAAATTCGATCAGCCGCCTGCTGCGCGGCAAATGGAACAGTAGTTCGGTTTCAAGGCAGCGCGCACCGGAGGTGTAGCTGACGAACCAAGTACCAATTACATTGTGGAAGATTATGTCGTCGTCCTTGAGCTTCTTCGTTTGTTCGCGGCTGATCAGAATGAGCTTTGGCGGATAGCGGTAAGTGGTACTTCCATCGGTCTTGTCGACCATTAGCGCCCAAGCCAACGCTCTCTCGCCTTCTTGAACGAAAATAAGCCGCTTACCCGTACTCAGTCCCGGAGCATAAGGGAAGTCCGGGGCCAATGCCGCCATCAGGCGCAGGTTTTCGTCTGGCTTGGTAAATACAGCAAATTCCGTCGCATTCATGACCCGTCGCCAGCGGGCCTGGTGCACGGCTTTCCAGTACGGCCCGTCGTCCGCCAAGGCCACGCTCATGTCCCGAACGGGCGTGGCCGGCTCCAGTTCGCGGACCATCAGTGGCGGCGTCAGCACGCCTTGCGCCGCTGCCTCCACATACCAGTCTGTCGTGTCTGCCTGGGTTTTGTACCACCAGTGTTGATTATCTGTCTCGATACGGTCTCTCAACACGGCATTGGCGGTGCGATCGAGCGGATTCGGCGTTGGTGCTGCACCCGTGTCCAGCTCGCCCACGTGCAGGAAATTGCGGTATTCCGCCAGGGTTTCCGGATGTTCGGACCACTGAGTGAGCAGAGAAGAACGATACTGGGAGCCGAGCTGACCAAAACCAACCCAGACCATCTGGTCACGATCGCGCCAGATCTCGCAGCGCAGATTTTCCACCGCATGCTGCCTACCGAGTTCATTGATCAGGGGATCCGGCAATATCTCTTTGAATAAAACCGCCTGCGCGTGAAATGCCTTCCAGCCTTCGGCAATTTCACGTGTCATCAACTGCAACTGGAAATCAAAGAGCATGCCTGCATCATCGGACAATGCCGCGCGCAGGTGTTGCGCGAACGATTCAAATTTTTTGCTTGCCATAAATCCTTTCATTGTTGGTACGCGGTGGCCTCAGAACCAGCTCTTGAACCAGCCGATCGCGCCATCCAGCAGCCCCTGTTCCTTTTCCTTGCCTTTTGCTTCAGCTGCCGCCGCCACACCTGTACCCAGTGCGAACACGGCGGCAATCGCTGCAAGTAGCGTTACCGCGCCCGATGCCGCAGCGGCGATTGCGCCGGCAATTGCCGAAATGATCGCGCCGATCGTCGATGCGGCCAGGAAGGCAACGGCAATGGCCGCAGCGATGGCTAGGCCGATCAGAACTATCATGCCGATCTCCTGCAAGGTTGACCAGCCTTCCTTCTTGCCTTGGTTACGCACGGCCTGCATCTGCCTGGCCAGCTCGTCACTATCCTTCTTCGATAGGGCTGGGACTGGCACGATCTTGGGTTCCGGCTTTGTCTCGAGCTTCTTCTTCGTGTAGAAGATCAGGCCCGAGCCATCCTGCTTGTCCGCGACGTAATTTACTTCATACGTGGCGTTGCCCATGAAAATTTCATCGGCAGTGAGGCGGTTGGCCAGCGAGCTGCTGGATCCGGCGCTCCAGCAGCCGGTTTTGGCCTTGCTCTTGTACAGGAGAACCTCTGCCAAACCTGCTTTGTATTTGGGCCCCGAAGCCCAGGTAATGGGCTTCAATTCCCATAGCGTTCCGGTATAGTTGACCTTGTCGTTCCCCGGCTTGACGAAATACGCATCGGGACGCAGGTCTTTCCAGGTACCTTCGCGGCCATCGTTGGCGCCCCACCCGGGCTGGAAGAGCCGGACTTGGTCTGCAAACGCCGAGTGCACGAAGGTGCCGAACAACCACGGCTGCACGATCCCTGCCCAACCGTCATCTGGCTCCGGATTGAGTCCCAGCGGATCCGTCTTGCTCAATGGATCGTTGCCAGTGTAGGCGTACATGTTCAAGCCGGCGGCCAGGCCCAGTGGGTCGGCCTGCAGGTAGCGTCCCTGCGCCGGATCGTAGTAACGATGGACGTTGTAGTACAAGCCCGTTTCCCGGTCAGCGTACTGGCCGGCCAGGCGCAGCGGCATGCTGCCTGCGGCACCCGTCTCGGCGCGCAGCACGCCGAATGCATCGAGCTCGCCGCGCCACAACAGGTGGCCATCGGCAGCGGTGATGGTGGCCACCGCATCGCGTTGGTCAGTGTGCAGGTACTCGATGACCGGCTTGAGCCGGCTGCCCGGCAACCAGCCGCGCGGGCTCGCATCATAGCGCAGCCGCGCGACGGGCCGGCGGCCCAGGTAGACATATTCGGCCACGACGCGGCCGGCCGCATCCGCTTCAGCAAGCAATTGACCATCGTCGTACATGAAATAGCGCGTCTCGCCGCCCGCCTGCTTGGCGATGCGGTGACCGCGTGCGTCGTAACGATAGGCCGCGCGCTCGACACCGCGCTCATCGGTCACGCGCTGCAGTTCACCGGCGGCATTGTAGGCAAGGCGCAGCTTGCCGGACGCCAGCACGTTGCCGATGCCGTCGATGCTGGCCGCCGCCGTGCCGCCACGGTTGCCCAGGCTATCGTACTCGACGGCGAATGCGTCGTGCCCGCCGCGCTGCTCCCTTACCAGCCTGCCGTGCGTGTCATAAGTCATGCTCACCGGCGCGGCGATGGACGCCGGTGGTGGCGCCGCGGCATGGGCGGTTCCGATCCAGCTGCTGATTACCGACGCCCAGCCACCCGCCGCCTGCGCCGTGGCCGCCAATGGCACCGCCGTGCGCTGGAAACGGCTGCTGCGGCTCGCCGGATCGTGGGTGGCGGTGAACAGATCCGTGCCGGTCAGGTGGCTGGCCAGCGTGCCGTCGGCGTTGTAGCGTGTCTCGCTGCGCCGCCCGTTGGCATACTCAAATGCCGTGGGCCGCAAGCCGGTCAGCGTCATCGTGTGGCGGATGTCGCTCAGCAGCGGGTGCCCATCCAGTTCGATGCGGCCGACATTGCCGGCGGCATCGTAGTGGTACGACAGCTCGGCGCCCGACGGTAGCGTCCTGCGCACAGCCTGGTCTTCGCGGTCGATCGTGCTGCCAACCACCAGCGTGGGTGCAGGCTTTCCTTGCGCGCCGAAGATGGTCAGCTGCTTACCGCTGGTCCGACCCCACGCATCGCTGAGCCAGGTGATCCGGCTATCGACGGCGCCCCGTTCGAATCGCGTCTCTTCGGCCAGCGCGATGCCCGCGTAGCGCAACGTCAGTTGCTGCTGCACGCGCGCCGTTGCATCGGCGTAGCGCACTTCCAGCGCGCGGCCCTGTGCGTCGCGCCGCACCGTGGTGGTGACGCCCACGCCATCGCGCAGTGCCACCACGTTGCCGGCATTGTCGTAGCGCGCCAGCCGCAAGCCCTGCTCGGGCGAACGGGTGGCGACGATGCGGCCGAAGTCATCAAACCAGCGGCGCACCTGACTACCGTCCGGCCGCGTGACTTCCTCGACCAAGCCCTCGGACGCAGTGTCGGCGGCGCCCAGCTGATGTCTGGCGGTCCATGGCTGCGTTGCGTCTGGCCAGCGCTCGTCAATACGGCCGGAGCGCCAGTCGAGGGTCGCGGCAGCGCTGTCCGACCTGCCTTCGGCATCGTAGCGCCACGTGATCCCGCTGCCTGCCGCCGGACCATGACGTGTCTCGGCCGTCAGCTGCCGCTCGGTGTCGAACGTGTGCGTGACGCTGCTGCCATCCGGCGCGATGCGCTGCGTCAGGTTGCCAGCACCGTCGTAACGGTAGCGCGTCATGCCGCCGCCGGGTGCCAGTGCTGTCTGCAGCCGGCCCTGCCCGTCGTAGCGGTATTCCAGTACATTCACCTGCCGCGTGCCGGGATCTGCCTGCCCCTTGTCGTCCAGCAGCCATGCGCTCTCGATGCGCTTGAGCACCTGCCCGGAGGGCGCGAGGCGTTCTTCGACCGACAGCATGCGCACCCCGTCGGTGCTGACCGTCATAAGCGGCCGCAGCGCCGAGTCGCGTTCGCGCACTTCGGTCACTACGTTGCCGGGTGCGACGGTCCGGGTCACGTACGAGCCGCCCTGGTCGTACTCGAATCGGGTGATATCGGAATCGGCCGGTGTCGCGGTCTTCCCGTTCGGCAGCGGGCCGTCGATTTCGGCCAGCAGGCTGCGTCCCTGGACGACGCGATATCGGTACAGGGTGGTGCGTTCGATCGCACCAGGCGCCTCGCCGCCGACGGCGGGCGACCAGCCACGCTCCTTCACGCTGACCGGTTGGCCGGCCGCATTGTAGGCAATCCGCCGCAGCGCTTCACGACCCGCGACGACACTGGGCCAGGCGACCAGCGTCGGCCGCGTGGTGCGCTGGTCGGCATATTCATAGCGGGAGACGAGGCGCGATGCGGGTACACTGTCCGTGCCATACACCCGACGCGTCACGCGCACCGGCCGGCCAAGGTAGTCGACATCGGTGCGCACGGTCTGCTGCGGCACGCCCTGCGCATCCAGTCCGGTGGTTTCCACCAGCTGGCCGGCGCGGTTGTAGTCGTAGCGCCGGTCTCCCGGCCCGCACCATGCGCAGCCCGGGCCGCGCACTTCGGCCAGCCGGTAATCGTCATCCTGCAGCGCGAAGCGATAGCGAGTCTCCTGCCCCAGGCTGTTGGTCACGACCGTCATTCCCGGCCGCGAGAAGTCGAGCGTCACCTTGTCGCTGCCGTTGGCATGCGTCGACAGCACGCCCTTGCCGATGGCATCATACGCGTAGGTGGCGAAGCGTTCGGCGCCGATGCTGATGCCGGTCAGGTAAGTGGGATAGCGGGCATCTTCGTAATGGTACTGACGCATCTGGCTCCCATCCGGGTGGCTCACGGCGACAAGGCTGGCCAGCAAGACACGGCGGTCGGTGCCGCTGCCTTGCGGCGCGCTGCTGCCGTGGTCATAGGTGAACCGGCCGACTGGGCTGTCGATGCTCTGCACGCCGCGGAAACGGTCCGCGCGGCGCGCGGTCTCGCGATCCAGGTACGCCAAGCGCAGGCTACGGCCCTGCGGATCGGTGACCTTGACCAGCAGGCCGCGGGCGTCGTACAGCAGGCTCGCCACTTCGCCCGTGGCCGCGCGGATCTGCATCAGCTTGCCGCGATGGTCGAATGTCAGTTCGCGGCCATCCGTCCAGTGCCACACGTATTCTTCCCTGCCCTTGCGACGTTCGGCGCGGATGATGCCATTGGCAGGATTGCTGCCGACGGCCACCGTGGGACGCAGCACGTCGCGGCTAAAGTTGCTGACGGCGCCATCGGCCTGCACGATCTGCATGCCGCCGGTGGCCACCAGCAGCTGCGTTTCGTACGACAGCTTCCAGCCGCGTCCAATGATACCGACCGGCGCCCGTACGCCGCTGACGATGCTGTTGTAGTGACGGACGATCTCCAGCCCCAGCACGCCCGGCAGTGCCGGCATGTCTTCTTCGCGCAGGTACTTGTTGCCACTCATGACATTGATCGGATTGCCTGCGCCGACGTTGAGGGAACTAGCCAGCGGCAAGCTCGCGGGCTCCTCCGTGCCAATCGAACAGGTACCGCCGCCCGCGGGACACGCCAGGGCATCGGCAACGGGCCAGGCCCACGTCGCCAGCACCAGCACCAGCATCAGTGTCAGTGTCAGCACACTGGTGGACAGGTCGGCGCGCAGCCGCAATCTCGAAAGTGTCTTCATGTCGTCGATATCAGGATGTCGGTCTGTTTCAGGTCTTCGGCTTCAGTTCCACCGTCACACGCCGGTTGGCCGCGTAACAGGTCTGCAGGGCAGTGCCCGTCTTGCCGGTGCAGGCCTCAGCCGGCACTACGAGGTCGGCGGCACCGGCGCCCACGATGTTAACCTGGTCAACTTTGAGCCCTTTCGACAGCAGGTAGTCACGCACGGCCTCGGCGCGCCGGCGAGACAGGTCGAGGTTGTACGCTTCCGTGCCGATCGGATCGGTATGACCGATGACGGTCATCGTGCTGAACGTCTTGCCGCTCGTACTCTGCAATAGCTGGTCGAGCGCCGCGATGCCGTCTGGCGTCAGCTTGGCCTGGTCGAAGCCGAACAGCGTGTCGGCACTCAGCTCGGCCGTGATCGGCACCGGACACCAGCCGGGCGTGCCATCGGTCGGTGGCGTGCTGCACCCGCCAAGCATGCAGTCGTCATCCGGCGGCGGATCGGTCGTCACCGGTGGATCGCCCGGGTTGCTCGGGTTACCGCCATTGCCGTCGCCGGGCAGCGACACGGGATTGTCCGGCTCGATGGCGTCGGACTGCATCTGCATTGTCACATGCGTGACGACGGGGACCAGTCCCTCGGCGATCATCGCCGTGCGCACCGCGTCTCCGCCGGTATCCTGCCACTTCAGGTAGGTCGTGTAGATGCTGCGCACGATCGGCACGACCGGCTTCAGGCCGTAGGTAATGCGCAGCTTGATCAGGTTGGCATCCTGCCGCGTCTGGCCTGACGTTAACCCGACGGCATTGCCTTTGAACGCCAGCGAGCGGTTGGAGATCACCCGCTTGCCGCCCGTTTTCAGCAGCGCCTGCAGGGCCGGATCATTGAAGTCGGCGAACGACTCCTTGGTCGGATTCAGCATCTCGACGCGATAGCGATTGGGCTTTGCCAGTTCCTTTTCCACGTCGATCAACGATTTGGCCAGCTTGGCGGCCGTGTCGCCGCCGCCGAACATCGGCACCAGCCCGCCCATGAATGCCTGCTTGATGGTGTCCATCTTCGCGTTGCCCGTGCTGCCCGCGCGCGCTGCCAGAAAGCCGGCATGATCAAGCGTGTTCTTGGCGAAAAACAGCTGGCTGTACTGGATGGAACCGAGCCCGATCATCGCCATGATCGGCCCCACAACCGCCAGTTCGACGACGGCCGATCCGCGTTGGCGCAGCGTCGCACGGCGCCGCGGCTGGCGCGGCGGGGTGTCGGCTGACCGGGGTGCCGACGTGGACGCGAACCAGTGCGGCTGGTGCAGCCGGTCACCGGGTCGGACCTGTAGGCGCTCTATGCTGCCAACGGCCAGTTCCAGCGTGTGCGCGGCGCGCACATGGCGTTGGCCATTGACGCCACGGCCCATGTTGCTGGCACTGGTGCGCCACGGCCGCAGGCGCGGCACGCACTTGAGCACCACGCCGTCGCGGTCCAGATACAGCACGTCAATGGCGAAGCGCATGAACGCGGTGTGCACGCCAGGACAGTCAGTCAGCAGCAGGCCGCTGTCGGCTGCCAGGCAGGAGGTCAGCATCAGGCCACGGAAGCGGCTGAAGAAACTGGCCGCGCGGCGCACTGCCAGCGCGTGGCTGCCGCTGATGGTCAGTAACCGGGTGTCGCTCGGCGCCGCTGCGGGCAAAACGGAGGAATTGGTCATAAGGGGTCGCAGCGAGGTTCGTCAGACACCGGGGTGCATGAATTTCATGACAATCGGGAAGAACAGCACGATGAACGTGCACGGGAAAATGAACGCGATCAGGGGGAACAGCATCTTCACGGGCGCTTCCATGGCCAGCTTCTCGGCCCGAGCGAACCGCTCGGTGCGGCGCTGGTCGGCCTGCGCGCGCAACACCGGCCCCAGGTTCATGCCCATCCGCTCTGCCTGGATCACGGCAGTGATGAAGTGCGTCACATTCGGTTCGACCAGTCGGTCGGCCATCGAACGCATCGCTTCGGCGCGCGCTTTGCCAGCACGGATATCGCGCAGCACGCGCTGGATCTCGGTGCGCAGCACGCCCTTCGGCCCTTTCGCGACCGCCTGGTTGAGAGCACCCTGCAGGTTTAAGCCAGCCTCGACGCACAACGTGATGATGTCCAGGTAGAACGGCAGTGTCTTGAGCAGCTCGCTGCGCCGCGCCCTCATCAGGTCGCGCAGCCAGAACGACGGATAGAAAAAGCCCAGCAGGGCGCCGGCCCCCATCACCTGCCAGTACAGCGTCAGCGCCAGTCCCTGTTCACCATCGGGCGGGTTGTCGAAGCTCGCCAGGCCCCACCAGCACAGCGCCGTTATCACGATGGCGCCGAGCACGCGCGCGCCCACCATCTGCGGCGCGGTCACAGTGTAATCCAACCCTGCCTGGCGCAGCTGCGCCTGGATCGCGGCCAGCCGTCGCGTCGAGATCAGCGGTTCGAGAAAATAGCTAAGCCAGTGGATCGGGTACCAGACGAGTCGAAAGCCTAGCGGCGGCGCGTCCTTGTACGAGCGGTCTTCCGTCGGGACGTCGGCCAGCGCGCTGCTAAGCAACCAGGCCACCAGCGCCACCGACAGGCCGGCCGCCAGCGCTACCATCACGATTAGTGCCGTGCCATGTTCGAGCAGTAACTTATCCATGTCCATTTCCCTGTCGCTTGTCCCTCAAACGTCGATAGCGATGATCTTGCGGATCACGTACACGCCCAACGCTTCGAGCACCGCCAGAACGGCCAGTACGGCCCAGCCCACGCGGGTGTGCCACAACATGTCCATTGCCGCCGGTTCCATCTTGCCCAGCACCAGCGCCAGTCCCACGGGCAGCAGCCCCACTACCCAAGCCTGCAGCTTGCCCTGCGCCGTCAGCGCGCGGATCTTGCCTTCCATTTGCAGGCGGCTCCGGATGGTGCCGGCCGTGCGTTCCAGCGTTTCGGCCAGGCCGCCGCCCGTTTCCGCCGCGATGCGCATGGCCGACACGACGAGGATCGTGGTCTGCGTAGGCATGCGGTGCGCAAGATTGTTCAGGCTCTGTTCAAGTGTCACGCCGATGCGCTGCTCGCGCAGCATCAGCGAAAATTCCTGGCCCAGCGGCGCCGGGGCTTCCTGCACCAGCTGGGTCAGCGCCGAGCTGAAGCCGGCGCCGGCGCGCATGCCGCCAGCCAGCATCATCAACGCATCAGGCAACTGTTCCTCGAACTGGCGCAGGCGGCGGGCACGCAAGCGCGCGTACAGCACCCGCGGCGCGAATGTCAGCGCGACAGCCATCGCAAGTGCCAGCAGCGCGCTGTCGGTGAAGAGCCATGTCATCAGCGCTCCCAGCACGATCCCGGCCATGTTCAGAACGAACAGCTGGCGTGGATCGATAAACAAGAAGAACTCGCGCACCTGGAAGCGGGTGCGCTCCGTGAAGCTGGAGCGGTAACGCTTCATCGAGCCGGTGCCGACGTCGATGGCCAGCCAGGTCAGCATGCCGGCCGCCAGCGCGATGACGACGCTGATGCCGGCGATCACCGCCGTATCGTTCATGACGCGCGCCGCCTGTCGGTGCTGCTGCGGGTACGCCAGTCGCGCCGCTCCACCTGCTCGTGGCCGGGCGGCAGCGTGGGCTTGAAGATATCCATGTCGAGATCGGCGCCGACGGCGCGCAGCTCCTCGTAGAAGTTCGGCACCATGTCGCAGCCGGTGAAGTAGCCTTGCACCCGCTTCAGTCCATGCTGGTCCGGATTGCCGTAACCCTGGCTGACGAAGCGGAACAGTTCCTGCAACTGGACCTTGCCGCTTTCCATGCCGGTCAATTCGGTAATGCTGGTCACCTTGCGCGAGCCGCAGGCAAAGCGCGACTGCTGCACCACCACGTCCACGGCCGACGAGATCTGTTCGCGGATCGCCGTCAGCGGCAGGTCCATGCCGGCCATCAGCACCATCGTTTCGAGTCGGGCCAGGCCATCACGCGGCGTGTTCGCGTGCAGGGTCGTCAGCGATCCTTCATGGCCCGTGTTCATCGCCTGCAGCATGTCAAGCGCCTCGGCGCCGCGGCACTCGCCAACGACGATGCGGTCCGGCCGCATGCGCAGCGTGTTCTTTACCAGGTCGCGGATCGGCACGCTGCCCTTGCCTTCCAAATTGGGCGGTCGCGACTCCAGGCTGATCAGGTGCTCGTGGTGCAGCTTCAGTTCCGCCGCGTCTTCCACGGTGATGATGCGTTCTCCCGACGGAATGAAATTGGACAGGATATTCAGCAGCGTGGTCTTGCCCGACCCCGTGCCGCCGGATACGATGATGTTCTTGCGCGACTCCACGCAGATCTGCAGAAAGTCAGCCATGTTCGGGCTCAGCGCACCGAATTCCACCAGGTCCTGCGACGTCAGGCGCCGCGCCGAGAATTTACGAATCGTCAACGCCGGACCTTTCAGGGCCAGTGGCGCGATGATGGCGTTGACCCGGGAGCCGTCCTTCAGCCGGGCATCGACCATCGGCGACGACTCGTCGATCCGACGGCCTAGTGGTGCCACGATGCGCTCGATCACGCCCAGCACGGCACGGTCGCCGGTGAACGTGAGCGGATGGCGCAGGAGGCGGCCATTGCGTTCGACATATATCTCGTCGTAGCGGTTGACCATGATCTCGCTGACAGTATCATCGGCCAGCAGTTCTTCCAGCGGCCCCAGGCCCACGGCCTCGTCGAGCACCTGGCGGCTCAGCACTGCGCGGTCCAGTTCGCGCGGCAGGTCTGCATCTATTTCGCGCATGATGGTGCGGATCACTGTGGCGCTCTCGGTACGCAGTTGCTCGTCGCTCATGCTCGACACATCGTGGCGGCGCAGGTCCATTGTATCGAGCAGCTTTGCGTGGATGCGCTTGCGCCATTCGAATTCAAGCTCCTTGCGGCGCACATCAACACCGGGCACCAGCGCGAAACCGTTGGCCGGCGCAGCATCGACCACCGCACCCAGCGCCGGCTGCCGAAGCGCCGCCTGCACGGCCTCGGCTGCCCGTGCCGCCAAGTGGCGCGAGCTTTCCAGTTCCTCGGTGGCCTGACGGTTGCGCGCCGGCGCCGAACTGGAGCGCGATACGGGCGACGCCGCCTGCACCTGCGGCGCTTCGGGCATGCTGTTGAGGACGCGCAACCGGTAGCCGCCCACGGTGATCACGTCGCTCGCGGCCAGGGGGCCATACTGCGAATCCACTCGCGCGCCGTTGACGGACAGGCCGATGTACGCCCCCAAGTCCTGCACCACCACGCCGGCCGGCGTACGGTACAGCCGCGCGTGTTCCTTGCCCAGGCGCCAGCCATCGAGCCGGATGTCGCTGTCGCTGCCTTTGCCGATGATCGCTTCGTCCGGCACTTCAAGCAGGTGCGGCGCGCCATCGCCCGCGGTGATTTCAATATCCAGCATGGCGACTCCTAGCGTGTTTCATTGGTGACGACCGGCGCCGCAGTGGACGTGGCGGCCGGCGTGAAGACTTCCCCCGCATCCGTCTGCGGCTGTAGCGGATCGGACAGGAACGGCATAGGTCCCATGTGTTCGCCGAGCCGTTCCTTGGTGCGCTCGACACGTTCGACGAGGCCCGGCGCGCGGGTATCGACGACGGTCGGCGTGACGAAGACCACTAGCTCCGTCTCGCGGTTCTGGAAACGCTTGGACCGGAACAGCGCGCCCAGCACGGGCAGGTCGCCCAGCACTGGCACCTTGTCGATATCGTTGCTGGTAGTCCGCTGCAGCAGGCCAGACAAGACGATCGTCTCACCGCTGCGCACATTGAATTCGGTCTTGGTGCGCCGCGTCAGCAGGGCCGGGCCGCTGGTCGTCGTCACCGACGGGTCCAGCGAACTGACATCTGAATCGATCTCGGCACGGATAACGCCATTGCGCCCCACCTTGGGTTCGATCTCGAGCCGGATGCCATAGGGCTTGAACAGGATCGTCACGCCATTGTCGTTAGCCACCGAATAGGGAAATTCGCCGCCGGCGAGGAAGCTCGATTTGCCTCCGCTGCGGGTGGACAGCTGCGGCTCGGCAAGGATCGACGCGCTGCCGTTCTGCTCGAGCAGGTTCAGTTGCGCATTTAAACCCACATTTATCGCGCTCATCAGTGTCAGCGAGGACGGTAGGACCACACCTTGGCTCTGGTCGATGTTCGAGATCGGCGGCTGCTGGCCGGCCGGTGCCGTGATGGTGATCTGGCGACCGCCCACTGCGGCGCCGTTATTACCGCGGTTGAACGGCGACCAGATCGCGCCCAAGGCGCCGCCGCCGGTGGGATTCCATCTCAAGCCCAGTTCGCGCAGCTCGGACTTGGGAAATTCCACGACCTTCACATCCATCAGCACCGTCTGCTCCCAGCCGATCGGGCTGGTGAAATTGACGATCTGCGGATAGCGCTTGGCCAGCTCGGCGACCTTCTCGCGATCGATATCGGACAGCTCCTCGCCTTCGACGATCACCTTGTCACCCACCACCGACGCGGTGGCCTTGGGAATATGGCGAAGAAATCCCGCCACCTCGCGTGTGATGCGCGCCGTCTCGCCCGACACAATATTGACCTTGATGCGCTGGTAGCGACCGTCCTCGTTCCACACGAACAGCGACGACACGCCCACGCCATTGCCGAACACGATGATTTCCCGGCCGTCCAGCGCACTAGCGCTGAGGATCTGGCCATTGCCCACGGCGATACGGGCCACGCCCGGGGTAGGGAACACGCGAGATTCACCCACGTACAGTTCGATCTCGGAGACTGGGGCCAGCTCGCCATCCGCATTGATCGGCGCATACGGTTCGACCGTCTTCCGAGCGGCCCGCCTGATCTTAGCGGCGCCCGCCTCGGTGATCGGATTGCGGCTCAAGAATTGCGTTCCCGGTGCCGCTCCTTGGGGCACGGCAGGGGCAGCGATGGCTTTCGGCGCCAGCGCGGCTGGCGTTGGAGCGCCAAATGACGACGATGCGGATACTGCGCGGCTGGCGGCCGCCGGTTGTTGCGCGGTGACCTGTGCGACGGCTTGCAGGGGTGCGGTGGCCAGGGCCGCGAGGATCGACAACGACAGCGTTGCCAATCGTCTTGCTTGAAGATTCAGCTGGATTGTGTTCTGGCTCATGGATCAGGAAAAGTAAGAGGCGCGCTTCAGCGCATGCCAATAGTGGTGGTCTGGGTGCCGGGCACGGACTGGTCATCGTCGCCCGCTGCCGACTGTGTATTCGCGCCCGGCGCCGGGGCTTCGCCGGGATTGACGAGAGCCCGTCCACCCGTGCGGCGCAGGTACAACGCCTCGGATGGCACCTTGCTGTTACCGTAGATTACCGGTACGCCGCGCCGCGCCTGGCCGCCCCCGGCAGCCTTCGGCCGCCCTTGTATGCCCAACAACGACGCCAGGTCGTTGACTTCAGCACCGATCGGCTGGTTGTCGTCCGGGTTGCGTAGTAGCGCGGTGAGCTTGCCGATGTCGCGCGCCACGATCAGGTTCTGCGCCTGCGCCGGCGTGGTGTCGATGGTGACGGTGGTGTACTGGCGGTTGTCGCCAGCGGTGGCATCGTCGACCTGGCGTTGCCCGGTGGCCAGTACGTGCACGCGCTGCAGCAGCGGGAACGTCAGCTTCTTGCCGTTCTGGTCGACCGTGGCGATCAGGTCGATCATGTCACCGGGTTCGAGCAGGCCCGAGATGGAATTGATTTCATCGACAGGGACCGTCATCGCGCGACGGCCCGCTTCCACCCGTGCCGAGAATGTCGGCGCCTTCTGCGCCTCCATCAGGCCCCACAGGACCATCTCGCCGGCCTTGACCGGATAGGCCAATGCCTGGCCGTCGATGCGGGGAAAATCGTCCGGCGTTACGGCCACAGAGTGCGCATATTCAATTGGCACGTTGCGCACTGCCACGTTGGTGTTATCGAGCTTGACGCCACGGGCGATGTCTACCTTGGCCACCACCACCTGCACGGTGCTGCCCTTGGTGCGCGCTTCGATCGCTTCCACGCGGTTGTTCAGGTAGCGGGTGGCGGCAAACGCGGCTAGACCGCCGATGGCAAGCGCGACACCCAGAACGATCCAGGTCTTGCCAGGCCGGAAGCGGCGCAGCGGTTTGAGACGGTCCAGGTTCATGATCAGTTCGGTAAGGAGATGGCGTGACTGACGTCGCGGTAGGACTGCTTGAAGATATCCAGCACGACCTTGAGCGTGGAGCGGGCGCCTTCCGGACTGGCCGCATCGCCGCTGATCGGCACGAACAGCGCGAAGGCTAGGGCCGCGCAAACGATCACGTACTCCAGCGATGTGTGCCCTGCTTGTCGGTAATTCATTTGAAGGTTTCGATCGAGGTGATGGTATTGAGGACAATGACGACCCGGTTGTCCGGCATGCGGCTGATGACGGCGACCGCTTCGCGGCGTTTCCCGCTGAAGAACATCGTGCGACCGCCGGCCGCGCCGCGTGGCATAGCTGCCAGCGCCGCGGCGCCCGCATCGGCGGCGCGTGACTCGCGTTCGAGCTCGTAGCCGTCGCGGCGCAGCATCTGCTGCAAGCGTTCGCGGTTTGCGTCCTCGCTGTAGGTATTGGCCAGCACGACGAAGGTGGCGTTGCGGCCAGCATCGATGGAGGTCATCGAGTTCAGGACCTGGGTGCCGGAAGGCAGCGCGGACAGCAATTTATCGTTGGCCGCACGGGTGGTAGCACGGCCCCCAAGGCTGGCGCGCACATCGGTCACCGCCACCAGGCCATTCGTGCCGGCTCCCTGCGGCGACAACTGGACCGTGATGTAGTAATTGCCGCTGGCACGGCCCAGCACCAGCCGGTCACCGGCGCGGTTCTCCATCAGGGGCCGCGGCAGGTGATCGCGGAACCACGCTGCCGTCAGCGCGGGCGAACTGGTGGTGCTGAAGCCGCGCAGCCGCATCGGCAGGCCATTCACATTGAGCTGCTCGCCGATGGCATACGGCGCAGCGCCAGGGGGCAGCGCGGTGTCCGGCCAATCCGACACGCTGTTGCCGGGCGCGCCCGACACCGCTGCACAAACGGCCAGTGCCAACATGCCAAGCACGACCGCGAAACCATGCCGCCAGCCGCAGCCGGCAACTGTCAACATGCCGGCCTTCATCGTGTGCGATCCTTCGGCACTTCGTCGCGCCAGAAATCGAGCTCGCCGAGCTTGGGAGCATGCGCGTTGTGGCCTGCCGGCGACTGGAGCACGGTGACAGCTGCTTTTACGAGCGGCCTGGCGTTCTTCAGCAACTCGCCCGGGAAAAGTAACTTCTGGCCGAAGCGCGACTGCACCTGCTGCGGATCGGCAGCGGTCCAGCTGTCGGGCACCACCGCCGTATGGCGCGACACCGACAGGTTGATGTTCTTGAAACCCTCGTAGGTCGATGCATAGCCGGGGCCGATGTCCTTCAGGTTGGCCAGCGTGACATGAACATTGGCGCGATAGATGCCGTTTTTCAGGCCCATCGTATCGGCAGCCTTGAACGGCGTCGGCATGTTGAACGGCCTGTCATCGTCGGCGCTGCTGATGCCGCTTGCATGACTGGTACCATTGGACGTGCCAAAACTGACGCTGATATCGGAAAAGTGGCGGATCAGTGCCGCACCCTGTGGATCGACCCACATCAGGTTCTGGTTAGCCTTGAAATCGCCCGCTTCGTCGTTGGTTTTGATCGGCGCATCGGAATTGCTGAAGAAGCGTCGCCGCACTTCCTGCTCTAGCTGGGCACGAGGCTTATAGGCATTCATGCCTTCGTTATTGGTGATCGCATCAAACGCCACGTAGCGGCTGGCCAGTTCGGTGGCGTGGCTGATGCTCTGGTATTTGCCGATGAGTGGAATCAGCAGGAACAGCGGCACCAGCGCCAGCGCGATGACGACGAACTCCGTCAATGCCTGGCCACAATCGTGCCGCCGGCGCAGACCCGTTGCAACGTGGCGCTTCATGGCACGCTCCGGTCGGCATTGATCGCGAAACCACTATGCAGGTACGGTGCGAAGACGGCACCACCTACTTCGGTATCCAGGCGTGCATCGACTGCCTTCAGTTGAAAACCTTCGGGCGTGGTGCTCTCCAGCAGCAGGCCGCCGAAGCCGTCCTTGTCAACGGCATGCAGCGGCAAGAATGATCCACCAATGGCATAGCACAGCGTTGACTTCGTGCCCTTGTCGTCGATGGGCTGCGTCCAGCGCCTGCAATGCACGCCTGCCACCGTATGTTGTGCGCCGCGCGCGGTCGCCATGGCAGCGGCTTTCAGCATCTGTGGCATGGCCGCAGCAAAGGCGGGGTTCGCGGCCAGCCGCTTCATCATGTCGGCCGGCGGCCGCGGTGGGGCGCTGGCGACAGGGCGAGCATCGGCATGGCCGCCGGGCCCGCACTCACCATCGGCTTTTTTCGCGACCAGGTCGATCTGGCAGACGCCCTTGCCCGACGCTAGCAACGCCTTCGCATAGGGTCTGGATAGCAGACTGCAATCGCGCATGTCCACGGCGTGCGTGGCGCCGCTGGTGTAGGTAATCCTGCGCGTCGCGGTGGCGTACTGCTCCTCGCGGACGATGGTCACGTGGTCGGGCCATACGCTCGGCGGGTTCAGTTTGACGCCGCTGTCGGCAAGCGATTTCATGCAGGCCTGCACGTCGTTCTTCAGGGCCGCCAGGGCTGCTGTATTGCCTTCCTTGCCCTCGAAATAGCCTTCGAGCCGAGTGCGGTGGACCTTGACGGCGGTACCGCCGCCGTACACGACGTGTGGCGAATTTGCCTTCAGGACGAGCGTTTCGTACTGCGTGGTGGCCTGCGCGGCAGTGCCAAGTAGCACCAGCACCATGCCAGATGCCACGACTGCCGTCGCCCGTCGGGGGTGGTTCATATGCTGTGTCATGGATTCTGCAGGGCCAACGCCGCGGCCTTGACGGCGGCCGAGTTGCCGATCAGGTGCGCTTGCCAGTACGGGTTGAACAGGCTGGCCAGTTCCTTCTTGCCGTCCACGCGCGCGGTGGGGCGTTCAAAGAACACTTCGGAACTCGACACGGCGGCCATCACACTCTTCGCTTCAGCGCCTTCGTAGATCGCCATCTGCCCCGCCGGCTTGACGAGCGACGTGCCGGACGACGTGCGCAGGTCGGCGCTGCCGCGTGTGAGGCGGATGGCAAATTGCAGGCGCGGATTTTCCTTCTTGTTGGCGTCGGCGTTTTCCGGCGCGTACCCAAATGCCTTGGTGGACAGGTCGTAGAAGCTGGGCACGCCGCTGTAGTACCAGTCGCCGCCGGTCTTCTTCGCAGACTGCCTGCCGTCGCCCAGGTTGTACGCGGTTTGGCTCCGGCACCTGGCCGAAAACAGCCGGACAACGAAGATCTCCGTGCCCAATTTTCCATCATCCCGCGCCGACCAGTCATCGAAGCCATTGAGCGTCGTGCTGGCCGTGTGGCTCGCATTGCCCCGCAAAGGCAGGGCCAAAAAACATGACCAAGGCGATCTGTCGCTCCAGCCTCGGCTGGAAACGAATAAATCCTTGTAAGCCGCGGCCGCTTCGACGTTCTTGAAGCGGGTACGGTCGTTGCCAGAGTAGCGACGGATGAACGGCTCGCCATCAAACAGCGTGTAGTTGTCGAGCAGTGGCACGGTATCCACCTTGACGGCACCAAGTCCTGCATAGTTTGCGTCGGCGACCTGTTGCATCAGCGTTTTGCGGGCCGGCAGGAAGCCAGCAGACATGGCCGTTTGCGTCGCTTGCAGAGCGACCTTGGCGGTTTCGGTGGCCAGAATCGTGCCCTGGGCCACGGCGTCGAAACCCTGTTTGGCTGGCTGGATCACCGCCTGAGCATATTGCCACGCCATCAACGCACACAAAGGTTCATATTTGACCAATACAAGGACGATCGGCACGGAAGAAATGTTCGTGCAGTTCAATGGCGTCACACGCTGATTGTGCTCTTCAGCATATTCGAGCCACGACGACACGCTGACTAGTTGCGCCACCAACACCTCGTTGGCCATCATGGCGCGGTTGGTATACGCATCGAAATTAAGCGCCCGGGCATGCATCACCGCGGCACTGTAGGCCACGGCATCCGCGGTATTGACCAGCTTGGTCTTTTCCGCGGTGAGTTGCCCGGTGTTGAACATGAAAAACACGCCCGCCAGGCCGGTAACCAACACGAAGAGGCCGAAAAGCAGCGCCTGTCCCCGTTGCCGGGCCAGTTGCGGATTGGCATGGAGTCGTGTGCGAGGCCGTGGCATGGCGAACTGGTGCGACGCTTACTGCTTGCCGGTGTTGGACTGATCGCCGAACGTGGACAGCGAGTTCTTATTCGTGTCCTTCGCCGCGGTGACGGCCTTGCCTGATGCCGTTCCTGCCTGGGCAATCGCGGCACTACCGTCCTTGCCGGAGACTTCCTGCGAGATACCAGCCATCTGGTTACGGATTGTGGCACCGAACAACTGCGTGACGGCGATTGCCGCAACGGCGATCAGAGCCACGATGATGATGTACTCGGTCATGCCCTGACCCTTTTGCTGACGAGAAGCGATTTTTTTTGCAACGAGTTTGCGCGAAATCATGGTGAACCCCAAAGTGTCGAAAGAGCACGAACTCTATTGGATTAGTCATGCTTTAAAACTATCGGAATGTCACAATCAAAATATAAAAAAATAAATCTTTTTCTGCACCTTTCGGCAACCACATGTACTTACGGTTGTGCTAACCTGCCGACCCGAGAACTCTTCAAGTCTTTGATTTCCATAAGGAAATAGTTTTTTGGAACTTCATGAGCCATTTCAGAAATAAAATTTCGCTCATGAATTTTCCGTTAGTTAGGTAGTTTTCATTGCTTAACAATATTTCTTCTGAAATAACGTTATGGGATCGCAGATGCATGTCTCGGCAAGACCTGCAGTTAAGAATGGCGCTTAATTTCTACAAAATCCGAAGCATGAATAACGTGCGCAGCCTGACCTCAAAGCACGCCTCTGGCACAACACTGGATGCCAACGAAGTCAAGGTGACGCGCCATCGACCTTGATGCAAAGCGAGCGGCGCCTGCTCATCGCAACCAGCTGACAGATGCGCACCGTCGATTACAGCGAGCGCAATGAGCGCGGGATAAAAGAAGATCGATCAGCAGATCAAGAGGATTTCAGGAATGTCGCGCGAGGCGGCCAGAGCCGGTATTGTTGAGGCTCCCCAGCGCACTGCGCTATAGACGTCGCTTCGTTACAATGTCAGAAGCCATATCACAGTCAACTACTAAACGCCATGACACAAATGCTTCTCGATTGATACAGGCAGTAGAGTGCTGCAACAGCGTATAGATTTCCATGCCGCGAATTCAAATCCGCAAACGGGTCACGCCGCGGCTGATCCAGTCAGTGCAGCGCTTGTTGCAACACGGCGCCGACAGGATGCTGTCACGCGCCAACTTTCAGGTGGAGCAACGAATCTTTGAGGATGGCGAACCAGTATATTTCAGTGCGCGTGCTGCACCCGACAACCATGGTGGCTGGGTTATCGACAACCTAAAAATGAATAACGCGCTGATCGCGGCGCTCGCCAGGGCCTGCCACGTCGAGGCGAGGTCCGTGGACTATAGGCTGGTGCGCTATTTCCGCTCCAGGCGGCAATGTAAGATTGCTTGGCGGCTGCGCGATGGCTGCTTACCTGCGAACACGACGACCTTGATGGCCTCGATGGCCTTCCGATCTTCTACGTCTGCGACTCGGCCGGCACATACGTGAAAAACACGGCACTGTTGCGGCTAAAGGACCAGCCGCAACTAATGAACCGGGTGGCTGGCCCCGTGGATTCTTTCGGATAAGCAAGCCCCGATGAGCGGGTCGGGAAACTGCGGCGTCCAACCCAGGGTGACCCGCGATGCGCAACTTCAGACTGACGCGCTTTCTTATCAAAGTGATCCTGGTCTGAATCCGCCAGCATGCGGCCTACCCGCTGAGACCGGCACCTCAAGAAGATCACACAAGAGCGCGGCATATCAATCGAGCATTCGCCGATCGACCGGTGGGCGATTCGTTTCCCGCCGTTCGTCGAGAAAATGATCCAGAAAGATTGGCGTACGGTCAGGAGCGGCTGGCGTTTGGATGAGACGTACATCAAGGCCAGGGGCGACTAGGAGTATCCCTACCGCACTGGCGACAAACAATGCAAGACCATCGACTTCCTGCTGATGGCGAAGCACTTCTTCGACGAGGCAATGAGCGAACGGCAATCCGGCGAAGGCCGAAATGGAAAAGAGAGGCACTGACAAGGCACTTATTGATGCAATCAACCCCGATAGCGTCTTACCGATCATGGTGTACTAAGTCACATGCCTCAACAACATCAATGAACAGAATCATCGCGCCATCAAGCAGCTTAGTAGGCGGATGCTCAACCGCAAATTATTCCGCGCTGCCGGCACCGTGCGCGCCAATATTAAGCTGATGCACATGATCCACAAAGGCCAGTTCGCAATCGGCTGCGCCGAGGCCATGTCGCTCGCCGACCCACGCCGCTTGAGGCTGTTTGTTTTCCGATTCAGCTTTACGTCAAAAACGGCAGCACCCGCTCGAGCAGCATCTCCGGCGCTTCCTCCGCAATATAGTGCCCGCACGGCAGCGCCCCACCCTGCACTTCAGCGGCCACCCGCTGCCACTCAGCGATTGGATCGAAGCACCGCCCGACCACGCCCTGCTCGCCCCACAGCACCATCAGCGGCAGCGCCAGACGGCTTCCGGCATCGCGGTCGACCCGGTCGTGCTCAAGATCGATCGTCGCCGCAGCGCGGTAGTCTTCGCAGATGCCGTGCGCGGCACCTGGCAACGCCAGGCAGCGCTGGTACTCGGCCAGCGCGCGCGGGTCGAACGGCGCCAGGCCTGCACTACGCTTGCCCATCACGTCCCGCACGTACGCAGCCGGATCAGCCTCGATCAGGCGCTCGGGCAGCGGCGCCGGCTGGATCAGGAAGAACCAGTGCCAGTAGGCGCGCGCAAACGTGTCCGACGTTTGCTCGTACATTGCCAGCGTGGGCGCGATGTCCAGCAGCGCCATGCGCTCGACGGCCTGCGGATGGTCTTGCGCCAGCCGGTGCGCCACGCGTGCGCCGCGGTCGTGGGCCAGCACGCGGAAGGTGGCAAATCCCAGTGACTGCATCACCGCCACCATGTCGGCCGCCATCGCGCGCTTGCTGTAGTTGGCGTGGTCCGGCGCGCCCTGCGGTTTGGACGACTCGCCATAGCCACGCAGGTCGCAGGCCACGACCGTGAACTGCTCGGCCAGGCGCGGTGCGACGCGGTGCCAGATGGCGTGCGTTTGCGGGTGGCCGTGCAGCAGCAGGAGCGGCGGGCCGGAACCACCGACGATGGCGTTGATGGTCACGGTCGGGTCGATCTCGACTTGCAGGGCGCGAAAATGGGGGAACAGGGCTGTCATCGTGTCTCGTATTCGGTGAGCGGCTTGCTGCCGCAACATCGAATATACACGGGGCCGGCATGAAAAAAAAAGACCGGTCCGCGCGTGCGCTTTTGCCCTTACACGAGCCTGACATGTCGCCATTGTTGTAATTACGTCATTTGCGACTAGCACGAATTGACACCATGGCAAGCGCTGAGCAGTATGGAATGGAGGTCCCGGCCTCGCCCTTCCCAGTGGAACACCCGCGTTTGAATATCAAAGGACCAGCACCATGCAGAGAGCCAAGACGGAAAAGACAGCAGTTGCCCTTGCCATTGCCGCGCTGTGCGCAGGCTTTGCCCACGCCCAGGAGGCGCCGCAAGCCGAGACCACCGCAGCGTCCGCGACCGTGGTCGTCACCGGCACCCGGGTGGCCAACCGCACCGTGCTCGATACCACAGCACCTGTCGACGTGATCTCGGCCGAGACCCTGAAGAATTCGGGCAGCACCGAACTGACGCAGGCGCTGTCGATGGCCCTGCCTTCGCTGAACTTCCCACGCCCGGCGCTGACCGATGGCACCGACACCATCCGCCCTGCCACGCTGCGCGGCATGTCGCCCGACCAGACCCTGGTGCTGGTGAACTCCAAGCGCCGCCATGCGTCGTCGCTGGTGAACGTGAACGGCTCGATTGGCCGCGGTTCGGCAGCGGTCGACCTGAACACCATCCCCACCGCGATCGTCAAAACGGTCGAGGTGCTGCGTGACGGCGCCGCGGCCCAGTACGGCTCGGACGCGATCTCGGGCGTCGTCAATATGCGCCTCCGAACCGACCGCACGGGCGGCGAAGCGACCGTCAACTATGGCGCCAACAAGACCGAATACGATCTGTACAACGCAGCGCCACCGGCCGGCGGTACCTGGACCGCCCCGGCCTCGCGCAAGCGCACCGATGGCCAGACCGCCACGGTCAGCATCTGGAAAGGCCTGGCGCTGGGCGAGACCGGCTACCTGACGATCGCCGGCGAATTCCGCGACCAGAACCGCACCGAGCGTACCGGCTACGACATGCGCCAGCAGTACGCACTGGTCAACGGCGCGTTCGATCCGCGCGAGAACACGATCAACCGTTTCAATGCGTGGACGGGTGAGCCCGACATGAAGCAGTCCACGCTGTTTGCCAACGCCGGCAACGACATGGGCGGCGGCGTCAAGGTGTATGGCTGGGCGAGCTACCAGGACCGCGATGCCACGTCGGCCGGCTACGCCCGCATCCCGCAGGACGCGCGCAACATCCAGTCGATCTACCCGGACGGCTTCCTGCCGCAGATCTCGCCGACCGTAAAGGACTTTTCGGCCACCGGCGGCGTGACCTGGGTTGCCGGTGCATGGGACATGGACGCCTCGCTTGGCTACGGCAAGAACAAGATGGAGTACACCATCGAGAACACGCTGAACCGCTCCCTTGGGCCGACCAGCAAGACATCGTTCTATGCGGGTGGCTATTCGTACGACCAGGCGGTGCTGAACCTGACCGGTGTGCGCAGCGTCGAGATGGCGTCGTTCTCGTCGCCGCTGAACGTGGCGGTCGGTATCGAAGCGCGCCGCGAAGGCTATGAGCTGTTCGCCGGCGAAGAGCAGTCGTACAGCTTCGGCGGCGCGCTTCTGCCGAACGGTACGCCGACGGCACCGGGCGCCCAAGTGTTCCCGGGCTTCCGGCCATCGAACGAAGTCGATGCGCACCGCAACGCGATTGGCGCCTTTATCGACCTAGAAGCGAATGTCACGCCCGAGCTGCTGGCATCGGTCGCCGTGCGCGGCGAGCGCTATTCGGACTTCGGCAACAGCCTGGCCGGCAAGCTCGCGCTGCGCTACGACTTCAACCCGAACTTCGCCGTGCGCGGCGCGATCCAGAATGGCTTCCGCGCGCCCTCGCCGCAGCAGCAGAACTTCACCGCGACCTCGACCAACTTCATCAACGGCGTGCCGTTCGAGATCACCACCTTCCGCCCGGACGATCCGGTTGCCGTTGCGCTGGGCGCCAAACCGCTCGACGCCGAGAAATCGATCAATGCGTCGCTCGGCGCCGTGATGCGTCTGGGCGCTGTCAGCCTGACGGTGGATGCCTACCGCATCGACATCGACGACCGCATCATCCTGTCCGAAAACCTGACGCAGACGAACGTGCGCAACTACATCGCCAGCCAGGGCTTCATCGGCGTGGGCGGCGGGCGCTTCTTCATCAATGGCGTGGACACCACCACCAAGGGCGTCGACATCGTGCTGAGCATGCCGTACAACGCCGGCGACGCAGGCAAGCTGGACTTCACGCTGGCGGCCAACTTCACCGACACCAAGGTGACCAAGACGCCGACGACGACGCAACTCTCGAGCCTGAGCCCGGCGCCGGTGCTGTTCGATCGCCTCAACGTGCTGTCGCTTGAAAAAGGCCAGCCGAAGAACAAGGTCAGCGCCAACGTGAACTGGCGTCTGGGCCAGTGGGGCGCGACGCTGCGCGCCACGCGCTACGGCGAAGTGCTCTCGCCAGGCACCACGGCCGCATTTGACTTCGAGATGGGCGCCAAGACCACGGTCGATCTGGAAGGCCGCCTTGCGGTCACGCCGAAGCTGACCCTGGCGCTGGGCGCGGACAACGTGTTCGACCAGTATCCCGAGACGCAGCCGCCATCCATCAACACCACCGGCAACACGCCGTTCTCGTCGTACGCGCCGTTCGGTCGTGCGGGCCGCTATATCTACGGCCGCGCCACCTACGCGTTCTGAGGCGGTCAATGTCGCCATCACCCTGGCCAGCCGAATCGGCCGGCGTGATGGCGACGCTGCATTGCCCTTGCTTACGCGTCCAGCTCGGGATAGCGGCGGAAGATGCCGTCCTGGTTGAACGGAATGCGGCGCGGCGATGCCAGGTAGGCCGCGATCTTCGGCCGCGCCGCCACCCGGTCGCGCAGGCCGGTGAGCTCGGGATGCTCCTGCTCGACCTTCTTCATCGCGTTGGGGAATGCGTAGCGTAAGCCCTCGATCACCTGGAACAGCGACAGGTCGGCGTAGCTCACGCGCTCGCCCAGCAGGTAGTCGCGCGGCTCGGGATTGGCCAGCAGCCGCGCAAAATAGGCCATGAACTTGGGGATGCGCGTCTCGACGAAATCGGCCGCGCGGCGTTTGGCCTCGGGTTTCTGGTCTTCGTAGTACAGCATCGAGGCGATCGGGTGATGCGTGTCGTGCGCCTCGGTGACCAGATCGGCGATCGTCAGTTGCAGCTGATGGACCCAGAGCCGGCCAGGTTCGGTGCGTGGCGCCAGGCCATGCTGTTCGCCCAGATACAGCAGGATGTTGGCTACCTGGCCGATGGTCTGCTCACCGGCTTTCAGGAACGGCGGGGCAAAGGAAGGATGGTCGCCGACTTCGAGCGCGGCCGTCAGCAGATCGACGCCACCATCACGGCGCGCCACGTCGACATAATCGGCGCCCGCTTCTTCCAGCGCCAGTCGTACGAATTCGCCGCGGCCCTGGATCGACGGCCAGTAATACAGTTCGTAGGGTTGCACCATGATTGCTTTTCCTGTTGATGGAGAAAAGTCATGGTAGACCGAACAGCAAGGCCGGGAAGCACGGTACGCCGGCCATACGCACTTTGCCTGTCGTCAGGCGACTGCGCACCACCGTTTGGCGATCGTTGGCGGCAGGTTGAAATGCTTCGCCGTTTCTGCAATCGAGGCCTTGTTTTCTTTCTTCCATGCCGAAACCTGGCTGGCGTTCGGCCTTTGCGGACTGCCCGTGCTGTCCTTGTCCTTGCCCTTGGCCGTCTTGGCTGTCGCAGCGCGCGCTGCCTGGCCGACGACGCGACTGGACACCGTGCGGTGCATGCTGCGGGACTGCGTGTCATTCAAAGACTCTTGCTCGGTCAAAGGGCCCTGCGCGAGGGGGCCTTCCGGCGGCTGGTTGTGCGTCATAAAAGTTCTTCCGTGCTGATAAATAAGTGCCGCCATTATGACCTGCTCCCGATGGCAACCGGGGATTTGAGACGGTCAACGTGATGCGGCGAGCGTGCCGCGCTACGGACATCGACCGATTGTGGCGATTGAGCAACGCCTCGAAGGCGGCGAAACCCTGTCAACGTGGCCAATGCCCTTAATCGTGTTGGTTCCTGACGAATCATTACACTTTCCCCAAGCAAACGTTTTTAATAGGGAACATAATTGCACTGAGGAACTAAATTAATAAAGTTCACCCGTCACTTTTTTGTCCACTGGAGCGCCCATGATCATCGCGCGATTGACCCAACGCTGGCACGCCCTGCGCCACTGGCGCGCGCACCAGTCCCCCGATTCCCACGCCCGCTTCGAGGAGACGACCTTCAACCGGGCGTACCGGGATGCGGTGCACGGCAGCGCCGGTTTGATCCTGTGGCAGCACGATGGCGAGCATGGGCGCTTTGCGCTGCAACTGCGCACGGCGCAGCGCGACGATTCGCAAAATGGGTTGACCTTGACGCTGCTCGCCAATGACGCGGTGTTGCATCGCCT
>Ga0265798_10001895_pt1 | contig 31447 bp, 27 predicted proteins | sample P3T30metagenome_FD_192430 | JGI IMG/M metagenome (GOLD analysis project Ga0265798, IMG submission 192430) | Plant litter microbial communities from East Loma Ridge, Irvine, California - P3 T30 | ecosystem: Environmental > Terrestrial > Plant litter > Unclassified | place: USA: California... | reverse complement strand
GGGTAGGTGGTTGAGCGGTGCGATTTTGGCTCGCTTTTTTTTGTCTTTTCCGACCGGCCCAGAGCCGCGTTTGCCTGCCGGTTTTAGGCAGTCGGCGCGTAGCTTTGGGCCGGTTTTGTTTTTGGCAAAATTGCTAAAGCCACGACCACGTTCTTTATAAAAAGGCTAGCAGCCAGCAGGTACTAGCTAACATTCTACAAATGAAGTTTTTCATCGATACGGCCAACCTAGCCGAGATTCAAGAAGCCGTAGACCTAGGCGTGCTCGACGGTGTTACTACCAATCCTTCGCTGATGGCCAAGGAAGGCATCCGGGGCACCGATGCCGTAATGGCGCACTACCAAGCCATCTGCGACATCGTGGACGGCGACGTATCGGCCGAAGTGATTGCCACCGACTTTGAAGGTATCATCCGCGAGGGGGAGGCCCTGGCCGACTTGCACCCCAACATTGTGGTGAAAGTGCCGATGATTAAGGATGGCGTAAAAGCCATCAAATACTTCAGCGACAAAGGTATCCGCACTAATTGCACGCTTATCTTTTCGGCGGGGCAGGCGCTGCTGGCTGCTAAAGCGGGCGCTACGTACGTGTCGCCCTTCGTGGGTCGTCTCGACGACATAGGAGCCGACGGCCTGGGTTTGATTGGACAGATTATCGAGATTTTTGCCAACTACGGCTTTGCTACCGAAGTGCTGGCCGCCAGCGTGCGCCACGTGCCGCACCTCATTCAGTGCGCTGAGCTAGGGGCCGATGTCGTAACCTGCCCGCTCAACGTTATCACCGGGCTGCTCAATCACCCGCTGACGGACAAGGGATTGGCTACTTTCCTGGCCGACCATAAGAAAGTAAACGCTTAAAAATAGTCTGTCATTGCGACGAGGAACGACGAAGCAATCTTTCCTTTTAGCTTAGCGGACGTTAGCTAGCACAAGAGGAAGGATTGCTTCGTCGTTCCTCCTCGCAATGACAGTACTTTTAATTAGTAAAGCGTGTACATTATTAAAGTAAAAGGCAAAGCCAAAATCCCGGATTACATCCAGTTGCGCGACGAGCATTTCGTGCTGATTGCCTATTTCCGGGCCGACCGCCCACTCAAAGATTTGCACCGCTACGGCCTCGAAGGCCAGGAAGTGCCGCTGGCGGCCATCATTGCGGAGCTGGAATTTGGCAAGCTGCGTAAGCTCGAACTGTAAGCAACCATCATGAACGAGCAAATTCTAGAGCTTCGCGATGCGACCGTGACCCAGGAGGAACGCGCCGTGCTGGCGGGTGTCACGTTTGCGCTGGCCAAGAGTGAGTTTGCCTACCTAGTGGGCCGCACCGGCTCGGGCAAGTCTTCGCTGCTCAAGACCTTATATGCCGACCTACCGCTACTGGTGGGTACTGGCGAGGTAGCGGGGTTTAACCTCGCGAAGCTGCCCGCGGGCAAAGTACCCTATCTACGCCGCAAGCTAGGGATTGTGTTCCAAGACTTTCAGTTGCTTTCCGACCGCACCGTTGGCGAGAACCTGTTGTTCGTACTCAATGCTACCGGCTGGAGCGGCAAGGCGCGCAAGCAGCAGCGCATCCAGGAAGTGCTCACGCAGGTGGGCCTAAGCGGAGTGGGCAACCGCATGCCGCACCGCCTTTCGGGTGGCGAGCAGCAGCGCGTGGTTATTGCCCGTGCCCTGCTCAACGAGCCGTTGCTGCTGCTGGCCGACGAGCCCACTGGCAACCTAGACCCCGAAGTGGCCAACGGCATTATGGATTTATTCACGGAAATAAACCATAGGGGTACGGCGGTGCTCATGGCTACGCACAATTTTCAGTTGCTCGACAAATACCCGCACCGCGTGCTCACCTGCCAGGATGGGCAGCTGCTGGACTCGAGGCGGAAATAAAGCCAGGAGGCGTGTGCAATGGCTGGCCTGTCCATTCTGATTCCGATTTTTAATCGTGAAGTAGCAGAACTGGTGCACGCCCTGCTAGCACAGCTACCCGACTGGCCGGGCCCCACCGAAATCAGGCTGCTCGACGATGGCTCGGCTGAAAAATACCGAGCGGCAAACCGGCCGCTAGCTACCCTCCCTAGGGTGGCGTACGAAGAGCTAGCCGCCAATGTAGGCCGCGCAGCAGTGCGCAACCAGCTAGTGGCCAAGGCACAATACGAGTGGCTGCTGCTACTTGATAACACGAGCCAGGTGTCTGATAGCCGCTACCTGGCGCGTTACGCTGCTGCTTGTGGCCAGGCGCCCGTAGTGGCCGGAGGCGTGCGCTATGCCGACCAGGCGCCAGCTACGCTCGCGCTACGGCTGCGGTGGCTGTATGGCCGGCAGCGCGAAGCCCTACCTCTGGCGCAGCGCCAGGCTGCAGCCTACGACCAGCTGCTAGTAAATAATTTGTTGATTCAGAAGGTGCTACTACAGCAGTTTCCGCTTGACGAGCGTTTGCGCGGCTATGGCCACGAAGACACGAAGCTAGGCTGGCAGTTAACAGCAGCGGGTGTACCACTCTGTCACCTGGATAATCCTATTGTGCACGCCGGCTTGGAAACGGCCACTGCCTTCCTCGAAAAATCGGAGCAGGCCGTGCGCAATCTGGCGCAACTGCTGCGCCAGGATAACCTAGGCGCAAGCAGCCGGTTGGTCCAGGCAGTTCGGCGCCTACAGCGGGCTCGCTTAGCCGCTGGCTTGCAGGCAGTCCTGACGCTGGGCGAGCCGTTGCTACGGCGTAACTTGCTCAGCGCAAAGCCTTCCCTGAAAGCGCTGGATGCGCTGAAGCTGCTTTGGCTACTGCGGGAGGGGGCAGGCCGCTAGTGAGCTAGTACCTTTGGCAAGCTTACCGCCTTCTTTTACCGCTTTGCTGCCACCCGCTCCCATTTCGCTCCTCGACCTTGCGGCCGAACACGCGTCTTACCAAGCAGAGCTGGATGCTGCCTGGCGAGCCACTACGCAGGAGGCTGCCTTTATTCAGGGACCGGCAGTGCCAGCCTTTGCCAGCGAGCTGGGTAGTTGGCTAGGTGGGGCGCACGTGGTGCCCTGCGCCAACGGTACCGACGCGCTTACCCTGGCGCTGCTCAGCCTAGGACTGCCGCCGGGTGCAGAAGTTATTGTGCCGGCCTTCACCTACATCGCCACGCTGGAGGTGGTGGCGCTGCTGGGGCTGCGCCCGGTGCTGGCCGATGTGCGGCCCGACACCTTTATGCTAGACCCGGCCGCGGTGCGCGCGGCCCTCACGCCGCGTACTGCGGCCGTGCTGGCAGTGCATTTATTTGGGCAATGCGCTGATTTAGAATTATTAAAAGAAATTTGTTCGGCGGCTGGCGTGGCCTTGGTAGAAGACAATGCCCAGGCCCTAGGGGCGGCTTTTACCTTCGCCAGCGGCGAAGCTGCCTATGCTGGTACGGTAGGGGAGGTCGGTACTACTTCCTTTTTCCCGAGCAAAAACCTAGGTTGCTTCGGCGATGGCGGCGCCTTGTTCACCCGCAACGCCGCCCGCGCCAGCCTCTTGCAGCAGCTGGCCAACCATGGCCAAACCCAGAAATACCACCACCAGCACATTGGCCTCAACTCGCGCCTCGACACGCTGCAAGCGGCCCTGCTGCGCGTGAAGCTGCGGCACCTACCGGCCGCGCAGGCGGCCCGCCAAGCCCTAGGTGCCTGCTACGATGCTGGACTGGCCGACGTGCCTGGCCTATACATTCCGGCCCGTGACCCGCGCAGTAGTCACGTTTTTCATCAGTATACGCTTCGTATAGAAGGAGATGGCTGCCGCGAAGCCCTGCGGCAGCACTTGGCGCAGCACGGCGTTCCGAGCGCCATCTACTACCCGCGGCCCGTGCATCAGCAGCCGGCCTATGCCTACTTAGGTTACCTGGCGGGGCAATTTCCGGTAGCCGAGCAGCTGTGCCAGCAGGTGCTGTCGCTGCCGCTGCACCCGGGGCTAACGGGCGCGCAGCTCGACTACATAATAGCAAGCACGCGTGCTTTCTTCGCAGTTTGATATTTGCGCGTGACTAATTCGACGGCTAAGGTTCGCTTCGTTATTTGTGGGGTAGGCCACATTGGCCACCGCCACGCCACGCTAGTGGCCCGCCACCCCGAGGCGCAGCTAGTGGCTTTGGTCGATGTGCGGGTGGAGCTGCGCCCTGCGTTGGCTGCTACGTTTCCGGGGGTGTCCTTCTTTACCTCTTTAGAGGCCTACCTCGCGCAGGGGGCTGAGGCTGATGTGCTTACCATTGCCACTCCCAATGGCTTGCATGCCCGCCAGGCCATGGTTGGCTTGCGTCACGGCTTGCACGTCCTGATTGAGAAGCCCCTAGCCCTGCGCACCACCGACGCCGAGCTAGTGCTGCAAACGGCACAGCAAGCCGGCAAGCTGGTGTTTGGGGTGATGCAAAATCGCTATTCGCCGCCCGCCACCTGGCTCAAAGAGCTTTACGAAAGCGGCCGCCTAGGTCCCATTTTTTTGGTGCAGTTCCATTGCTTCTGGAACCGCGATGCGCGCTACTACCAGCCGGGCGGCTGGCGGGGCACCCAGGACCTAGATGGGGGGACGCTATTTACGCAGTTCAGTCACTTCGTCGACTTGCTGTACTGGGTGTTTGGGGATATCACCAACATCAGCGCCCGCTTTCAGGATTTTGCGCATCAAGGGGTTACCGATTTTGAAGACAGTGGGCTTGTCACCTTCGACCTGGTGCGCGGCGGCAGTGGCACACTCAGCTACAGCACGGCCGTGTGGGACCGCAACCTCGAAAGCTCTCTGACGGTAGTAGCCGCGCGCGGCTCGCTCAAAATCGGTGGGCAGTACCTAGACAAAGTAGACTACTGCCATGTGCAAGGCTACGAGCTGCCGACCCTACCCGCCACCAATGCGGCCAACGACTACGGGACCTACCAGGGCTCGGCGGCCAACCACAGCTACCTGATTGACGACGTAGTACAAGCTGTACAAGCTGGCGCCCAATCTGCCACTAACGCCCACGACGGCTTGAAGGTGGTCGAGATTATAGAGCGCATTTATGCCCTGCGGCCAACTATATTCAGTAAAGAGTCCGTTAGCCTTGGTAATCAATATTGTTGATTATCAAGGCTAACGGACTCTTTACTGAGTTTGAAGAACTAGGAGTGGCCTAGCTCAGCTACGGCTGGTAGTGAGCGGTCGCCCCGGGCTGGAGTAGGCGTTAGGGCAGCGCCGGCCGATTGCTCCCAATCCTGGAAACGGGTAATTTCCACGTGGAACTTCCCAATGAACCAGCTTATCAAGCTAAGGTCATCAAGAAATCCTAATACCGGAATAAAGTCAGGTACTAGGTCGATAGGCGAGAGCACATAAAGCAGTACACCTAACCCCGATACAATGGTCGTAGTGTGGATTTGGCGATAGTCGCCACTGACGTAGTTACGCACGAGCCGCACTAGGGTGTGAGCCGTGTGAAACAGCTGTGTGAATTTGTTTTCCTTGCTATGTTTATCTGACAGCTTATCAGCTACTTCATTAAGTACAATGACAGCTTTGAGAGGCTTGCTGAGCAGCTTGGAGCCACGGCCGAGAAACTTAGTGAAAAGAGCGTTTTTGGAAATTTCGAGGCCGCGTTCGGTGAGAGTCGACATAAGGAGAGACAAAAAGAATAGCGTTGGCTCGGCAATACGCAGGGCCAATCGGTATAGTTGCTAGCTCCCTATACATAGAAAATAGTAGGGCGGCGCGCGCTTACCTCTCAAATAGGGGGGTGGTGCCGCCAACCCAGTCCTTATTTTTATTGAAGTCTACGCCTATCATCTCGCCGCGGCTCAAGCGAGCCAAGCCCGTGAGCAGTAGTGGCTTCGTTTCATTCTTAGGCCAGCTATAAAGTAAGCGAATCTCGCACTTGACCAGGCCATCGGGCGATTGTACTATCGGCTCGTACTGTACCTTGCGCTGCAGCAAGTAGTTATGCTTGTCGGGTAGTGCGTCGAGGTCGGCCGCCGTAACGTGCAGCCGCACGCCCGCGCCTGCAAACGAGAACAGAGGCTTGAGCACGTAGTTCTCTAAGTCGGCCGGGTAGGCCGCAAGCTCGTGTAAGTAGTAGCTTGGCGGCGCGAAGGGGCTCTTAATGAGCGGCAGCGTGTACTTGCTGATGCGGAAAAACCAGTTTGGGTGGCCGACCCACTCCACGTCCACGTCATCGTCGGTGAGGTTAAACTCGGGGTGCAAATCGGGGTAGCGTACTAACTCGTCAAAGATGATGCGGTTGTAAATACGCTTGATTAAGATTTCCCGGCCGTCTTTTTCATAGAATAATTGCCGGCCACGCTTGCGTACATCGGGCAGCGACACGGCCTCAATACCCCAGAACTGCTTGGACAGCATAAAATCTATCCGGGTCTTCTGCTGCTTCGGAAACAGCTCCAGTAGAATGACATTTTCCGGCTGCTCGTCGCCTAGTAATAGGTTTCGCATTTCGGTGCGGTAAGCAATTGCATCGGCTACTTCCAGAAACGGCGTCACCGAGTCGGGGATGGGGTAGTGCTTCTGAAAAATGGAAGGCAACCATGACTGAAAAGCATAAAGCGATGGAAAGCCTTGCATCTCAATAAGCTGGGGCTCTAGCTCGCCATCGGCACCCCGGCACACTGCAAAGTCAAACGTTAAAAATTCGGCGTGCTCATCTTCGTGAGGTACGCGCTGGTGGGGCGGGATAGCCTGCTCGGTGAGCTGCTTGAAATCGGGCTGCTGAATGACGTTGATGATATCCTGCCCCGCCTGAATGAGCTTGTCGCGCAAGCCAGCTGGTACAAAAACCGGTGTTTCGGCCACACGAAAGTCTAACTGACCGGGTAGCTGCTGGTCGATGTCGGCCAGCATTTCCTGGTACTTCTCGGGAGTGAAAGCGGCGTTGAAGAGGTGGCGGGCAGCAGAAATCATAAGAGGAGAAATGACGAACAAAAAAATGGCGCGAACGGTCAGGTTCGCGCCAGTGAGTGTACTTAAATAAGCGTGATAGCTAGCATAGCGGAAAGGGCCTAGGCTAGTGCTGGCTCGCCAAGCTGCGCCAACGCCCGGCGCAAAAAGGTCGGAATGAGTACGTTTTCGGTCCGCTCAATGGCATTGGGGTCGGCTAGCAGGCGCACCATGTCATGGTATTTCTCTTCGCCGTAGGCCGTAATTACTTGCTGCTTACGCTCATCGGTGAGCATATAGCGCAGCATGCCCTCGCCATCGGCCTCGGGGTGAAACTGGGTGCCCAGCACCTCGGGCGAGAAGCGAATGGCCATAACGGCCCGCGCCAGTGGCACGTGAGGCCGCTCTTTTTCGAGGCACAGTACCGAAGCTCCTAGCTCGGCCAAGCGGTCGGCGTCAACGTCAGTGAGCTGATAATCACGCGAATCGACGGCGTAGAAGGGCTCAGGCAACTGGTCGAGTACCGGGTCGGCTTCGCCGGCCGGCGTGAGGTGCACCGGCAGCACGCCAAAGGAGGTAGACTTGCGCTTGCTCACCTCGCCTAGCCCTAGGTGCCGGCTCACGAGCTGAAACGAGTGGCAAATCAGAAGCAAGTGCTTTTTGCGCTCAGCGGTTTGGTTATAAGCCAGTAACGAGTCAATAAATTGAAAATAAAGTGGCTCCCAGGCTTCGGTGGAAGGCAGGGGGCTACCGGGCCCGCCACTTGAAATATAGATGTCGTAGTCAAGGCCCGGAACCTGATTTTCGGCCCGGACATTAAACGTGTCAACTGCAAATGTTACGTCGTGTGCGGCTTCAGTGCGGCGTAAAAGCTGGTAGATACAACGCATCCCTTCATTGCGGGCGTTATTGTACAAATCCAGGACGGCAATACGGAAAGTAGGCATAGGCTAAATGATAATCTTAGTAAACTCTCTAATTAAAGGCTTGTTTAAAATAACGGTAGCAAATTAATAATAAGTTCGTTGACACGGCGCTTAGGTCACCTAGAGCCCATGCGTAGTCTCGCTCAAGATGTAGTCAACTACTTTGGTGAGGTCGCCGGTTTGGTGAAAAACGGCGAGCTGGCGGTCGGCGCCGGTCCCCATTTCCAGCATTTTGAGCACGTACTCCACTTCGTGGCGGCTGCCTAGGTCGTCGAGTACGTCGTCGACAAAGTCGAGCAGCTCCAGAATGAGCTGGCGGGCAGGCTTTTCTTCTTGCGAGCCAAAATCAATGAGTGTGCCGTTGATGCCGTAGCGGGCAGCCCGCCATTTGTTTTCCTTAATGAGGGCGCTGCGATAGAGCCGGAAATTCAGGTTTTGGACTTTTAGTTTATAAATCTTCGCTACCAGTGCCTGCATCACGGCCGCTACCGCGATGGTTTCGTCGGCGCGCATCATCATGTCGCAGATGCGGTACTCGATGGTGTCGAAAAAGGGATGCAGCCGCAAGTCCCACCAGATTTTCTTGCCGTTGTCGATGCAGCCCGTCTTTATAAGCAAGGCAATAAACTCATCGTAATCCGAGGCGCTGGTGAAATAGCCCGGAATGCCCGTGCGCGGAAACCGCTCGAATACCTTGGTTCGGAATGACTTGTAGCCCGTTTCGCGGCCCTCCCAAAACGGCGAGTTGGTGCTGAGCGCAAACAAGTGCGGCAGAAAATAGCGCAGCGCGTTCATCATGTACACGCCTAGGTCGCGGTTTTCGATGCCGATGTGCACGTGCATGCCAAAGACGAGGTTGGAGCGGGCCGCCTCCTGCAGCTCCTCCACTATTTTGTCGTAGCGCGCATCGGGTGTGATGGGCTGGTCTTGCCAGCGTGAAAATGGGTGCGTGCCCGCCGCCGCGATTTTCAGCCCCACACGGTCGGCCAGCTCTATCACCTGGCGGCGCAAATGCACCACTTCGGTGCGAGCCTCCTCTATGTTATGGCAAATGTTGGTGCCAACTTCTACTACCGACTCGTGCATTTCGGCCTTCACCTGCTCGTGCAGCGTGATTTTGCCGTCCTCCACAATCTTCGACATGTGCGAGCGCAAATCGCGCGTGACCGGGTCGATGGTTTGAAACTCTTCTTCGATTCCGAGGGTGAAAACGGGCCGGGGCATAGCAGGAAATGGCTAAAATGGAATAGGGGAGCGCCCTGGAGAAAGACTGATAAAACCACAAAAGGGCCACCACCAAGCAACGATGGCAGCCCTTTTCTTATAAAATTGGGGTGAGAGCGACTACTTTTTAGCAGCTGATTTCTTAGGCTTGGCAGGTGCCTTCTCAGTGCTAGCAGCATCCTTGGGTGCTGCCTTGGCTTTGGCGGCTGGCTTCTCGGTTGGTACCTCGCCTTCGGGGGCTACGGGCTTGGGCGCAGCCGATTTTTTGGGTGCCGCCTTCTTGGCAGCCGGCTGAATGCCCGTGGCCCCTAGGTCGTTGGTTTCGTGCACCGGAGCCCCAACCTCTACTGCGCCATCGGTTGAAGCAATGGCGGTTTGGCTGGCTGATTTTTGCACAAACGTGCCCCAGGTGAGGTTGTCGCGGCCGGGCTGCTGGGCCTGGGCCCGCTCGATGGCCAGGTTGGCGGCGTGTTCTACCACCCACTCAAAGTTTTCGGGGCCTACCGAGTTGATGTCGGCGTCGGGGGCGGGGTTGCCAAAGTCAATAGCGATTGGAACACCATCGCGCACCGCAAACTCCACGGTATTAAAGTCATAGCCCAGGCCCTGGCAGAGGCGCAGCGTGTAGTCTTTTACCGTTGCGAGCAGCTTTTCGCCAGCTTCGCCCTGCGTTTTCATCTCCGTCTTGTAGCGCTCGTGGAAGGCGTTGCGCGGCTCGTAGGGCATGATGAGTACATCCTTGCCACCTAGGCAGTAGCAGCGGAAGTAGTCATCAAACTCGACAGCTTCCTGGTAGAGCATCACGAGCTGACCAGTTTCGTCGTAGGCGCGCCACGCTTCGTCGGGGTTGTCTACCTTATACACGCTCTTCCAACCGCCGCCCGAGTGGGGCTTCATGAAGGCCGGGAAGCCGATTTTCTCAAAGGCCTTCTGCCAATCGAACATCGACAGGTTGCGGAACGAGTTCTCATTGGTATCGTCGGGGCGGGCCTTGCTGGGCAGCAGCAGTGTCTTGGGCACTGGCACGCCGAGCTGCACTGCGAGAGCATTATTAAAGAACTTCTCATCGGCGCTCCACCAGAAGGGATTGTTAATCACGGCCGTACCCGTGAGGGCGGCGTTCTTGAGGTAGGCACGATAAAAAGGCACGTCCTGCGAAATGCGGTCGATAATAACGGCGTAGTCAGTGGGCACAGCCTGCTCAACTTCCGTGATATTTACAAATTCAGCCGTGATACCATCAACGGCCTTTTGATTGACACGGTCGACGAACGCCTGCGGAAACGTGTTTTCTTGGCCGAAAAGAATGCCGATTTTTTTCATGAGAGAGGGCAAAAAGGGTATTGGGGAGGGAGGCTGCGCAAGTGTACGCAACAGCCTTATTAAAAGATAGAAGAGACGTATTCCGGGAACATCTCGCGCCACACTGGCCAGTCGTGGGTGCCGTTACGCACATCAAGGCGGTGCGGGATGCCCTTGGCAGTTAAGATACTCGACATCTGGTAGTTAGAGTCTTTGCAGAAGTCGTGTTCGGCCGTGCCCAAGATGATATTCATCTTGTAGAAGTTATCATTTTGGGCATTGGGCATGAAGTCGGGCGGGTTGTTGAAGTACACCTGCTCGTCGTAGTAGCCGCCCATAAACATGCGAATGTCGAAAGCTGCGCCCATCGAAAACAGGTGGGCCACCTTCTCAGGATGCTTAAAGGCGAAGTTAAGCGCCTGATAGCCACCTAGGGAGCAGCCAGCCACGCCTATCTTATCGACTTGGCACTCTTGCTGCAGGCGCGGCACTAGCTCCTCGCTTATCATGCGGTCGTAGAGGTTGTGGTTGTGCAGGCGGGTGCCGGGGTGCAGGTGCTTGGCATACCAGCTCCACTTGTCACCGCTGTCGATGCAAACCAGCTTAATGAGTTTGTTTTCAATAAACCAGCGTACCGAGTCCACCAGGTGAAAGTCTTTGGCCTCGAAGTAGCGACCATTGGAGGTTGGAAAAACGAGGATGGGGTAGCCGTAGTCGCCCACGACCAGCATTTCCATGTCGAGGCCCAGGTGCTGGGAATAGAAGCGGCGGTATTCTTCGTGCAAGAGGCAGGTGCCGGTGGGAAAGGAGCCCACCCCGGAACCGGCTGCAAACTAAGCAGAAAATCTGAACGGCCAACTTTGGACAAAATTCTGGGAAACGCAGGCGGCGCGTGTTTCTTTGCGCAGATAATGGCAGTATTCCGCTTTCAGTCGCCGCGCGGGGCCACCGTAGCCGTTCGGCGCGACGAATCCTTATTCTCTATCCGGCTGGGCCGCGTGGTGCGCCTCGATGTGGTGTTACCACCCGGCTTCGACGCGGCCGCCGCGCAGCCCTACCCGGTGCTGTATCTCAATGATGGCCAAGACCTACAGCGCCTGCGCCTGCCCACCACGCTCAACTACCTGTATAAGCGCGGGGCCGTGCGCCCCTTCGTGCTGGTGGCAGTGCACGCCGCCGACCGCCTGCAGGAGTACGGGGTGGCTGCCCAGCCCGACTACCTAGGCCGCGGCAGCCGCGCCGGGCACTACACCGAGTTTGTGCTCAAGGAGTTGCTACCCTACGTGCAGGCCCACTACCACGCCAGCGCCAATCCGGCCGAGGCTGTGATAGCCGGGATGTCCCTAGGTGGCCTCACAGCCTTCGACCTGGCGTGGCACCACCCAGAAGCGTTTCAGCGGGCGGGCTCGTTCAGCGGTTCGTTTTGGTGGCGCAGCCGGGGCTTGAATGACGGCTATACCGATGCCGACCGCCTGATGCACAGCCTGGTAAGTGCCCGGGCGCCCAAGCCCGGCCAGCAATACTGGCTGCAAACCGGCACCGACGACGAAACCAGCGACCGGAACAACAATGGCATCATCGACGCGATAGATGATACCCTCGACCTGATGGCTACGCTGGCCCAGCAGGGGCTGCCCGCCGAGGCCGTGCGCTACGTAGAGGTGCCCGGCGGCCACCACCACCAAGACACCTGGGGCGCCATCATGCCCGATTTTTTGCGCTGGGCCTTTGGGGTAGAAGGCGTTGATACGCACGACTACCTGCGGCACCACCTAGGGGCGCACCTGCTGGCCGGCAAGCGCCACCTGCGCCGCCGGCCGCTTGGCGCCGCACGCCTAGGGTTTCAGTATCTGGCCAAGGGCATGGCGGCTACCTTTGCCGCCATGCCTGCCACTGCTACCCCTGCCCGCCCCGCGTCCGGCACCTACCAGCCCTACGCGCAAGGCTACCTCGACCTGATTCCAGAAGGCGCCGACCCGTTCGCGCTGCTACGCCAGCAGCCCGCCGAGCTGCACCGCGACCTGGCCCGCCTCACCGAGGCGCAGGCCCATATGCGCTACGCGCCCGGCAAGTGGACGCCCAAGGAGGTGCTGCTGCATATCGTTGATACGGAGCGCATCTTTACGTACCGGGCCCTGCGTTTCGCCCGCGGCGATGCACAGTCGCTGCCGGGCTTCAATGAAAACGAGTATGCCGCTACGAGCGAGGCCAACGACCGCTCGCTGAGCGACCTGCTAACGGAGTATCATGCCGTGCGGGCAGCCACGCTGGCCCTTTTTAGCAGTTTCACACCCGCGCAGCTCGACCGCGTGGGCCTTGCCAATGGGGGCGCTACGAGCGTGCGCGCCCTTCTCTTTATTACGGCTGGCCACGAGCGGCACCACCTAGGAATACTGCGCGAGCGCTACTGGCCCGTGATGCCCGCACCTGATACAGCTTTGGCACAACAACCAGCTGCTCCACTTCGTTAGGAAGCCGGTTTTTTAGTTATTTTTAATCCCATTACCCTCTACCCACCTTTTCACTCATGGCAAAAGCACAAGACGCCCGCAAAGAAAAAAAGAAAGAGCCGACCAAATCGATGAAAGAGAAGAAAGCCGAAAAGGAAGAGAAGAAAGTCGCCCGCGCTCGCAAGCAGGAATAAATCGCAGATTGTAGCGGATTCAACGGATTTCGCAGATACGCCCGCCTGCAGCGGGCTGACTATTCGAATGCAGATTAGCTTTTGGCTAACTTAGAGTGAGCCGGCGAAGCCGCTACTGCGTCCAAATAGTCAGCCCGCCGCAGGCGGGCGTATCTGCGAAATCCGTTGAATCCGCTACAATCTGCGATTATAGGGTGTAATACGGCTCTTTCTCTTTGTCGTGGTAGCGCAGGTAGCCGTGCAGCGTCAGCTTGATGAGGGTACGGTAGGCGCGGCGGCGGCTTATATTAATGAGCTTGGTGTACTGGGTTACCGTGATGCGCGGGGTAGTGCGCAGGTACTCTAGCACGCGCAGCTCATCTTTCGTAAGCGGTAGCTTTTCGAAGCGGGCCTCGGGCTGCTGACGCTCCAGTAGCTTCTCAGTGAGCGAGCTGGTTTGCACGCTTTCGTCGCGCACTCGGATGTAGCCGCGCCATTCGCCGGGCGCTATTTGGGCGCGGTGTGGCTTGTTCTGGCTTTCGGGCACCTCCACAATGAGCACAATGCGGTCGTCCTCCGTTTCTACCTCTCGGAAGTGCAGGGTGAGCGGCGGCTCAATGTAGTGCGCCGCTGCCTCGCGTAGCACAAACATTTCTTCCTCGGCGTCGCGCACGCCCACCACCCGGCCATCGTCGTCGACGCCCACCAGCACCTTGCCGCCCCGGGTATTGGCCAGCGAGGCCAGCGTGCGCGAAATGCGGGTAGGGTGGGTGGTTTTCTTTTTAAATTCTAACTCCTCGCCTTCGCCCCGGCTAATAAGTGCGCGTAAGTTCATACGTATAAGCTATGAGCTAGCAGCTATTGGCCGTTAGCTCTTCTGGTAGTTTATACTAACATAAGCCGAAACGCAAATGTGCCGCCCCCTAGGTAGGAAGCGGCACATCAACTAGCTAACAGCTGTCAGTCAGCCCGGCGCAGCCAAGCATATCTGTAAAATTCGTTTAATCTGCGGTCTAGAAGGGCAGGTCGTTGTCGTCGTCGCTGGCGATGGGGGCAGCCGAAGGCTGGGCCCGCAGGTTCGGGTTCTGGTTTTGCGGAGCGGGGCGCGAAGCCTGCTGCGGCTGGGCGTACCCACCACCGCCACCACCGGCCGGGGCTGCACCAGCAGCCTCGATGCGCCAAGCTTCGAGGTTGGTGAAGTACAGCATCTGGCCGTTTTTGTTAAAGCCGCGGCCGCGCAGGTCGAAGGTTACCTTCACCTCGTCGCCCATTTTGAAGGGGTCGATGACGCTGGTTTTGTCCTGGGTCAGTTGAAACTTGATTTGCTGGGGATACTGGCCGTCTTGAACTTCCAGGACGAACTCGCGCTTGCGGAATTTTTCGCTAACCTGCTGTTCGTCAAAGATTTCGTGCAGGCGGCCGGTTACGTCGTATGCCATCGTATTGTATGGTTAAGAGAAAATTGGGATTGGGAGGTCAAACCTACGAATAAAAACCCAAGGCGGCTAGGTTTTGGTTTCGGTAAAGTCAGTTTTGTAGCAAAAAACCCGAATTTTTAACGATAATTATCTAGTTGATTATTTGATAAATACGATTAAAATTCTGGTCTGAATTAGCGTCATTCTCGCAGTCAAGTACTTGGCTCGCACTAAGCTAATGAGCACGAATTCCGTTCTTGCGGCCAAAAGCTAAAAATATGTTCGCACTTGCCTTGCACGGTGGGGCTGGCACCATCGCCCGCGCCGCGCTCACCCCCGCCTTAGAAGCTGACTACCGTGCCGCGCTGCGCGCTGCTCTCGACCTAGGTACTGGCCTGCTGGCCCAGGGCGCCCCGTCGCTCGATGCGGTGGAAGCCACGGTGCGCTCGCTCGAAGACTGTCCGCTTTTCAACGCCGGGCGGGGGGCGGTGTTCACCCACGAAGGCCACCACGAGATGGACGCCGCCCTCATGGACGGGGACACCCGGCGCGCGGGCGCCGTAGCTGGGGTGCGCGAGGTGCAAAATCCCATTCGGGCGGCGCGCCTGGTGATGGAGCAGACCGAGCACGTGCTGCTGGCATACCCCGGCGCCGACCAGCTGGCCCGCGAGCACGGCCTGCCGCTGCAGCCGCCCGCGTATTTTTTCACCCAGCAGCGCTACGACCAGTTGCAGGAAGCCATCGCGGCCGGCCGGGTGCAGCTCGACCATACTCCGAGCGACCCGCCGAAGCTAGACCCCAATTGGAAGAAAGGCACCGTGGGAGCCGTGGCCCGCGACCAGCGCGGCCATCTGGCGGCCGCCACCAGCACCGGCGGCATGACCAATAAGCGCTACGCCCGCATCGGCGACACGCCCCTCATCGGGGCTGGCACCTGGGCCGATGCGCACTGTGCCATCAGCTGCACCGGGCACGGCGAGTACTTTATTCGGGCCGTGGCCAGCTACGACGTGGCGTGCCTGATGGAGTACCGGGGCTTGTCGCTGGCCGAGGCCTGCCGCGTGGTGGTGCACGACAAGCTGGCCCCGGTGGGCGGCGAGGGCGGCCTCATTGCCGTGGATGCCGCCGGCAACCTGGCGCTGCCCTTTAACTCGGAGGGTATGTACCGGGCCAGCCGCAGCATGGCTGGCGAGGAATACATTTCCATTTATTAAGTAGCGCGGATGAGGAGTCTGGGCCAACGACTAGGCAGCCGGCCGGGGTATCGGCTGCTGGTGCTGGCCGTGCTGGCGCTGGGGGTGGGGGTACGGGTGTGGCACTTCCCGGAGGTGCCGCCTGGCCTCAACCAAGACGAAGCCGCCAGCGCCTATGAAGCCTACGCGCTGGCCGAAACCGGCTGCGATAAATGGGGCAACCCCTGGCCGGCTTATTTCCCGGCGTGGGGCAGCGGGCAAAATGTGCTGCTGGCCTACCTGACCATACCCCTAATAAAGGTGTGCGGCCTGAGTATTTTTTCGGCGCGGCTTGCGGCCTTAGGAATGGGGCTGCTGACACTGCCTTTGTTTTATTACTGTCTGCGGCCCCTAGGTCGGCGGGCGGCGCTGCTGGGGCTGTTGCTGCTAGCGCTGGCGCCCTGGCATTTTATGCTAAGCCGCTGGGGATTAGAAAGCAATCTGGTTCCGTTTTGGATGCTGCTGGGTTGCGCCTTAGTAGGCCAGGCTATCCATAGCCAGCAGCGGCGCTGGATTATTCCTTCGTTGCTGCCTTTCGCGCTGGCGCTCTACGCCTACGGCACTACGGTGCTGGTGCTGCCTACGCTGCTGGGCGTCGTGCTGCTGGGCTGCTTCGGGCGCATCAAAGCGCAGTGGTGGGCCTGGGGGCTGGCGCTGGTGCTCTTTGTGCTCGCCGCCGCCCCATTCCTGCTATTCTTTGCGGAGAACTACGTGCTAGGGCACAACCTGGCCTGGACTGATAAGCTATTTTTTTCGACGCCGCTGCTGCTAGCCAACCGCCTGCACCAGACGGGCCTAGGTAGCCTGGCGGCAGTGTGGGCCCGCAACGCTGACTTTGTAGTGCGGGGGTTTGATGATGACACCAACTACAATAAAATGCTCGACTACCCGCTGCTGCTGCGCGGCACGTGGTGGCTGGCGGCGGTGGGCGTAGGGGCGGGGCTCTATCGGCTGCGCGGGCTGCGGCGGCAATGGGAAGCTGGTCAGCCAGCGGCGCTGGTAGGCCTGCTAATTGGAGCTTGGGCGCTGGCTTGCCTGCCCCTCTTTTTTCTGTTCGAGCTGAATATCAACCGTTCCAATCACTTCTTTTTGCCTTGTCTGGCACTGGCAGCCTGGGGAGGTGTGGTTGGCAGCAAGTGGCTGCCCGCCGGCCTCCCTAGGCAAGTGGCCTGGGGGCTGCTGCTGAGCTGGTTTGTGGGGGTGGGGGGCACTGTCACTTGGGCCTATCTCCGCCATTATCCGCGGGGTGACATCCGCATGCAGTTTAATGAGGGGCTGGGGCCGGCTTTCGAGGCCGTGCGTCAGTTGCGAGGAGCGGCGCAAGTGCGCATCACTTCCCAAATTCCTCTGAACTACGTCTACACGCTTTTCTATTTACAGTATCCGCCCGCCCGGTTTCGGCAGGAAGCACAGGTAGAAATCGTGAACGGCGCTTACCAGGTAAATAAATTTGGCCGCTACGTTTTTGATGACCGGTACTTGCTGCCGGGCGTACCCTACGCCTACCTAGCCCGCCGCGGCGAGTTGCTACCGAGCAGCCAGCAGCATAAAGTGGTGAGCTACAGCGACGAGTTTTGGGAAGTCGGCATGATGTACGGGCCAGCCACTACCCAGTGAGCCGGCATCTGGCACAAAATAGTTGAGGCCCGGCGCCAGCACGCAGTCCGAGAATAGATAACTAATGCCGTTCTTTGTAGGGTTCAATATAATGAGCCTTGTTATCTATTTTATAATCTTATAATGCAATTCGACTGTTTGTTGAAAACGGTGCTGTTCGGTGCTGGCTTGGTATGTGCGGCGGCCCCTGCTGCCTCGGCCCAGAGTGCCAGTAAGTACCCCACGCCCGCCGGCCCGCCGCGCAAAAAATACATGTTTGCGCAGAAAGACCCCGAGTGCCCAGTGGTGGCTAACATCACTAAGAATACCGACGAGGACGCCGACGTTACGGGCTCTTATACCCGCGTGTGCTACCGCTCACAGGCCGAGATGCTGGCCGAAATCGACGAACTGCGCCGCATCCACACGTGGGCCGATAGCACCTACCAGCGCCGGCTGGCCGCGCTGCCGCCCGGCGGCGCGCTGCTGCTCACGATTCACCGCCAGGGCGCCAAGAACGCCGACCCTTCGGCTCTCACCCTCACAGCCCGCACTAAAGACGGCGCTGAGGTGTACACGGCCACGCCCAAGCCCGGCTCCGGCCGCTTTTTCGGCCGCGACCTGTATCAGGCGCAGCAGGCCGTGCCTTTCGTAAAGCCTGCCGTTCCGGGGCCCTACCTCTTATCCATTACCGACAGTAAGCTGCGGCAAGTGTTTGAATACCAACTGTCGATTCCGTAAAAAGCCCTAGGTAGTCGTTGTAGCTATAGCTGGCACCAACGACTACCTAGGGGTATGGAGCTTACTTATTTAGCTGCAGCCACTGCACAGCTAGCAGGGTTTTAGCGTCTTGCCAAGGCTCAGCGATTAGTTGCTCGCGAGTAAACGAGACTATCTCTAGGTGCTCGTGCTCTTCGGCGAGGCCACCCCCAGCGCCGGTTTGGCTGCTCACTTCGGCGTAGTACACCGTAATGCTTTCGCCACTGGTGCCCGGTGAGGGCCACATCTTCACGATTTCAGTTAGCTCATCTACTTCGTAGCCTAGCTCCTCGTGTAGCTCGCGGCGCACTGCTGTTTCGGGACTTTCGTCCTTGTCAATCATGCCGGCGGCAATTTCGAGTAGTTCTGCCTCGGGGCCGACGCGGAACTGCTTCGTGACTATATACTGTTGCTTGCTCGTATCGAACACCAGTGCGGCCACAGCTCGGCCCGGTTCAAAGCGCTCGCGCGTTATTTGTTCCCCCTCCGGAGAGGTCGCAGTGAGTTCAGTGATTTTGAAATGCCCGTCGAATACGCGGCGGCGTTGAGTGATTTCCATAGCTTGTAAAAATAAGCGGTACCTTTGCCGCTACGGGCAGTCTGGTTGCGGACCGGCTGCCGGCCGTATATACGGCCATCCGGCCCGCCGCGTCGTTGCTGATGCGTAAGGTGCGGGCTGTTTTATCCTGAAATTTTTTCCGACCGGGGTGCTCCGCTTGCCCCGCCTTGGGTCGCCGCTTGTTTGGTGGGCGGCCCGCCACCCCATGACTTTTAACGAACTCAACCTGATTGAGCCCATCCTGCGTGCCCTAGGCGAGGAAGGCTACACTACCCCTACGCCCATTCAGCAGCAGGCTATCCCGCAGGTGCTCGAAGGCCACGACCTGCTCGGCGTAGCCCAAACGGGCACCGGCAAAACGGCCGCCTTCTCGGTGCCCATCTTGCAGATACTACATCGCACTGCCGAAGCCCAGAAAGGCCAGGGACCTCGTGGCCGCGTGCGCTGCCTCGTGCTCACGCCCACCCGCGAGCTTGCCATTCAGATTGGCGAGAGCTTTAAAGCTTACGGCCGCCACTTGCCACAGCTGCGCTCGACTGTCATCTTTGGCGGGGTAGGGCAAAACCCGCAGGTGCAGGCTTTGCAGCGTGGCGTCGAAATCTTGGTGGCCACGCCCGGCCGCTTACTCGACTTGATGAACCAAGGCTACGTCAATTTGCAGCACCTCGAAGTGTTTGTGCTCGACGAAGCCGACCGTATGCTCGATATGGGCTTCATCCACGACATCAAGCGCATCCTGCCCAAGCTGCCCGCTGGCCGCCAAAGCCTGTTCTTCTCGGCTACCATGCCGAATGTTATCAAGGAGCTCTCGGCTACCATCCTGCGCCCAAACCCAGTGCAGGTAGCCGTGACGCCCGTGTCGAGCACTGCCGACACCGTGACGCAGTCGGTATTTCTGGTCGATAAAAACGACAAGCCCGCCCTGTTGCGCCATGTGCTGAAGGACCCTGCCATCAAGCGTGTGCTAGTGTTTACCCGTACCAAGCACGGCGCCAACAAAGTGACCGAAACCCTGGAGAAAGCCCAGATTACGGCCGAAGCCATCCACGGCAACAAAAGCCAGAACCACCGCCAGCGCGCCCTCAGCAACTTTAAGGCGGGCACTACCCGCGTGCTGGTGGCTACCGATATTGCCGCCCGCGGCATCGACGTAGACGAGCTGACCCACGTCATCAACTACGAAGTGCCCAACGAGCCCGAAACCTACGTGCACCGCATCGGCCGCACGGGCCGGGCGGGGGCCTTCGGTACCGCGTTTACATTTGTAGAAGGCGAGGAGCGGGCATATCTGCAAGATATTCAAAAGCTTATTCGTAAGCAGATTGATGTAGATAGTGACCATCCGTTTACTACGGCCAGCGTGGCTCCAGTATCGCTGCATGGTAGCGAGCGCATCATTCGCCCCAAAGGCCCGGCTGGCCGCCCGCCCCGCGAGGGGCGCTCGGGCGGTAGCAGCCAGGGTCGTGGTGGTGCACCGCGTGCCGCAGGTGGCCAAGGCACTACCAGCCGTGGCGAGCAGCGCAGCGGTGGCCGCCCAGCAGCGGCAAGTAGCGCTGGCGGTGGTGAGCGCCGGTCGAGCGGCCGCCCCTGGCAAGCCGGCCGTGGTGGCAGCGAAGGCGGTAGCCGCCGCTCCTAGGTTCTGCCAGCGCTAGGTAGGCGCAACGAGCCCTCGTAGCTATATTCGTTCCGGTTTCGCAGCCTGCTTGAGGTTGGGAAGCCGGAACGTCTTTTTTATGTGGCAGCCGGAAACAAAAATCGGCTGGCATTGCTTCTAGCAGAAGCTATTTGTTTAACTAGTAGCCTTTCAGCCCATGACTTCTCGCGTTTCTCTTCCATTGATTCAGGCCTTGCGCGATACAGCCCGCCGCTTGGCCGCCGAGGCACCATACCAGTGGGGCCACATGGGCAGCTGCAACTGCGGCCACCTAGCCCAAACGGTAACGTCTCTCACCAAGGCTGAGATTCATACCCAGGCCCTGCAGCGGTACGGCGATTGGGAGCGCCAGCTCATCGACTACTGCCCCACTAGCGGCTTGCCCTTCGACCAGACCATCGACGAGATGCTGGCACTAGGCTTCTCGCGGCAAGATTTAACCCACCTAGAAAAAATTTCTGACCCCACTGTGCGCATGGCTATCCCGTTTGAGCGGCGCAATGCGCTGCGCCACAACCAGCGCGACGACGTAGTGCTGTACCTGCGCACCTGGGCCGACCTACTTGAGCAGCGCCTGCTGGACAGCCTGCCCCTGCCCGAGTTGGCCGAAGTACCTGCCTTGCACAGCTAAGCAGCGCTGCCAGCCCTAGTCCATACACGCAAAAGCCCCGACTACTAGATTAGTAGTCGGGGCTTTTGCGTGTATGGGCCTCGCTGCGCCAGCCTGGCGGCTCGGGCGCTAGCTACAGAGGCTTAGTAATTGACGTTGCTGCGTTGCGCTTCGCGGTAGCCTTCGGCACGATGTTCGCGTTTGTAGGCCGCATCGGCGCTCGGGTCTTTCTCCGCATCGGGGGCAACCGAGCAGGCAGCGGTGAGGAACAGGGCCGCGCTGGCGGCCAGCAGCAAGGAGTAGGTGCGCAGACGTTTCATGCCGCGAAGGTAAGCCGCAACCGCCAAACGAGGCCTACATAATTGGCGCAATTTGTGTGTAGCAACTTACAGAAGTAGGTGTAAATAACACGAAGCGTTGGCCAGAGCCTGACTGTTGCTAGGCTGCGGGCGTGGCCAACTGCCCACCTGCTGGCGAGCAACCGCCAGTCTGGTGCCAGTAGCTACTGGAGCTGCCCGGGGCAAATAAGCCCAGGGCCACAGCCGCGCTAGTTGGCCACTTTAGGCTATACATTTGCTCGGCCGCTGCAAATGCTATTGGCTAACGCATTATTGGTTTTTTTCAATAATAGTTACTGATTGAAATATTAGCAAGCGCTAGTTGTGCATGGTAGACAGCTGCCACCTAAAAAGTGAGGATTATTCTTGTACGAAAAAAATACCGGGCCTTTCACCATAGTAACTGTTAAAAGTTTAAAATTATTCTTTAATTAGTAGTGTATAAATGACTGACGATTAATATATAATGAGGTAATAAGCAGTTTAGAGTATTTGATAAATAGTAGTCAGATTTTCGTTGGGTTATTTAAAGAGTGGGCTAATAGGATAAGGGCCACAGTCACTCGTAACTGCCATCATAAAACCTTACCACAATTTCTGAAAAATGGCGTGCTGAAAATAGTATTAACAGGTGCTGTAAGGTGGTCAATAATGTTAGCCTCCTAGTTGGTAAATAAGAAACGGGCCTGCGCCCAGGTAGCATTATATACTACCTAGGCGCAGGCCCGTTTGCAGTAAAAACAAGCCGGCGTTTGTTCGCTTAGCTGAGTTATTAGGTCTGCTAGATTTGTAAATAATAGCGCTTCCTCACGCTTGGCACAGCCCGATAAGATGGGCCAGCTAGCTGGCCCTGCTAATAACCTTCGGGTAGGTAGTCGCTAAATGAGCCGTCGCGGTAGAAGATAACAATGCGGCGAATGGCCTTGCCCGGCTCGCCCAAGAACGATAAGGCAGCGGCTGGATGGGGGGCAGTGGCGGGTACTTCGGAAGCGGGCGATGGGGCTGGCATCTCTGCAGGCGCAGCCTGGCTTTCGCCAGCACCTAGGTCGGCATAGACCGGAGGCGGGGGGGCAATGGGCGAAGGAGCTGCAACTTGCGCTATTTGGGGAGGGCTGGCAGGAGCGGGGGAAGCAGGGCCAGCAAAGGGAGCAGAGCTAGGCAGTATAGGGGCTACAGGCGCAGTATCGGGTGCTGGGGCTACGAGAGGAGCCGCCTCTACGCTGGCTGTGGTAGTAGGCACAGCAGTACCAGGCCGGAACCTAGGGGGCTGCGCGTAGCTGCCGACTCGGGGCGCAGGAGTTGGGCGGGTGGGCGCCACCGGACTAGGGGCGGGGGCAGGCGAAAGCGGAGTAGCAGGAGCTACCGGCAGTGGCGAAACTGCTAAAACCGGCTGCTGAACTGCTGCTGGGGCACTTGTGGCCGCCGCTGGTGCAGGCGCCGCTTCGGCGGCCAGCATTGGGCCTGTGCCGGCGAGCAGCCACTGCAGCGATATCTCGGGGAAGGCGCCGATGATTTTCTGAACCACTTCTAGACTGGGCTTATTGCGCTCGCTAAGAATATGGCTGATGACCGGGCGGCCAACCCCGATAAGGTCAGCAAACTGAGTAGGGCTGAGCTGGCGAGCTTCTAACAATTCGCGGATGCGCGTAATCATAGGTGTAGGTTACTTCAATACAAAGGTGCACATAAGTAAACATATAACATCTGTTTTCAAGTGTAAACTACGTTTATGACCCGCTTACATAGATAATTTATCTAGATACATTTGTATTGGATGGCAAGTTGGTGTGTTTATTACAAATGTTTGCAAGCCACATATTACTGGTTTATTGCTCAAGTTTTACATCTGTTTTACTTGAAGTGCGTTGAGATATATCTTTGTGCACAACCACTTTTATTGCTTAAAAAAATAGCTTGAAGCTTGGGTATGCACACAAAAAAACAGGGTTACTTCATTGGTCGATGCCATATGAAGTAACCCTGTTTTTTGTGGAGATGCAGCCTAGAAGAAGCTGCATTAAGCCCTGCTAACTAGCTAAGGTTAGCTCTGCTCAAAGTACTCTTTAGCGAGCGCTTTGTCGTGGCCGTAGATGTCGTTACGGAAGTGCACGTGGCCATCAGCGTCGGCCCAGGCAGTGAGGTACACCAGGTACACGGGTAGCTTTTCCTTAAGGGTAACGTACTTCTCGCGGCGCTGTGCGATGGTATCCTGAATGCTCGTTTGGTCCCACTGGGGGAAGTCGCGCAGTAGGTAGGTGGCCAGCTTCACGGGCTCTTCTACACGTACGCAGCCGTGGCTAAAGTTGCGGGCCGTTTGGGAGAAGAGCTCGCCGTGCGGCGTATCGTGGAGGTAGATATCGTTCGAGTTCGGGAAGATGAATTTTACTTCTCCTAGGTCGTTCTTGGGGCCCGGCCGGCGGCGTAACGTGTATTTAAAAGTAGCTTGTGTGACATTGGCCCAGTCTACTGTGGAGGGGTCGATGACGGTAGCGCGCCGGCCGTAGCCTTTCACCACTTCCATATCGAGGCGGTCGAGGGTGCCCTGGGGGTTAGCGGCTAGCTTGTAGCGGAGCTCCTTATCGATGATGCTAAAGGGCACGTTCCAGTAGGGCGAGAGCACTACGTACTCCATCTTGTCGGAGAACACGGGCGTTGCGTTGAGGGTCTTGCCCACGATGACGCGCATGGTCATAACCGGCTTGTGCTCCTCATAAACGTACAGGCGATACTCCGGAATATTGACTAGCAAATAGTCGGGCTCAAATTTCTTGGGTAGCCAACGCCAGCGCTCCATGTTCAGGATAACTTGGTTGATGCGGGCGCTGAGCGGCACGTTAAGCTGACGCAGCGTTTCGCCGCTGACGATACCCGTAGGCGGTAGGCCAGCATCGCGCTGGAAGCCCTTCACGGCGTTGACTAATTCCGGACTGTAGACTTCCGCTGTGGTGGGCGCGGGCTCCCGATTCACTACCGGTAAGGCTTGGCCAGGCTCAGTAGCTGGGGCCGCGGGGCCCGCCGTTTCGTTGCCGAGCAGGCGCTGGCGAAGCAGGCCTACTACGGGCGAAGTCTGGCCGGGGCGCAGGCTCGTAGAGGCCGGCAGGGTAGGCCAACCGCCCGCTTGCTGGCGCGAGCGCAACAAGGCCAGCGCCTTTTTTAGGTGGTCGTACTCGGGGTGAAGGGGGGCAAAGTCGTAGTACGGATAGGTGCTTTCGCGCTCGCGCAGAATGGTGAGCAACGCCCGGTCGAGCTTGATTTTATTGCGCTTTACTTTCCAAGCATCGTTCTTGGTATCGCGCGGATTGGCCACGCCCCGGTAGTAATCCGAGGCCCAAGTGAAGTAAGTACCCGAGAGCGCTACGTCGATTTGACGTTCTAATTGGTTACGACGCGTCGAATCCTGGACAGTTTTAAATTCTGCCAGTAGCTTAGTTAACCCGCTGTCCTGATAGCTTTTAGGGTCAAGGCCGTCATCTTTTGCTTTAGCAACGACGTTGAGCAGGGTTTGGGCTTGTGGCACGAGTTGGTGGTCTTTAAACCAACCTAGGCGAAACTGCCGCTCGCGGTAAAACTTGCGGGCCCAGCGCTCTTGCGCCTTGAAGCGGGCATTGGTTTGCATAGCCCGAATAACGAACACGCTATCGAGGTGCGGCGCGGGCCCAGCCGTGGCGATACCCTGCTTGATGCCGCCAGCCGTGGGCGCGCCGGTTTGGTCGCCGCTGCCGCCGCACGACGTCAGCAGCCCCGACAAGCTGAGCAAGCCCAGCCAGAAGGCGAGTACTAAAAAATTAAAGCGAAACTTGAGATACATTGAAGCAAGAAAAAACCGGGCCGTGGCCCAGCAAAAGTGAACGCGAATAGTAGCGTTTACTGAGCGGCCGGTGGGTAGGTTGCCTAGGTCAGGGGCAAGCCTAGGTGCAAAGTACGCGCCAGATAGTGCTATTACTAGCAAACTGGCTTTAGTAGCTTTCTTAATCTTGAAATGGCGACACGCTGGTGGCAGGCGAGCGCTTGGTGTTTCTGCTGCCTTTAGCCCGGTCAGAGAAGCCCGCCGGGTGGGAAGGCGCCTTTGCCGGGGCCCCCGACCGACGCCAAACCTAGCGTATAGTACAACGCCCACACCTGGCGTAAAGTGCCGGGGCAACCTCGCTGGAACCTGGGTGTTGGTATAACAAAGTTTCTCTGACCGCTCTCATTTTTCTTTCGCATGGCTCCTTTGTCTTCGCCGGTGCACGCAGCTGCCCCCCTCGTTTCAGACCCCCACAGCTACGCCGTCCAGGGCTCGCAGCTGGTGCGCCACCTGCGCCTGCACCTGGCCGTAGACTTCGCCCAGCGCACGCTGACGGGCACCGCCACCTGGTTGCTCACCGAGCCCGTACCTACGGTCGCCGCCGGCCAGCTGGGGGAGGCTACGCTCGTGCTCGACACCCGCGGCCTGCTACTCGAAAGCGTGAGCCTAGGCGAAGCGGCCGATGGTCCGGCCGCCACTTATACCCTAGGCGCAGCCGATGCCGTACTCGGGCAGGCCCTGCGTATGCAGCTACCAGCGGGCACGGCGGCGGTCACGGTTCGCTACCGCACGGTGCCCGCCGCCTCGGCCTTGCAATGGCTAGAGCCGGCCCAAACGGCGGGCGAGTTCCCGTTCCTGTTCACGCAGTCGCAGGCCATTCTGGCGCGTACCTGGCTGCCGTGTCAAGACTCGCCGGGCATCCGCTTCACGTATGAAGCCACCATAGAAATCCTAGGCTCGGAGCGCGGCCAACTGCTGGCGCTGATGAGCGCTGAGAACCCACGGCACACCGCCGCCGATGGCCGCTACCAGTTTCGAACGGGGCAGCCCATTCCGGCTTACCTCATGGCGCTGGCTGTGGGTCGACTCGACTTTGCGCCGCTCAGCGAGCGCACTGGCATCTATGCCGAGCCGGCCACACTGGCGCGGGCCACTTATGAATTTGCCGACCTAGAGCAGATGGTGACTGCCGCCGAACAATTGTATGGTGCCTATCGCTGGGAACGGTACGATTTACTTGTGTTACCACCTAGTTTTCCATTCGGGGGCATGGAAAATCCGCGTTTAACATTTGTTACGCCAACAATTCTGTCCGGTGACCGCAGCCTTACTAGTTTAGTAGCACATGAGCTGGCTCATTCGTGGAGCGGCAACCTAGTTACAAATGCAAACTGGAATGATTTCTGGCTCAACGAGGGCTTTACAGTGTATTTCGAGCGCCGCATCATGGCGCACTTATACGGAAGCACTTACGCCGACATGCTGCAAGTATTGGGCGAGGCCGACCTGCACCATACCATTGGTGAACTCGGGGCTACCAGCCCAGCTACTCATCTGCGGCTGCACCTGGCCGGCCGCGACCCCGACGACGGCCTCAATGACATTGCCTACGAGAAGGGCTGCCTGCTGCTGCTGACCCTGGAGCAGCTGGTGGGCCGCCCGCGCCTCGATGCCTTTATTAAGGAGTACTTCGCGCGGTTCAGTTTTCAGAGCATGGACACGGCCACGTTTATCGGCTACCTCCAGCGAGAGCTGCTCGACCCTGAGCCCGGCTTGGCCGAGCGCCTAGACCTAGGCGCCTGGGTCGATGGCCCCGGCCTGCCGGCCAATGCGCCCGTGGCTCGCTCGACGCGGTTCGAAGCCGTGGACGCCGTGCTGGCGCAGTTCAACTCGGGCACGCCAGTTGCCGCGCTGGTGCCCACCACTACCGAATGGAGCAGCCACGAGTGGGTGCACTTTTTGCAGGGCTTGTCGCCGACGCTGCCCGCGGCCGAGCTGGCGGCGCTCGACACGGCCTTCCGCTTCACGGCCTCGGGCAACGCTGAGCTGCTAGCGGCTTGGTTTCCGCTGGCGCTGCGGGCCGGGTACGCGCCGGCTGACGCGGCGCTCACGCAATTTTTGCTGCACGTGGGGCGGCGCAAGTTTTTGGTGCCGCTGTACCGGGCACTGCTGACCACGCCTAACGGCCGGGCGCGGGCCCAGGAACTCTATCGGCAGGCGCGGCCCAACTACCACTCAGTGGCTACGAGCACGCTCGATGCGCTGCTGGCATAAGGCTTGCCCCTAGGGTGGCCGCCGGCTCTAGGAGCCGCTACTAACGAGTTCCTATTTTGTAGAACCTAATTTTGCGAGCTTAACCAGCTAGCTATCGTACGTTGAAAAATTTGATTCCTCGCGGCAAGCTTATCGCCGTTGGCGGCAACGAAGACAAGGGTACTTATCCGACCTCGCGCAGCAAGCGTAAGTATTATCTCAATTTTTTTGAGCTCGGCATCCTCAAGCGCGTGGTGAGCGAGTCGGGCAAGGATGACCCGCGCATCGAAGTCATCACCACGGCCTCGATGATTCCGCAGGAAGTAGGCCCTATATATACGGCCTCTTTTGCCATGCTCAATTGCCACAATGTGGGCATCATGGACATTCGTACGCCCGAAGACGCCCGCCAGCCCGAGTACCTAGAGCGCCTGCTGGCCGCCGACGTCGTGATGATGTCGGGCGGCAACCAGTCGCGCCTGCGCGAGATGTTTGCCGAAACCGACTTTCTCGACACGCTGCTGCGACGCTACTACGCCGAGCCCGACTTCGTAATTGCGGGCACCAGCGCCGGAGCCATGGCCATGTCGCAGCACATGATACGCGGCGGCTCGGTGCCCGACGCCCTGCTTAAGGGCGCCGTGAAGATGGGCGTGGGCCTAGGGCTGCTGCCTACCGCCATCATCGACTCGCACTTCGTGAAGCGCGGGCGCTTTGGCCGCCTCATCGAGTCGGTGGCCTTGTACCCCAAACTTATTGGCATTGGCCTAGGGGAGGATACGGGCGTGCTTATCACCGAAGGCCACCTGGTTGAAACCATCGGCTCGAACCTGGTCATTATTATGGATGGCCACGACATCGTGCACAACAACGCGGCCGCGGCTAAGAAGGGCACCACGCTTTCCATTGAAAACGTGCGCATGCACGTGCTCGCCAAAGGCAACGTGTACTGCATTACGGAGCGCAAGTTTTACGTGAACAAGCAGGCCGTAGGCATGGCTGCCGTCGGGCAGGCCTAGGTAGTAGTTTATATAAAGAAGGGCCGCCTTGCTGATGAAGCAGGGCGGCCCTTCTTTATGCCGTAGTAATAAGATATCGCCTACCGGCTAAGTAGCATGGCGCGGCAGTCCATAAACCGCTCGATGAGCCGCTCGGGCTGCTGCTCGTCAAATTCGCCAAAGCCCAGCACGAAGGCCGGGCTAGGCTGCACAAACCGAATGGCCTGATTCACGGCGTCGAGGTAGGGCTGTAGGCGCGCGGCCTCGCCGCCAGCGTTGGCCAGCTCGGCGTCCCAACGCAGCGGGGCTGGGCCTTTGCGCACCAAAAAGGGCAGCACAAACGGGATGTAATGACTGAAAACCGGATTTTCAGGGCTGGTCAGCCGCGTATCGGGCCACACGTGAAACTCGCTGAACGAGGCGGGCGGCGCCACCACGAAGCGCGCCTGCTCGTCGGCCATGGCCTCAAATAGCGCCGCGCGGTTGGGCTGGGCGTAAAGCTGCGCGTAGGCCGCGTACCACACCGTCACGCCCGCCGGGTTTACGAGCTGGTAGGGGTGAAACGAGCTGGCGAGCCCTACGCCGCCGTGCTCGCCGATAACCAGGCGGTAGAGCTGCCCAAAGCTCTCTAAATCGGTCGATTGCTGGTAGGGGTTATTGGTGAGCCCGTAGAGATAGAAGCAGGCAAAATCGGTGAGCGAGGGCAGGGCCGCTGGGTTGGGTGAAGTGGAGGAACTAGCAGGCATAGCAAAAGCGCAGGACAGATACGGGCGCAAATCTCGGTAAAAATTAGGCCGCGCCGCTGGGCCCTGGCAGCAAAACGGGCCACCAAGCGCTGTTGCGCCCAGTGGCCCGAGGTGAGATAAGCGTAATGGTTAGTTGCGAAGCAGGCGCAACGATTGGCGCGTGTCGGCCCCCGTGATGACGACCAGGTAGGCCCCGGCAGGCAGGCTTTGCACGTCGAAGGGAAGGGACTGGCCACCTAGGACGGTGCGCGTGAGCAGCACCCGGCCGGCTAGGTCCAGCACCTGGGCTTGGTACGCCCGCGGCGCCAGGCTGGTGAGGTCGAGCGTGGCCGTACCGCCCAGCGTGGGGGTGGGGTAGAGCGCCAGTGCGGCCGCCCCAAACGACACCGTGCGCACGGCGCTGTAGCTGGCCCGGCCATCGGAGTCTACCTGCCGCAAGCGGTAGTACACCACGGTGGCACCTAGGTGGCTGGCGGCAGCATCTTCGAAGCGGTAGCCGGTAGTTGCGGCGTGGGTGCCCTGGCCTTTGACAACACCTAGGGCAGCGAACGTGGTACCATCGAGCGAGCGCTCCACTACAAAGTGGTCATTATTAGTTTCAGAAGCGGTTGCCCAGGTGCAGGCAGCGGCGGGGCCTGTGGCCTGTACGTCGAAGGCCGTCAGGCTCACGGGCAGCGGCGCTGGGGCGACCGATACGATGCCAAAGGGCGAAAAAGAGGTGATGTGTGCGCGCGTGATAGCCAGGCTGCCCGCCGTGGTGCCTGTGGTGGCGCCCCACTCGCTGGCAGTGGTGTGCTCGTCCCAGGCGCCGGCGGCATAGAGGTAATGGATGAGGTGCGCCTGAGCCGGCACGAAGTCGCCTGTAGCATCGCCGCTGTTGTATTGCAGCGTCAGCGACAAATCGGAGCCGCCCGCTACTTCCTCGCTCACTAGCCAGGTTTTTTTCACGCTCAACTCATTCTTGGGCGTGCCGCTGCCGGCTTCGGTGGTGCTGCTGTAGCTGTTGTAGAGGTTAGGCAGCAGGCGCACCCCAAAAATATCTTCCGAGTTGGCGGCCGTTTGCTGTAGGGTGGCCGGTGTGTAGGCGGTAGCGGTGGCGCTGGTGGGGGCGCTCACCCCCACGGGGAACACGATGCCCACACCGTTGCCAGGTACCGAAATGCGGAGCCGGCCCGTGCCACCCGCCACGATGTAGCTGGTAGCCGAGGCACCCCGCACGATGTTGGCGTTGTATTTCACGCCATTGCTTAGGCTGTCGCGGCGCACCAGGGTCAGGTCGTAGCTACCTAGGGTCAGGCTGCACATGTTGCGGAGCCGCACGCTGCCGTTCACGATGATGTTGCCGGCCAACGTCTTGGCAGTGGGCGTGGTGGCGCCGGCATTGCCCGAAACCACGAGGTTGCCGTAGCTCTGCGTGATGAGCGAGGTCGAAGTACCGCCGCTGTACTCCACAGTGCTAGTGATGCCCAGCGAACCCAGCGTGTAGGTGCGGTTTGGGTTAGTGTTGCGAATGGTTAGCGTAGAGCCATCCGACACGTCGATAGTGCCCACAATGTTCTTGTTGTACTCCAAGTACAGCTGGCCGGGGGTGGCCGCGGTGCCGGTAGTAGCAGTAGCCGGCATGCCTACTACTATCTTGGAGTTGGCGCCGCTCACGGTCCAGGTGCCCGTGATACCCGTCGCGCCCGGCGACGCTATAGAAATGCGGTCGGTAGCAGTTCCGCCGAGCACGTAAAAGGTCTGGTTGTCGGCCCCAAAGCTGGTGGGCTCAGTGCCCGAGCCATCCGGGTTCTGGCCCCAGCTAGCGGGGTCGTCCAGGTAGCCGGTTGGTTTGGCGTAGTATACGTTGGTTTCGGGCGTCACCACGACATCATCAACGCTCAGGCCGTTGCCGTTGGTTTGGTTATTCAGGGTGTAGCCCCAGCGAAGCATGATTTCCTGGCCGGGCAGTAGGTTGATTCCCGTCAGCGTAGTTTGGCGCACCCGGCGGTTGGCCGCCGCGTTGCCATCGCGGCTGGCAATTACTGTGGCTGTTGAAGGGGCATCTACTTGCAGGGGAGCGATGGGTTGCCAGGCCCCCGTCCGCTCTAGCAGGCTTTCGATGGTAGTACCTACCGGGGCCGTGAGGTACGATACCGACACACTGGCCGCGTCTTGCCGCCCCGAGTTGTACCACTGCTCCATGGCGTATTGCACCTCCAAGTTCTTGATGGTAACGGAGGAATTATTCTTGAAGCGAATGCCCACGTAGCCAATGCCATCGGCCGTGGTAGTGGCCGCAATGCCCCCCAGCGAACGGTCAGTGGCAGTGCCCGTAGTGCCCGCTACGCCGAAGTGATAGTAGTTGGCGTAGGTGTTCGAGCCGTTGTTAGCCCCGATGCTGGTAGGGCTGAAGGCAGAAGTAGCAGGCAGTACGCCAAACTCAGCCTGGGCATATACTTCCGGAGAGGCAGTCAGTTGATTGCCTGTCAAGTATACAGTGCCGCTTAAGCTATTGAAGTTCTGCTTGTAGGGCATCAGCGCGCCATCCGTGAAAAGGTATTGGGCGCTGGCACTAC
>Ga0265798_10001894_pt1 | contig 31457 bp, 29 predicted proteins | sample P3T30metagenome_FD_192430 | JGI IMG/M metagenome (GOLD analysis project Ga0265798, IMG submission 192430) | Plant litter microbial communities from East Loma Ridge, Irvine, California - P3 T30 | ecosystem: Environmental > Terrestrial > Plant litter > Unclassified | place: USA: California... | reverse complement strand
ACGCGGCTTGGGCGGGTGGCCTTGGGTACGCAACCGCATGAGATCGCGCGCGATCCGACCGGACGATTCGCCTTTGTCGGCCATTACGGGGTGGAAAGCTGGAAGGCCCCCGGTGCTGGTGGCAGCCAGGTGTGGATCATCGACCTTGTCGGCCGGACGCTGGCCGGCACGATCGATCTGGCACCGTTCGGGCGGCTGCACGCGGTCCGGACGGACAGCAAGGGGCGGCTCTATGTACTGTCGGAGCAGAACAGCGTCCTGGCGCGCTTCGACAATCCCGTCACGGACCGGGCACCGTCACGGCTGATCCCGGTCGGCGGCGTGCGCAGTCATTACCTCGTCATCCGGCGTGATGGTACGCGTGCCTATGTCGCCGACACGCTGAGTGGCGGGGTCATCGCGGTCGATCCCGATGACATGGCTGTTGCGCCCCTGCGCCGGCATATCGGCACCGCGCCGGAAGCCATGACGCTCAGCAACGACGAACGGACGCTGTACGTCGTCGATCGGCCGGCCGGCACGATCCACGCGCTGGATGCCGTGACCCTGACGGAACGGGCGCGGCGATCGATGCGGGGAGAAGCGGTGCGCGTCGTGACCCAGCGGGACGGCAAACTGATCGTCTCGAACACCGCCGACAAGAGCCTGTCCCGGCTCAACCCGGCGACGCTGGCGGAGGAAGCCCGTCTGCCGCTCGGCATCGGTGCTCCGGGCCTCAATCTGGCTGGCGATACGCTCTATGCGTCGTTGGAGAACGATCAGGTGGCGATCGTGGATATCCGCACTTGGAAGGTCACCGGCCGCTTTGCCACCGGATCGGCGCCCGATGCCGCTGTGATGGTGCAGGACCCGAACTGAAGCGAATGACAATGACGGAAGCGGGGCGTGGAACGGTTCGACCGCCCACGCCCCCGATCGCTCAGATCAATCCCTCATGCGTCATCGCCGTCTTCACCGACGGCAGTTCCATCATGCGATCGCGAAAGGCCGCGAGTGGTGCTGGTACATCGAGACCGTTCTTCTTCGCCCACAGCAGCATCACGAACAGGTAGCAATCGGCGACGCTGACCTCGGCACCAAACAGGAAGTCGCCCTCCATCGTATCGGCCAGATAGCCCATCCGCTTCAGGATCACCTCGCCCGCCTTTGCCTTGTCACTGTCGCTGCCGCCCGCGAAGAACGGCTTGAAGCTCTTGTGGATTTCGGTCGAGATGAATGCCAGCGCCTCCAGCAGATGAGTGTGCCCCATCGGACCGGACGGCTTCAGCGCACCATCCTGATGGGCGATCCAGTCGAGGATCGCGATGTTCTTGCTCAGCGTCTCGCCTGAATCGAGGGTAAGCGCCGGCACATAGCCCTTGGGATTGATCGCGGTGAAATCGGCCCCGCTGGCAGTACGCTTGGCCTTCAGATCGACCGCCTCATGCTCGAACGACATGCCCGCTTCATGCAACACGATATGATCGGCCAAGCTGCACGCGCCCGGGGAGTAATAGAGCTTCATCAGGTCTTCTCCATGTGGATCAACCTCAACGCGTCCGTCGGACGATGCCGGCACCGCCCGCGCGCGTGCCGCAGCCTGGGCTGCGAGCAAGCGGCTGTGTGCCGGCCTGTAGACTATAGCCAGCCGTTGCGGCGCGCGACACGACCCGCCTCGACCCGGTTGGCGGCACCCAGCTTGCCCGCCGCGTCCGACAGGTAGTTGCGCACCGTGCCCGGCGAGAGGCCCAGCCGTTCCGCGATACGCTTGTTGGATAATCCGTCCTCGGCCAGACGCAGCGCATCGCGTTCCCGGTCGGTCAGCGGATCGCGGCCTGCCTCGGCTGCGGCAGCGGACAGCGCCTGCGGGATCGCCCGGCCACCTGCGGCGACGGTGCGGATCGCCGCAGCCAATTCCTCGACGGGCGCGTCCTTGAGCAGGTAACCGCGCACGCCTGCCGCCCGCGCCCGCGCCCGCGCCAGATAACCCGGCCGCGCGAAGGTGGTGACGATCACCGTCGCGGTCGGCAAGCGCTCGGCTGCAATCGCGGCGGCGACCTCCAGTCCCGTCAATCCCGGCATCTCGATGTCGCTGAGCAGGATGTCGGGTTCCAGCGCCCGCACCAGTGCCAGCGCAGCGTCCCCGTCCACCGCGCGGCCGACCACCGTGAGATCGGGTTCCAGCGTCAGCAGCGCGGCGATGGCGCCGAGCACCAGCGCCTGATCCTCCGCCACCACGATCCGCAGCGGCTGGATGTTCACGCCGGCACCGCCGCGATCAGGCGGGTGCCGACACCGCCCGTGTCGATCGCGAGCGATCCGCCCGCCGCGATCAGCCGCTGCCGCATGCCGGCAATACCGTTACCCTCGCGGAACGCGCCGCCTGTTCCATCGTCGGCGACGATCAGGCGGGCGGTGCCGGCCTCCATCGTCAGTTCGATCCGGCAATACCCGGCACCAGCATGGCGAACGACGTTGGTTACCGCCTCCCGCAGCGTCATCGCCAGCACCCCACCCGCTTCGCCGGGCAGGCACGCCGGATCACCGACCAGCCGTGGCGCGACGCTCGCGGTCTGCAATGCCGCCATCGATGCCGTTATCTCATGGGTCAGTTCGCCCCCCGCCTCACCGGCCAGCGCCGCCCGCACCTCGGCAAGGCCGGCACGTGCGATGCCGGCGATGGCGCGCACCTCGGCTGTCGCTGCGGTCGCACCGCCTGGCACCAGCCGTTCGGCAAGATCGGCCTTGAGCGCGATCAGCGTCAGCGTGCGGCCGACTACATCGTGGAGGTCGCGTTCCATCCGCTCGCGCTCGGCGGTGCCCGCAAGGCGGCGCACCTCTTCCTGGCTGACGAGCAATGCCCTTGTCCGATCGTAGAAGGCCTCACGCGATAGATTGGCGCCACCGGTCACAAGGACGAGCAGCACACCCGTGCCCCACCAGAACAGCGGCTGCGCCATCAGCAGCCCGGTCGCCACCGTGACGACCGCGACGGCTACGATCAGCAGCGCGGCGAACCGATACGGCCGGAGGCGAGCCGCGCCCGCGCCCGCGTAGATCGAGAACACGGTCCAGCTGCCGCCCCACGGTGCCAGCGTGATCGCCACCGCGAGGATCACCCCGCAGGCGAAGACCAGCCGCATACCACCCAGACGGTAGCTGAGGATATTGACCGGCAGGAACACCGCCAGCCCTAGCGCCGACGCGATCAGCTGCGCAGCATTGGGCGGCGCCCAGGCATAGGGCAGCGGATAGAAGACCAGATAGACCAGCCATGGCCACGGTCCGTCCCACCAGCCTGTCTGTTTCTCCCGCACCGGCCGATCCTCGCCCGGTGCGGCGGCCGCGGTCAAGCCGGACTCCGTTGCCATCCGGATCGCGCCCACCATCCGGCCATAACGGTCATCGCCAGCACGGCAAGCACGTGTCCGGCCCGCGAACCGATCGTGTCCGCACCGACCAGCACACGGGCGATCTGGCCGAGATGGTAGGACGGCACCGCCTCTCCCAACGCCTGCATCCACCCCGGCAACACCGCCGACGGTATCCACAATCCACCCAGCACCGAACAGCCGAGAAACAGCGCGTTGGCGACGGCGACCGCCCCCTTGCCGCTCATTCGCATGCCGAAGCCGAAGCCGATCAGCGCGAAGGGCACGCACGACGCGAGGTGCCATGCCGCGAGCGCCAGCCAGGTCGCGGCCGGAAGCCGCACCCCTGCGACCACCGCCAGCGCATAGATCAGCACCAGCGCCAGCCCGGTGGCGACGAGACTTGCTGCGAGTTTGGCTGCGAGATAGGCTCCGGCCGGCATTGGCGACACGCGCTTCAGCTCGATCAGCCCCTGCTCGCGCTCCATGGCAACGCCTGCGCCGAAGCCGAACAACGCCGGCCCAGCGGCGGCGAACACGCCGTAACCCGCCAGCGTCGCGGCCGCGAACGCGGGCGAAGGGCTCTTCGCGACGGCCAGCGTGAACAGGCCGTAGAAGGCGGCTGGCGTCAGCACCGTCGGTGCCAGGAACTGCGGTAGACGCAAGGAGCGGCGCACCTCCGCCACTGCTTCGCGACGCCAGATGCCGTTGGGAAGCGCATGGGCGGTCATGCCGTGATCCTCCGATCGGCGCGATCGAGCAGCAGCGCGATGGCATCCTCCAGCGTCGCATCGGCGACGCGCAGGGCCGACAGATCGGGGTCGGCGAGCAGCAGCGCACGCACCGTCGCGGCACCGTCACTGGCGACGACGCTCAGTTCCGCTCCTTCCGCCGAGGCGTTGTGCACCGATGGCATCGCGCGGGCAGCGCCCGGCGCGGTATGCGTCCGGCAGCGGATCACCGAGCCGCCCGCCCTCGCCCGGAGCGCGGCCGGCGTCGCGTCGGCGACGACGACGCCCGCGTCCATCACCACCACCCGGTCCGCGAGCGCATCCGCTTCCATCAGGTCGTGACTGGTGAGAAGCACCGCCGCCCCTGTATCGGCCGCCTCCCGCACCGTAGCCCACAGCGCACGGGCGGAGACGCGATCCATCGCCGCGGTCGGCTCGTCAAGGACGAGCAGGTCGGGGCGGCCGCAGATCGCCAGCGCATAATGCACCCGCCGCGCCTCCCCGCCGGATAGGGCACCGCAGCGACGTTCTGCCAGATCGGCCAGCCCCGCCAGCGCCAGCGTTTGGGCGAGCGGACGCGGGTGGCGGTAATAGCCCGATTGCAGCGTCACCATCTCCGCGACCGTCAGCACATCGGGCAGTCCTGCCGCCTGCAGCATGACGCCCAGCCGCGTCCGGGCGGCCGCGCCCCGGGGATCGAGGCCGAACAGCGTCGCCGTGCCCGCGTCCGGCGCCAGCCGCCCGGTGAGAAGCGACACCGCCGTGGTCTTGCCCGCGCCGTTGGGACCCAGCAGCGCCGTCACCTCCCCCGCGCGCACGTCGAGGTCGAAACCGCCCAACACCGGCGTGCTGCCGAGCGATTTGGCAACGCCCGTCAAGCGCGCCGCAATTTCTCTATCGTAGCCGCGCTCGGGCGCTTCGAACCGTTGATCGCCGGGGTGCATCCTTGTCCTCCATGCTGGAAGACGCGACTATCCAGGCTTTCGACGCCGGGCGGCAGTGACGTTTGTCAGGAGACCGGCGTCCGTCATCGTTCGCCCCGCGCGCAGACGTCCAGCCTCCTGCCTGCCGCTCGCAGACATGTCCTTCCCGACCCGCTGCTACATACGGACAATGGCGCCGCCCTTCATCACCAGCCGCACGGCATGCACGGCCGCGATGGTTACCGTGGGATCACCCGCAACCGCGATCAGGTCGGCGACCATGCCCGGCTTCACCGCGCCGAGACGGTCGCCCATCCGCATCCACCGCGCGTTGCCTGAAGTGGCGGCGAGCAGCACCTGCGGCGGCGTCATTCCCGCTGCCGCCATCAGTTCCATCTCGCGCGCGTTCGTCCCGTGCGCGAATACGCCTGCGTCGCCACCCATGCAGATCGGCACGCCGGCGGCGAGCGCAAGGCGGAGGCTGTCACGGCTTGCCTTCACCGTGCCGGGGGTCGGCTCCGCGCCGGTCCAGCCGCGATAGCGTGCGCTCGCGTCCGCAGCGGCGAGCGTTGGGCACAAGGCGATCTTCTTCGCCGCCATGCTCGCGAAGATCGCGGGCGTCCCGCCATAGCCATGCTCGATCGTGTCGACGCCCGCCTCGATCGCGCGGCGCATGCCCTCTACGGTCGAGGCATGGACCGCGACCGGACGGCCGGCGTCGTGCGCCGCCGACACTGCCGCTCGGATCTCGTATAGGCTCAGCGTCGCGCGGCTCTCCTCGCCGGCGCGCCAACGGTAATCGGCGTAGAGCTTCACCCAGTCGGCACCGGCGGCGATCTGCCGACGCACGGCCGCGATCATCTGCTCCGTGCCCGACACCTCCTCCGCACCTTGCGGGATCGCGATACCCGGCTCGAACCCCTTGGGGCCGTAGGCACCGAGCGCGACGATCGCGCGCGTCGCGACGCTCAGCCGTGGACCCTCGACGATCCCCTGGTCGATCGCCGCTTTCAGCCCGACATCGGCGTAGCCAGCCCCTTCGGTGCCCAAGTCACGCTCGCTGGTGAAGCCCGCCCGCAAGGTCGCCTGCGCGTTCGCGACCGCGCGCGCGGTGCGTAGGGCCAGCGGTTCGTGCAGCACCTGATCGTCCCAGCTTGCTTCGTCATAAGGATGGAGGAACAGGTGACCGTGCCCCTCGATCATGCCCGGCATCAGCGTATCGCCGGCGAGGTCGATGACCTGCGCGCCCGCCGGAACGGTTAGGTTCGGGCCGACGGCGACGATCCGGTCGCCGCGCACCAGCACCTGCCAGTTCGCATGCACCTTCCCGTCGACGCCATCGAACACCGCCGCAGGACGCAGCAGCGTCGCGGTGCCTGTCGCGGGCTCGACCGGTGGCGCACTGGCGCCGCCAAGCATCACTGCCATCAGGATCGCCAACCAGCGCTTGGCCATGCCTCACTCCCCGTTCTAGGCTGGGGGCATGATGACGCTCCTCCGGCGCACGCGCAATCCGCTGATCCTCGCAGGCATGTTGGCGACGACCGCCGCCGCACCCGATCCCGACATGGCACGGTGGCAGGCCGGGGCGGCGCGGGTAACGATCACGCGCGACGATTGGGGCATCCCGCACGTCCGGGGCCGCAGCGACGCCGACGCGGTGTTCGGCATGAGTTACGCGCAGGCGGAGGACGACTTCGCCCGGATCGAGGCCAACTACCTGACCGCGCTCGGCCGCAGCGCCGAGGCGGACGGCGAAGAAGCGATCTGGGCCGACCTGCGCCAGCGGCTGTTCGTCGATCCGGCCGAGCTCCAGACGCAATACGCTGCCAGCCCCGCATGGCTGCGCACGTTGATGGATGCCTGGGCGGACGGGCTGAACTTCTACCTCGCGACGCACCCGCAGGTGAAGCCGAAGGTGCTGACCCGGTTCGAGCCGTGGATGGCGCTGAGCTTCACCGAGGGCAGCATTGGCGGCGATATCGAGCGCATCTCGCTCGCCGACCTCCAGACCTTCTACGGCCGGCCGACCCCGCCGACGCCGGAGGAACTGGGGGCGGTGCCGCGCGAGCCGTCGGGGTCGAACGGCATCGCCATCGCACCCAGGCTGACCGCGAAGCGCCGCGCCCTGCTTCTCATCAACCCGCACACCAGCTTCTACTTCCGCTCGGAAGCGCAGATGACCAGCGACGAGGGCCTGAACGCCTATGGCGCCAGCACCTGGGGGCAATTCTTCGTCTACCAAGGGTTCAATGCGCACGCCGGCTGGATGCATACCTCGTCTACCGTCGACAATGTCGACCAGTTCACAGAGGCGGTCGTGCGGCGCGGTAATGGCTGGGCCTATCGCTATGGTCGCGAAACCCGCCCGTTGGCCGCACGCACGGTGACGCTCCGTTTCCGTCGCCCCGATGGCAGAATGGGCGAGCGGCGGTTCACCACTTGGGCGACGCACCACGGCCCGATCGTCGCGGCGAAGAACGGCCGCTGGATCGCGACCGCGCTGATGTGGCGGCCCGTCCCGGCGCTGGAACAGAGCTGGCTGCGCACCAAGGCCATCGACCTCGCCTCCTACATCGCGGTCGCCGAGCGGAAGGCGAACTCCTCCAACGACACGCTGTTCGCCGACGACAAGGGCGAGATCGCGTTCCTGATGCCGCAGTTCATGCCGGTACGTAACGATCGATTCGACTATACCCGCCCCGTCGACGGCAGCGATCCTTCGACCGACTGGCAAGGGCTCCACCCGCTCGCCAGCCTGCCGAGCGTCGCCAACCCGCGGGTCGGCTGGGTCCACAACACCAACGACTGGCCGTGGAGCGCAGCCGGACCGGACAGTCCCAGGGCAGCCGACTATCCGCGCTACATGGATCAGACCGGCGGCAATGCCCGCGGCGAACACGCCGACCTGCTGCTGACCGGCCAGCGGGGCTGGACGCCCGAGCGACTGCGCGCCGCCGCCTACGATCCCTACCTGCCCGCCTTCGCGCGGCTGCTGCCCGGCCTCGTCGCCGCATGGCGCGCGCTGCCGACGACCGACGCGCGCCGGCGCGCACTGGCCGCGCCGATCGCCACGCTCGCCCGGTGGGATCATCGCTGGGGCAAGGATTCGATCGCGACCAGCCTTGCCGTTTACTGGGGCGACCAGCTCTGGCGCGAGGTCGGCAGCGTCGCACAGGCGGAGCGGATCAACGTCCCCGACTATATCGCCACCCGCGTCGATGCCGTCACCAAGCTCGCCGCGTTGGAATCGGCCGTCGCGCAACTGACGCGCGATTTCGGCGGCTGGCGCACGCCGTGGGGTGCGATCAACCGCTTCCAGCGGCTTGACGACGCCATTCGGCCGCACTTCGACGACGCGAAGCCGTCGACGACCGTGCCCTTCACCTCGGCGCAGTGGGGCAGCCTTGCCTCGTTCGGCGCCAAGACGTGGTCGGGGACGAAGCGCTACTATGGCACCAGCGGCAACAGCTTCGTCGCGGTGGTCGAGTTCGGCCCCCGCGTGAGGGCAATGGCCGTCATGGCAGGCGGGCAGAGCGGTAATCCGGCCTCACCGCACTTCGCCGACCAGATCGACCGCTACGCCACTGGTCGCCTTCGGCCGATCTACTTCCACCCTGACGAACTCTCCGGTCATGTCGAGCGGGTGTATCGTCCCGGTGACTAACCGCTCCTCATACATCGCCTTCGCGATCGCCTAGAGGCTGTTAGGGACTTGTGAATGAGGCTGATTCATCCGTTGTCGGATGAGTACTTGCCGTAAGCCGTACCCGTCTGACATCGGCGACGAGGAGTGGTCGCTGGTATTCCCTTATCTACTTCTGCAGCGTGAGGATGCCGGGCAGCGGGAGCATGACCTACGCGAGGTGTTCAACGGCCTTCGCCACATCGTGAAGATGGGCGCGCCGTGACGCTGGATGCCAAACGACCTGCCACCTTGGGCGAAGCAGCTCAAGGTTCGAGCGATGCGAAGCATCGTTGGAATGGCTGCGGAGGGAGCGGTGTACCAGCAGACGCAGCGCTGGCTGGCGGCGGGCTGCTTTGAAGCGATGGTGGACGATCTGCGCGGCGTGCTGCGGCTGGCGGCAGGGCGAAAGGCCGAACCCAGTGCCGCGATCATCGACAGTCGAACGCTGCGTGCCACGCTGGAGAGCGGCTAGCGTGCGGGCTATGACGGCGGCAAACGCAAGAAGGGCTCGAAAATCCACATAGCCGTCGATACGCTGGGACACCTGCTTGCGCTGCACGTTACGCCAGCCAGCGCTGAAGATCGTGGCGAAGTCGAACGGCTTGCCCGCACCGTGCAGGCTGTCACCGACAACCATGTCGAAGTCGCCTGGGTCGATCAGGGTTATACCGGCGAACGTGCCGCCAACGCCGCGGCCGAACACGGTATCGCCCTGGAGGTCGTCAAACTGCCTGAAGCCAAGCGCGGCTTCGTCCTGCTGCCTCGGCGCCGGGTGGTCTGGGCCACCCGCTTCCGCCGCCTCGGGGTCAGGCCCATGTCATCTCGCTATACCCCGCCATTCCCCATGGCGGGGTATAGCGATACCGGGGTGTGCAGATATTTCCGCCCCTTACGCGGCGAGGAACATCTCCGGTGGCAACGCCATCACCGCATCCGCGCCGCCCTCGATCTTGCGCCGCAACGCGCCCGCCTCGGGCAGGATGCGCTCCGCGAAGAAGCGCGCGGTCACCAGCTTGGCGTCGAGGAACGCGGCATCGCCCTCGCCGGCCGCTTTCAGCCGGGTCGCGGCCACCGCCATGCGCAGCCACATCAGCCCGGTCGCCACCAGTCCGGTCAGGTGCATATAGCTGACCGCACCCGCCCCGACATGGTCCGGGTTCTTCATGCCGTTGGCCATGAACCACATCGTCGCGGCCTGCTGCTCACCCAGCGCCCTTTCCAGCCGCGTCGCCAGATCGGCGGTCGTGGCATCGGCCTTGGCCGCAGCGACCTCGGTCGCGACCAGCTTGAAGAACGCCTGGATCGCGCGGCCACCGTTCTGGGCCAGTTTCCGTCCGACCAGGTCCATCGCCTGCACGCCGTTGGTGCCTTCATAGATCTGCGCGATCCGGGCATCGCGGACATATTGCTCCATCCCCCATTCGCGGATGTAGCCATGGCCGCCATAGACCTGCTGCGCGTTGGTCGCGATCTCATACCCCTTGTCGGTACCGACTCCCTTGATGACCGGGGTCAGCAGGCCGATCAGGTCGGCGGCCATCTGCCGATCCGCCTCGTCGACCGCACGGTGTTCCAGATCGACCTGCAACGCCCCCCACAGGCACAGCGCGCGCAGCCCTTCGGTCCATGCCTTGCCTTCCATCAGCATCCGGCGGACATCGGGATGGACGAACAGCGTATCCGCCTTCTCGTCCGGTTCCGCCGGTCCGGCCAGCGCCCGGCCCTGCCGCCGGTCGCGGGCATAGTGGACCGCGTTCTGATACGCCGTCTCCGCGATACCCAGCCCCTGCAGGCCGACGCCCAGGCGTGCCGCGTTCATCATGATGAACATCGCGGCGAGGCCCTTCATCTCCTCGCCGACCAGCCAGCCGGTCGCCCCGTCATAATTCATCACGCAGGTCGAATTGCCGTGGATGCCCATCTTGTGCTCGATCGACCCGCACGACACCGCGTTGCGGGCGCCCAGCGTGCCGTCGTCGTTCACCATCACCTTGGGCACCACGAACAGCGAGATGCCCTTCGAACTGTCCGGCGCCCCCGGCGTCTTGGCGAGGACCAGATGGATGATGTTGTCGGTCAGGTCATGCTCGCCCGCCGAGATGAATATCTTGGTTCCGGTGATCGCGTAGCTGCCGTCGTCGTTCGGCACCGCCCGGGTGCGGATCAGGCCCAGATCGGTGCCGCATTGCGGCTCCGTCAGGTTCATCGTGCCGCCCCATTCGCCCGACACCATCCGCGGCAGGTATTTTTCCTGCTGCTCGGGCGATCCCTTCACCACCAGCGCGGCGATCGCGCCATGCGCCAGGCCGGGATACATCGCGAACGCCATGTTGGCGGAGATCATATATTCCTGGAACGCGGTCGACACGACGTGCGGCATCGCCTGCCCGCCGAACGCCTCGGGCGCGGACAGCGTGCCCCAGCCCGATTCGACGAACCGGCGATAGGCATCCTTGAAGCCGTCGGGCGTCGTCACCGATCCGTCGGCATGGCGGGTGCAGCCCTGCTCGTCACCGATCTGGTTGAGCGGGAACAGCACCTCCGCGACGAAACGGCCGCCCTCCTCCAGCACCGCCTCGACCGTGTCGGGGGTGGCGGCGCCGAAACCGGGGACGTTCGAATAGGCGGGCAGGCCCACGACATGCTCCAGCACGAAGCGGGTATCGCGGACGGGGGGCGTGTATTGCGGCATTACCGGGACATCCTCTGTTTATCGTCGGTCGTTTTTATCGTTGGTCGTTTTTATCGTTGGTCTGGGGCACCGACGGGTTCGACCAGCGCGACGAAGTCGGCGAGTTCGGCGATCGCGGCATCGATGTCGCGTCGTTGCGCCTCCAGCGCCGCGATCCGCGCACGGCAGCGCTCGATCGTCACCTGCCGCTGCAACCGCCGGCCGTCGTCCAGATCGTACAGGTCGATCATCTCGCGGATCTCGCCCAGCGAGAAGCCGACCCGCTTGCCGCGCAATATCCACGCCAGTCGGGCGCGATCGCGGTGCGAATAGACGCGGACGGTGCCGCGCCGGTCGGGGGCGATCAGCCCTTCGTCCTCGTAGAAACGCAGCGCCCGCGCGGTGACCGCAAACTCCTCGCACAGGTCGGAGATCGAATAATCGTCGCGATCATGACGCGGGGTGATCGCCGCATAGGAAGCTGCATCGGCCATGTCCCCCTATCGCATGACGTTTACGTCAACGTCAAGTCAACGGGATCAACCGATCGCCGTCGATCCGGCGATAGAAGCAGCTCCCGGCACCGGTGTGACAGGCCGGCCCCGCCGGATCGGCGATCACCCACAGCGCATCCTGATCGCAGTCGATCCGCATCTCCACCACGCGCAGGACGTTGCCGGACGTCTCGCCCTTCTTCCACAGGCGCTGCCGGCTGCGCGACCAGAAGGTCGCTTCCCCGGTGGCCTGCGTCGCCGCCAGCGCCTCGGCATTCATGTGCGCCACCATCAGCAGCGCGCCCGCCCGGTCGGTGACGACCGCGGTGACGAGGCCGGCGGCATCATAGGCGGGGTCGAGGGCGAGGGTCTGGTCGCGGGGATCGGTCATGCCCCCTGCCTAGCGCGCCGCCACGGCCCCGTCAGCCGTCATGTCAGCCGTGATCGCGGATCGCCTTGATCAGCGCGGCCTTGTCCATCTTCGACCGGCCGGCGATCCCCACCTTGCGCGCCTGTGCCAGCAGGTCGGTCTTGGTCCGGTCCTCCAGGTGGACGCTGTTGTGCGACAGCGTGCCGGCCGCCTTCGCATTGGCGATCCGCGCCGCCTTGCCGGGCGAATTGCCGTCCTCGACCAGCTTCTCGAACAGCGCGTCATCCTTGATCTGCGGGCCGTGGTCGCGTGCCATGATCTCGTCTCCTTGCCGCCGCCAAAACCATCGATGCGACGATCGGCTCCCGATTTTCGTGACAAACAGGCGACAAGCCGGACGACCCTATCTATAGGGCGCGCGACACCAAGAGAGCCCCGCTCCCATGCTGACCACCAATCCCTATGATGTTTCCTCCGACGACGGGGACACGCTGCGCGAAGAATGCGGCGTGTTCGGCGTCTCCGGCAGTTCCAGCGCCGCCGCGCTCGTGGCGCTCGGCCTCCACGCCCTCCAGCATCGCGGGCAGGAGGCGGCGGGCATCACCTCGTTCGACGGCACGCATTTCCACACCCATCGCGCGATGGGCCATGTCGCGGGCAATTTCGACCGCGACGACGTGATTCGCGCGCTGCCCGGCACGGTGGCGGCGGGGCATGTCCGCTATTCCACCTCGGGCGATACGGCGTTGCGCAACGTGCAGCCGCTCTATGCTGAACTCCAATCCGGCGGCTTCGCGGTCGCGCACAACGGCAACATCTCCAACGCGCTGAAACTGCGACGCGAACTGGTGCGGCGCGGCTCGATCTTCCAGTCGACCAGCGATACCGAGACTATCATCCACCTCGTCGCCACGTCCAGCTACCGCACCCTGATCGACCGGTTCATCGATGCGCTGAAGCAGATCGAGGGCGCCTATTCGCTGGTGGTGATGACGCCGGAGGGGATGATCGCCTGCCGCGATCCGCTCGGCATCCGGCCGCTGGTGATGGGCCGGCTGGACGACGCGGTCATCTTCGCCTCGGAAACCGTCGCGCTCGACGTGTGCGGCGCGACGTTCGAACGGATCGTGGAGCCGGGCGAACTGGTGATCGTGCAGAATGGCGAGGTCCGCTCGGTCAAGCCGTTCGCCCCCGTCCCCGCGCGGCCCTGCATCTTCGAATGGGTGTATTTCTCGCGCCCCGATTCGATCGTCGACAGCCATTCGGTCTATTCGGTCCGCAAGGAGATCGGCGCGCAGCTGGCGGCCGAATCGCCGGTCGATGCCGATCTGGTCATCCCCGTCCCCGATTCGGGTGTGCCGGCCGCGATCGGCTATGCCCAGGCATCGGGCATTCCGTTCGAACTCGGCATCATCCGCTCGCACTATGTCGGGCGCACCTTCATCCAGCCGGGCGACAAGGTCCGCCATCTCGGCGTCAAGCTGAAGCACAACGCCAACCGCGCGCTGATCGAGGGCAAGCGGGTGATCCTGGTCGACGATTCGATCGTGCGTGGCACCACCAGCCTGAAGATCGTGCAGATGATGCGCGACGCGGGCGCGGCGGAGGTCCACCTGCGCATCGCCTCCCCGCCCACCCGGCACAGCTGCTTCTACGGCGTCGACACGCCGGAGCGGACCAAGCTGCTGGCGCACAAGCTGGATCTGGGCGGGATGACCGATTTCATCCATGCCGACACGCTCGCCTTCGTCTCGATCGACGGGCTGTACAAGGCGCTGGGCGAGGCGAAGCGCGCCGATGTCCGCCCCAATTACTGCGACGCCTGCTTCACCGGCGATTATCCGACCACACTGACCGATCATGACGACAGCGCGCAGGTCGATCAGTTCGCGCTGCTCGCCGAACGCGTGATCTGACCATGGCCGATCTGCCACTCGAAGGCCGCCTCGCGCTCGTCACCGGCGCCAGCCGGGGGATCGGCGCCGCCACCGCGATCGCCCTGGCGGCGACGGGCGCGCACGTCGTCATCACCGCGCGCACCGCATCGGCGCTGGAAGAGGTGGAGGAGACGATCTTCGCCGCCGGCGGTGCAGCGACGATCGCGCCGCTCGACCTGACCGAAACCGATGCGATCGCCCGGCTGGCGGCGGCGGTCGGCGAACGCTGGCAGGCGCTCGACGTGATGGTGCTGAACGCCGGGATGCTCGGCAGCCTGTCGGCGGTGCCCGCGATCGATCCCAAGGAATTCGCGCAGGTGCTGACGCTCAACGTCAGCGCGCAAGGGGCGATGATCGCCGCGTTCGATCCGCTGCTGCGTCGGGCCAAGGCGGGCAAGGTGATCGGCGTCACCAGCAGCGTCGGCCGCGATCCGCGCGCCTATTGGGGGGCCTATGGCGCGTCGAAGGCCGCGTTCGAAACGCTGCTGGGCGCCTATGGCGACGAGGTCGAACAGCTCGGCCGCACCCGCGTCGCGATCCTCGATCCCGGCGCCACCCGCACGAAGATGCGCGCCCGCGCCTATCCGGGCGAGGACCCGCAATCGGTGAAGGACCCCGCGATCGTGGCGGAACGCATCGTCAGGCTGGCGGTCGACGGCTTCCCGGCGGGGCATCGCGAACGGGTGGGCTAGCGCAGGTCCCGTCATTGCTTCGCTATGCTCGCAATGACGGACGGCTCACCTCTTCACCAACGTCACCTGCGCCACGTCGATCCCGCCGCCGCGGAACCCGCCCTCGCAATACATCAGGTAATAGCGCCAGAGCCGCCGGAACCGCGTGTCCAGCCGTGCCGGCAGCCGCCCCTCGCGGTCGGCGGCGTCGAAGCGCTGGCGCCATTGTCGCAGCGTCTCGGCATAATCCTGGCCGAAGCCGTGCCGGTCCTGCCAATCCAGCCCGCGCGCGGACGCCAGCGCGCGGAACCGCGGTTCTGACAGCAGCATCCCACCCGGAAACACGTGGCGCTGGATGAAATCGACGCTGGCGGCATAGGCGGGAAACACATCGTCGGCGATCGCGATATACTGGATCGCGGCGCGGCCGCCCGGCTTCAGCGCGGCGGCGACCGCGTCGAGATAGGCGGGCCAGTATTCCTGCCCGACCGCTTCGACCATCTCGATGCTGGCGACCGCGTCGAACTGCCCGGCCACGTCGCGATAATCGGTCAGGGCCACGTCGACACCGGGCAGCGCCCGCGCATCCACCGCCGCCTTCTGTTCGGCGGATAGCGTCAGCGCATGGACGCGCCGGCCCTCGCCCGCCGCCAGCGCCGCGAACGATCCCCAGCCACACCCGATCTCCAGCACCGTGTCGCCGGGCTTGGTCGCGGTGCGGTCCAGTATGGCGTGCAGCTTGGTGGCCTGCGCCTCGGCCAGCGACTGGCCGGGGCGCTCGAAGATCGCGCTCGAATAGGTCAGGCTCTCGTCCAGCCATTCGCGGTAGAAATCATTGCCCAGATCGTAATGCGCGGCGACGTTGCGCCGTGCACCGCCCCGGTCGTTGCGCCGCAACCGGTGCCATGCCCGCCCCGCCAGCCGCGCGACCGCCCCCGCGCGTGCCGCATCGCCCAGCGGCACGCGGTTGCGCATGAACAGGTCGAACAACGGCACGGCATCGGGGCTGGACCAGTCGCCCGCCTCCCATCCCTCGTACCAGCCGACCGAACCCGCGGTGGCCAGCCGCCACAGCGCGCGCCAGCGATGCACCGCGACCGTCGCGACCGGCCCGTCCGCCCGCCCGCCGATCAGCCGCGCGCTGCCGTCCGGCAGCGTCGCCTCGATCGCCCCGACCGCCAGTCCGCGATCGATCCGGTCGAGCAGCCGGTGGAACGGATGCGACAGCACCCGCACTGGCAACGACACGCGACGACGATGGATGGCCCCGGCTTTCATGCGCGGCCCCATGCACCCGCATCGTCGGCAGGGGAAGCCCGCTCGGTCGAGCGGCTTGGCTCGATGGATTGTCCGGGCGGGCGCGCGAAGAACGTCGGGAACGCCCCGTCAGATCGCCCGCGCCGCCGCCAGCGCCCGCTCGCGTGCCTCGCGGTGGCCGACGATCTTGGCGGGATAGTTCGCCGGTCGGCATCCCGCCGCGTCGGGATCGTGGATCGCCGCGTCGCCCACGTCCGCCAGTTCGGGCACCCAGCGGCGGATATAGTCGCCCGCGTCGAATTTTTCCGACTGGCCGAGCGGCGCCATGATCCGCCCGAACATGTTGGCGTCGACCCCGGTGCCCGCGACCCATTGCCAGTTGACGGCATTGTTGCCGTAATCGGCATCGATCAAACAGTCCCAGAACCAGCGTTCGCCCTCGCGCCAGTCGATCAGCAGATGCTTCACCAGGAAGCTGGCGGTAATCATCCGCACCCGGTTGTGCATCCAGCCGGTGTTCCACAACTGGCGCATCCCGGCATCGACGATCGGATAGCCGGTATGCCCGGTCTGCCAAGCGCGCAGATCGGCCTTGGCCTCCGCGCCCTGCCGCCACTGCAACCGATCGTATTTCGCGCGGCCATTGGCATCGGCATAATCGGGCAGCGCCATCACGACGCCGCTGGTGAAATCCCGCCACGCCAGTTCCTTCAGGAAGGTGTGACCGGCATCGACATCGGCCGCGTGCCACACCGCCCGTGCCGAAATCTCGCCGAAATGGAGATGGGGCGACAATCGCGTCGTGCCCTCGGTCGCGGGCAGGTTGCGCGCCTCGTCATACTCGCCCAGCAAGTCGGGGATGTCCGCCACCTTCGCCTGCGCGCACGCCTCGCCCGGCGTCCAGTCAGCATCGAACCCGCCCGACCAGTCGGGCGCGGCCGGCAGCAATTTCCAGTCGGCCGGATCGTCGCTCGCCGGCCATTGCTCTGGCGCGGTGATGCTGTCGGGGGCAGGATACGGTGCCTCGGGCGGCAGGAAGTTCTGCAACGCCTTCCAGAAAGACGAATACATCCGGAACGGCTGGCCGCCGCCGGTGCGGACATCCTCGATCCGGGTCAGGTGGTTGCCGTCGTGCAGATGGAGCCGGTCACCCAGCGCCGTCTCCGCCGCCCGCCACCACGGTTCGTAGTGGCGCAAGGCGTGGACGCGCGCCGCCCCCGTCTCCTCGATCACCGCCGCCAGCACCGCCTCGGCCCGGCCGCGCCGCAGGATCAGGCGGCTGCCCTTCGCCTCCAGCGCCGTGGCGAGCGCCGCCAGGCTGTGGTGCAGCCACCAGCGCTGCGCACCGCCGATCCGCCAGTCGCCCGGTGTCTCGTCGTCGAGGATATAGAGCGGGATCACCGGCCCCTCGCCCGCCGCGGCGATCAGCGCGGGTTGATCGCAAAGGCGCAGGTCCTGACGGAACCAGAGGATGACGGGATCGGGCATGTCCCGCCTAACGGTCGCCCGCGCCAAACGCTCCCGCTTCCTGCCCGCCCAGCGCCTCGCCCAGCGTCAGGATCGCATCGACATGCCGCCGGGCGATCGCCATCACGTCGTCGCCATAGCCGCCGCCGACCGTGCAGGCGACCGGCACCCCCCGCTCCCGCGCCAGCCGCGCCACCAGCCGCTCACGCGCGACCAGCCCCGCCAGCGTGAGGTCCAGCCGCCCCAGCCGATCGCCGCCGAACGGATCGACCCCCGCCTGATACAGGATCAGTTGCGGCCTCATGTCGTCCAGTAGCGGCACCAATGTACGCTCCAGCGTGGCCAGATAATCGGCATCGCCGACCCTGTCGGGCAGCGGCACGTCGAGCGTCGATCGGGCCTTGCGGGCGGGAAAGTTCTTTTCGGCATGGATCGAATAGGTGGCGATCTCCGGCCGCCCCGCGGTCAGCACCGCGGTGCCGTCGCCCTGATGCACGTCGACATCGACGATCAGCACCCGGTCGACCCGACCTTCCTCCACCAGTCTGATCGCTGTGACTGCCAGGTCGTTGAAAACGCAGTATCCGGCCCCGGTGTCGGGCAGGGCGTGGTGGCTGCCGCCGGCGGTGTTGGCGGCAAAGCCATGCGCCATCGCCAGCAGCGCGGCCAGATAGGTGCCACCCGGCACCGCCGCCGCGCGGATCGCGACGACCGGCGTCACCGGAAAGCCGATCCGGCGCTCCTTGGCAGGGGGCACCTGCGCGGTCAGCACCTCGGCGACATAATCGGGGTCGTGCGTCGCCTCCAGCCATGCGGGCGGCATCGGTTCGGGCAGGTGCCAGGCGATCCGTTCCCCTTCGGCGAGCAGCAGGTCGCGGATCGCCCCGTTCTTGCCCCAGCGATAGGTGGACCGGGCCGGCGCCTCGGTGACATAGGCCGGATGGTGGACGACATGGATCACGCCGATTAGGTAGGGTGCCGTCCCCGACCCCGCCATCCCGACTTCAGCCCGGAGCCTGCATGACCGACCATTATGTCCGCCCCGATGTCCGGCAGTTCCTCGATTATCTGAATGCCCTGCCGGGGCCGCGCACCCACGAACTTGATCCCGTCGCCGCGCGGCAGATGTTCACCGCGACGAAGGACCTGACCGACCTGCCCGTGGGCGATCTGGCGACGATCCGGGATATCGTCATTCCCGGCCCCGACGGCCCGATCCCCGCCCGCCTGTTCGATGCGGCGGAAACGCGGGTGCCGGGGCCGGTGATGGTCTTCTATCATGGCGGCGGTTTCGTGTTCGGCGAGATCGAGACGCATGCCTCGCTGTGCGCGGAGATGGCGCGGGTGCTGGGGATGCCGGTGCTGTCGGTCGAATACCGGCTGGCGCCCGAACATCGCTGGCCCGCCGCGCCCGACGATGCGGAGGCGGCGGCGCGCTGGGTCGCGTCGAACCCGGCGGCGCTTGGGCGGACCGCGACCGGCCTCGTCCTGTCCGGTGACAGCGCCGGGGGGATGCTGACGATCGTGACCGCGATGGCGCTGCGCGACCGGCCGGCGGCGGTGCCCGTCATCGCGCAGGCGCCGCTCTATCCCGTCACCGATCCTGCCGGCCGCTACCCGTCGTTCGAGGAGTTCGCCGAGGGGTATCTGCTGACCAAGGCGGCGATGCTGTGGTTCGGCGATGCCTATCAGGCGGATATCGCGCATATGCGCGGCTCGCCGATGCTGGCGCCGCTGGCCGGGATGCCCCCGGCGGTGATCGTCGCCGCCAGCCTTGATCCCCTGCGCGATCAGGGCCGCGCCTATGCCGCCCGCCTGATCGAGGCGGGGGTGCCGACCGTCTACCGCGAGGCGGTGGGGACGGTCCACGGCTTCGCGACGCTGCGCAAGGCGATCCCCTCCGCGGTCGGCGACATCGCCGGCTTCCTCGTCGCGCTGAAGGCCGTGGTGGCGGAGTCCGAGGCGGCCCGCGTGATGGCGCAGGCGGCCCGATGACCGACCTGCCCTATCGCCCGTGTGCGGGGATCATGCTGGTCGATCGCACCGGCCGCGTCTTCGTCGGCCAGCGCATGGATTCGACGCTGGAGGCATGGCAGATGCCGCAGGGAGGGATCGATCCCGGCGAGGAGCCGCTGAGCGCCGCTATGCGTGAGCTTGGTGAAGAAACCGGGATCGCGCCCGACAAGGTGGAACTGATCGAGGCGGCCGATGGCGACTTCGTCTACGATCTGCCCCCCGAACTGGTCGGCAAGGTGTGGAAGGGGCGCTGGCGCGGGCAGAGCCAGCGCTGGTTCCTGTTCCGTTTTCTGGGCGAGGATACCGATATCGACATCGCCACCGCGCATCAGGAGTTCCGGGCGTGGCGCTGGATCGAGCCGGACGACCTGCCGCGACTGATCGTGCCGTTCAAGCGCGCGCTGTACGAGGCGGTACTCGCGGCATTCCGGCCCCGGCTCGACGTGGAGCGCGCGCGCTGACCGGTTGCAGCGCGGCATCGGTCGGGTAAGGAAGGTCGCGTGCCGTTCCCGATCCTCCTGCTGGCTGCCACCGCCCCCGCCGCCGCCGTCACGCCGGTCGCGATCACGCCCGCCACCGATCCGCAGACCGCCGCCGGCGCGATGATCCCCGAATCGATTCGCGCGATGCTCGACGCCGCGATCCAGTCCGGGAACGACGGCGACGTATCGACCATCGTCAAATATGCCCGTTCCGCCGATCCGTTGAGCGGCGATGCGGTGCTGGCGATCGCGCAGAAATGGCGGAACGACCGGGCCGCCGCGCGCGAACAGGTGATCCGGCAGGCCAGTTTCCTGAACCTGTGGAAGGGGCGCGCCGAGGTCGGCGGATTCCTCACCACCGGCAATTCCGATACCGCCGGCGGCAGCGCGGTGCTCGCGGCGGAGCGTGAGGGGCTGCAATGGCGGCACAAGTTCCAGGTGCAGGCGGACTATCAGGAAAGCCTGAACGTCACGACGCGCGAGCATTACCTCGTCGCCTACGAACCCAACTACAAGATCGACGACCGCGCCTATATCTATGGCGCGGTGCAGTATGAAAGCGACCGGTTCCTCGGCTATACCGATCGTCTGTCGGCATCGAGCGGCGCCGGCTACAGCTTGCTGAAAAGGCCGCGGATGCAACTCGACCTCGAACTCGGGCCGGGTTTCCGTCATACCGAATTCACCGATGCGACCGTCCAGTCGAGCATCGCGGGGCGTGGATCGATGGATTTCCGGTGGCAGATACTGGGTGGCCTGACGCTGCGCCACGTCGCCTCCGCCTATATCCAGCGGTTCAATTCGACGGTGAGCACGACGACGTCGGTCAACGCCAAGCTGCTGGGGCCGCTGTCGGCCCAGCTGTCGTACAACGTCCAGTACGAAAGCATGCCGCCGGAAGGGCGGGAAACGACCGATACGATCAGTCGCGCATCACTGGTCTATACTTTTTGATGGCGATCGATCCGATCGGGCGCGATGCGATCGCGGGGATCGACGCCGCCGCGATGCTGGCGGAGGTCGAACGCTGGGCCGCGATCAACAGCGGCACGCGCAACCTGCCCGGTCTGGCGACGATGGCGGGATTGCTGGCGGATGCCTGCGCCACCCTGCCCGGGGCGGTGCGGCTGGTCGATCCCGCCCCCGTCGACAGCGTCGGCGTCGACGGCCGGATCGAACCGATCGACCATGGTCGCCACCTCGTCGTGTCCGTGCGACCGGAGGCGGCACGACGGCTGTTGTTCGTAGGCCATATGGATACGGTGTACGGCGTCGATCACCCATTCCAGACGCTGGCCTGGCGCGACGACGGGGCGTTGGTCGGGCCGGGGGTAACGGACATGAAGGGCGGGCTAGCGGTGATGCTGGCCGCGCTCCACGCGGTGGAGGCGAGCGGCGCCGCCGCCGGGATCGGGTACGACGTGCTCATCAATTCCGACGAGGAAACCGGATCGCTGTCATCGGCCGCGCTGATCGCCGATCTCGCCCGCGGCAAGACGGCGGCGTTCGGCTACGAGCCTGCGCTGGCGGACGGGACGCTGGCGGGGGCGCGAGGTGGCACCGGCAATTTCTCGGTCGTGGTGCGGGGTCGCAGCGCCCATGCCGGCCGCAATCCGCGCGATGGCCGCAATGCCGTGGTCGCGGCGGGCGATCTGGCGCTGCGGCTCGCCCGGTCGGATCGGCCGGGCTTCGCGGTCAACCCCGCCCGGATCGACGGTGGCGGCCCGAACAACATGGTGCCCGATCTGGCGGTGCTACGCGTCAACTTCCGCCCGCGCGATCGCGACGCCATCGCGGCGGCCGATCAGGTATTGCGTGCCACCGCCGCCGCCATCGCCACCGATCATGAGGTGACCACGACGGTACATGGCGGCTTCACCCGCCCGCCCAAGCCGGTCGATCCGGCGGCGGCGCGGCTGTTCGGGCTGGTCGGACGGGCGGGCGCGACGCTTGGCCTTGCCATCGCGCGGTGCGATACCGGCGGGGTATGCGACGGCAACAACATCGCCGCGGCCGGTGTGCCGGTGGTCGATACGATGGGGGTGCGCGGCGGCGCGATCCATTCGGCGGACGAATATCTGCTGGTCGACAGCCTGGCGGAGCGGGCCGCCCTGTCGACGCTGGCGATCCTGCGGCTGGCCAAGGGTGACCTGACATGAGCTTCCGCATCCGTGCCGCGACCGATGGCGATCTGCAGCCTCTCTACGAGATGGCGAAGCTGACCGGCGGCGGCTTCACCAACCTGCCGCCCGATCGCCACGCCCTGAGGGCAAAGCTCGATCGCAGCCACGCCGCCTTCGCGCGGGCGGACGGCCCGGTCGAGGACGAGCTGTTCGTGCTGGTGCTGGAGAATGTCGCGACCGGCGAGGTGCGCGGCACCTGTCAGATCTTCACGCGGGTGGGCGATCGCCACCCCTTCTACAGCTATCGCATCGGCACGCTGACCCAGCACAGCCGCGAACTGGCGCGCACCTTCCGCGCCGAAATGCTGACGCTGACCACCGATCTGGAAGGATCGAGCGAGGTCGGCGGCCTGTTTCTCCATCCCGGCGAGCGGGCGGGCGGGCTGGGCCTGCTTCTCGCCCGGTCGCGCTATCTGTTCATCGCCGCCCACCGCGTCCGCTTCGCCGACCGCATCCTGGCGGAATTGCGCGGCGTGATCGACGAGGCGGGCGGATCGCCGTTCTGGGACGGCCTTGCCGGGCGGTTCTTCGGGATGAATTTTCAGGACGCCGACCAGTTCAATGCGATCAACGGCCACCAGTTCATCGCCGACCTGATGCCCAAGCATCCGGTCTACACCGCGATGCTGACCGACACCGCGCGCGCCGCGATCGGCCTGCCCCACCCGTCCGGCCGCGCCGCGATGCGGATGCTGGAGCATGAGGGGTTCCGGTACGAAGGCTATCTCGACATCTTCGACGGTGGCCCGACGATGACCGCGCGAACCGATCACGTCCGCTCGATCGCCGAGGCGCGGACCGATCCGATCGTGGCGGTGGCGGCGGGTGGCACGGAGGCGCTGGTGGCCACCGGCACGCTGGCCGGGTTCCGCTGCACCTTCGGCACGGTCGCGGCGGCGGATGGCGGGATCGCCCTGTCGCCGGCTGCCGCCGCGTCGCTGGGCGTCGCTGCCGGCGACCGCGTACGCCATGTGGGGCGCTGGTGATGACGGGCGTGGTGGAGATCAATTTCGACGGCATCGTCGGGCCGAGCCACAATTATGCCGGTCTCAGCCCCGGCAACCTTGCCGCCACCCGTAACGCCGGCGCGACCGCGCATCCGCGCGCGGCGGCGTTGCAGGGTATCGCAAAGATGCGCGCCAATCTGGCACTGGGGCTGACGCAGGGCATCCTGCTGCCCCATCCGCGCCCCGATCGCGTCTGGCTGACCGACCTTGCCACCGACCCCCTTGCCGCCCCGCCGCATCTGCTGGCGCAGGCGATGTCCGCCTCCGCCATGTGGGCGGCCAACGCGGCGACGGTATCGCCCGCCATCGATACGGCCGACGGCCGTTGCCACCTGACGGTCGCCAATCTCGTCACCATGCCGCACCGCAGCCATGAATGGCAGGCGACGCTGGCGCAGTTGCGGATCGCCTTCGCGCACCCCCACTTCACGGTCCACGGTCCAATCCCCGCCCCGTTCGGTGACGAGGGCGCGGCCAATCATATGCGGCTGTGCGACGGGCACGGTGCGGCGGGTGTCGAGGTCTTCGTCTACGGCCGCAGCGGCGGTGCCTTTCCCGCGCGCCAGTCCGAAGAGGCGAGCCGGGCGGTCGCGCGACGCCACCAGCTCGATCCCGCCCGCACGCTGTTCGTCGAACAATCCCCCGCCGCGATCGCGGCGGGCGCGTTCCACAACGATGTCGTCGCGGTGGCCAACGAACGCGTGCTGTTCGCGCACGAACACGCCTTTGCCGATCCGGTTGGTTTCCATACCGATCTGCGGCGGCTGTTCCCCGCGGTCGAGATCGTCGAGGTGCCGGCGGCGGCAGTGCCGCTGGAGGAGGCGATCGCCGCCTATCTGTTCAACGCCCAACTGGTATCGACGCCGGCCGGCATGACGCTGGTGCTGCCCGGTGAGGCACGGGCGAGCGAACCCGTCTGGCGCTGGCTTCAGGCGCATGTCGCCGGGAACGGCCCGATTCGCCGGCTGGAGGTGGTCGACGTCCGCGAGTCGATGGCGAACGGCGGTGGCCCCGCCTGCCTGCGGCTGCGCGTGGTGGCCGATCCGGCGACGATCGATCCGCGCTTCCTGGTCGACGAGCACCGGCTTACCCGGATCGCGGGGGTGATCGAGGCGAACTGGCCGGCGGAAATCGCCCCCACCGCGATCGGCGATCCGCAATTGATCGCCACGGTGGAGGCCGCCCGCCTCGCGCTGCTGGACGTGCTCGACCTGCGTGAACTGGCCTGACCTGTCGGGTTAACTGACAGTCAACCATATCCGTTAATCCGGGAATCGCGCTTTTCCGGCACTGGCCCTGTTCTTGCTGCACGATCGACATGCTCCACCGCTTTCTCCGCCTGTTCGTCATCAAAACCAAGTTCGAGGCGTTCCTGGTCATCTATGGACTGGCGCTCGGCGCGACGCAGCGTGGGGCGCAGTATCTCGATCAATATCCCGGCTATGCCGGCTGGCTGCTGTTCGCATGCTGCCCGGCGGCAGTGTTCATGGCGGGTGTTCGCATCCTCGATTCGCTGGAGCGCGAACAGGAGATGACGTGACCGGGCTTGGGGGCGTGACAGGATAAGTTGGTCGCACACCGCGGCGGCGTGACTATCTGCACCGTGACATGAGCACGCTCACCCATCTGCAACGCCTCGAAGCCGAGAGCATCCACATCATGCGCGACGTGGTCGCCGAAACCGAACGGCCGGTGATGCTGTATTCGGTCGGCAAGGACTCCGCGGTGATGCTGCATCTGGCCAAGAAGGCGTTCGCGCCGGGTCGCCCGCCCTTCCCGCTGCTGCACGTCGATACGACGTGGAAATTCCGCGCGATGTACGAATTGCGCGACCGTGCGGCGCAGGCGGCGGGCATGGACCTGATCGTTCATCGCAATCCCGATGCCGAGGCGGAAGGGATCAACCCGTTCGATCATGGCGGCCGCCATACCGATATGTGGAAGACCGAAGGGCTGAAGCAGGCGCTGACGCTCGGCGGTTTCGATGCCGCGTTCGGCGGCGCCCGCCGCGACGAGGAGAAGAGCCGCGCGAAGGAGCGCATCTTCTCGTTCCGCTCCGTCAGCCACGGCTGGGACCCCAAGGCGCAGCGCCCCGAACTCTGGCACCTGTACAATGCCCGCAAGAATCGGGGCGAGAGCATCCGGGTGTTTCCGCTGTCTAACTGGACCGAGCTCGACATCTGGCAATATATTTTGGCGGAGGGGATCGAGATCGTACCGCTGTATTTCGCCGCGCCGCGCCCCACCGTGGAGCGCGACGGGATGCTGCTGATGGTCGATGACGACCGCTTCCGGTTTCTGCCGGGCGAAACGCCCGTCGAACGATCGATCCGTTTCCGCACGCTCGGCTGCTATCCGCTGACCGGCGCGGTCGAGAGCACGGCGGATACCCTGCCCGCGATCATCCAGGAAATGCTGTTGACCACCACCTCCGAACGGCAGGGGCGCGCGATCGACCACGATCAGTCGGGCAGCATGGAGAAGAAGAAACGCGAGGGGTATTTCTGATGACCGCCTATCGCCCCGATGCGCTCGTCGCCGAGGATATCGACGCCTATCTGGCGGGCCATGCCGCCAAGTCGATGCTGCGCTTCATCACCTGCGGGTCGGTGGACGACGGCAAATCGACGCTGATCGGTCGCTTGCTGTACGACAGCCGCGCGGTGTTCGAGGACCAGCTCGCCGCGCTGGAGGCGGATTCGGCACGGGTCGGCACGCAAGGAGCCAATATCGATTTCGCGCTGCTGGTCGACGGGCTGTCCGCCGAGCGCGAACAGGGCATCACGATCGATGTCGCCTATCGGTTCTTCGCGACGGAGAAGCGCAAGTTCATCGTCGCCGATACGCCGGGGCACGAACAATATACCCGCAACATGGTGACCGGCGCATCGACCGCCGACTGCGCCGTGATCCTGATCGACGCGCGCAAGGGCGTGCTGACGCAGACGCGGCGGCACAGCTATCTGGCGCATCTGGTTGGCATCCGGCAGATCGTGCTGGCGGTGAACAAGATGGATCTGGTCGGGCACGACCGCGCGACCTTCCAGTCGATCGTCGCCGACTATACGGAATTCGCCGCCTCGATCGGGATCGGTGCCTTTACCGCGATCCCGCTGTCGGGGCTGACCGGTGCGAACGTGACCGAACCATCGGCCGACATGGGCTGGTATGACGGGCCGACCCTGCTCGCGCATCTGGAGGCGGTGCCCGTGGATGCGGATCGGGCCGGTCAGCGGCCGTTCCGCCTGCCGGTGCAATGGGTCAACCGTCCCGATCTCGACTTTCGCGGCTTTGCCGGCACCATCGCGGGCGGGCGGGTATCGGTCGGCGATCCGGTGCGGATCGTACCGTCCGGCCGCACCACCACGATCGCCCGCATCCTCGGCCCGGACGGTGAACGGACCCGCGCGATCGCGGGTGAGGCGGTGACCGTGACGCTGGCCGACGAAGTCGACTGTTCGCGCGGCGACGTGATCGCCGCATCGGACGATCCTCCCGCGATCGCCGACCAATTCGCCGCTACGTTGGTCTGGCTGGCGGATCAGCCGCTGACGCCGGGCCGCGGCTATTGGTTGAAACTCGGCACGCAGACGGTGAACGCCACTGTGCAGCCGCCCCGCCACGTGGTCGACGTGAACACGCAGGCGCAACTGTCGGCCGCGACGCTCTCGCTCAACGATATCGGCGTGGCGGAGGTGTATTGCGACCGCCCGATCGTGTTCGAACCCTATACCGCCAGCGTCGAGCTGGGCGGATTCATCCTGATCGACCGGGCGACCAACGCCACCGTCGCCGCCGGCATGATCGACGGCGCGCTGCGCCGGGCGGAGAACGTCCATTGGCAGTCGATCCATGTCACGCGCGAGGCGCATGCCCTGCAAAAGGGCCAGACCCCGCGCGTGCTGTGGTTCACCGGCCTGTCGGGATCGGGCAAGTCGACCATCGCCAATCTGGTCGAGAAGAAGCTGCATGCGCTGGGCCGGCACAGCTTCATGCTCGACGGGGACAATATCCGCCACGGCCTCAACCGCGACCTCGACTTTTCGGAAAGCGGCCGGATCGAGAATATCCGCCGGGTCGGTGAGGTGGCGCGGCTGATGGCGGATGCCGGGCTGATCGTCCTCACCGCCTTCATCTCGCCCTTCCGCGCCGAGCGTGCGATGGTGCGTGCCATGGTACCGCCCGGCGAGTTCGTGGAAATCTTCATCGACACGCCACTGGCGACGGCGGAGGCTCGTGACGTGAAGGGGTTGTACGCCAAGGCGCGGGCCGGCGAGATCGCCGACTTCACCGGCATCTCCAGCCCGTATGAGACACCCGAACACCCTGAAATCCACATCGATACGCTGCGCGAGACGCCGGAAGCGGCGGCGGAGCGGATCGTGGAGCATATCTTCGGCGTCTGGAGTCCCGACCTGTGACCGATCCCGTTCCGGCCGATGATGCTGCACTCGCCGTGGCGATCGCGCAAGAGGCGGGCGTCCTGTTGCAGGCGATCCGCGCCGAGGGTCGGGAGATCGGCAAGGCGTTGGGCGACCGGGGCGACCGCGAGGCCAATATGCTGATCCTGGCACGGCTGGCGGCATCACGCCCCGACGACTTCATCCTGTCCGAGGAAAGCGTCGACGATCGCCGACGCTGTGCCGCGACGCGGGTGTGGATCGTCGATCCGCTCGACGGCACGCGGGAATATGCGGATGGCCTGGACGACTGGGCGGTGCATATCGGCCTTGCCATCGCCGGCCGGCCTGCGGTGGGCGCGGTGGCGGTACCGGGACTGGCGCGGACCTGGTCGACCGCCGACCTGCCGCCCGCTTTCTCCCCGCTGCCCCTCCGGCCCCGCGTGGTCGTCAGCCGTACCCGCTGCCCCGACATCGCCGTCCGGGTTGGGGAAGCACTGGGCGCCGATCTGATCGGCATGGGTTCGGCCGGCGCGAAGGCGATGGCGGTGATCGACGGGCGTGCCGATATCTACCTGCACGAAGGCGGCCAGTACGAATGGGACAATTGCGCCCCCGCCGCGGTCGCGCTGGCCGCCGGTTTCCACGCCTCGCGCATCGATGGCGCACCATTGGTCTACAACTGCCACGATCCGCTGCTGCCCGACCTCCTGATCTGCCGCCCCGAACTGGCCGACCGGACCCTCGCCGCGATCGCCGCCACCCGCTGAAACCATTTATAGAAGATCGGGTATGTTTCGACTTGCCCGCCCCACCGGACCTGATATGCCTTGGGCAAAACAGGATCGGAGTGGATCATGGACCTGCGCTTTACGCCTGAGGAAGAGCTTTTCCGGGAAGAGGTACGCGATTTCCTGCGCGACCACCTGCCCGAAAGGCTGCGCCACAAGGTCAGGCACGACCTGACGATGACCAAAGCCGATATGGAGGAATGGCACGCCATCCTCCATGCGCGCGGCTGGCTGGCCAGCCATTGGCCCGAACAACATGGCGGCCCCGGCTGGACGGTGGTGCAGCGATCGATCTTCGAGGACGAGGCCGCCCGCGCCCATGCTCCCCGTATCGTACCGTTCGGCGTCGGGATGCTCGGCCCCGTGCTCATCAAATATGGCAGCGAGGAACAGCGCCGCACCATCCTGCCGCGCATCCTCGACGGGCGCGACTGGTGGTGCCAGGGCTATTCCGAACCGGGCGCCGGATCCGATCTCGCCAGCCTGAAGACCAGCGCGGTGCGGGACGGCGATCATTACGTCGTCAACGGCCAGAAGACCTGGACGACACTGGGCCAGTTCGCCAACCGCATCTTCTGCCTCGTCCGCACCGATCCCACCGCCAAGGCGCAGGAGGGCATCTCGTTCCTGCTGATCGACATGGATACGCCGGGTATCGAAGTGCGGCCGATCGTGCTGCTCGACGGGGACGCGGAGGTGAACGAGGTGTTCTTCACCGATGTCCGCGTGCCCGTCGCCAATCTGGTCGGCGAGGAGAACAAGGGCTGGACCTACGCCAAATATCTGCTGACCTATGAGCGCACGAACATCGCGGGCGTCGGGTCTTCGATGGCGGCGTTCGACCGGTTGCGTACGATCGCGGGCAAGCTGACGCGCGGCGGCCGGCCGCTGCGTGACGACCCGCTGTTCGCGGCACGGATGGCGCGGGTGGAGATCGACCTGGCCAATATGGCGACCACCAACATGCGCGTGATCGCGGCGGCGGCGGGCGGCGGCGCGCCGGGGGCGGAAAGCTCGATGCTGAAGATCAAGGGCACCGAAATCAGGCAGGCGATCACCGCCCTCACCCGCCGTGCCTATGGCCCCTATGCCCAACCCTTCATGCCGGAGGCGCTGGAGGACGGCTACAACGGCGAACCGGTAGGGCCGGAAGACGCGATCGCCGCCGCGCCCGCCTATTTCAACAATCGCAAGCTCTCGATCTTCGGCGGATCGAACGAGGTGCAGAAGAACATCATTTCCAAGATGATCGTGGGGCTCTGATGGATTTTCACCATGGCGAGGACCGCCAGATGCTCGGCGACACGTTGCGCCGGTTCCTGGCCGAAAAGGCCCCGGTCGAGGCGCGGAACCGGATCGCCTATGGCGACATCGGTTACAGCCCGGAGATATGGTGCGGGCTGGCTGAACTGGGCGTGATCGGTGCGTTGTTCGGCGAAGAGGTCGGCGGGTTCGGCGGTGGCGGGTTCGATATCATGGTGGTCTTCCATGAAATCGGCCGCGCGCTGGCGGTGGAGCCGTTTCTGGGTGCGCTAATGGTCGGACAGGCGCTGGCCGCGGCAGGGCGGGCCGACGTGATCGAGGGCGTCATCGCGGGGACGACGATCGCCGCCTTCGCCCATGCCGAACCACAGGACCGGGCCGCAGGCGATCCCCTGGCGACGCGGGCGCGACGCGATGGCGCCGGTGAGCATGGGGGCTGGACGATCGACGGGGCCAAGGCGGTGGTGGCGCACGGCGAGGCGGCCGACGTACTGCTCGTCTCCGCGCAGACCGATGCCGGCGTCGCGCTGTTCCTGGTTCCACGCGACAGTGCCGGACTGGGCGTGCGCGGCTATGCCAATATCGATGGCGGCCGGTCCGCCGAGGTGACGCTGCGTGGCGTCACCGTGTCCGACGCGGCACTGGTAACCGCGGACGGCGCCGCCGCCATCGCCGCGGCGGAGGCGGCCGGGCTGCTCGCACTCTGCGCGGAGGCGCTCGGCGCGATGGAGATCGCGCGCGATCACACGGTCGATTATGTCCGCACCCGCAAGCAGTTCGGTGTGCCAATCGGCAAGTTCCAGGCGCTGCAACACCGCATCGCGACGGTGCTGCTGGAAATCGAGCAGGCGCGATCAGCGGTCATCAACGCCGCCGATGCCTTTGGCAGCGATGCCGCCCCCCGCGCGCTGGCCGCCGCCAAATACACGATCGGCGCGACCGGGCAGTTGGTGGCCGAGGAGGCGATCCAGCTTCACGGCGGCATCGGCATGACATGGGAGTTGCCGCTGTCGCATTATGCCAAGCGGATCACGATGATCGACGGCCAGCTGGGCGATCAGGACGAGCATCTGCAACGCTACATCGCGCTCGGCCGCGCCGCCACCGCATAGACGCCAAGGGGCGTCAGACGGCGGACGCCAGCCCCCAGCGGTCGTAGCGGAAGCTGCGACCGCCCAGCCGGAACCGCCAGCCGTCCCCGTCGCGCACCGCCGGGGACGGCTGTTCATTTAGCGCCACGGTGCCGGCCATCCATGCCGGAATACCGATCCGCGTCACCGGCTCCGCGAACGGCCCCTCCAGCGGAACGGGCAGGTCGATCAGCAGATCGCGTGCGCCCAGCCGGGTGGCCACTGCCTCGGCCCGGTCGGGGAACTCCAGATCGCTGAACGGCACCGACCAGTCCAGCGACACCCTTTTCGCCGCCTCGATATCGCTCAGGATCGCCCCGCGCTGCGCGGCGGCATGATTGTGCCAGCCAGCATCGGCGTTTGCGGTGATGGCGGCCAGTGCCTGCGGGTGCAGCGCCTGTTCGACCAGCCGACGATTGTCCGCCGGGATCGTCACGACCAGGTTTGCCTCCAGCACGCGCAACGTCGCCTCCAACTGGACAATGTCGGGATAGGGACCACGCTTGCCCAGCCCCTGTGACGGACGCCCCGCCACCAGCAGCGGCGTCAGGTCGCGCATCGCCGGTCGCATGACGATGGCGCGGGCATCGGCAAAGGCACCACGATCGTGGCCGGCATGGCGATGC